>Ga0272441_10000366_pt1 | contig 104180 bp, 98 predicted proteins | sample SSMProp6N_FD_193582 | JGI IMG/M metagenome (GOLD analysis project Ga0272441, IMG submission 193582) | Marine sediment archaeal communities from Little Sippewissett salt marsh, Falmouth, MA, United States - SSM-Prop-6N | ecosystem: Environmental > Aquatic > Marine > Wetlands > Sediment ...
CTCGACCACAATGGGGCCGGGCGTAAGGATTGATACTTCTTTAGTGAAAGATATCGTAAAATAACAAATCAGACGACAGCTTAGAGCGATACCATCTCAAGAATGAGCGTTCTATAATTTTATTCTCACATCATTTTTTGAAAGACACATATCAATACCTGTCAAAGACCTTAGGTGCACATTCCGTGTATAATTGGCACTGCCCAGCCTAAATAGACAGCGGCATAGGTAGAGTAAATGCCTCCAGGTCTTTACAGAATAAGGAAGGAGGTGTAAAAATAATGAATTTGTCGGACAAAAAGCAAATCGTTGCAGATATGCACGAGAGATTTGCAAGATCACAGCTCGTCATACTGACAGATTACAAAGGGCTTGATGTAGCATCGATCACGAGTTTGCGTCGGGAATTAAAAGATGCCGGCGTTGAATTTAAAGTCGTAAAAAATTCCCTTCTGATCAGAGCTGCCGAAGACACGGATGCCGCATTGATATCCGATGACTTTAAAGGCCCCAGCGGCATTGCCCTCAGTTATGATGATCCTGTTTCACCAGCCAAAATTCTGACTAAATTTGCCGAAGCAAACAAAAAGCTGGAAATCAGATCGGCTGTTATGAACGGTAAAGTTCTGGATGCTGGTGCACTCAAGGCGCTTTCAAAACTGCCGTCCAGAGAAGTTCTACTGGCTCAGCTGCTTTCCGCGATGAATGGCGTTCCTACGGGTTTTGTCAGGGCTCTCAGCAGCATTCCGCAAAAACTGCTCAACGTACTTCAGGCCGTCAAGGATCAAAAAGAAGCCGCCTGATGATCTTGTTTATTTTACAAATTTCGTCGCGAATGCGATGATTATAGTTTGGATGTGTCATATATCTTGGAGGATTAAATAAAATGGCTGATATTACTAAAGAAGATTTGATTGAATTTATTTCGAATATGTCGGTTCTCGAACTGTCTGAACTTGTGAAAGATCTGGAAGAAAAATTCGGTGTGTCCGCTGCTGCTCCGGTTGCCATGATGGCCGCTGCACCGGCCGAGGGTGCTGCTGCCGCTGCAGAAGAAAAAACCGAATTTGATGTTGTCCTGACAGCAGCCGGTGACAAGAAAATTCAGGTGATCAAGGAAGTTCGCGCCATCACCGGACTCGGGCTCAAGGACGCGAAAGAGCTGGTTGACAGCGCGCCCAAACCCGTCAAAGAGGGTATCGCGAAGGAAGATGCAGAAAAATTCAAAGCCCAGCTCGAAGAGGCCGGCGCACAGGTTGAGCTGAAGTAGATTTAAACCATTCGGAGAGATTCCTGATTATTTGATAATACCGAGCAATACGTATTAATGAGTGTTTGATTGAGAAACAGATCGAAGGGCTTTGCCCTTCGATCTGTTTCTCACGTGTTTATAAAAATATGTTGCATATTGGAGATGCTATGTCGAACAGACCGTTTGCATTAAAACGAATTAGAAAAAACTTCGGCAAAATTAAAAAGATCGTTAAGATACCCGACCTGATCGGAGTGCAGCGTGAATCGTACGGGCGATTTCTCCAGATGGATGTTCCTCCGGAAAAGCGGGAGGAAATTGGTTTGCAGGCGGTTTTTAAATCTGTTTTTCCAATCAAGGATTTTACGGGCAGTGCGTCGCTGGAATTCGTCTCATACCGATTTGCTGAAGTTAAACACAGCATGAACGAATGCATCAATCGTGGAATGACTTATGAAATTCCCGTTCGGATTACCGTTCGATTAGTGGTATATGATGTAGATAAAGAAGCCGGCACTTCCAATATCCGAGATATTAAAGAACAGGAAATATATTTCGGAACGCTGCCGTTGATGACGAGAAGGGGTACGTTCATTATCAACGGTACCGAACGGGTAGTGGTCAGCCAGCTGCATCGGTCCTCCGGAGTTTTTTTCGATCACGATAAAGGAAAGACGCATTCCAGCGGAAAGATTACATACACCTCCAGAATTATACCGGTTCGCGGGTCATGGATAGACATGGAAGTCGATCCCAAAGGCATCGCATATATTCGTATCGACCGACGTCGAAAATTTCCTGTTACACTTCTTTTCAAAGCTTTTGGCTATTCCACCGAGGATATACTCGCTTATTTTTACAACCCGGAAAAAATTATTATCGAGGGAAATACCTATTATCGCCGTTTGAATGAAAAACTTCTAAAAGGACGGCGAGCGTCCCTGGATGTATTTGATCCCGTCAGCGGGCAAATCGTGGTGAAAAAGGGCCGAATGTTTACCCAGCGCGCCATTCGCCAAATGAAAGAATCCGGCACCACGTTGATTCCCATTGATGAGCAGGAACTTTTTAACAGCATTTTTGCATATGCAATTCATGATCCTGAAACCGACAGCCGGATTGTCGGAGCCAATGAGCTGGTCGCTGAGGATGCTCTGAACCAGCTCAAGCAATCCGGAATTAATGAATTTGATCTCATCTTCATCGACGACGTTACCAGCAGTGACTCCATTCACAAGACCCTTCTGCTGGACAAGGCGTCGTCAAAGGTGGATGCGCTGCTGGATATATACCGAAGGCTAAGGCCCGGAAATCCGGCTACGTCCGAAGTCGCTCAGGAATTTCTGGATCATCTGTTTTTCAGAACGTCTTATTATGATCTGTCCGGCGTGGGCCGGTTGAAGATAAATTTGCGCCTGGGCATCAATACCCCGGTTCATGTGACGACATTGCGAAAAGAAGATATCCTGTTGACGGCAAAAACATTGATTGAACTCAAGGATACTCAAGGCCCTGTCGATGATATCGACCATTTGGGAAATCGACGGGTGCGAGCGGTCGGAGAACTCCTGGAAAATCATTATCGAATCGGACTCGTACGGATGGAGCGAGCGATCAAGGAACGAATGAGTCTGCAGGAGGTCGACGCTCTGATGCCTCATGACCTGGTGAATCCGAAACCGGTATCGGCCGTGGTGAAGGAATTTTTTGGAACCAGCCAGCTCAGCCAGTTTATGGATCAGACCAATCCACTGTCCGAAACAACCCATAAGCGGAGATTGAGTGCTCTGGGACCGGGTGGTCTTACTCGTGAGCGCGCCGGATTTGAGGTTCGTGACGTTCATCCATCCCATTATGGTCGGATTTGCCCCATTGAAACCCCTGAAGGCCCAAATATCGGCCTTATTGTATCTCTGAGCACGTATGCCAGGGTCAATGATTTCGGATTTATTGAAACACCCTATCGCGTGGTCCAAAACGCCGGCGTTACCAGAGACGTTAAGTTTCTCAGTGCATTTGAAGAAAAGGAACACCCCATCGCGCAGGCCAATGCGCCGGTTGATGATTCCGGTGAATTTATCAATCCGCTGGTAACCTCACGCGTTGCCGGTGAAATGATGATGGTTGATCGCGAGCAGATCGAGTTGATGGATATTTCGCCGAATCAGCTGGTGAGTGTGTCCGCTTCGTTGATTCCTTTTCTTGAAAATGACGATGCCAACCGGGCGCTGATGGGATCGAATATGCAGCGCCAGGCCGTCCCGCTGATCATGAGCGAAGCACCGCTGGTCGGGACGGGAATAGAGTCCATTGTGGCAAAAGATTCCGGTGTCGCCGTGGTGGCTGGCGCAGACGGGGAAATTGTGGATGTGGATGCCTCTCGAATCGTCCTGAAACACGACGTCAGGGACGATAAGACGAACCGAAGCGTGTCCGTTTACAATCTCTCAAAGTTTAAAAGGTCCAATCAGAACACCTGTTTTAATCAACGCCCCATTGTCCAGAAAGGTGAGCATGTGGCCGCCGGAGATATCATCGCCGATGGACCGTCTACCGATCGCGGGGAGCTGGCGCTGGGAAAAAATGTAACAGTTGCATTTATGCCCTGGGGAGGGTACAATTTTGAAGATTCCATCCTCGTCAGTGAACGACTGGTTCGAGACGGGGTATACACGTCGGTTCACATCGAAGAATTTGAAGTCGTTTCCCGCGACACAAAACTCGGTAAGGAAGAGGTTACCCGGGACATCCCCAATGTCGGCGATGAAGCGTTAAAAAATCTGGATGACAGCGGTATTATTCATCTGGGCGCCGAAGTGAGGGCCGGCGATATTCTTGTCGGCAAAATCACACCTAAAGGAGAAACTCAGCTGTCACCTGAGGAAAAACTGCTCAGGGCCATATTCGGTGAAAAAGCCGGCGACGTCAAAGATACGTCGCTGAGAGTACCGCCGGGCGTGGAGGGTATTGTCGTTGACGCCAAGGTCTTTTCGCGACGAGGCGTGGAAAAGGACGACAGAACGCGAAGCATCGAAGACGAAGAAATCGCATTGTTTGAGCAAAACCGGGATGATGAACTGGATGTACTGGAACAGACCGTCCGCCAGCAGTTGAGCAAAATGCTGATTGGGCATACTGCCGAAGTTTCCGTAAAAAAAGGGAAACATATTCTGCTGAACAAAGGCCAGGAGATTACCGGAGACGAACTGCCTGAAATTCCTCTTGCCCAATTGGAAAGCCTCGTTCTGAAAGATGCCAAGATGACGGAAAAGGTTCATGACATCCTGGATGTATACCGGGATCAGTGTGACCGATGTCGAAAGGAGTTTGAACATCAGGTGAGCCGATACGAAAGGGGAGATGACTTGCCTCCGGGTGTCATCAAAATGGTCAAAATCTACGTTGCCATGAAACGAAAGCTTTCCGTTGGTGATAAAATGGCGGGGCGTCATGGAAACAAGGGCGTAGTGTCCAGAATTCTTCCTGCCGAGGACCTTCCGTACTTCGAAAACGGTGAACCCGTAGACATGGTACTGAATCCCCTGGGAGTCCCATCCCGAATGAATGTCGGACAGGTGCTGGAGATTCATCTGGGGCGCGCGGCAAAGGTTCTTGGCGATCAAATCAATGACATGCTGGAAGAACGAAAGATCGCGGACCTTCGACAAAAGGTGCGAAACGTATTTTCAGATTCCGGGTATGATTTCGACGGCTTTGATGATGAGGAAATCAAGCATTTTGCCTCGCTTTCCAAAATCGGTGTATTCATGGCGACGCCGGTTTTCGATGGTGCCAAGGAGGTGGAAATCAAGTCGCTGCTTAAAGAAGCCGGGCTCGATACTACCGGTCAGACGGTTTTATATGACGGACGGACGGGAGAGTCGTTCCGGGAAAAAATTACAGTCGGCACCATGTACATGTTAAAACTGCATCATCTGGTCGATGACAAAATTCATGCCCGATCTATCGGACCGTATTCACTGGTAACGCAACAACCTCTGGGGGGTAAGGCACAGTTCGGCGGCCAGCGCCTTGGAGAGATGGAAGTCTGGGCAATGGAAGCCTATGGAGCGGCCCACGCGCTGCAGGAGTTTTTGACGGTTAAATCAGATGACATGGTCGGACGAACCCGGATGTACGAAAAAATCGTTAAAGGCCAGAATGTTCTGGAACCCGGTATGCCCGAGTCATTCAGGGTGCTCACAAAAGAGTTACAGAGTCTGGGATTGGATTTAACCCTTATCGAAGGAAATCAAGAATAAGGAGAAGAATTTGGAAACACTATACGATTTCTTCGCCAAGCCTACGGATCCAAAACTGTATTCGGCTGCAAAGATCGCATTGGCTTCATCTGAAAAGGTCAGGGAATGGTCTCATGGTGAAATAAAAAAGCCCGAGACCATCAATTATCGCACATTCAAACCGGAACGGGACGGCCTTTTCTGCGCTAAAATTTTCGGGCCTACGAAAGACTACGAGTGTAATTGCGGTAAATACAAGCGGATGAAGCACCGGGGTGTGATTTGTGAAAAATGCGGTGTGGAAGTCATTCAATCCAAGGTGCGAAGAGAACGGATGGGGCATATTGAACTGGCGACGCCGGCTGCTCATATCTGGTTTCTGAAAAGCCTTCCCAGCAAGATCGGGAACCTTCTGGATATGACGTTGAAAAGTATGGAAAAAATTCTATACTTTGACAGCTATGTGGTGCTGGATCCAAAAGATACCCCTTTGAGCAAATATCAACTCCTCTCTGATGAAAAGTATCATGAGGCTCTTGAATTATACGGGTATGACAAATTTGAAGTGGGGATTGGCGCAGAGGCTGTAAAGCGCATGCTCGAAAATCTGGATTTAAAGACTCTATATGAAGAACTCCGCGAAGAAATCCACGCCACATCGTCGGATACCAAGCGAAAAAAGATAGCAAAGCGGTTGAAAATCGTGGATGCCTTTTGCCGCTCAGGAATTGATCCTTTGTGGATGATCATGGACGTGATACCGGTATTGCCCCCGGATTTGCGGCCGCTGGTTCCTCTGGAGGGAGGACGGTTTGCCACTTCGGATTTAAATGACCTGTATCGTCGGGTGATCAACCGGAACAATCGACTCAAACGGCTGGTTGACCTCAAAGCCCCGGATATCATTGTCCGAAATGAAAAGCGCATGCTCCAGGAATCCGTGGACGTTTTGTTTGACAACGGGCGCCACGGGCGTGTGATTACCGGAACAAACAAAAGGCCCCTGAAGTCACTGAGCGACACGTTGAAAGGCAAACAGGGCCGGTTCCGGCAGAACCTGCTCGGCAAGCGTGTGGATTACTCCGGACGAACGGTTATCACCGTCGGACCGAATCTCAGGCTTCATCAGTGCGGTCTTCCCAAAAAAATGGCACTGGAACTCTTTAAACCGTTTGTATACTACAAACTGGAGCAGAAGGGGCTGGTATCGACTGTCAAGAGCGCCAAAAAAATGGTCGAACGTGAAACCCCTGAAGTCTGGGATACATTGGATGAGGTCGTAAAGGAATATCCCGTGCTTCTCAACCGGGCGCCTACCCTTCACCGGCTTGGAATCCAGGCCTTTGAACCTACGCTGATCGAAGGCAAGGCCATCCAGCTTCACCCGCTGGTATGTACGGCATTCAATGCGGACTTTGACGGGGACCAGATGGCCGTGCATATACCGCTGTCGGTAGAGTCCCAGATTGAAGCCCGCGTACTGATGCTGGCCAGCAACAATATTCTGTCACCGGCGAACGGTTCACCGATCATTGTTCCGACCCAGGATATTGTTCTGGGGATCTATTACATGACCCGGGCGGCCGAACATACCAAAGGCGAACGAAAGGTGTTCGCCAATGTGGATGAAGTCCGTTCGGCATATGATGCCGGAGCCGTGGATCTGCATGACAATGTCACTGTTCGTATCCATGGGGAACGAGTGGCTACAACTGTAGGACGCGTTATCCTGTGGGAAATCATACCCAAAGATACGGTTCTGGAGCTGTTTCACATTCAATTGGCGGATCTCGATGACGCGCAAAAGGTTGTGGAGGAATTTAATTCCGGCGTTTTGTTTAAGGATCTGATTCAAGAATATTCCATTGGTGCCGATAAGGAATTCGGCGGAAAGCTGGGGCTGCTGAGAAAAGATGAAATCGAGCGACTCTTGAATGTCACGGCTCAGGACACCGATCAACTGTTTGCCTTGAACCCGGGTGAAATCAGTCATGTTATAGATGCCGGGGGCGAGCTGCACCTGTTTCATGTGGTTCGAAAACGTCCTGAAATACCCTTCAGCATTATCAATAACGTTATGGATAAGAAAGCCCTCAGGGAGCTGGTGGATTATGCCTATCGAAATCTGGGGCCGAAATCCACGGTCATTCTGGCCGACCGTCTGAAAGATATTGGGTATAAGTTTTCCACAATCGGCGGTTTGTCTATTTCCATTGACGCGATGATCATCCCGACCGCCAAAGAAAAAATTCTTTCAAATGCCGAGACACAGGTAGTGGAAATTAACCGACAATATACGGAAGGATTGATCACACAGGGCGAAAAATATAATAAGGTCGTTGATATCTGGGCCAAAGCGACCGATGACGTGGCCAATGAAATGATGGAGGCCATGAAGAAGACACCGGCGGCTGAGGTAGATGACGAAGCGCATGAGGACAGAGATTTTGCGTTTACCGGCAACGGATTGAATCCTATTTACATGATGGCGGATTCCGGAGCGCGGGGCAGCAAGGATCAGATGCGGCAGCTGGCCGGCATGCGCGGGTTGATGGCAAAACCATCCGGTGAAATTATCGAAACCCCCATCACGGCCAACTTTCGCGAGGGGCTGTCGGTTCTGCAGTATTTTATTTCCACGCACGGTGCGCGAAAGGGTCTGGCGGATACAGCGCTGAAAACCGCGAATTCAGGTTATCTGACTCGAAGGCTGGCGGATGTGGCCCAGGATTGCATCGTTACGGAAGAAAATTGCGGCACGATGATTGGTATCGAAGTGGAACCGTTGATGGAAGGCGGTGAGATCATCCAGCGGCTGGGAGAACGAATTCTGGGCAGGACGGCGCTGGAAGATATCCGTGATCCCTTTACGGACGAGATTATCGTCCGTGCCGGCGATGAGATTGATGAGACGATCGTTGAAAAGATCGAAGATGTCGGTATCATCAGTGTGAAAATTCGCTCCGTGTTGACCTGTAAAACAAAGCACGGTGTATGCGCCAAATGCTACGGAAGGGACCTGTCCCACGGGAAACGGGTCGAAATCGGTCAGGCGGTCGGTATCCTCGCTGCACAATCCATCGGAGAACCCGGCACCCAGCTGACCATGCGGACCTTTCATATCGGCGGTACAGCGAGTCGAAGAGTCGAGCAGGCAGATATTAAAGCCCGTGTGGATGGTACGATAAAATACATTGATCTGCACGTGGTTAAAAACGCTGAAAACAATCTGGTCGTCATGAATCGTCGTGGTGGGGAATTTGCCGTATTGGGCGAAGGCGGCCGTGAACGTGAACGATACCCGGTTATCTACGGAGCACATCTGAATGTTCCCGACGGCGGGGAGGTCAAGGCCGGTGATCTTCTGGCAACATGGGATCCGTTTACTACACCGATCATTACCGAGGTCGGCGGTATCATCAAGTTCGGTGATATCGCACTGGGTAAAACGATACAGGAAAAAGTCGATTCGGTTACCGGAAAGTCCAGTCGGACCATTATTGAAACCAAAAGCGCCGATGTCCGTCCTCGAATCTCGATCAAGGATGAGAACGGGAAAACGTTGAAACTTCCCGGATCAGAGGGCGTGGCGCGGTATATACTGCCCACCGATGCCATTTTGATGGTTGAGGAAAGCCAGGGTGTTCAGGCCGGCGATATTATTGCTAAAATCCCCAGAGCGACAACGAAGACAAAAGACATTACCGGCGGTCTGCCCAGGGTCGCCGAACTGTTCGAGGTTCGAAAGCCCAAGGAGACATCCGTGCTCAGCGAGATTGACGGTTATGTTTCCATCATGAAAAGTACGAAAAAAGGAAAACAGAAAGTTACCATAACACCAGTGGAAACGGGAGAAAAGAAAGAATATCTGATTCCTCGCGGAAAACACATCAATGTGTACGAAGGTGATTTTGTCCGCGCTGGAGAACCGTTGATCGGAGGGTCTGCAAATCCCCAGGATATTCTCAATATCAAAGGAGAGGTGCCTCTGGCCAAATATCTGGTGGATGAAGTACAGGAGGTGTATCGCCTTCAGGGGGTTCGCATCAACGACAAGCATATCGAAGTGATTGTTCGACAGATGATGCGTCGCGTTAAGGTTCGGGATGCGGGAGATACGGATTTTATCGTGGACGAGCAGGTGGACAAAACTCAGTTTGAATCCGTGAACAGCGAAGTGATCGCAACAGGAGGCAAACCGGCTACGGCTGAGCCTTTGATTCTGGGAATTACAAAAGCGTCGCTGAGTACGGATAGTTTCATCTCTGCTGCATCTTTCCAGGAAACCACAAAGGTGCTGACCGACGCGAGTATCGAGGGAGCGGTTGATAATCTGAGAGGGCTGAAGGAAAACGTGATCATGGGCAGATTGATTCCGGCCGGAACCGGTCTGACTTCCTATAGTTGTGCGTCTCTGGACGTATACGCATCCACCACGTGAACATGCACGCGAACCAATGAGTAAGGCTGACGTCTGATGCGTTTCGAGTTCATTCGTCAACGCGGACAAGGGAAACGCCGTGACGAATTTGAAAATATATGACGAAAGCGAAACGAGCCGGGAATCGAAAAAAACTTAAAAGCAGCACGTTTTTTAATAAATCCCTTGACAATGTGCCTGTAGATGTATAAATAACTGTGTCTTTTACCGACACAAATGAATGTGATATGGATTAACACAGGATTAAGAGGAAAATATGCCGACCATAAATCAGTTAGTACGAAAGGGTAGAAAACAGGTTAAGAAAAAAAGCAACACGCCTGCGCTGAAAGGGGCACCTCAGAAACGCGGGGTTTGTACGCGCGTATACACCACAACCCCGAAAAAACCGAACTCCGCATTGCGTAAGGTGGCAAGGGTCAGACTGACCAGCGGAATTGAGGTGACCGCATATATTCCGGGAATCGGGCATAATTTACAGGAGCATTCCGTGGTGTTGGTAAGAGGTGGTCGAGTCAAGGATTTGCCGGGTGTAAGATATCACATTGTCAGGGGGACGTTGGATACTCTCGGGGTTGAAGACCGAAAGCAGGGTCGATCCAAATACGGATCAAAGAAACCTAAATAAAACCCTTGTCTGTTTTGTTGGAAAAATAGGGATAAAACAAATAATACAGGGAAAATGGTGTGAGACATGCCAAGAAGAAGAGTAGTTGCTGAAAGACCCATACTGCCTGATGCAAAGTATGACAGTAAGCTGGTCACTCGTTTTATAAAGTGCGTGATGCGCGATGGAAAAAAAAGTCTGGCGGAATCCATCTTATATGATGCCTTGGATATAGTTGAGCAGAAGGCCAAGGAACCGGCGCTGAAAGTTTTTGAAACGGCCATGAATAATGTCAGGCCGCTGGTTGAAGTCAAGTCGCGTCGCGTGGGTGGTTCGACGTATCAGGTGCCGACTGAAATCCGGGAAAATCGTAGAGTTGCCTTGGCGATCCGCTGGTTGATTGGGTTTTCCAGGAAGCGCTCGGAAAAGACGATGGCGCAGAAGCTTGCCGGCGAATTTTTAGATGCGGCAAATAATCGGGGCGCGTCTGTAAAGAAACGGGAAGATACTCACAAGATGGCCGAGGCAAATAAGGCGTTTGCACACTACCGGTGGTAAAAAAACGGTAGTTGATCGGCCCGGAGAAGTTGAAACCTTAAGCCCGTAAAATCGCACCAGCTAACTGTCCGGGGATTCAGGCAAATCAGATTCGGGTGACTGAGTAAAAAGAAATATATCCCGAAATAAGGGGAGGAAGGGTAAATGGCTAAGGAGAAGTTTGAGCGGACAAAACCGCATGTGAATGTAGGTACCATTGGTCATATCGACCATGGCAAAACGACCTTGACCGCAGCAATCACCAAGCATATGGGCCTGAAAGGCATGGCCGACTTTGTTCCGTTTGACCAGATTGACAAGGCGCCGGAAGAAAGGGCTCGTGGGATAACGATTGCCACGGCGCATGTTGAATATGAAACGGCGAATCGTCATTATGCTCATGTGGATTGCCCGGGCCACGCCGACTACATCAAAAACATGATTACCGGAGCGGCTCAGATGGACGGGGCCATTCTGGTCGTGGGTGCCGATGACGGTCCGATGCCCCAGACCCGTGAGCACATCCTTCTGGCACGTCAGGTGGGTGTTCCCCGGATAGCGGTATTTCTGAACAAATGCGACATGGTTGACGATGAAGAGCTCATTGAGCTGGTCGAACTGGAACTGCGGGAACTTCTCGATAAATATGAATTTCCCGGAGACGAGACGCCGATTATCCGCGGCAGTGCGCTGAAAGCACTGGAGAGCGATGATCCGGACAGCGATGAGGCAAAATGCGTATTTGAACTGATGGATGCGATTGACGATTATATTCCGGCGCCTGAGCGGGATGTGGACAAACCCTTCCTGATGCCCATTGAGGATGTGTTCAGCATTTCCGGCCGCGGCACGGTCGTTACAGGCCGAGTGGAGCGGGGGATCGTCCGGGTCAGTGATGAGGTTGAGATCGTTGGAATTCGTCCGACCGTCAAGACGGTCTGTACGGGTGTTGAGATGTTCCGCAAACTGCTGGATGAAGGTCAGGCCGGCGACAATGTCGGGCTGCTGCTCCGCGGGACCAAACGTGAGGATGTGGAGCGTGGTCAGGTAGTGGCGGTACCCAAGTCCATCACGCCGCACACAAAGTTCAAGGCCGAAGTGTATATTTTGAGCAAGGAAGAAGGTGGACGCCACACCCCGTTCTTCAATGGGTACCGGCCGCAGTTTTATTTCAGGACCACGGATGTGACCGGGGTAATCACGTTGCCGGAGGGCATTGAGATGATCATGCCGGGCGATAATGTGTCAATTTCAGCCGAGCTGATCACCCCGATCGCCATGGAAAAAGAACTGCGGTTTGCGATCCGTGAAGGCGGGCGAACGGTAGGTGCGGGTGTTGTAAGTGAGATCCTTGAATAAAGGGAAAGATTGAAGCCATGATAATGAATTCGAAGATCAGAATAAGACTGAAGGCATACGATCATAAACTGCTGGATCAGTCTGCGGCGGATATATTTGATACGGCAAGTAAAACGGGCGCCAAGGTTGTCGGTCCAATTCCGCTGCCGACAAGGATTAACAAGTATTGTGTGTTGCGGTCTCCCCATATTGACAAAAAATCAAGAGAGCAGTTTGAAATCAGAACACATAAGCGCCTTCTGGATATTTTGGACCCAACTCAGCAGACGGTCGATGCCTTAATGAAATTAGATCTTTCTCCGGGAGTGGACGTCGAAATTAAACTGTAACATGGGGAAAAGAGAAGATCATGAGTAAAGGACTTATTGGAAAAAAAATAGGAATGACGCGTGTATTTACTCCGGATGGAAGATGTGTACCCATTACGGTAGTCCAGGTTGGCCCCTGTGTTGTCACGCAGATTAAAACAGAAGCCAATGACGGGTATAATGCGCTTCAGATGAGTTTTGGTGAAAGAAAAGCATCACGCGTCAATAAACCGATCAAAGGACACTTGGCAAAGAGCGGACGGGAATCGACGGAATTGTTGCGTGAGATGCCGGTCGGCAATCCGGATGAATACAATCCGGGCGATGCGGTCTGTGTCGATATATTTAAGGTCGGAGAACGGGTGGATGTGACCGGTGTAACCAAAGGCCGTGGATTTTCAGGTGTCATCAAACGGCACGGTTTCCATGGCGGGCGTATGACGCACGGCAGCAAAAGCAAACGAATTCCCGGCTCCATTGGTATGTGTGCCTGGCCTGCAAAAGTCATCAAAGGTAAAAAAATGCCCGGGCATTACGGCCAGGACCGGAAAACAATAAAAAATCTGGAAATCGTAGATATTAGAACCGAACAGAATCTCCTGCTGATTAAAGGGGCTGTTCCGGGATCGCGATCCGGATATCTCTCAATTAAAAAGAGATGATGTCGTTTTAAATGTTACAGCAAGCATATAGCTTGGCGATCATGATGATTCATAATGATCCATAAAAAATGTCGAGGAAAACTATGGCTGTCGTAGATGTACTTAACAAAGCAGGAGAACGAGTTTCACAGGTGGAAATAGCGGAAGGCATATTTAATGTGCCCGTGAAACCAAGTATACTGCATGAAGTTGTAAGGATGCAGCTGGCAAAAAGACGCTCCGGTAATGCATCGGTAAAACGGCGTTCGGATGTGAAAGGCAGCAGGCGAAAACTGTTTCGTCAGAAGGGAACCGGGCGGGCACGAAGAGGCGACATTAAGGCCCCGGGACTCAGAGGCGGCGGCGTGGCCTTTGGGCCGAGCCACCGATCATATGCGTTCAGTGTACCTAAAAAGGTGCGGCGACTTGCACTGAAGATGGCGTTGAGCAGTAAATTCCAGGATGATCAAATGACCGTAATTGATAATTTTGACCTGGAAAAAATCAAGACAAAAGAATTTGTCGACACGTTGAAGAATTTAAGCCTGAGCAAGGCATTGATCGTAATAGATGAAAAAAACGAGCATCTCGAATTGTCGTCGCGCAATGTCCCTGACGTAAAGGTCCTCAGAAGTGAAGGCTTGAATGTATACGATATTTTAAAATTCGAGAATTTAATTTTTCTGGAGCCGGCGTTAAAAGCAATTGAAGGGAGGCTTCTCTCATGATTCAGTATGATATTATCAAGAGGCCTTTGATTACCGAAAAGACGAGCATTCAAAAGGAAACGTTGAACCAGGTCTCATTTGAAGTGGATCGCCGTGCCAATCGCGTCGATATTAAGCGTGCTGTTGAAAATATATTCAACGTAAAAGTAAGCCAGGTTCGCACGATGCAGATGAATGGAAAAATCAAACGAAGAGGGCGAATTGTCGGCAAGCGCAGGGATTGGAAAAAAGCGATGGTGACGTTGATGCCTGGAGAACGGATTGATTTTTTTGAAGGAGTATAAACTGGGGGCATAAAGAATGGCTGTAAAGAGAGTAAAGGCTACATCTCCTGGACGAAGATTTCAGGTATACTCAAGCTATCAGGAGATAACCCGAGATAAGCCGGAAAAGAGCTTACTGAGAACTATAAACAAGACCGGTGGCCGGAATTCAAACGGGCGGATTACCTCCCGCCACCGAGGGGGCGGAAACAAGCGCCATTATAGAATTATTGATTTCAAACGGGATAAAACGGGCATACCGGCTAAAGTCGCTGCCATTGAATATGATCCGAACCGATCCGCCCGAATTGCTTTGCTGCACTATGCGGATGGTGAAAAACGATACATACTGGCGCCGCTGAATATTTCCGTGAATGACGTCGTCATGTCCGGGCCCGATGCGGACATCAAGCCCGGGAATGCGTTGCCGCTCAAGAATATACCGCTGGGAACATATATTCACAATATTGAACTTCGGATCGGAAAAGGCGGCCAGATTGTAAGAAGTGCCGGCACTTTTGCCCAGTTGATGGCCAAGGAAGACCGATACGCCCTGATTAAACTGCCTTCCGGCGAAGTGAGAATGGTCCTGATCAATTGCAAGGCGACCATTGGACAGCTTGGCAACGTTATTCATGAAAATATTTCATTGGGAAAAGCCGGGCGGAAACGATGGTTGGGACGACGCCCCAAGGTCAGGGGGGTTGCCATGAATCCGGTGGACCATCCGATGGGTGGTGGTGAAGGGCGGTCATCCGGCGGAAGACATCCGTGTTCTCCCTGGGGGATGCCCAGTAAAGGGTATAGAACTAGGAAAAACAAACAAAGTGATCGGTATATTGTCAAACGGAGAACATCCAGATAAAACGGTATATCTCGGATCAATTGGCAATATGAAATAAAAACGCAGGAGATGATATGCCACGCTCGCTGAAAAAAGGTCCATATATTGAACCTAAATTAATTAAGAAAGTAGAGGAAACTCAGGAAACTCGTTCGAATAAGGTCATTAAGACCTGGTCCAGACGGTCGACGATCATACCTGAGATGGTGGGAATAACGTTGGCAGTCCACAATGGGAAAAAGTTTATTCCGGTTTTTGTGACGGAAAACATGGTTGGCCATAAACTTGGGGAGTTTTCACCCACACGAACATTTTACGGTCACGCCGGTGACAAAAAACTGAAAAAGAAGTGATAAAAAGGGACACCAATCATGGAGATTAAAGCAGTATCCAGATACGTACGCATTTCTCCTCAAAAAGTCCGACGACTGATAGGGGCTGTAAAAGGAAAACCGGTCGAAGACGGCATGAATACGCTCAAATTCATGCCTCAGAAAGCCGCGGGCATCGTCAATAAGGTCGTAAAATCCGCAGTATCGAATGCCGACCATAATGCAGGCTTGGATGTTGATTCATTGACGATTAAAAATATCATAGTGGATCAGGGACCTACATTGAAACGGTTCAAAGCCAGAGCACGCGGAAGAGGAACCCGAATATTGAAGAGAAGTGCTCATATAACCGTAATTTTAGCTGATGAGACGATGTAATATAAAGGAGGAAGAAGCTTGGGCCAGAAAGTCAATCCGATATCATTAAGGTTAAGAATCGTAAAAACATGGGATTCTCGCTGGTACGCTGGTAAAACCTATTCCGGTTATATTCTTGAAGATTATAACATACGTAAATTCATCAAGAAAAAATTATATCATGCCGGTATTTCAAAAATAGAAATCGAGAGATCGGCAAAACGCGTGAGGCTTAGAATTTTTACGGCGAGACCCGGTATTATTATCGGAAAAAAAGGCTCTGAAATAGCTAAGCTCCGAAAAGAACTTGAAAAACTGATATCTCAGCAAGTCATGATTGATATCCAGGAAGTAAGAAAGCCGGAAATAGACGCTCAACTGGTTGCCGAAAATGTAGCCTTGCAGATCGAGCGACGTGTAGCATTTCGTCGTGCGATGAAAAGGGGGGTAACATCCGCCATGAGGTTTGGCGCTCAGGGAATAAAGGTTATTTGTTCCGGGCGGCTGGGTGGTGCCGAAATGGCAAGGACGGAATGGTACCGGGAAGGAAGGGTGCCCCTGCATACTCTTCGAGCGGATATTGATTACGGTTTTATTGAGGCGCGTACCACATATGGTATCATCGGCGTTAAGGTATTTATCTTTAAAGGTGAAGTGTTAAAGAAAGATCAAATAGCAATCGGAAGTTAATTATCCGACAGGAGATATAGGACATGCTGAGTCCAAAAAAAGTTAAATATCGAAAGCAACAGAAAGGAAAAATGCGAGGGGTGGCCAATCGTGGCGGCAGCCTGAATTTCGGTGAATACGGATTGCAGGCAACCGAATGCGGACGAATCAGCTCCAAACAGATTGAAGCTGCGCGAATCGCCATGACCCGTCATGTCAAGAGGGGCGGGAAAATGTGGATTCGTATTTTCCCCGATACGCCTTTCACAAAAAAACCTGCAGAAGTCAGAATGGGAAAAGGTAAAGGTTCTCCGGAGGGTTGGGTAGCCGTTATAAAGCCAGGAAGAATCCTTTACGAAATGGAAGGAGTGCCCCGGGAACTGGCCAGAGAAGCATTACGACTTGCAGCTCACAAGCTTCCGATTAAAACCCGATTTATCGAGAGGAGCACGGGGATATGAAAGCTGGCGAACTGCGGCAAAAAACTGCCGACGAACTGAAACAGACTCATGACGAATTGAAACAGGAACTGTTTAACCTCCGCTTTCAGCATGGTATCGGTCAGCTCGAGAACAGCAAAAAAATGATGCTGACGAAAAAGGCCATTGCGCGGGTTAAAACGGTCATTAACGAAAAAAATAAAGAATAGAGACAGTTATGAAAAAACGTGGAATGAAGCGCCAACTGCTTGGGATAGTGGTCAGTGACAAAATGGACAAGACCGTCACTGTTCTGGTGGAAAGATTGGTCAAGCATCCGCTTTATCAGAAATATGTTCGCCGACGAGCAAAATATGCCGCGCACGACAGAGATGATGCATGCCGGATCGGCGATAAGGTTGTCATAACCGAGTCACGACCTATCAGTAAGTCCAAAAAATGGCGTGTCAGCAAAATCGTTGAAAAAGCGGTGTAATCATAAAGGATAAGAGCGATGATTCAGGCAGAAACAAAATTGACTGTGGCAGACAATTCGGGAGCTAAAGTATTATATTGCATCAAGGTCCTTGGAGGTTCCAGAAGACGCTACGCCAGTGTCGGCGATATCATCGTGGTATCGGTAAAGGAAGCGATACCTAATGCCAAGGTAAAAAAGGGCGATGTGTTGAAAGCCGTGGTCGTTCGCACAAAAAAAGAACTCAAACGTACGGACGGATCCTATATCCGATTCGACGACAACTCGGCTGTGTTGATAAATACGCAGAAAGAACCTATCGGAACACGTATTTTTGGCCCGGTAGCCAGGGAGCTCAGAGCAAAACGGTTTATGAAGATCGTATCGTTGGCTCCTGAAGTATTATAGACAATATCTGCCCTGTGGAGAAACGGTTCATGACGAAAGAAAAATGCTCGATAAAAAAAGATGATAAAGTCAAAGTGATTGCCGGTAAAGATAACGGAAAAATCGGTAAAGTCCTAAAGGTCGACACAAAGAACAACCGGCTCGTTATTGAGAAAATAAATATTGTCAAGCGGCACGTGAGGCCTAATGCCCAAAATCGGCAGGGTGGAATCATTGAGAGAGAAGCTCCTATCCATAGGTCTAATGTCATGTTGATGTGCAGTAAATGCATGGCGCCCGCGCGTATTAAAATACAGACGCTTGAGGATGGTAAGAAAGTTCGGCTGTGCCGAAAATGCAACGAAGCCATCGATGCGTAGGGTTATGTGAAGGAGAAAAGGAATGTCCCAGATAAAACAATATTACGAAGGCGAAGTTGTACCGAAGCTTGTCGAAACGTTTAAATACTCCAATATCATGCAGGTGCCCAAACTGGAAAAGATCGTTTTGAATATGGGCCTTGGAGAAGCAATTCATAATATTAAGCTTCTGGATTCCGCCTCGGAAGAGCTGAAAATAATTTCAGGACAAAAACCGGTTATCACACGTGCCAAAAAGTCGATTGCCGCTTTCAAACTTCGAGCCGGAATGCCGATTGGTTGCATGGTAACCCTCCGGCGCAAACGAATGTATGATTTTTATAATAAACTGGTTAACATCGCATTGCCTCGAGTCAGGGATTTCAGAGGGATTTCCGGTAAAGCGTTTGACGGACATGGAAATTATTCTTTGGGAATAAAAGAACAGATCATATTCCCCGAGATTGATTACGATAAGATTGATAAAATAAAAGGGTTGAATATCACGATCGTGACGTCGGCTGAAACCGATGAGGAAGCCAAGTATCTGTTGAAACAGATGGGAATGCCGTTCCGAAACTGATAGGTATTGTACCTGAAATTATTGAAAATCGATATACGGGGCATTCCACGGGATCGTGCACGTCAAACTGAAAGGCTCTGGATAAAAAAGAGGTTACGAGAAGGAGGACGTTTTGGCAAAAACAGCTCTTCGCATGAAGGCCAATAGAAAACCTAAATTTAAAGTAAGATCGTACAATCGTTGCCCCATATGCGGACGGCCGAGAGCGTATATGAGAAAATTTGGTATATGCCGGATCTGCTTTCGGAATTTAGCGTCGGAAGGTAAGCTGCCCGGCGTGATCAAGTCAAGCTGGTAACTGATGCCGAACCAGGTTATATCCATAATTGTCCGTATTTAAATTTTAAAAAATGACATCGATGGAGAAAGTAATATGTCAATGAGTGATCCCATTGCGGATATGCTGACGCGAATAAGAAATGCCGGCAAAGCCAAACACAACAGTGTAGACATTCCCGGATCGAATCTTAAGGTCAACCTGGCCCGGGTCCTGAAGAATGAAGGCTTTATAAAGAATTATAAATTCATTAAGGACAGTAAACAGGGCGTATTGAGAGTATACTTGAGATACGACAAAGACAATCAAAGCGCTTTCCTTGGATTGAAACGCATCAGCAAGCCCAGTCGTAGAAAATACGTAAAAGGGAGAGAAATTCGGCCGGTGCTCAATGGTATGGGAATATCGATTCTGTCGACATCAGCCGGTATCATGGCGGATAAAGAAGCCAGAAAGTTGAATGTCGGCGGTGAGATTCTGTGCAACATATGGTAGTATGAGGAGAAACCCATGTCTCGGATAGGCAAAAAACCGATATCCATTCCTGATAGTGTGAAATTGAATTATATGGACCGATTGCTGACTGTTCAGGGTGATAAAGGCACTTTGAGTCGCCGTATACACCCGTCTGTCGAACTTCAAATCGAATCAGGCGAATTGAAGGTAACTCTGGATCAACAAGATAGAAAAAGCCGGGCTCTGCAAGGATTGACCCGATCCCTGATATCGAATATGGTGGATGGTGTCAGCAAGGGATTTGAACGAAATCTGGAGATCAACGGCATTGGATACAGAGCTGAGGTCAGTGGAAACTCGATCACTTTCAATCTGGGCTACTCACATCCCATCAATTTTGAAATACCGGACGGCATCAACGCGACCGTTGATAGAAATTTAGTAAAATTAACCGGAATTGATAAAGAGTTGCTCGGGCATACGGCCGCATCCATACGCCGGTTGCGCCCGCCTGAACCCTACAAGGGCAAAGGTATTAAGTATGCTGAAGAACGTATCCAGAAAAAAGCGGGTAAAACAGGTACAAAATAAGGATTTATAGCACATGAACCGGTCTGCGGGGCATAAACCCGAAATGCGGCCGATAGTAGATAAAGGATGTTAAGTCAATGGCATCGTCGAATATTAGACAACAGGGACGCATTAAAAGAAAAAAACGAATACGGAAAAAATTGAACGGGACTTCCGATCGCCCACGATTAAGTGTGTTCCGAAGTTCCAGACATATTTACGTGCAGGTAGTCGATGATATTCAGGGCCACACACTTGTGTCGGCATCGACAAACGAAAAATCCGTTAAGGAAGAACAGAAGTTCGATTCCAAAACGGATGGGGCGGAATACATCGGGAAAATTATTGCACAGCGGGCTCTTGACAAGGGAATCAAAAAAGTCGTGTTTGACCGCAACGGATATTTATACCATGGACGCGTAAAAGCTCTTTCGGACGGCGCGCGTGAAGGCGGTTTAATATTTTGAGAAATATATAATATGGAGGAAATCCTTTGTTCAAGCATGATACAGAAGAAAGTCAATTAATTGACAAAGTTGTTCACATAAACCGTGTAGCCAAGGTCGTGAAAGGCGGTCGCCGGTTCAGCTTCAGCGCCATTGTGGTTGTAGGAGACGGTAGCGGAACGGTAGGATGCGGATTGGGAAAAGCCGGTGAAGTTCCGGAGGCCATTCGAAAAGGTGTGGAAAAAGCCAAAAAAAATATGATAAACGTTCCGCTGCTCGAGGGCACCATTCCATATGAAATCATCGGGAAATACGGTGCCGGAAGGGTTTTGCTGAAACCTGCTTCCGAGGGGACCGGGTTAATTGCCGGCGGAGCCGTAAGAGCCGTACTCGAAGCGGTCGGTGTGCAGAATATTCTTACGAAATGCATGGGGTCGCATAATCCACACAACGTAGTCAAGGCGACAATCGCTGGGCTGCAGCAGCTTCAAAGCCGTGAAACTGTTGCAATGAGGCGCGGAAAACGACCTGAAGACCTTTAATGGGGTTAGAAATATGTCTGAAAAATTGAAAATTACCCTCGTAAAAAGCATGATAGGAAGACCCGAAAAACACCGAAGGGTGCTCAAGGGTATGGGATTGACAAAACTCAACAGAACAGTTGAACTGGACGATACCCCCTCGATACGGGGAATGATTCATACGGTATCCCATTTAGTAAAGATTGAGGAGAACGTTAATGAAGCTTAACGAATTGTCACCCGCATTGGGGTCAAGGAAAAACAGAAAACGATTGGGCCGGGGGCCCGGATCCGGAACCGGGAAAACTGCGGGTAGAGGACATAAAGGGTTTAACAGTCGTTCCGGCGGCGGTGTTCGTCCCGGGTATGAAGGCGGACAGATGCCGATTCACCGGAGACTGCCCAAAAGAGGATTTACCAATATTTTCAAAAAGCAGTTCGCCGTTATTAATATTAAGGACCTGGACAATTTTGAAAGTGGTGCGGTCGTGAATGAGGCTGAGCTGATACGACACGGGCTGGTTAAAGGAAAACGGGATGGCATAAAACTTCTGGCCGATGGTGAAGCTAAACATCCGTTGACGGTTCAAATCCATCAAATCAGCCGGAATGCGAAAGAAAAGATTGAACGTGCCGGTGGGACTGTAGAGGTTATATAATATGGCCGCAACCGGGATGCAAAATATTTTCAAAATACCCGAACTGAAAAAACGAATCCTTTATACCTGTCTGCTCCTTGCGGTGTACCGAATCGGGGTACATGTACCGACACCCGGAATTGATGCGGTAGCGCTTGCTTCTTTTTTTGCTCAGGCCAAGGGGACCTTGCTGGGGCTGTTTGACATGTTTTCCGGCGGTGCTCTGGAACGCCTTTCCGTATTTGCGCTCGGTATCATGCCTTACATCAGTGCATCCATTATTCTTCAGTTGTTGACGGTAGTCATCCCCCATCTTGAAAGGCTGTCAAAAGAAGGAGAACAGGGCCGGAAAAAAATCACACAATATACGCGCTACGGTACGGTTGTTCTCAGTATTATCCAGGGGCTCGGAATCAGTGTCGGCCTGGAAAGCATGACGTCACCCGGCGGTGCTCCGGTTGTTATGATCCCAGGCTGGACGTTTCGTTTGATGACGGTCATTACGCTGACAGCCGGAACGGCGTTTATCATGTGGCTGGGTGAGCAAATTACCGAACGCGGTATCGGTAATGGTATTTCCCTGATCATATTTGCCGGTATCGTTGCAAGAATGCCGAATGCAATCGGGAATACGTTTCGTTTGGTTTCAACCGGAGAAATGGCCGTTTTCGCAGTTTTAGTCATGCTGGTATTGATGGTCGCTGTGGTCGGTGTCATTATTTATGTTGAACAGGGGCAGAGACGAATTCCGGTTCAATATGCAAAGCGGGTTGTCGGGCGGCGCATGTATGGAGGTCAAAGCACGCATCTGCCTTTGAAAATCAATACATCAGGTGTTATACCTCCGATTTTTGCTTCCTCCATCATTATGTTTCCGGCTACCGTGGCAAGCTTCATTAAAATTCCCTGGGTGCAGAGTGTCGCCAATTCACTTCGTCCGGGAAACGCCGTATACGAATTGATGTATGTTGGTTTTATATTCTTCTTTTGCTATTTTTATACGGCCGTAACTTTTAATCCCGCTGATGTCGCCGATAATATGAAAAAATACGGCGGGTATATTCCGGGCATACGACCGGGTAAACGTACGGCGGACTATATCGACAGAGTATTGACGCGGATTACGTTAGGGGGCGCCATATATGTGTCTGCAGTATGTGTATTGCCCTCCATTTTAATCACTAAATTTAATGTGCCCTTCTATTTTGGAGGTACCGCTCTACTGATTGTTGTTGGAGTGGCCCTGGATACCATTTCTCAGATTGAATCACATATGCTTACAAGACATTACGACGGGTTTTTGAAAAAAGGTTCTGCCGGTCGAGTCCGTGGGCGTCACTGACGTTATGGATGTGTTTTTATAAAATAATAAAAATATCTTGCATTCATACAAAAACTGTATATGATAACCCGCTATGCCGATAATTAATGAGTCGGCTAAGCTAAAGCATTGTGGATTCAAATTTGAACAGGAGACAGAAATGGCGAAAGAAGAGCCGATCAGAGTTCAGGGTAAGGTGATCGAGACTTTACCGAATGCGATGTTTAAGGTTGAACTTGAAAACAAACATCAGATACTGGCACATATCTCGGGAAAAATGAGAATGCATTTTATAAAGATACTGCCGGGCGATACCGTTACAGTAGAACTGTCTCCATATGATCTTACACGTGGAAGAATAACGTATCGATCAAAATAATTATAATTCAAATGCCGGCAATCGATACTTTTGATTGTTCGTAAGGGAGTTGGCAAAATGAAAGTCAGAGCATCCGTAAAGAAAATATGCAGCAAGTGCAAGATTGTACGTAGAAAAGGTGTTGTAAGAGTTATCTGTGAAAATAAACGTCATAAACAGAGGCAAGGATAGAGGAGGGAAGACCTTTGGCAAGAATCGCGGGCGTTGATTTACCGAAAAATAAACGAATCGAAATAGGTCTGACATATATATACGGCATTGGGCCTACAACTTCCAGGACAATACTTGATCGACTCAGCATAAGTCCGAATATCAAGACAGATGATTTAAGTCAGGACGATGAAAATAAGATTCGGAAACTTATTGACAGCGATTACAAAGTGGAGGGTGAACTCCGCAGTGAAGTCTCCATGAATATTAAGCGGTTGATGGACCTTGGTTGCTACAGGGGACTACGGCATCGAAAATCGCTACCCGTCCATGGACAGAGAACCAGTACTAATGCAAGAACACGTAAGGGCCCCAAGCGTTCGGCTGTCAAAAAGAAAGGCGGGGTAAAAAAGAAATAATTCATGAATTGAAAAGATAGGAAACTTACGCATGCCAAAAAGAACGCGAGTCAGACGAAAAGAGAAAAAAAATATACTCAATGGTGTCGCCCATATACAGTCGACATTTAATAATACCATTATTACGATCACCGATCCTGCAGGAAACGTGGTTTCATGGTCAAGTTCCGGTGTGCAGGGGTTTAAAGGATCACGAAAAAGCACCCCCTTTGCCGCGCAGTTAACCGCACAGGACGCGGCCAAAAAGGCCATGGAGCATGGGATGAGAAATGTGGAAGTATATGTCAAAGGTCCTGGAGCAGGGAGAGAATCGGCGATCAGAGCGCTTCAGGCGGCCGGGTTCAATGTGCTTATGATAAAGGATGTTACCCCGATTCCGCATAATGGATGCAGGCCCCCTAAAAGAAGAAGGGTCTAGTGTTCAGGTTTAATGCGCAGAATTACTTGAAGCGGCAATAATCAAAAGGGGCTTATAAGGAGGAAAATTTGGCACGATATATTGGCTCGGTATGCCGTATATGCCGACGAGAAAACGAGAAACTCTTTTTGAAGGGAGACCGATGCTATTCCGATAAATGTGCGTTTGACCGGCGGAGCTATGCGCCCGGTGAGCACGGGCAACGACGTCGGGGAAAAGTGTCGGATTATGGCCTTCAGTTACGGGAAAAACAGAAAGTCAAACGGGTGTACGGTCTGTCTGAAAGTCAGTTCCGTTTGTTTTTTGTGAGGGCTGACAGACAAAAGGGTATTACCGGAACGAATTTGTTGGTTTTGCTGGAAAGACGATTGGATAATGTTTTGTATCGACTTGGATTTGTGAATTCCCGTAATCAAGGACGGCAGTTTTCGCGACATAATCACGTTCTTGTCAACGGGAAACGGGTCAACATACCATCGTATCTTGTAAAACAGGGTGATGTCATCGAAATTCGAGAGAAAAGCAGAGAGGTGCAGGCCATAAACGATGCATTGGAAACCGTGGAAAGAAGAGGCTTGCCGCAGTGGTTGGAATTAGATAAGAAAAATTATAAAGGAACGGTTAAAGCATATCCTGTTCGAGAAGATATTACAATGCCAATCCAGGAACAGCATATTGTTGAGCTTTATTCAAAATAAAAACCAACTTAATAATTTTAGCACATATTTACTTATAAACTAAAACAAATGCTGGATCATATTTACGGAATTATTGTAAATATCTGGAGAAATATCATATGCCATCAAATGAATTGATGTATATTAACTGGCAACAAATGATTAAACCGGAAAAGGTTCAAGTCGAAAACGGACCAAGATACGGCAAGTTCGTTTGTGAACCTCTGGAGAGAGGATTTGGCATAACCATAGGGAATTCGCTGAGGCGGATTATCCTGTCATCGTTGTACGGCGCTGCGATTGTATCGGTTAAGTTTGATTCCGCCATGCATGAATTCACTGCCATACCCGGTGTGTTGGAAGATGTGACGGAAATTATACTCAACCTTAAGGAAGTTCGACTCAAGGCATCGGATCCACAGCCTCAGACAGTATCGATAAACGTAACGGAAGAGCGTGAGGTAACCGCGGCTGATATTACAAGTGATACCGGGCATATTGAAGTCCTGAATCCCGACCTGCACATTGCCACATTGAACGGAGGGGGCGAGTTGAGGATGACCATGACGGTCAGGGTCGGTAAAGGTTATTCCCTAGCAGAATCCAATAAAGATGAAGATGCCCCGATTGGCACGATTCCTATCGATGCTGTATTTTCGCCCATCAAACGCGTTAATTACGTAGTGGGTAATGCCCGAGTCGGTCAACGGACCGATTATGACAAGCTGACACTTGAAGTGTGGACAGACGGTAGTATTCTTCCTGAAAATGCCGTAGCCTATGCGGCTAAGATTCTTAAAGAACAGATGACCATGTTCATCAATTTTGATGAACAAATTGTACCTGAGCTTGAAAAGGGCGCTGAGGAAGAAGAAAAACCGAAATTTAATGAAAATCTTTATCGCAGTGTAGATGAATTGGAACTCTCTGTGCGAAGCGCTAATTGCCTGAAGAATGCGGACATTCATAAAATTTATCAGCTGGTGAGCAAAACTGAATCTGAGATGTTGAAAACCAAAAATTTTGGTAGAAAATCATTGAATGAAATCAAAGACGTGCTTGCTGAAATGGGACTTTCTCTAGGGATGAAGCTCGAGGGTTTTGCGCCGCCTGAAGAGGATACAGAGGAAGGAGAATAAACGATCCAATGAGACATCGTAAAGCGGGAGTAAAGCTAAATCGAACCGGTAGCCATCGAAATGCCATGTTCCGTAATATGGTTACGTCATTACTTAAATATGATCGAATCCGTACAACTGACGCTAAAGCAAAGGAATTAAGACGTTGGGCAGATCATCTCGTGACCTTGGCAAAACGAGGTGATCTTCACGCACGAAGGCAGGCATTGTCAATTGTTCGGGAAAAACAGGTTGTCTACAAACTTTTTGATGAGGCGGCCGAGAGATTCGGAAATACATCCGGAGGGTATACCCGTATTGTCAAATTGGGTAGGCGACCGGGTGATGCGGCTGCCATGTCAATGATCGAATTGATTGGCATGGTTTCAACGAGCAAAAAAGATAAAAAGAAAAAACAGAAAGCATCGGAAACCATTGCCGAGAAAGAAACGGATGCCGCTACGAAAAAGACGGAAGAAGTGATCGCCGAATCCGAGGGCAAAACCGAAAGCGAATCAACGGGTCCCGATGCAGAATAGATGTTTTTAAGTTTTGATTTGAAATAGTAATAAATAGTAATAGTACATGGCCTGCTCGGTATTTACCGATTCAAAAATAAATAAAGGTCCCGTCATTTTTGTGATGGGACTTTTTTTTTAAATATAGTGTCGGGTCGCATGCGGGAATTCTGAAATCCAACGCAATTTCTGCGAAATTAATTTTTACCGAGCCCCCCTGAATATCACAAAAGGAGGTCATCTCCGTTGTGAATATCGTTAATACAATCATCCCGATATTTGTCGTTATCGCTCTGGGATGGGTCGCACGAAAAAAAAACTGGATGCCGGATACGTTTGTAGATCCTGCTAATCGGCTGGTCTACTACATGGCAATACCGGCTATGATCTTTAAGGCGATTTCGAGAACCCCGTTAAAAGCAAATATCAATATTTCGGTTCTGGTAATAACGCTCATGAGCGTCAGTGTCACTGCGCTTCTGGTTTGGCCGGCAAGTCGTCTTATGAAAGTCCGGACGGCGCGGGGGACCTTTATTCAGAGTTCATTGCACGGGAATCTCGGCTATATTGGCCTGGCGGTTTCATTTTATTATCTCGGCCGGGAGGGATTTGCAAAGTCCGGCCTGATCGTCGGTTTTTTGATGATACTTCAGAATTTTCTTTCGGTTGTCGCTCTTCAATTTTATTCCGCGGGAAACCACAAAGATACACAAAGCTTCCGGATCACGGCTGAAAAAATTTTGCGAAACCCGGTGATTTTATCCGCTATGACCGGGATCGTTTTTTCTATGTTCGAACTTGAAATTCCTTCAGTTATCGATCGCATACTGGGAATTATCAGCTCGTTTGCTTTACCCCTGGCGCTGTTGATTATCGGTGCGACTCTGTCCTTCAAGGTAGTCAGGGCCCGCCCCGTGCTGCTGTGTTCATCAGCTGTCTTTAAATTGATCATCCTGCCGGGAATCGGATTTCACCTTTTTCGAGTATTCGATCTCAGCCGGGATGCTTTTCTGCCCGCACTGATATTGCTGGCGGCCCCTACGGCGACAATTGCCTGTATCATGGCAAAGGAAATGAACGGCGATATCGACTTCGCCGTAGCTGCCGTGTCTCTGAATACGTTGCTTTCGGCTTTTACATATACCTGGTGGCTCCATCTCGCTACGTAAAGGGGGAGATAATCTAACCGTCCGTTTGTTTTGCCCACTTGAGGCGCAGAGACCGCAGTGGGGAATGCTATTTTTTTGGGCGGGAGCGGCGGGGTTTGGGAGAATATAAAAGGCATTTGGAACCGAAATTCGAGATAACGTCAAGTGCGGGCAGACGTTTGCTTTTAAATTTCATGGCACGGCAACCATGTGGAAAATGTCTGTCCCATGTGACATAATAGAATTTACATTGACGACAGTTGACCGGTGGTTGCCCGCTCATCGAAATACGTGTTTCCATAGTTTGTTTTGTGCATTAAATGTGAAATTGTTTACCCATGCATATGGCTTTCATTTCTTATTTATAGCATATTTTTTTATATGTATAAATTTTTTCGAACTGCATAGGGCCTAAGTAAATAAATTAATCCGGTTTCATTTCGGCTCAAGTTATTTTTATGCAGGTCCTAAGGGCTGTAAAAAAATATGATTTTTTTTTAATAGATATTATTACCGTTCGCTTCGTTCGAAACGCAGAGACCGCAGAGCCTCTAAACGCCTGTTCCGGTCTCTGTGATCTCTGTGCCTCAAGAGAGCGAAGCAAACGGGCGTTACAAAACAAAAGAGGTTTTTTTGAAACGGCCATTCCATGAGTACTGGGTTTCGGGCACAGCCGGTCTCAGGTTGTAACGCCGATAAAATTTCAACGGCATGTCTATTGCATCGTAAATCTCAGGTACGTCGAGTAACCGATAACACGACCATTCATGGATTTGTTTTGCAATTCCTCATGGAGTATACTACAAAATCAGATTTTGGATGATAAAGCTTTGGCGCGGCAGGATACTATTCCGTGGTCGTTGAAGAGGATGAGCTTGGTTTCAGTAGTATCCGGGCTGTTTTAAAAAAACGGAGGCGGCCCCGGCCTGAACCGCCTGCATGCTCCCGAGGCAGCGCGGAAATAAAGAGTCTGTAATTGTAAACGGGCCCGAACTTAAAATTCACAGGCAGTCGTTATGGAAGGGACGTCCGGAAAGATGAAAAGCGGAATAAGAAAAGCTTTGGTAACCGGCGGATGCGGGTTTATTGGATCTCACATAGCAGAAGCGCTGAATGCCTGCGGATGTGAGGTGGTGGTTCTGGACAATCTGTCGACCGGAAAACGCTTAAATCTGAAACATATTTCCAGCGATGTCGAACTGGTTGAAGGGGATATTCGCGAACCCGAACATGTGGAACGCGCCGTCAAAGGATGCGATGTCGTATTTCACCAGGCGGCAGTGGTGTCCGTTCCCAAAACGGTTGCACATCCAGTCGAGTCTGCGGTCGTCAACGAACTGGGGACTTTGAATGTGTTGGAAGCCGCCCGGCTGAACAAAATTCGGCGGGTTGTAATGGCCAGTTCGTGTGCCGTATACGGCGATGATCCTCAACTCCCCAAACACGAGGGGTTAATGACAAATCCGCTGAGCCCTTACGCGGTTCAGAAGCTGTTCGGGGAGCATTACGCTCGTATTTATTCTCAACTGTATGGTGTGGAAACCGCTTGTCTGCGGTATTTTAATGTGTTCGGCCCGAGACAGGACCCCTCTTCGCCGTATTCCGGAGTGATTTCCATTTTTTTTAAAAAAGCGATGCTGAAACAAAAACCAGTTATTTACGGAGACGGAAACCAGTGCCGGGATTTTATATTCGTCAAAGACGTCGTAACCGCCAATCTGCTCGCGGCACAGGCTGAGGGAATCTCCGGGTGCCGATTCAATATAGGTACCGGACAACCCGTTCGAATTAATACATTATGGGAACATATCAGCCGGTTGGCATGTTGTTCCGTAACTCCCGAGTACGCCGCCGTTCGGGCCGGAGATATCAGACAATCCGTGGCCGACATTTCTCTGGCCAGGTCCGGGCTTGGATTTGATTTTAATTATTCATTAGAAGACGGCCTGGAAATGACGTACGACTGGTTTGATAAATGCCCGGAAGGGCTCTGTGGTTGATTTATACTTTTTTATTCAGGGGCTCGGAGGCCATAAAACCGAAAAGAATTGTCCAGGATATGAGTTTGCCCTCACTGCCTGTCAAAGCGTGCACACTTTTTGTACGTGCGCTTTATTGAAACTCAGAAGACCGACACCGACATGATCGTTTTCAAATCAATTTTATAAATAAGGTCATCATTCATGGAAAAACAGGGACAAGAGCTTTCAGATATGCATACAGTTCTGGTTACGGGAGCGGCGGGGTTTATCGGGTTTCATCTGGCCCGTCGATTGTTGAAAGACGGATGTCGGGTTGTCGGGCTCGACAATATGAATGCTTACTATGATGTTCGGTTGAAGCAGGCTCGATTGGCGAGGCTGAACAGGTTGCAGGGGTTTTCGTTTCATCAGATGGATTTATGCGATCGCAGCGGGCTGACGGCTCTGTTTGATCGATATCAATTTGACGGGGTGATCAATCTCGCGGCTCAGGCCGGTGTCCGATACTCTCTTGAAAATCCGCATGCGTATGTGGATTCCAATCTTTCCGGCTTTATGAATATACTCGAATGCTGCCGGCATACGAACGTGGGACACCTGATATTCGCGTCTTCGAGTTCCGTATACGGGGCAAATACCCGGATGCCCTTTTCAATTCATGCCAATGTCGATCATCCGGTATCATTGTATGCAGCGACAAAAAAAGCCAATGAACTCATGGCGCATACCTACAGCCATTTATATGATCTGCCCTGTACGGGGTTGAGGTTTTTTACCGTGTACGGACCCTGGGGTCGACCGGATATGGCGCTTTTCAAGTTCACCCGGGCCATTCTGGAAGATCGTCCGATAAAGGTTTTTAATCACGGCAGAATGAAACGGGATTTTACCTATATCGACGATATTATAGAAGGTATTGTCCGGGTAATGAGAAAGATTCCGGAATCCGATCCGGACTGGAACGGGGATGCACCGGATCCCGGGACCTCTTATGCACGATACCGGATATACAACATAGGAAATAACACGCCGGTGCAGCTGACCCGGTTTATCGAAGTGCTTGAAAAAGAGTTGGGAAAATCGGCTAAAAAAGAGTTCCTAGATCTTCAGCCCGGAGATGTGCCGGCGACATATGCCGACATAGAGGCTTTGAAAAAAGATACCGGATTTCGTCCAGAAACCGGCATTGAAACCGGAGTGGCACGATTTGTCTCCTGGTATAAGGAATATTACGAATGTTGACGGCACTATCAGGGCCCCTGGAAAAATAATTCCACGGTCTTGCTTGTCTGTTTGTCCGTTTTCTGCGTTGCATCAAAGAGCACGTACAACAAAGCAACGCCTTGAAGACGAACAAATATCCTGCGCAATCCTTGTGGATTTTATTCCTTCCGCGACCCTTATTCGAAAATTAAAGGAGATTCGGATGAAACTGACCATCATTGGTACGGGATATGTGGGACTGGTTACCGGAACAGGATTTGCCAATCTGGGTAACGATGTCATCTGTCTGGATGTGGACAGTGAAAAAATTGACCAGCTCGCAGCCGGTCAACTGCCCATCTATGAACCCGGTCTTGAAGAATTGTTTAAAAGAAATCTTAAAAGCGGGCGGTTAAAATTCTCGACCGATGCGGTTGATGCGGTTCAGGCGTCGGAAATCATTTTTATCTGCGTGGGGACTCCGACCGATCACCGGCGCAATCCGGATCTGAACGCGGTCAAGGCGGTAGCCCGTGATATCGGACGGTATATGAACGATTATAAGGTGATTGTCAATAAGAGTACGGTGCCGGTGGGAACAGCCGGTCTGGTCAGAGACATCGTCAAAACCAATCTAAGGGAGGATATCGATTTCGATGTGGTATCAAATCCGGAATTTCTCAGGGAAGGCGCTGCGGTCAAGGACTTTGAGAACCCGGATCGGATCGTTATCGGCACGGAAAGCAAACGTGCGGAAACATTGATGACTTCTTTATATGCGTCGATTGCCAGGATCGGACGCCCCATAATGCTTACCGGGATTGCGAGCGCAGAGTTGATCAAGTATGCCGGTAATGCCATGCTGGCCACCCGAATCAGTTTTATGAACCAGCTGGCCCATTTGTGTGAGAAATCCGGGGCGGATATCAAAGAGGTTGGCAAGGGGATGGGGCTTGACAGCAGAATCGGGCCGCGATTCCTTCAGGCCGGCGTAGGGTACGGGGGCAGCTGTTTTCCCAAAGATGTCAAGGCGTTGATTTCCACGCTTAAACATTTTAAATGCGATTGTGACTTGTTTGAAGCGGTTCATCAGATCAACGAAAAACAGAAAACGCTGGCGGTGGATAAGTTGGAAACCGTGATGCAGATCGAAAAAAGCAAAATTGCCGTCTGGGGTATTTCCTTTAAACCCAAAACCGATGATATACGGGAGTCTCCGTCCATCGAAATTATTCGGCATTTACAAAAGAAGGGCGCTGAAATTAATGCGTATGATCCCGTAGCTGTCGAAAATGCCCGCATGGTGCTGGATGATGTCCATTTTTTTGATAATCCGTATGAAACGATTCAAGGATGTGATGCTCTGGTGGTGGTAACGGAATGGGATGAATTCCGAAATCTGGATATGCGGGCGGTGAAAGTATTGCTCAGACAGCCGATTGTCGTGGATGGACGAAATATTTACAATCCGGATGAACTGCGAAGTTTAGGCTTTACTTACATAGGAATCGGACGGGGGTAATATATGGGAAGCAATGGGGTGGTAATCCATTTGATCGCAGCGGCCAGACCGAATTTTATGAAAATTGCGCCGTTGTATCATGAACTGAAACGACAATCATGGGCACAACCGGTCCTGGTCCATACAGGGCAGCATTATGACCTCAACATGTCGGATGTTTTTTTCAGGGACCTGGGGCTTCCGGAACCCGATCTGAATCTCGGGGTGGGGAGCGGGACTCATGCGCAACAAACCGGACGTGTCATGATCGCCTATGAAAAAATTCTTCTGGAAAACCGGCCGGATTTGATTGTTGTGGTCGGGGACGTTAATTCCACAATGGCCGCCACTCTTGCCGGAGTAAAACTGGGTGTTCGGGTGGCGCATTTGGAAGCCGGTCTGCGTTCGTTCGATCGAGCCATGCCGGAGGAAATCAATCGACTGGTAACCGATTCCCTGGCCGATTTCCTCTGGACACCGTCCCCGGATGCCGATGAAAATCTTATGAAGGAAGGTATTCCCTCTGAAAAGATTCAGCGTGTCGGAAATATCATGATCGATTCTTTGGAGATGCTGAGGCCTCAGATTGAAAAAGAAGCGGTTTTCGGGGAACTGGGGCTTGAATCCGGTGATTTCGCGCTGGTAACCCTGCACAGACCGTCAAATGTGGATTGTCCGGACAAATTGAAGATATTATCGCATTTAATTCAACGTCTGGCCGATAAAATTCCGCTGGTTTTTCCGCTTCACCCTCGAACGCGGAAAAACCTGGATACCATCGGCAGGCTTCAGGAGGTCAGTAACACCAGTGGTCTTACCCTGCTGGAGCCCCTGAGTTATATTCGGTTTATGAATCTGGTCATGAACAGCCGAATGGCAATTACCGATTCGGGCGGTATACAGGAAGAAACCTCTTATCTGGGTGTCCCCTGCCTGACACTCAGACCCAATACCGAGCGTCCGATCACAGTGACGGAGGGCACCAACACATTGTGTACGGTTAGCGACCTTGAGGCACATGTGGATTGTGTATTGAGCGGTCTGCAGAATCGGCGAAATGCAATCGATCTGTGGGACGGTCAGACAGCCCCTCGGGTTGTTCAGGCGATTGCGTCCCTGGCTGACGTCGAATGGGACGATGACCGACCGGTAGAAAATAAATAAATGTTAAGGTAAAAACCGTTAACCATATCCTTCCGGTGGAATGATGTTCAGATCGCTGATTTTATAGAGAAGTGTTTTGTAACTTATTTTCAAAATTCTGGACGCCTTGCTTCGGTTCCAGCCGGCATGCAGAAGCACTTGCGTAATTATTTTTTTTTCAATTCGATCCAGTGCCTTTCTCTTGATTTTTTTTAATGAAAAACTGCTTGTATCCCCAGATGAGAAGTTGAACTCATCCGGCATCATATCGTGTGGCATGAAGGCGTCTGACCGGGCGGCCGGGGAATCGAACGGGGCGGGTTGCTCCGTAGACGGGTTTGCATGCAATGCCTGACTGATTGCGTCCCAGTCCCGGATCACCATCAGGCGTTTGAGAACATTCTGGAGTTCTCTGACATTACCGGGCCAGTGATAAGTCGTTAATCTGTCTAAAACATGGGGCGGGGGAGGGGTAATATCGTTTCGGTTGAATCGACAGATATATTTGTCCAGATAAAAGTCGATTAACGGCAGGATGTCTTCGGGTCGGTTTCTGAGCGGGGGAATGTTGATGTTTATGATGTTCAGACGATAGTACAGGTCCTCTCTGAACGTTCCTTTGCGAATGCTTTGGTCCAGTCGGTGATTTGTCGCCGCAATGACCCATGTGTCGGCCTTGATTTCCTTTTCCGATCCTAACGGTGAGAATTCGCCGGATTGAAGGACGTGAAGGAGTTTCGCCTGGAGTGGAAGCGACATGTCTCCAATTTCGTCCAGAAACAGAATTCCACCGTTTGCCAGCTCAAACTTACCGCGTTTTTTGCGTCCGGCTCCCGTAAATGCACCGGGTTCATATCCAAACAGTTCGCTTTCGAGCAAACCCTCGGGCAGAGCGGCGCAATTTATCTTGATAAACGGTTTGCCCCGTCTGTTTGAATTCGCATATAAGGATTGCGCGATAACTTCTTTTCCGACACCGCTTTCGCCCGTAATGACAATATTCAATCCGGTATCGGCGACGTGCCGGATCAGATCCCGTATACGTTCTATGCTTTTGCTCACACATATCAATGGGGGAGTGGTCATAAAAGCAACGTCTCTTTAATTGGATTCAAAGTTGGTTTCCATGCGGAAACGTTTTTTTATAATAGCGGATTTCAGCAAAAAGTTTCAATTTTGAATTCGAAACTCTCTTTGTGCCCACTGGTTAAAATCCGACCTAATGGATGGGCCCGAAGTTATGTGGAATTTCATCAGATATTTGCTTCGTTGGAATAGATCTGAAAAAAATGGCAACTGAAAACGGTGTTGAATCGTAAGCTAAACAGCCTTATTGGTTCGGGATGAAATTAATTCAGTGATGTAACGGTCCAATTTTGATAATTCAAAAGGCTTTTCCAGTACTACATCGGCGTGTGCTTCTGTTGCGAGTGTTTCCGGGTGCTCTCCCCAGCCGGTGATGGCAATGACCGGCAGGTCCGGATATTTTCTTTTTGAGATGGAAATCAGGCCCAGGCCGCTGATGTTGGGCATGATTAAATCCGTAATGATCAGATCAAAATGCCGGTTTTCCTCTTCAAGAATTTTAACGGCATCAAGGCCGTTTGAAGCGGAGGTGACCTGAAAACCTTTTTTCAGGAAATATTTCTCCAAACTTTCAAGTACTTCTGTATTATCATCTATAATCAGCAGTTGAATTGAGCGGGTCATACTTGCCTCGGGTTTACTTTCCTGACAGCATGTGTGACATATTGGGGTATGATGGACATTTTACCAGTAAGAACTGCTAAACGTATCCATTCCTCGGACAACTAAAAAAAAATTAAGCATGTACGGATTACGTAAGTGAAGATAAAAACGAACAAAAAGAAATGGTGCCGAAGGCCGGACTTGAACCGGCACGGGCGTGGCCCACTACCCCCTCAAGATAGCGTGTCTACCAAATTCCACCACTTCGGCACTTATCTCATATTTTTATTCGGCCGACTGATTGGCCGGATCGGACGGTTCAGGGGCCGGCTGAATATCGCCCGCCTTTTGTTCAATCGGAGCACTGGGTAACGCATCCGTCATCACGGATTCTTTGGTGCTGTGCCCGGACATATACGCCAGTATGAGCGAAGTGAGCATAAAAACAACAGCTGCCAGTGTCGTTGCTTTACTCAAAAAAGTTGAAGCACCAGAGCTCCCAAAAAGGGTCTGACTGGACCCGCCCCCGAATGCCGCCCCCATATCGGTTCCTTTGCCTGTCTGAAGCAGAACGATCATGATCAGGGCGATGCATACTATAATATGAATAACAATTAGTAATATTGACATAGATTTTCTTTTTATACAAGTAAAAATTAGTTGTCATAAGATATGATGTCAAAAAAAGTCGATGCATCCAGGCTGGCTCCGCCAACCAGTGCCCCGTTTATATCATTCATTGACATCAGCTCTTTGATGTTGTTTGGCTTTACACTTCCTCCATACAGTATTCTGATGGATTTGGCAAGTCTGGAACCGAACCTTTTTTCAATCCATGATCGAATATGATGATGAACTTCCTGAGCTGTTTCACTGGTTGCCGTTTTACCGGTACCAATGGCCCAGATGGGTTCATAGGCGATCACGGCATGAAGCAAGTCGTCGGAAGAAAGACCTTCTAACCCTTTTTGCACCTGTTTGTCAAGTACTGAAAACGTTTCGCCGGACTCTCGCTGCCGTTCGGTTTCACCGATGCAGAAAATCGGGATCAGGTCGTGATTAACAGCTGCCTTGATTTTTCGGTTGATAGCTTCATCGGTTTCATGAAAATATTGCCGGCGTTCCGAATGCCCGATAATAACGTATCGACATCCCGAGGCAACCAGCATGGGGGGTGATATTTCGCCTGTGTACGCCCCCTCGCTTTTCCAGAAAACATTTTGAGCGCCCAGGGCAATTCGGGAGTCTTTGATGATATCTGCCACTGTTGCCAAAGACGTAAACGGTGGAGCCACCATGATATCAAGGTCGGATGGAGCTTCACGGCATAATTTCAGCAGTTCCCGCATCGTATCAGCTGCTTCCCTGCAGGTTTTGAACATTTTCCAGTTACCGGCAATTAACGGTCTGATGCTGTTCATTTCGTGTTCTCCTACATTAAAAGGTAGAGAAAAAAATAAGCGTCCAAACACTTCTGAATGATCGTCATCAGGGGCGCGATCCTTATAATTCCGCACCTATCATGGCTGCCAGATCGATCATTCGGTTGGAGTACCCGGACTCGTTGTCGTACCATGCCAAAATTTTAACCATGTCATCGATCAGGAAGGTAGAGGGTGCGTCAACAATTGATGATAAGGCCGACCCATTGTAGTCCGCGGAGACGAGGGGAAGATCTGAAAAACCGAGAATTCCCGTCAAAGATGTTTCCGATGCTTCTTTGAGTGCATCATTTACATCTGTTACGCTGACCCCTGCTTTTTCGATTGTCAGTACCAGATCAACAATGGAAACGTTTGGAGTCGGAACTCGAACCGCCAGACCGTTGAGTTTTCCGGCCAATTCGGGAATAACGAGTGAAACGGCTTTCGCCGCGCCCGTGGACGTTGGAATCATGGACAGAGCGGCGGCTCTGGCGCGTCTGAAGTCTTTATGCGGCAGATCCACGAGGCGTTGATCTCCGGTATAGGCATGAATGGTCGTCATTAAACCGCAACGGATACCGAAATTTTCAAGTATCACTTTAGCGACGGGAGCGAGACAATTCGTCGTGCACGAAGCGTTCGAAATAATATGATGTTGTCTGGGATCGTACTGATTGGAATTGACCCCCATCACGATGGTAATGTCCGGGTCCTTGGCCGGTGCGGATATAATGACTTTTCTGGCACCTGCCGCCAGATGTTTGGAGGCGTTTTCCGAATCGCGGAATATACCCGTGCATTCGGAAACAATGTCCACGTCGAATTTTTTCCAGTCAAGATCCTCCGGATTTTTTACGGAGGTGAAGGGGATTGATTTTCCGTCGATTTGAATAGAGCTTTCATTCGATGTGATATCTTTATTCAATATACCATGCACCGAATCGTATTTCAGAAGATACGACATGATGGAAGCATCGGTTAAATCGTTGATTGCAACGACTTCGATGTCCGGATGATTTAATGCCGCTCGAAATACAAGACGTCCTATTCTCCCAAAACCGTTAATACCCATTTTAATACTCATGGTCTCCTCCTTTTTTGTTCGGGACGGCGTGTTGAACTTTTGAGGTCTCGATAAAAAATCATCGGCCTTGCCGGCCTTTGGGTATCACAAAAGTTTGTTTTTCAGGTTCGAATTTGGTTCTGCCTTAACTGCGTAATTTCAGACGGCAATTTTGAGCCCCTGAGACAACAGCGACATCCACTTGTCATAATATTGGAAGAAAATTATCGGGACATAGACGTGAAACCCTCAGTGCTGAAGGTTTTCCGAATTTACCTTCGCTTATTCCCTTTGAGTATTCGGCTTGCCATGGAAATGCTTTTTTTGCCGAATTCTTCTAACCTCTCAGCCAAATCGATAAGTTCAAGATTTTTACGCAGGTGAATCGCTTTAATTAAAATCGGGAGATTGACTCCGGAGATGACTTCCAGACGTCCTTCTTCAAGAAATGAATAACTTAGATTTGAAGGGGTTCCGCCAAACATGTCGGTCAGAATCAGCACCCCCTTTCGCTGGCGGACTTTTTTTATGCTTTCTTCGATTTTTTTTCGAAGTTTATCGGCGTTTTCATTTAAATTTATGGATACGGATTCCACGTCCTCGGGACTGTATCCCAGAATAAACTCGGCCGCTTCTACCAGCCCTTCACCAAGGTGACAATGTGTGACGATGACAATTCCAATCATGGAACTTTGTTTATCTCCTTATCCGGATATCGATCGGCAATCGATGACGGTTGTTTTAACTGATTTGCGACGTGCTTGTTTCGCATAATCTTTTTGTTGGTCTGATTATTTGTTCAACGTTCGTCTTTATTTTTTCAATCTAGTTTATATCCTGATCGATATCTCTGTGAGTAATGGCGGCTTTTTTATGATCAGCAATCAAATGATCGAATAATGCTCTGGCTATGGTAACCGATCGATGGCGCCCCCCGGTGCATCCAACGGCGATGGTCAGATACGCCTTTCCTTCTTTTTCAAAAAGCGGTATTAAAAAATCCAGCAGGTCGATGTATTTTGCAAGAAACGTACGGCTGTCCGGATTGTCGAAAATAAAATTTTGAATTTCAGGAGCTTCGCCGTTCAAAGGTTTTAATTCCGGAACGAAAAACGGGTTTGTCAGAAAACGAACATCGATCACCAGATCCGCCTCCCGGGGTATGCCGTATTTAAATCCGAAAGACAGGACGCTGATTCGCATTGATGCAATTTTTTTGCTTTTCTGGGCGACATCGAAAATGATGGATTTAAGCTCATGCACATTGCTTCGAGATGTATCGATAACTTTATCCGCAGCAATTCGTAATGCCTGTAGTTGATCCTTTTCCGCGCGTATGCTTTCAATCAGATTCCCGCTGAAGGCCAGCGGATGGTGACGACGTGTCTGGCTGTATCGCTGAACGAGTATATCCTCTTCGGCTTCCAGAAAAAGTATGGAAAAAGAGTAGCCTTTTTTTTTCAGTTTTCGAAAGATTGCCGGGTATTTTTTCAGGAAACCCTTGGCCCGGAGATCCATCACAAAGGCAAATCCGGAAATTTCGGAATCCCCGGCGACCGGCAATTCAAGAAATTTAGGAAGCAGGGCGACCGGTAAATTGTCGACGCAATAAAAACCGGCGTCTTCAAAAGCCGCGATGGCAGTACTTTTACCGGAACCGGAAAGGCCTGTTATGATATGAATGTTGAGTTTTTTCACTTGAGAATATTGTTGCCGTTTTTTTTGGAAAAGTGGCACTGAAATAATACGAACGCATTAAAAATCATCATCAACCTCCTGTAAGAGAAAGATGACGTCCTCTGAAGATTCGGCGTTCATGAGTTGATTTTTGAAATAATCATTTTTCAGAATTTTTGAAATTTGAGCCAGTATTTTTAAGTGAGTTCCCGTGGAATTTTCAGGTGTCAGCAATAGAAAAAAAATATGAGTCGGGCGTTCATCCATGGAATCAAAATCTACTCCGTTTCGGCTCAAACCAAATGCCAGTATCAGAGATTCCAGCGCTTTCAGCTTTCCGTGCGGAATTCCGATGCCTGCACCGATGCCGGTACTTCCGAGCAGCTCTCTTTCCATCAGTACCTGGAAAAGCTTTTCCCGTTCGATACCGCTGATTCCTGCTACAGGTGTTACAAGCTCCCTCAAAACTCCTTCTTTATCCGAAGACTTTAATCCTATGAGGATGGCGTCTTTATGTAATACATCCAGAATTTTCATTTTACGCTTTATTCCAATGCGAATTTCTGAGTGTCCATGAGTATTATTTTGTTTATTCCCCCCTCATCTAAGGCAGGCTGTGCCCGCAATCCAATAATTATAAGATTGCCGTTACTGAAAAAAATATTTTCTGCCGCCCGCCCGTTTGTTTCAGGGCCCCTTATTCATTGGGCTGAATCAAGCCGAAGTGCCCGTCGTTTCGACGATACAGAACATTGACCCGGCTGGACCGGGCGTTGGTAAATACGAGAAAGTGTTCATTGACCAGTTCCATCTGCATGACGGCTTCTTCGATGTCCATGGGTTTGTATTCGATATGCTTGACTTTGATATCCAGACTCGGCGATACATCACTGTCTTCGGGTATCCCGGTATCGGTCGCCGGATTTTTGCTTTTGGATTTTAAACTGTTGCGATAGTCTCGAAATTTTTCTTTGTTTTTTTTGATCTGTTTGTCAAGTTTGGCCAGCACCATATCGATGGCCGAATACATATCCGTGGTTTCTTCCTTGCCGTTGATGTTGAGGCGATCTCCCGTAATGTTGATCTCAGCGATGTGGCGAAACTTTTCAACCGAAAGCACGACGGATGCTTCAGCCGGATTGTCCAGAAATCTGTCAAATCGGTTGAGCTTTTCCTGAACGTACGCTTTCAGATGATCAGAAGTGTTGAGATTTTTAAATGTTACGGAAGTCTGCATACATATCTCCTTTAAAATTTTTTACGTTTATTGGAAGGTAGCACTCTCAGCATTTCCCGGTATTTTGCAACGGTTCTTCGAGCAATAACGATATTCGACTCTTTCAGGATTTCGGCAATTTTATTGTCGCTGTATGGTTTTTTAGGGTTTTCATTTTCAATGATGTGCCGGATTTTGTCCATAACACTGGCAGACGCTACTGCTTCTCCATGCATGCGATTAATAGAACTATTAAAAAAATATTTCAATTCGAATATCCCCTGAGGGGTAAACGCGTATTTGTTGGTGGTGACGCGGCTGATCGTCGATTCGTGCATTCCGATATCCATGGCCACATCTTTGAGAACCATGGGTTTCAGATGGGATATGCCTTTTTCGAAGAAGTCTTTCTGAAAACGGAGGATGCTCTCCATGACTTTGTAAATCGTTTTCTGACGCTGGTGAATGCTTCGAATCAGCCATGCCGCCGATTTCAGCTTGTCCTGAATATAGTCCCGCGCCGTATTGGAAACCTGTGCATCCCGACCGAGGGAGGTTTTGTAAAAAGAATTGATTCTCAATCGCGGCATTCCGTCATTGTTCAGGACGATGACAAAGTCATCATCCATCTTGTATACATAAATGTCCGGAACGATATATATCGGATCGTCATCCGAAAATTGACGTCCCGGTTTTGGTTCAAGACCCTGAATGATTTTAACAGCTGAAATGACCTCGTTCAGGTCGATTTTCAGCGCTTTGCAGATGGCTTTGTAGTTTTTATTTTCCAGATGGTGCAGGTGGCCGTTGATGATTTCAGCAACAATGGTGTGGTCCAGCTCCAGCTGTTTGAGCTGTATTAAAAGGCATTCGCCCAGGTTCCGAGCGCAGACCCCGATCGGATCAAATGTTTGAAGCAAACTCAACACCTGGTCTACCTTTCCCGGTGAATAATTGCCCGAACTGGAAATTTCTTCCACGGAAATTTCCAGATACCCGTCCCTATTCAGATTGCCGATGATGAGGCTTCCAATGGTTTCCTCTTCTTCTGATGGAGACGTCATCATAAACTGCCAAAGCAGATGCTCATGCAGCGATTCCCTGCGGGCGATGAACGATTCAAAACTGGTCTGTTCTTTTTTTTCGGTTTCGAAGTTTATTTTGCCGGGAGAATTATATTCGTCAATATAGTTGCTCCAGTCGATGTCCTCCGGAATTTTTTCGTCAATAGTAACTTCCTGAGTCTTATTCGAGTCCGTCGCTTCGACAGCGGCAGGTTCTTCGGGAGAAATTTCCTCCTGAGCTTCGACCGAATCATCCAGGGCCGGATTTTCCTCCATTTCCTGTTGAATCGTATCCATCAGTTCCAACCGGGACATTTGCAGCAGCTTGATCGCCATCTGCAGCTGCGGCGTCATGATCAGTTGTTGAGACAGTTTAAGCTGTTGTCTGAGTTCGAGTGCCATAAATTATAATTTAAACTTTTCACCTAAATATATTCGTCGGGCAATGTCACTTGCCGCAATTTTTTCCGGCCGACCGGATTCTATTACCTTCCCGTCTGACAGGATAAATGCCGTATCACAGACCCCCAGTGTGTCTCTGACGTTGTGATCGGATATGAGAACGCCGATCCCTCGCTCTTTCAGATGGCCGATGATGGTTTTGATATCGTTTACAGCCAGCGGATCGACCCCGGCAAAGGGTTCGTCCAGAAGGATGAAAAAGGGGTCGGTTGCCAGGGCGCGGCTGATCTCAAGCCTTCGCCGTTCCCCACCGGAAAGAACCCCGGCGTTGTGTTCAGCCAGGTGCCGAATCCCGAGTTCATCCAGAAGCGTTTCGGCCCGTCGATTTCTTTCCGGCTTTGTCAGAGAAAGCATTTCAAGAATGCCCAGAATATTTTCTTTGACACTGAGTTTTCTAAAAATAGATGTTTCCTGCGGAAGATACCCGATTCCTTTTTGTGCTCTCATGTGCATGGGATATTGTGTTATATCCTCATCGTTGAGTATGACGTGACCTTCATCGGGTTTGACCATTCCTACGGCCATATAAAAGGTTGTGGTTTTTCCGGCGCCGTTCGGGCCCAGCAATCCCACAACTGAGCCGCTTTTAACACTCAGGTTGACATGATTGACAACGCGTCTTTTGTTATACGTCTTGGCCAAATTTTGAAGCGTCAATACCGCCATATGAAAGCTCCGGTCAATCGGTCGGTTTGTCTTTACCGGGAATCAGCACCGCTTCCACCCGTTTGTCCGGGCTGCTTTCGATTTTCAGGTGCCCGTTTTCAGTGTTCAGGATGATTTTTCCTCCGGAAATCATGTCGGTACCGGAGGAAATACTTGCATTATCTCCGCTCAGAATCATTGTTTTTGTTTTGGCAATGTACGTTGCTTCATGGGCGACGGCGACTTTATCATCAAACAGTATTCTGACGTTACCGGTCGCAACGATTTTTTTTATGGATTCGTCGGAAGCAACTTTTGAGACGGATTTTTCCGGGGAAACATCTGTGTTTTGTACGAGTTTAAGTCGTTCCGAATAAATCGTCGTATTGCCGTGATGGGCCTGAACGTTTCCGAAAAATTCCGCCAGGTGATTGCCGGTATCGTAAATCAGTTCGTCGGCTGCGATATGAATTTTATCGGTATCTGTATCGGAACTCGGCTTTATAACGGTCTGATCTGCGAATAAGTGAAGCGCAAAGATCGGTAAGCACAGCACTGCAACCCAGACGGCGCTATAGATGAACAAACGTGATAAACGTGATAATAAATGATTAGAACGATACCATGGTCTCACTGAATACACCTTCCACCTTGTCCTTTAACCAGGCTTTTTCAGTTACCGGATCGAATACCATCGAGTTGGCTGAGAGGGTGAAGCTGTTTCGAGTAATTCGAACCGGAGCCTTTGCGATAAATTTTCTACCATCGTGTTGATAGTAGAGCTTTTTTGTTTCCAGGACTGAATCCCTGCTTTTTAAAATTACGCTTCCGGATACTTCGATGTCGTTTGATTCCGTGTAAAGAGTTCCCTGATCCGATAATAAATAAATTTTTTGATTGGATTCAAGAAAAAATGTGACCGACAGATTCTTGAATATCGCCTGCTTTTTGTCATCCATGAAAGCAGCGGAGTCGGCATCCAGATTCCATTCTATAACACCGTTCCGGGTTGCGGTATGATGGACTTTGTTTAATTCAATTTTTGGCTTTTCACCGTCTGAAATCATGAACGATTCGGGACGCTTCAAAATGGCTTCATTACGGTGGTAGCCGATGATCAACACAACAACAATAACCAATGCGATGATAACAGATGGGATTCCAAAAAGATATATGTTTTTTGTCTTTTTTGGCTTCAACATCGGCATTAAGCGTAATATTTCAGGATGTTTACCCATACTCCCCGAGCATCCAGGATCATTTCACAGATTTCTCTGACAGCGCCTTTCCCCCCCTTGCACGTTGTGGTTATTTCAGCGGTTTTGATAACTGCCGGGTGGGCGTCGGCAACGGCTATGGGCAACCCGATTCGATTCATCAGGGACAGATCGGGCAAGTCGTCACCAATAAAGGCCATGTGTCGGGCTTCCACGCCTGTCTGCGATACGATTTGTTCCAGCAGGGCTCCTTTGTTTCCGACACCGTCATAAACATAATCGATTCCCAGTTCGCGAGTTCTCTGATGCAGGGCGTCGGAACACCTGCCGGTTACAATTCCGACTTTGATTCCGGCGCGGATCAGCAGTTTGATGCCAAGTCCGTCTCGGACGTGAAAGGGTTTAATTTCCAGACCGTTGTCGCCGTAAATGATGCTGCCGTCTGTCAACACACCGTCGACATCGAGAAGCAGGACCTGAATCTGTCTTATCTTGTCAAAAAGCACGTCTGAATTACCAACTTTATGCATTCGATATGGTTCTTTCAATAAGTTTGGATCGTGTTGATAAAAACGATACAGCAACAGGCGTTGCAAAAAACACAAACGAAATCACGGTTCCCGGCTTAACGCCGTATGAAGACGTATGAGCCGTACGGCCAGCGTTTCAAGGTTGTCGAGTTCCAGTGAGTTGGGGCCATCACATAAGGCAGCCGCCGGATTTTTATGGACCTCCATAAAAACGCCGTTGACCCCGGCGCCGACAGCGGCCTGGGCAAGCGTTGGGACAAATTCGCGTTGCCCTCCGGAACAGCTTCCCTGCCCCCCGGGGAGCTGAACGCTGTGGGTGGCATCAAAGATGACCGGCAACCCCATGTCCTGAATGATTTTAACGCCGCGAAAATCAACGACCAGATTATTGTATCCGAACATGGCGCCCCGTTCGGTGATCATCAGCTGGTCGTTTCCGGTTGACAGCGCTTTTTCAGCCACGTTGACGATGTCCCATGGCGCCAGGAATTGTCCTTTTTTTATGTTTAACGGTTTGCCCGTTTTGGCGGCTTCAATGATGAAGTCGGTCTGACGGCAGAGAAAAGCGGGGACCTGGATGACATCCAGCACCCGGGCGGCGACGGATATTTCATGAATTTCGTGAACATCGGATAAAACAGGGACGTTCAGTTCGTTTTTGATATCGGATAAAATCCTGATGCCTTCGGTCAGCCCCGGACCTCTGAACGATCGGAGCGAAGATCGGTTGGCCTTGTCATAGGAGGCTTTGAAAATAAAAGGTATATCCAGCCGATCGGTAAGTTGTTTGAGAAATAAAGCCGTTTCAAATGTGGCTTCGTAGTTTTCGATAACGCATGGGCCGGCTATGAGCACAAGCGGCGCATTACGGCCGACACGAATATGGTCGATGGTGACGTTACGGGTTTTCATAGGCTTAATTCAAAAAAATTTCGGTAATCGAGAGCTGTCGATTTGTTAATAATTTATCTCTTTTCGGAGATTTTTTACATAATGAATGTTTTCCTGAGGGGGGCTCAGTCTCGGGCTGTGCCCCCAACCCAACATCGATAAATAATATCCATCCCGGTTTTATTTGTCAGCTGTTTTGGTTATTCCTTCCGCCTGTTTCCGGTCTTATCCGCGGGCATCCGCATCCGCGTCCGCGTAAATCCGCGGCTGAATCATTTTTTTGCCGCGGATTCACGCGGATCTTTTTGTTGTTTAGCGCCCGTTTGCTTCGCTCTCTCGAAGGTACGGAGATAGCGGAATCCGGAACCGCCGTTTCGGGGCTCTGCGCCTCAGGCGAAGGGGGCGGTAAAATTTATCCTGCATTTTCACGGGCAGTCAAATTCTAACAAAATGATGAGATCGGGGAAAGAACAATTTCCGAACTTTTGACGCCTCGTAAATTTTAAATCATTTTGTTACCGCCTTTAAAGTTCAGTTTCAAAAAAACAATTCCGTTCGGGCAGGGAGCGGAGTAATTTCCACGCAAAGGTACAACGGCGCGAAAAGGGCCCTGCCGCAGGCATTCGATCTGAAATTGGGCGTTAGGGTTTTTCGTTTGGAACTAAGCTTGGCAGCTTATATAGCAACCGGTCAAAAGTCAAGAAACGAAAAAACAGCCCTTGATTCGCCCCATTGTAATTGGTATGATCCTGTGTTTAAGCAACTATAATAACTGGAGCATAACCGTTTGAAAGCAAAAAAGAAAAATTACAGGTTGGGGCTGATCGGCCTTGTGTGCGTTGCCGTTCTGGTTCCGGTTTCATGGTTTCTGATCCAGCGTCTGGAAGGAGAGGCGCCTGGATTGGTTTTGGCACCTGAGATTACCGCTATCGGGTCGGCTCAAAAACTGACTGTTACGCTGGCAGACCCGGCCAATGGATTGCGAAAATTTCGGGCCGGGATTGTTCAGAACGGCAGGGAGGTCCATCTGATTGAAAAACAATTTCCGTCCGGAGGGGTTCTGAACGGCGGTCAGATTCATGAGACCTCACTGGATCTGATGATTGACCCTCGAAAGCTCGGGCTTTCCAGCGGAGAGGCGGTGCTTCGCATGGTCGTGTCGGATTTTTCCTGGCGCGGGTGGTGGCGGGGGAACCGGACGTATATTGAAAGACAGGTTGTTATCGATACCCGACCTCCTGAAATCGATGTACTGACCCGGACGCATAACATTACACAGGGCGGTTCCGGACTGGTCATATACAGAGTGTCTGAACCGTGTTTCAAAACCGGTGTGACGGTCGGCAACCATTTTTTTCCCGGCCGGCCGGGATATTTTAAGGACCATCAGATCTTTATCGCATTTTTTGCGTTGAGCTACCGGCAGGGGGCCGATACCCGGTTGTCTGTCAGCGCTGTCGATATGGCCGGAAATACCACCCGGGCCGGATTTCCGTATTACATAAGGGAAAAGAATTTTAAAAACGATACTATTCCCATATCGGATAAATTTTTGAACTGGAAAATGCCGGAATTCAGTACGGATAAATCAAAAAGTTCCGAATCCATGCCCATGCTGGATAAATTTTTGTCTGTCAACCGTAACATTCGACAGAAAAATTATGACATGATTACCGGGGTTGCCCGGAATAGCGGAACACCGGAAGCGGATATTTTCTGGAACGGATCGTTTTTGAGACTGCCCCGATCGGCACGAAGGGCCAATTTTGCCGACCAGCGCGTTTATCGATACAACGGTCGTATTATAGACCGCCAAACGCATCTCGGGGTGGATCTGGCCTCTGTTTCCCATGCTCCGATTCCGGCCGCCAATGCCGGTAAGGTCGTTTTCGTCGATTCAATCGGTATTTACGGAAAAACCGTGATAATCGACCATGGGTGCGGTTTGTACAGCACGTACTCGCATTTGAGCGGGGTTCAGGTGGGGCCGGGACAAATGGTTGCCCGGGGTGACGTGATCGGCCATACCGGCATTACGGGACTTGCCGCCGGAGATCATCTCCATTTCGGCATGATGGTTCATGACGTGTTTGTCAATCCGGTTGAATGGTGGGATTCGTCCTGGATTCGGAATAACATCACGTCAAAAATCGACAGCATAACATCTCCGGCCGATTCGACGGTGCCTTGATCCGATCGACGTGATATCCGGAATATGGAGATTTGAAAAGAGAATTTGCAGCCGCATAGTCAGCGAAGGATTGATTTTCTGGATATTGAGCGAAAATTCAGGAAAACGGGAAAAAAATATCGCGCGCTGAACCATCCATCTGCGGCCGGGAATTTTTGATGAGCAAACAGCAAGGAGTATCATTTCAGATGACAGAATATAAAGTGAACAAGACGTACCGGGAGATCAATGAAAAGATTCACTCCGGTGATGTCGTTGTGGTAACAGCCGAGGAAATGATTGATATCGTCCGGCAGGACGGGCCGGTAAAGGCCGCGGAATTTGTAGATGTGGTAACGACCGGAACGTTTGCACCGATGTGTTCCTCCGGAGCGTTTATCAATTTCGGGCATTCAGTACCCGGTATAAAGGCGTCCCATACCTGGTTCAACAATGTCCCCGCCTATGGCGGAGTTGCGGCCGTGGACTGTTATATCGGGGCGACGGCCACATGCGAAGATGATCCTCTGAACAAGGTGCATCCCGGCGAATTCAGCTATGGCGGCGGCCACGTGATCCAGGACCTGACGGCCGGTAAAAAAGTCCACATAAAGGCGACGGCCTACGGCACGGACTGCTATCCGAATCGAATGATCGAAAAGACGGTGACACTGGATTCGCTGCCTCAGGCAACATTGTGCAATCCTCGAAACGCCTATCAGAATTATAATTGTGCGGTCAATATGACCAATAAAACCGTCTATACTTACATGGGCACTTTGAAACCCCGGTGCGGCAATGCAAATTATTGTTCGGCCGGGCAACTGAGCCCTCTGTTCAATGATCCGTATTACAGGACCATCGGTCTTGGTACCCGGATCTTTCTTGGAGGTGGTGTCGGCTATGTGACCTGGTACGGGACTCAGCACAAGGGCAATGTCGACAGAACGGATAAAGGCGTTCCGATAACACCGGCCGGAACTCTCTGGCTGATGGGGGATTTGAAAACCATGTCTCCGGAGTGGCTGGTCGGGCTCAGTATACAGGGCTACGGGTGTTCGATGGCGGTGGGAATCGGGGTGCCCATTCCCATTTTAAATGAAGAGATGGCCCGATACACGGCTGTTTCGGATGAGGATATTTTTACTCAGATAGTGGATTACGGGCATGATTATCCCAACGGGATTTCAAAAGCGTATGGCCGCGTCAGCTATGCTGAACTCAAAAGCGGTTCCGTCAACATCAATGGAGAGCAGGTGCCCACTGTGCCGCTGTCGAGTATTGTCAAGGCCCGCGAAATTGCCGGCATGCTGAAACAGTGGATTGCCAGCGGCTCTTTTGCACTGGGAGAACCTCAATTTACGCTGCCGATGAGCTGACATTCGATAATTCATGCGGCAGCCGGTACACCCGGCTATGTCTGATATCATACGAACGTTTATCGCTGTCGAGATTCCGGAAAATATCGTCTCGCAACTGCGCCGGTTGCAGAACGAGATGAAGACGTCCGGCTTCAGGGCCCGGTGGGTGAGGGCTGAGGGGATTCACCTGACGTTGAAGTTTCTGGGGGATATCGAGATATCGGAGGTGGAGACGGTTGGACGGGTGATCACGGATCTTGCCAAATCGCATCCTTCCATGACCCTTTCCATCAGGGGGGTCGGTGTCTTTCCGGGTATCAGACGCCCCCGGGTGCTGTGGGCCGGCATATCCGGTGAAACAATGCCTCTGGCCAGTTTGCAAAAGGCGTTGGAAGCCCGAATGGAAATAATCGGATTTCCCAAAGAAGCCCGACCCTTTCGAGGCCATCTGACTCTGGCACGGTTCAGGAAAGACGGCGCGCCCGAATCAATTGCAGCGGCAGTGGCCGCATATGGCGGGTTTGAAACGGAATCTTTTGCAGCGGATGCCATACATCTGTTTAAGAGTCGGCTGACACCGTCGGGTGCCGAGTACACTAAATTGATAAGCGCTCCCCTGACAGGGTGAGACACCCGAAAAATAGTATAAGGGTTCCGAATAACTGATATTGATATAATATTCATTTGCGGATACGTATAAGTGACAATTGGAAATTGACACCGAAATGGAAAGCGTTTTACGTATTGGCGAAAAGCCCGCAACGATTAACCGTCAAACCTGTTGGTTTGATCAGGAGGATAAACTATGAATACGTCCCCGGATAAGGAAAAAGCGGTCGAGACTGCCATGCTTCAAATTGAACGGCAGTTCGGCAAGGGATCGATCATGAAGCTGGGCAGTCGTCCGATTATTGATGTCCCCGTTATACCCACCGGCTCTCTGGCACTGGATAAAGCGCTGGGTGTCGGCGGACTTCCCCGAGGAAGAGTCATTGAAATATTCGGGCCTGAATCATCCGGTAAAACGACACTGGCCCTGCACGCAGTTGCCAGCGTTCAGCAACAGGGGGGGATCGCTGCCTTCATCGATGCCGAGCATGCTCTGGATACCGTGTACGCAAAAAAATTGGGTGTCAATTGCGATGAACTCCTGGTTTCGCAACCGGATACCGGTGAACAGGCGCTTGAAATAGCCGATATGCTGGTCAGAAGCGGCGCGATCGACATCGTGGTGATCGACTCGGTAGCGGCGCTGGTACCGAGAGCGGAAATCGAAGGAGAGATGGGGGATTCGCACATGGGACTCCAGGCCCGTCTGATGTCCCAGGCGCTTCGAAAACTCACCGGCACGATCGGAAAGACGATGACGACCCTGGTGTTTATCAACCAGATTCGAATGAAAATCGGCGTGCTTTTTGGAAACCCTGAAACAACGACCGGCGGAAATGCTCTGAAATTTTATGCATCGGTTCGACTGGACATTCGCAGAAGTTCCGCCATCAAGGACGGTCAGGAAATCATGGGAAACCGGACGAAGGTTCGGGTGGTCAAAAACAAAATGGCGCCTCCATTCCGGGACGCCGAGTTTGATATTATGTATGGCGAGGGGATATCCCGCACCGGAGATCTGCTGGATATGGGGGTGGAGACCGGAATTGTTTCCAAAAGCGGTTCCTGGTATTCTTATGACAGTGAACGGATCGGGCAGGGGCGGGAGAATGCCAAACGTTTTTTTGCCGAAAATCCGGATATCTATGATTCCATCCTCAAGAAGGTCCGGGACGCCATGGGCCTTTCGACGGCATCCGTATCCCCAGAGGATGAAAAAACCGGAACGCAGGAACCGTGACGGTTGAAGCGGGGTGTACGCTGGAAAAGGTTTTTATTTGATTGTGAAATTCAATTGGTGTCCATTACGGATGGGAACTGATTAAGGGCCCCGGAAAAAATAAATTCCACAGTCTTGCTTGACTGTTTGTCCGTCTTCTGCGTTGCATCAAAGCGCACGTACAACAAGTATGCACTCTTTGATACGCCCTGAAGACGAACAAATATCCTGTGCAATCCTTGTGGATTCTATTCCTTCCGTGACCCTAAATTCGATAAGAGCGGAGTAATAAATGACAGGCAACGAGATTCGCAGACAATTCCTCGATTATTTTAAAAAGCATGGGCATCAGGTGGTCAGAAGTTCATCTCTTGTTCCTGCCGATGACCCGACCCTGCTGTTTAATAACGCGGGAATGGTCCAGTTCAAGCGGGTATTTCTCGGCGAGGAGACCCGGAACTATGTCAGGGCCACCACATCGCAAAAATGTGTCAGGGCCGGTGGAAAGCATAACGATCTGGAAAATGTGGGCTATACGGCCAGACATCATACGTTTTTTGAAATGCTGGGCAACTTTTCCTTTGGTGATTATTTCAAGGAAAAGGCGATTGAATTTGCCTGGGATCTTCTGGTGAACGGGTACCGGCTTCCGGAAGACAAATTGTGGGTGTCCGTGTACCTGGATGATGATGACGCCTTTGAGCTGTGGCATAAAAATATCGGTGTACCTCAGGACCGGATTGTCCGATTCGGTGAAAAAGATAATTTCTGGTCGATGGGCGATACCGGACCCTGCGGTCCCTGTTCCGAGATTCTGATTGACCGGGGTGCCAAATATGGATGTGGAAAACCCGACTGCAGGGTCGGGTGTGAGTGTGACCGGTATCTTGAAATATGGAATCTGGTGTTCATGCAGTTCAACCGGGATGAGACCGGAATTATGACGCCGCTGCCCAAACCCAGTATCGATACCGGTATGGGACTGGAGCGGATCGTATCCGTGATTCAGAATGTGGATACAAACTATGACACGGATTTAATGGTTCCACTCATAAAAAAAGCGGAAACCCTGGCTGAAAAGCGGTATGGGGAATTCAGGGAAACCGATGTGGCCATGAAGGTGATCGCGGATCACAGTCGAGCGGCGGCTTTTTTGATCGGCGACGGCATATTGCCATCCAACGAAGGCCGGGGGTATGTCCTTCGTCGTATTCTTCGGCGGGCCATACGATACGGCCGGCATATCGGATTGACACGGCCGTTTCTGCATGAGACGGCCGGTGTGGTGTTTGACATGATGAAATCCTCATATCCCGAGTTATCGGAAGCCGCTCCGTTCATCACCAATGTAATCAAAAATGAAGAAATCCGGTTTTCGGAGACGCTGGACAACGGGTTGAGGCTGCTGACCGATACTCTGGAAGATCTCAAAGCCCGGGGACGTAAAGATATTCCGGGCGACATTATTTTTAAACTGTATGATACCTATGGGTTTCCGGTGGATATTGTCCGGGATGTCGTCCGGGATGAAGATATGACGCTGGATATGGATGGATTTGATCGATCCATGGCGGTACAGCGGGAAAAATCCCGATCGGTTATGCGGTTTGCCAAGATCAGCGATGCGTATCGGGGATTGTCCGCAAAGGGTGTCAAACCCGAATTCGTGGGATATGAAGACGTCTCCTGCGAATCGCGTGTGCTGCTGCTGGTGGAAGACGGCCGGGAGGTTCCGTCGGCCGCCGCAGGCACTTCCGTGGAAATCGTTACGGAGAAAACGCCTTTTTACGGGGAATCCGGAGGACAGGTCGGTGATTGCGGTATGATCCGCGGAGACAATCTGGAAATTCGAGTGAACGATACGATCAAGGACCCGACTGGTTTGATTATCCATAAGGGGGTCGTGGTGTCCGGTGTCGTTAAAAAAGGCGGAATTGTTACACTGGCGGTGGACCGGGACAAGCGTGAAATGACCGCCTGCAACCATACGGCGACTCACATTTTGCATTCGGTGCTTCGGCAGGTGCTCGGGGACCATGTAAAACAGGCTGGTTCCATGGTGGGAGCGGACCGCCTCCGATTTGACTTTACGCACTTTTCACAGGTTGATTCAGAGGCTCTGGATCGGATCGAGCTTCTTGTCAACGAGCACATCCGGCAGAACGCATCTACCGAAATAGTTGAAATGGATGCCGAAGAAGCGTTCAAGTCGGGGGCAACGGCCCTGTTTGAAGAAAAATACGGTGATCGGGTACGGGTGGTTTCACTCGAATCGTTCAGCCGTGAACTCTGTGGCGGAACGCATACCCGGCGGACCGGAAATATCGGTTTATTCAAAATTCTGGCTGAATCCAGTGTTGCGTCCGGTGTTCGGCGCATCGAAGCGGTGACCGGGGCCGCAGCCGTGGCTCACATTCAGGAAACAGCGAACCTTTTACATGAGGCCTCACGGCTTCTGAAGGAAAATCCCCGGGGAATCATCGGAAAAATCGAGAAAATGCTGGGCGATCAGAAATCCGTGGAAAAAGAGCTGGCCGCATTGAAAACCAAAATGGCGACCCAGGCGGCGGCTGGCGGCGATGAGGATGTCCGTACAATCAATGGGTTCAAGGTGCTCGTAAAAAAGGTGACCGTGGAAAAGCCTTCGGGCTTGAGAGACCTTGCGGACAGATTCAAGGAAAAACTCGAATCCGGGGTTGTCATACTCGGATCGACCGCCGGGTCTAAAGCGCTGCTGATTGTCGCGGTGACCAAAGATCTGACCGATCGCCTGCATGCCGGAAAAATCGTAAAGCATCTGGCGGAGTTGGTTGGAGGCAGCGGAGGCGGACGGCCTGATATGGCTCAGGCCGGCGGCACAAAGCCCGAATGTCTGGATCAGGCACTGGAAAAAGCCTTTGATATTGTTGAAGGAGTTTGAGCTGAATTTATTTACCGCCCGCTTCGCTTAAGACGCAGAGATCGCAGGGCCCCAAACAACCGTTTCGGGGCTCTGCGATCTCTGTGTTTCGGCAGAGCGAAGCGAACGGGCGGTAGAAAATAAAATAAAAGTATTTGTAAGGGATAATCGAGATAACGCCCCTGAATCAGGGGCGTTTCTTATTTGAAAATTTCTTCAAAATAGACGGATGCCTTTTTGGGCGGTAACGGCAGTCCCCGGGCTATCGCATCCTGCAGTTCCGCCTTCGAGTCCTCATCGATCCACCAGTACCAGTAAGCACTGGATTCATTTCCGTATTTGGAAAGTACGGTGTCCGGCATGCCGAATTTGTTCCAGTACAGCAAACGGGTATAATTGATGTTCCACAGCAGGACGTATGGATAAACATTATAGACGATCTGATCGATCCGGCGGTTTATTTCGTTTCGTTTTTGGATGTCAAAAATGCGTTTCTGTTTTTCGATCAGTTCGTCCACCCGTGGGTCTTTAAACCCCGTAATGTTGTTTCCGCTTTTCCGGTCGGCTTCCGCCGACGCCCACATTCCCTCCGGATCTTTGAAAATCCCGGAACTCCATGCGGCCAGGGTCATTTGAAAATTGAATTCATCCATGTCCCGAACCCAGGACGCCCAGTCTTTTTTGTCTATGACAAGTTCAATGCCGACATCCTTCAGGTCCTCGGCATAGATGGACAGGAACTTGTCAAAAGACGCATCCCGGGTCAGAAATTTAAATGAAAATCGCCGACCGTCTTTTTCCAGATATCCGGTTTGGGGATTGGCGTTCCAGCCGGCGGATCTGAGCAGTTGCCGGGCGTTTTCCTTATCCATGGTAATCATCGGATTGGGACAGGGGTGTTCACTGTCGTACAGATCTTCAAAATAGGAGCGGTGAAGGAAATACTGACCGTACATCAGGGTCGTGTTCATTTTTCCGCGATTCAGCAACAGCGTCATCGCATGACGAACTCGAACGTCGTCAAAGGGAGGCTTTCTCATGTTCATGGCAAACCCCTGGAATCCGACGGGATGCCGGTTGTAAACTTTCCGGCGTACGATCCAGTTGTTGATAAACTTTTCACCTTTGGTTTCATTGACCCAGATTCGGGACGTATAGATGGGAAACAGATCGATATGTCCTTTTTTAAATGCTTCGAACGCATTTTCCCGTTCAGCGAAAAATTTAAATTTCATGGTTTGAAAGTTGCCGGTTCCCCGGGTTCGGCCGGCGTTCCGAAGCCACCAGTCCTCACGCCGATCCAGGGTGATGAAAAGTCCTTCGTTGATGTTTCCAAGCCGGTAGGGTCCGGATACTACCGGAAATTCGAAATTGATCTTGTTGAAATCGAGATGCTCAAATGCATGGCGGCACAGAATATGGAACCCTCCGGCGGCTCCGAGATTCTGCCAGTGGACGTCTTTTGCCGTAAACCGGATGGTATGCGCATCGATAACCGTCGGCGGATAAAATCGCTCCATGCTGACCTTGTGAGGCCCTGTGAGGTGCTTCGGATCCATGATCGCATCATAGGTCCATTTGACGTCGTCAGTGGTAACGGGCATGCCGTCACTCCACCGGGCCTTTTCGTCCAGATAAAATGTGAATGTTTTTTTATCGTCCGACAGGGACCAGCGCCGGGCCAGGCCGGGTTCGTATTCCAGGGTTACCGGATTCATGCTCAACAGCGTTTCATACAGGGCCCCGAAAATTTCCGCTGACCGCACATCGTTGTCCAGGTAATAATTGAGACTTTTGGGGTACTGGCCGGCGAATATGGAGATTTCTCCTCCGGGTTCGGCGTCCGGTGAGGCCAGAGGATTGTATTGATTCGTCCATCCGGCGGGTGGAAACATCTGGTCCGCCGACGCAGCGTTGGATAAAAACAGCATGAAAAGGACCATAATTAATTTTTTCATAACGGTCTCCTGGTGGAAATATTGGTGCCTTATCCATTAAAGGCTGTCAAAAAAACAAGAATTTTTTATCGGATATATTTACCGCCCGCTTCGCTCGAGACGCAGAGGCCGCAGAGCCCTGAAACGACGATTCCGGCCTCTGCGAACTCTGCGCCTCAAGAGAGCGAAGCGAACGGGCGGTAAAAAAAAGCTTTTTTTGTTCTGTGTTTCGAGCGAAGCGGGCGTTGTAATGTGTTGAAAGTGTCCGGACAGCTTTGTCATATGCCCCGGAGCACATCCATCATGGTAAAAACGGTTCCCCGGTCATTTTTTTGCAGTTGATGATGAAGATATTCGATCGCATCCATGGTGCCTCTGGCATATATGTCCCGGCCGTTGACGTTATGGGTGAATTCAAACTTTGTCGTTCGATCTTCCGACGTCAGCGTATAGGTATGCCACGCATGGCCGGTGAGGTATTCCTCGGGGATCCCCCACTCGGATTTCTGGGTTTCAGGGTCTCGTTCCTGATCGATATCGGCCATGGAAAAATCAATCCCCAGTTGCTGAAACGAGGATACCACAGCCCTGGCGGTTCCGCTGGTATCGGCTTTTCCTTTTTGGTGGCTTTCTCTGACCTGGAGCGAGTATCCCTTGAACAGTTCCGGAAACGATCGGGCGGCAAAATCTATCATGGCCTGGAATGCGACAATCTGTTTGGCCATATTGGGGGCAATGACGGCAGACAGTTCAGAATTTCGAACGACCGCTTCCAGATGGTCCCGGTCACCGCCGGTGGTGCCCATGACAAACGGAAGATTCCACCGGCTGTAAAATTCGGCATTGGCATTGACTGCGGACGGATGCGTAAAATCCACGCTGATAAACGATCCTGCGGTTTTCAGAATACCGGGCATAAAACCGTCACGGAGATCCGGCTGGAGTAACCGGATTGTTGAATCGTCACAGCGGTATTCGGTGTCTGTGATTTCCGGTCCGGTCAATGAATAATGAAGCAGTTCAAACCGGTTGTCGGCGTTGATGTGGCGGAATAAATTGACGGCCACATTGCCGGGTATTCCGTTGACCATAACTTTAATTCGATCCATTCTTATACGTACCTCCTGTTATATAGTAAACTAAAGAAATATACCCGAGTTGCGGCTTGCCTGATCCGTTCGAGCCGAAACCTGAGAGGGTGTAAAAAAATTGATAAACCCGCCCGTTCGATGCGCTCACTCGAGACGCAGAGAATACAGAGAACGGAAAGCTGTTTTTCCCCTCTGCCCTCCTGACCTCTGATCCTTAAGCCTTTCTCTCAGCGGGAACGGCTGCGGCAACTTTCTCGATCAGGCTTTTTAAACGGGGAAGGGGCGTATGGGTGAATCCGTCCAAGGCCCATGTCAAGGAGTGGACGGCCGGGGGTATATAGGCCTCAAAATACGTTTTTCCCCGGACACGGCTCAGGAATCCGAAGGCGCCCAGAATTTGAAGATTTCGCGTTAATCGGCAGTATTCATAACCTGTTTGAAACGTGTCGGAACAAACGCAGACTCCCATGTCGACCAGTTGCCGAACGCAGTAATTCAGAATATTTTGGCGAATTTCTTCAGAAAGATTGACATACGGATCGATCAGCAACGAGGCCAGATCGTATTGAATCGGTCCGATCCGTCCCCCCTGAAAGTCAATGATATAAAAACGTCCGTTATGGTGCAGGATGTTTCTGGATTGAAAGTCCCTGTGCATGAAGCCGTTCAGGGCAGCGCCGTTGACGCCCTCGGTCAGACGTTCGAACTCGTCCATCAGGCTTTCCGCCGAGACGTCCATTTTCAAGTATCCCCTGACAAATGCGTCAATAAAATAGCGGCATTCCTTTTCGATGATCGTGAACCGATCATAGGTTGGCGTCTGCCAGGTCCAGGCCGGATCAAACCCTTGTGCCGCTTTCAGCCCCATGTGAATCATCTGGTCGATAACGACCTGATAAGCAGCCGTAATCGATTCGGTCGCATGGGTTTGAAGAACCAGCGTTTGAAGATGCGTATCGCCCAGATCCTCAACAAATACAAGGCCGGAAAATCGGTCCCACAGAAAAATTTCAGGCGCGTTAACCTGGTTGTGATGTAAGTGTTTTCCGATGGAAATATACGATTCGAATTCGGAGCCGGGCCTGTTGGTGCCGATTCCGTGATCCGCGATGATCAGCGATTGATCCCTGTTTTGAATGCGATACCAGTTCCGGTCGGACCCGTCTCCAGCCAGATGGACCAGCGGCATATGGTGGGGCGTGCTCTCTGTCGGCAAATGGCCGCTCGGCTTTTTCGCTGCCCGCTCAAACGCTTCCGGGGCCAGATGATCGATGACCGCTTCCCTGTAGCGTTGCGGTGTGCCGATATCTTTCCAATAACGTTTTGATACGATACAGGCCTTTAGCCGCCGTCCGCGGGCGATCATCTCCCCATACACATCGATGATGTCGGAGAAGCTGTTTTCCGGAATTTGATTTACGACTTCAGGATCGATTACATGAATGCCGGTAAATGCAAGCAGCCGATCGGTTGAAGATTCAGGCGGCAGGGGATGGGTTCGATAAAACCCGGTAATGACATTGTCGGAATCGATCCGGACATTGTTAAACTCCGGGTGATCGTGAAGCACCATGGTGACTGGATATTCATGGGTTTTATGAAACGTGTATGCCTCCTTTAGATCGATATCGGTTATGATATCGCTGTTGATTACCAGAAACGGCTGGTCATCCCAGAAGTCCGAAACATTTCGAACGGCACCACCGGTGCCCAGAATCTCGGGTTCATAGCAGGTGTGCACGGGAATTCCGAAGTCTTCGGAATTTAGAAACGATTCCATGTCGCGATGCAGATGATGCGTGTTGATCAGAATGCAGCGGCAACCGGCGTTTGCCAGCTTATGGATCAGAAGCGCCAGCAACGGTTGTCCGCCAAGGGGAAACAACGGTTTGGGGATGGAATCCGTGAAGGGCCGAAGCCGGGTGCCTAAGCCTGCTGCAAGTATCAACGCTTTCATATTGGGGCAATTGGTGTCCTGAACGTCTGAAATATTTTATGGCAAATAACACGATTCATATACGGGGAGAAAACGAAGAAAAAAATACCGCTTCTGTCCGCGGCCCTGAGTTGGTTAAAGAAAGTTAAGATAACGTTCGAACGCATTGGAAAAAAGTTCGATTTTTTCTTTGTTCTCAGAGCCTTTGATTCCCCGGTTTGAAAAAAAATCCAGCGCATTCTGATAATTGATTTTTGACAGGGCTTCTTTCCTGTCGATTTCGTTCCGTTTAAAGAAACGGTTGCCCTTTGCCTGAACTTTTTTTAAACGGTCTTTCGCTGTAAGTGAATTTTTGGGATACTGCCTTAAAACGTTCAACACAATCCAGTATGATTCAAAATAGGTCTTTAAAAACCCCGCAAAAAAATAAAGTTTTCTGAAACCGAGGGAGGTGAGATTATACGTATCGGGCAGTGTGGGGTGCGGTATCAGCACGGCGTCGTCGATAAACGCTTTTATGGTTTTGCGCATACCGGATTCCGGCGTTTTGTCTTCGTGATAGGAAAATTCGTGCTGAAACAGATCCTGAAGAAATTCGTACCCCGGCAGGATATCCTGTGATAAAAACTGAAATGCATCTTTTTCCATAATGGCCAGAGAGGTGAATGCGGCCGGTATGAAGAAATTAATGCAGTTGTTCTTGTAATATTCAATCAGAGAACGACGGCTTTCATTGACCCTGAACATGACATCGCCGGGGTGGTCATCGTCTGAAAACCGTTCGATAAATTTACGCTGAATGAAAGACTCCAGAGCGTTTTCGAGGGCGTGCTCCTGATCCAGAACGAGGGTGTCGGACAACGTCGCATTCTGGGAGTACAAAAATGTAATATAGGTATCAATCTGAAATTTTAACTGTTCCAATGAAAAACGTTTTTTTGGGGCGTTGAGCAGCGCGCTGGCCAGAAGTCCAAATGGAGTTACAACGGTGACGTTGTTGATGGCGCCGATAATCCGGTTGCCCAGGTTTCGACACAATGCGTTCTGATCTTTGCTGGTGAGGTTTCGAATGGATTGATTGTTTCGGTCCAGCAGATCATTAAATGAAATCGGGTCGTGAAATTTGATATATATCCGACCATATCGCTTGTTCAGGAGTTTTCGTGCTTTGAGTACCTGCCAGAAATTTTCCGGTTCTTTCTGGCCGCCCTCGATCTCATACAGATAGGATGATTCTTCCATTACCCGGTCGTACCCGATATAAATCGGTACAAAAATCATATCGTCGCAGGCACCCTGCTTGAATGCATTGATCAGCAGCGTCAGCAGCCCCAGTTTGGGCAGAATTAATTTGCCGGTTCGACTTCTTCCGCCCTCAATAAAAAATTCGAGATTGAATCCCTCTGCCAGAAGCTGATGAATATATTCGGAAAAGACTTTTGAATAGAGTACGGCGCCTCTGAAGGTTCTGCGAATAAAAAAAGCACCCATCGCTCGAAATAACGGGCCCATAGGCCAGAAGGACAGATTTTTGCCCGCTGCTATGAGAGGGCATGGAATATTGTTTTTGACAAGGATATACGAAAGAATGATATAATCAATATGACTTTTATGGCAGGGGACCAGAACCAGGGGGCCTTTCTGGGACATGTTCCTGATTTTTTTCAGCACGTCTTCGTTGACCGATACGCCTTCGAACAGTGAATTCAGAAACCACGATACCAGAACTTCACCGATTTTAATCACGGAAATATTGTAGTTGGCGGCGATTTCTTCCAGATACGCATCCGCTTTTTTGTGCACTTTGTATATTGGGATATCGCGCTTTTTAGAATATCGGTCCATAAACTTTCGAAGGCGGTCACTGGTGAGTATGTTTTCTTTTAATTCTTCTCTTGATTTAAGAACCGGCCCGGTAATGCTCTGACGATGCCGATTGATTTTTGCCAGCAGACGGCGGCGGAGTGAGAAGGTCAGATGCTCGACGGTTTTTTCAAGATTTTCGGGACGCGATAGAAACTCTTCCAGATTGATCGGCTCGGACATTTCGACAAACACGGTGCCGGGATTTTTAAACATGGCGACCAGACGGCGTAGATTTCCCGGCATCTCTTTGCTGCCAAACAGGATGTCCAGAATCGAAGGGGTCGAACGATGCGGCCTTTTCCCGAAGAACATGATCTGGGGAACGATATACAGCGGTCGCTCTGATGCCATCTGGGTTTCGATCAGATAACGAATCGGATCGACTTTGTCTTTAATAAAGCGTCGACGTTTTCCTTTTTTTTCAAGTAACGAGACCAATCCGGTCTTTCCGTTTATTAACTCACGGCTGATATAACCGCTTTTATAAGGATCGGGCCATTCTCGATGGTGTTTGAAATATTTGATACGTCCCAGTAAAATTTGAAAAATACGCTTGAGCGGCTGCCAGGCAAACGTCTGATAACCCAATCCAATCTCCGGGCAGGGGAGACCCTTGGTCGGGTAACGGCTGTGGTAGAAAAGAAACTCGAAATAACTTTTATACTGATTTGCGTATATGATAACGGCGTTTGGGGGCAGAACCGTGAGGACCGATCTCTGGTCCTGATCAATACGGATGCCGGAAAAAAAGAGTTTTAATATCCGGGTGGAGATATAACCGCGGCGGGCATATGGCAGGTAGCAACCGTAATGCTCATGCGTCCCCTGCAGCGCGCTATCGATCCATCCATGTGTTTTTATTTTGAGTCTTGACCACAATGCTTTCATCACAGGAATCCAAATAGTCTTTCAAATAATGATTGTCGATTTTGAATGTGTTATGCCGGTCAGGGAACGTGTCGGGTTGAAAGCAGTTTACGGGGAATAATCAATACCTTGGATTGATATCTATTATTCCCCGTAAACTGAACGCTTGAATTCCGGTCCCGGATGTTGATTCGCAAACTGATACGAAAAGTAATCGGTATCTAAATCGATAATGATAATAAATATATAATTTATTTGCAATATTTAATTGGATTGTGTATCGTTAACAAATATGAACTTATTTTTGAGCTTCACATAGCTGTTTGAGAGAAATATTTAAAATTTCAGTTAACCGCAAAGAATTCTGTTAAAAAATTCACAGGAAGCCGTTGTATCTTCAGATTGCATTCATGCAGGGATTTTTAAAAGTTGTCCGTGATTTCCTGATTTGTTGAATGAAGCTGTGCTCGCGGGTTTTTGACGAGCGATTTTGTGTTTTTTCTGAATTTCTTTGCCGTTTTCCCAGGGATCAAATGAATGAAAGAACGGGGTCTTTCTGGTAACGTCCCCGGCTTGAGACAGTCTTTTACAGCACTTTGGATGTAAGGGCCCCGGAAAAGATAAATTCCACGGTCTTGCCTGCTTTTTGTCCGTCTTCCGCGTTGCATCAAAGAGCACGTGCAGACCCGTATGCACTCTTTGATACGCCTTGAAGACGAACAGGTAAGCGAGTTTTCGAGACTCCGGAAATTCTGAGCAATCCTTGTGGATTTTATTCCATCCGTGCCCCTGACGATTTTTGACGAGGATTTTTCGAATTCCAACTCCTTAAAATTTAAAGGAAAGAGTGAAAAAGTGTCTGTATATTTTACTCTTTTAAAGGCTTTTTTTTCGGAGTTGAATTCAGCAGACTTTGTAATAATCCGTTTTGTTTATATGATTTTAGGCTTGCGTTACCGAACGTCCTGTGTTATCTGCTTAAAAAAGTTAAATTCAGTGTTGTAAATATCTACTTGTAAATATTATTCATTGTATGAAATCGTCTCAAAATTGCGTTTGATGCTGCTGAATTCATCTGAAAAAGTTTGCCGTTTTTAATGTTTTGGTAGTGCACGCAGCGATGGGTTTTCAACCCTTCCGGATACTCGGAGTCTGCGGAGCTGGGGCGATTTTGTGTTCTTTTATTGATTATTATTGATATAAGACATCAATTTCAGTTAAAGGAGGATAATTATGAAGACATTGATTGGTGGGGCCGTAGCAGCCGTCCTGGGTATTATTGGTCTGGTAATATGGTGGAAACCATTTTTGCAGTTGCTGGCTGGTGCTATCCCCGTCATGCTTTTGGCAGGCGGAGCTTTGGCGATTTATCTGGGGTTTGATGAGTTGAAAGATACCTGGAAAAAAGAGGAACCCGTTGCCGAGCCCTCCGTCCCGTCTGAAGAAGTCGAAAAATATAAGCAGGAAATCGAGGAATTGAAAAAGGAAGTCGAGACATTAAAGACTGAAAAATAACATAATCCGCCAATTCAACCTGAAAAGCCCTGCACCGTTGTGCGGCAGGGCTTTTTGTGTTGTTTGAAAGGGTTAGTACGGATAGAGGTGGAACCGACGGCTGATTTCCAGAAACTGATTTAAATCATTTAGCCATGACGCTTCGATGGACTCAATGCTTTCTCCTGCTTCAATGCGTTTCCGAATTTTTCTGTCTCCCAGGATAAGATCGATTGGCAAGCGGGTGTGTTCATACTCGTAGGGAGGCTGCTTCCAGACAAAATGGTTTCTATGCAGTGATAGGATGCATTGAAGCAGCTTAAGGGATGTTTTGTATGAATTGTATTGGTTCGAATCGGTAATGTGAAGTTGAAACCCGTTGCAGGGGCAATGGTGCCATTTGTTGGACGTCGGTTCAAAAACCGTTTCTCTGAGAACTCCCCCGGATAATTGATTTCCACCCAGCCGCTGTAGAATTTTTCGGGTATCGAGAAACGGAGCCCCGAATACCTCAAACGGTTGTGTGGTTCCGCGACCTTCCGAAATATTGGTACCCTCCCATATAACCTGCCCCGGATACACCAGCGCCGATGTCGCAGTCGGCAGATTCGGCGACGGGGCAACCCATGGCAGCCCGGTGTCCATAAATGTCATGGGCCTGCGCCAGCCTTTCAGTCGAACGACCTCCAGATCGCAGTGAATATGAAAATATTCGTTGAAAAGGAGTGAAATTTCTCCGATGGTCATGCCGTGACGCATCGGAATCGGAAAACGGCCGACAAATGACCGGTATTCGGGCAACAGACAGTTCCCTTCAACCTGACAGCCGCCAACAGGGTTAGGCCGATCCAGAATCAGCAGTTTCTTCCCCATTTTTTTTGCTGCTTCCATGCAGTAGGATACGGTGTAAATGAAAGTATAAACACGGGTTCCGACATCCTGTAAATCGACGATCAACACATCGATGGGGTCGAACATTTCCCGGGTGGGAATGCGGGTTTTTCCATAAAGGCTGTAAACGGGGATATTCAGAACGGATTCAGTGAAATTTCCTGATTCGACCATATTGTCCTGTTTTTCGGCATGGAAACCGTGTTGGGGAGAATACAACGCTTTCAGTCTGCCCGGATACAGGTCCGATATTAATCGGCTTGTATGGCAAAATCGTCTGTCAACAGATGCCGGATTGCAGAGCAATCCGATTTTTTTGTCGTTTAATCCGTCCGGTGGATTTTGCATGAAATTTTCAAGACCTGTTTGAATTTTTTCCACTCACAGCCTCCCGTAAAATTTGATGTTAGGGTAAAAAAGCCTTTATTTTTTATCAGGTTTAAACCTGAAATGAAAATATTTCTTTAGTGACGTATCATTTATATATTTGTCGCCCGCTTAGATCGAGACACGCGGAACGCAGAGCCCCGAAACGGCGTTGCTGGCCTCTGCGATCTCTGTATCTCGAGAGAGCGAAGCGAACGGGCGGTAGAAAACAAAAGAGGTTTTCTTACTCGAAGACAGGTGATGTTGTGGGAAATGGCCTCGTGAATTTTTGGGCTGGAGAGGCAATCACGGGGATGGGCTGAGCATCTATTTGAAAAACTTGACAAACACGGTGATTGGGACTAATGTCACCATATTTTACAGTTGGGTTTCAATATCAAAGTCAGTCCGAACCGGAAAAACAGGCCCTGCCTGACGGGGATTTCGGCAAGGCGAAATTGCGTATCAGGGGTGCGCAATGAGTTAGTTGACAGGTTAAATGACGGAAAACAAGGCACAACAATTCGATTTTAGAGGTATTGTCATTGTCGTTGGTAATTATGGGAGCGGTAAAACGGAAGTATCCGTTAATCTTGCCATAAACCGAAGGCGGGCGGGAGCGGCCGTAAAAATTGCCGACCTTGATCTGGTAAATCCATATTTCAGAACCCGGGAGGTTCGGGGCGTATTGACGCGTCTGGGAATCGACGTGATTCTGCCTCCTGAAAAGTATCTGAATGCCGATCTGCCTTTGTTGATTCCGGAAATTTCCGGTGTTCTGCGACAACCCGGTGAACTGACGCTGCTCGATGTCGGCGGAGACGACGCCGGGGCGACCGTTCTTGCATCTCTCGCTGATTCGCTGAAGGGCCAGAGGATTGAAATGTTTCAGGTGATAAATCCATTTCGTCCGTTTACCGACAGCATTGACGGTTGTGAAAAAATCCGAACCGAGATCGAACGCGCTTCCAGACTGACGGTTACCGGAATTATTGGAAATGCTCATCTGATGAATGAAACAACAGTCGATGATGTGTATAAGGGGTATGAGTTTGTCAGTGAATTGGCAGTCCGCACTGGTTTGCCCCTCAAATTCATGGCGGTTGCAGTCAAGCTTTTACCGGTGATCGATACCGGGAAATTTTCCTGCCCTGTATTACCAATAGAAAGGCAACTTGTACCGCCGTGGGAAAAACCCGACAGGGTCTGAACCTGAACCGGAAATGTATTTCCCGGTCCGTCTGATTTCGGGAGAGCAGCAGAACGGACATTCCATTGAGTAAAAGTGCTTGTCTGCTCTGGATGACACAATAGAGGAGCTGGAGTTTATGCCGTATTTATATCAAATTGACGCGGAACGATGTAAGGGCTGCGGGTTGTGTGTTTCCGTATGCCCGAAAAACGTGCTGGAAATTTCCAAACAGGTGAACGCCAGGGGGTATTTCCCGGCATATCGGGCACGGCCGGAGGATTGTATTTATTGTGCGATGTGTTGCATGATGTGTCCGGATGTGGCGATTTCTATTTCTGAAACTACAGAACCTGCCGTTGGGGAAGGCTGAAGGAGCATATTCATGGGTAAGATACTGATGAAGGGGAATGAAGCGATTGGAGAGGCGGCCGTTCGCGCCGGCGGTCTTCACTATTTTGCATATCCGATTACCCCTCAGTCCGAAGTGGCAGAATATTTGTCCCGGCGGATGCCTGAAGTGGGAGGTGTGTTTCTCCAGGGAGAAAGTGAGGTCGCCGTCGGCTACATGCTGTTTGGCGCTGCCGGGTGCGGTGCAAGAGTGTTTACATCCACCTCGAGCCCGGGAATCAGTCTCATGAGTGAGGCCCTGAGCTTTATCGCCGGTGCCGAATGCCCCGCTGTTTTTGTCAATATCGTTCGGGGTGGTCCGGGGCTGGGGGGAATACTTCCGTCTCAGGCGGATTATTTTCAAGCCGTCAAGGGCGGCGGCCATGGTGACTATCGGATGCTGGTGATGGCGCCTTCAGGAGTGCAGGAAGCGGTTGAAATGGTCATGACGGCATTTCCTCTGGCAGAAAAGTATCGAAATCCGGTCATGATTCTGGGAGATGGAATGATCGGTCAGATGATGGAGCCGGTTGAGTTTCCCGAACATCTCGTGACCCGTCCCTCCAAAAAGGATGACTGGGCAACAAACGGGATGAGTACCCGAAACCGCAAAACGGCCAATCTGGTCAAATCGTTGTTTCTGGATCCGGACGAACTCAATGATCACAACCTGCGCTTGAAGGCCAAATACGACCGGATGAAACGAGAGGATATCCGATACGAAGCGTATAACCTTCAGGGCGATTACAAGGTATTGATCGTCAGTTACGGGACTATGAGCCGGGTGTGCCGAACGGCGATCGATCAGCTGAAAACAAAGGGGATTGAAGTCGGAATGATTCGGCCTCAGACGCTGTTTCCGTTTCCGGAAGAAGCGATCTGCAATGCCGCCGCCAGGGACGGATGTCAAATGGTTTACAGCATTGAAATGAGCATGGGCCAGATGGTAGAGGACGTGCAGCGCAGCGTAAACGGGAAACGACCGGTTCAATGGTATGGAAAATGCGGCGGGGACGTGCCTTCCCCGGAAGAAATCATGGAAGTGGTCACATCGGCGATAAAATGATACCGATAGTGTCCCTGCGGAATATCAAGCTTTTTCAGATTCGAGAAATGTCGACCCCGCTGATAATTTCCGAGGCTCTTTCTTCAGCGCGGTCATTGAGGGAGCGGTCGGTTCCGCGAGAGGGCACTGTAAAGCAAGGGAGTAAATATAATGGCAAAAATGTTTTCAAAGCCTGACGTTATGACGGATCGGTATACTCACTATTGCCCGGGCTGTACGCACGGCATCATTCATCGTCTGGTGGCCGAAGTGATCGACGAGCTGGGTATACGCGAACAGACCGTTGGTATTGCACCGGTCGGGTGTGCGGTGTTTATCTATAATTATATTGATGTCGATTTTCAGGAAGCGGCGCATGGCCGGGCGCCGGCCATGGCGACCGGTATCAAGCGATGTCGGCCGGATCTGACGGTCTTTACCTATCAGGGAGATGGAGACCTGGCCAGTATCGGCATGGGAGAAATCGTTCACGCCGCCAATCGCGGAGAAAAATTTACAACGATTTTCGTGAATAATGCCGTATACGGGATGACCGGCGGTCAAATGGCCCCGACCACCATGCCGGGCCAGAAAACCACGACCTCACCGTTGGGAAGAAATGTCGCTGAAGTCGGAATGCCCATTCAAATGGCGGAGCTTCTGGCGTCACTCCAGACGCCTGCGTATATTTCGAGACAAACGGTGATACAACCCAGATATATTTCAAAAGCGAAAAAAGCCATCAAAAAGGCGTTTGAATATCAGTTGGAGGGCCGCTGTTTCAGCCTGGTCGAACTGGTCAGCACCTGTCCGACCAACTGGGGAATGACTCCGGTGGAGGCGGTCAAATGGGCCGAGGAAACCATGCTGCCGTATTACAGGCTGGGAGACATCAAACTACCTGATTGAGGAGGGGTACATGCAAAGTGAAGTGATGTTTGCCGGATTCGGCGGACAGGGCATTCTGTTAAGCGGTAAACTTCTGGCGTATGCTGCCATGGACCAGGGATATGAAGTGGCGTGGGTTCCTTCATACGGGCCTGAAATGCGCGGGGGGACGGCGTACTGCCTGGTGGTGATCAGCGACAGGGCCATTGGATCACCCATTGTTAAAAATCCCGGTCATCTGGTGGCCATGAACCGGCCTTCTCTGGATAAATTTGCACCGGCCGTCAAACCTCAGGGAGTGGTTCTGATCAACAGTTCCTTGATTCCCGACGGCTCCGGGCGCACGGATGTGGATGAACTTTTTGTTCCGGCTACCGATATTGCCAGAGAGCTGGGCAGCGTGAAAACGGCCAATATTGTCGCGCTTTCCGCTTTCATCGCCCGCAGCCGGATTGTGGATTTCCATCGGTTTGAAGCGGCGGTTCGAAAGGAATTTTCAGGCAGACAGCACCTCATCCCCATGAACATGGAAGCGATTCGTGCCGGGAAAGAAATTGCTCTTTCAGGGGAGGAGAAATAGTTCATGCCTACAAGATTCGATGTTCCGCCCCATATTGCAACCATTAAACCCTATTGTCCCGGCAAACCGGTGGAAGCACTGGAAAGAGAGTATGGGATCAAAAATTCCATCAAGCTCGCTTCAAATGAAAACCCGCTGGGGCCTTCCCCCATGGCTGTCGAAGCCGTTCGGGCGGCGTTGACAAAATTGAACCGTTACCCTGACGGCAGCGGTCATGATCTGATCGGCAAACTGTCTGATTTTCTGAAGGTATCGCCCGGGCGGATTGTGTTGGGAAACGGATCGGATGAGATTATCATACTGTTGGCACGGGTACTCCTGCCTCCGGGAAGTGAGGCAATTATTCCCCGGTCGTCGTTTTCCATGTATGATATTTCGGTCCGCAGTTGCAATGCCGTCCCGGTGTACACGCCTCTGGATCATATTTCCATCGATCTGGAAAAGATCGCGGAAGCTGTGACTTCAGCCACACGAATTATTTTTTTGTGCAATCCGAATAATCCGACGGGTACCATTATTCGCAAATCGGATTTCGACCGTTTTCTGATGGACATACCTTCCGATGTCGTCATCGTTTTGGATGAAGCGTATGCCGAATTTGTAAGGGATTCGGATTGCGCGTGCGGACCGGATTATCTGGACAGCGGGAAAAATATTGTGTTTCTGCGAACTTTTTCAAAGGTATACGGAATTGCAGGCCTGCGGATCGGATACGGTGTAATGCCGGAGCATCTGGCGGAATTGTTGAACCGGATTCGACCTCCGTTCAATACTGGTTCACTGGCTCAGGCAGGAGCGGCGGCGGCGCTGGAGGATAAGGATTTTTTGAAAAAATCCATTCGTCTGGTCCACGATGAACTTGATTTTCTGTATGCCTCCCTTGATAAGATGGGGATCGCTTATTTTCCGACTCAAACCAATTTTTTTCTGATCGATGTGGGAAAAAATGCTCAATCGGTTTATGAAGATCTGCTTCGAAAAGGTGTTATTGTCCGGTCCATGTTGTCCTACGGATATTCGGAATATATTCGAGTGTCCGTTGGTCGCCGCGAAGAAAATATTCGATTTTTGAAAGCGCTTGAAACCGTTTTGAAATGAAAAAAATTCTGATCACCATAGACGGACCGGCCGGCGCCGGTAAGACAACGGTGAGTCGCATGCTTGCCGATCGATTGGGAATTCAGTATGTGGATACCGGCGCATTGTACCGTACCGTCGCATACGAGGCGGCGCAAAGACAAATACGTTCGGATGACGATGATGCACTGGAAAAATTATGCGGGGATCTGAATATTCAATTTATCTCCGGTGAAAACGGTCTGCGTATAGCGTCCAACGGAATCGATATTTCAGATTATATTCGAACGCCAGAGATTACCAGGGCGGCATCGGCTGTCTCTGCCAGACCTGTGGTTCGGGAATTTCTGCTGGGTCTGCAGCGTCGAATGGGAAAACAGAGGTCGACCGTTTTTGAGGGTAGAGATATGGGGACGGTGGTTTTTCCCGATGCGGACGTTAAATTTTTTCTTTGTGCCGACAGTCGGTTGCGAGCCGTAAGGCGTTATAATGAAATAAAATCAAACACCGTTATCACATTGAAGGAAGTCGAAAGAGACATCTGCCGAAGAGACCGGGACGACAGCAATCGCAAGCTGGCACCGCTGAAGCCCGCTCAAGACGCCATCGTGATAGACTCTACCGATCTGACGGTGGAGCAGGTCGTCGAACGGATGGCCTCCTTCATTAAACCCGATTGAATGAGTCGGACGATGTGCGTCGCGTATGGGTACAAACTGGCGAGAAGTTGCACGCGTCAGCGGTAGACGGACAAAAAGACAAGCAAAACGGTTTAATTTATTTTTGCCGCGTCCCTGACTAATTGAGCGGTATTCCGGCGTTGATGGTGCCGGAACATTTTTTTAATTAAGATATTTGACATCAAAAAAGCTCTATGTTATTCTAACAAAATTATAGTATAGAAGTATATCTTATCAGGCTAAGGGGGAATTCGATTCCATGGAAAACGTTGTAGAAACCAAAACAAATGATCAAGTAGATCAAACCGATTTTTCTGAAACCGCAGTTTTAAACCAGGAAGAAGCCGATATGGCCGGGACTGCGATGGAAGAAGGGACTTTGCCACCGGAAGACCCGGATCTTTCCGAAGATCTTGAAAGCCTCATGGATCTCTATGAGGAAAGTTTTAAAAAATTTGCCGAAGGCGAGGTGGTGACCGGCAAAATTATTTCGATCGATAAAGACTACGTCCTGGTGGATATCGGGTATAAATCCGAGGGGCAGATTTCGGTCCGGGAGTTTATGGACGAAGAAGGGAATCTGGCTGCCAAGCTCGATGATGCCGTCGAAGTCATGGTCGAATGGTGGGATGATGAGGAAGAGGTTGTTGTTCTCTCAAAAGAGAAAGCAGCCAAAATCAAGATCTGGGAAGAAGTCAAAAAGGCCTATGAGGACGGCGGAACGGTTGAAGGCGTAATTGTCAACCGTGTCAAAGGCGGCTTTTCGGTCGATGTGGGCGTTCAGGCGTTTTTGCCCGGGTCCCAGGCCGATTTGCGTCCCATTCGCAATCTGGATGAGATGGTCGGGAAAACATTCCAGTTCAAGATTCTTAAGTTTAACCGTAAGCGAAGTAATATCGTCTTGTCCAGAAGGGCCATTCTCGAGGAAGAAAGAGAATCGAAACGCACTGCCACGCTGTCTGCGATTGAAGAGGGCAAGGTCGTTGAGGGCATGGTTAAAAATATTACCGAATACGGTGTGTTTGTGGATCTCGGAGGTGTAGACGGCCTTCTTCATATTACGGATATTTCATGGGGTCGTGTCAAACATCCTTCCGAACTGTTTGAGGTCGGGGACAAGATCACGGTAAAAATTCTCAATCTGGATGTGGAAAAAGAACGGGTGTCGTTAGGGATTAAACAGCTTACGGAGGACCCGTGGCTTACGGCATCGGAAAAATATCCCATTGGAACACATGTCGACGGTAAGGTCGTCAGCCTCACAGATTATGGGGCATTTGTGGAATTGGAAGAGGGTGTTGAGGGGCTTATTCATGTCTCTGAGATGTCATGGACGCGAAAAATTCGTCATCCTTCCAAAGTGGTTTCAGTCGGCGATACCATCGAAGCGGTTGTTCTGGACATCAAGCCGGACAATCGACGGATATCTTTGGGAATGAAACAGGCGACTCCCAACCCCTGGGATGTGATCAGCGAAAAATATCCAGTTGGTACCACTATAGAAGGACGGATCAAAAACATTACGGACTTCGGGCTGTTTATCGGTATCGATGAAGGGATAGACGGTCTGGTTCATATTTCCGATATCTCCTGGATCAAGCGGATCAAGCATCCCTCAGAAATTTATAAAAAAGGGGATGTGGTTCAGGCCGTCGTGCTGGATATCGAAAAACGCAATGAGAGATTCTCTCTGGGTATCAAACAGCTCCAGCCGGATCCCTGGAAAACCGTAGCGGAACGCTATGAAGTCGGGTCTGAAATAACCGGTACGGTGACCAATGTGACCGATTTCGGCGTGTTCGTAGAACTGGAAGAAGGAATCGAAGGGCTGGTCCACGTATCCGAAATCAGCAAAGAAAAAATCAAAACACCGATCGGAAAGTTCAATGTCGGAGATGACATCAAAGCCAAGGTAATGAACATCAACAGCGATGAAAGGCGAATCGGCCTCTCCATCAAGCGGCTTGAAATCGATGACGAAAAAGAACTGCTCCGGGAATATGTGTCCAATGCAGGACCGGCTACCTCCAGCTTTGGAGAACTTCTTCGGGAGAACCTTCAGGAAAAGCTGACCGAGAAATAATTTCGGCACATGGTGATGATATGTTGCCGGTGGTTCTCATTTCCTGATTCTTTGGAATTCGTAACCGGCCCGAGTCAATTTGTGAAATGCCTGCTGTTGAGCAGGCATTTCATTTTGCCCCAATCACGTATTACGCATACAGGACATGATAAGCGTCATGTTTTCCCGCAGACATCCCTTTCTGTTTTTTATTCTAACGTTTTCAGGCATCGGCGCCGCTTTTTTTGCAGTGATGGCCCTCATTATCGCTGTGGTGATGCAGCAGGGTTTTGGCGGCGCAGACCGTATCCCCGGAGAAAAGGTCGGTGTCGTTGAAATCACCGGTGTGATTTCCGATGCCAAAGATATTTTGTCCGGTATTAAACGCTTCCGGGAGGATGATGCCGTTAAGGCGATTGTCGTCAGAATCAATACTCCGGGTGGGGCTGTCGGTCCGTCACAGGAAATTTACAGAGAGATTCGAAAAACACTGGCGATCAAAAAGCCGGTGATTGCTTCGTTGGGTTCGATCGCGGCTTCCGGTGGATATTACGTCGCTTCGGCAGCGTCCGGAATTATGGCAAATCCGGGTACCATTACGGGAAGTATCGGCGTTATCATGGGGTATACCAATTTTCAGAAAATTCTGGAAAAAATCGGATTGGTTCCCGTGGTGATCAAAAGCGGGGAGTTCAAGGACATGGGATCGCCGGTTCGCCAAATGAAAACAGGGGAAAAGAAACTGTTTCAGGAACTGGTCGATGCCATTCATCACCAGTTTATTCAGGATGTAGCGCAGGGCCGCGATATGGAAATCGAAAAAGTGAAAGAATTGGCGGATGGTCGGATTTTTACCGGAGCCCAGGCGCTGAAATACGAATTTGTCGACCGTCTCGGAAACCTGGAAGACGCAGTGGAATGGGCGGGAAGAACAGCCGGAATCAAGGGTAAAATTTCGGCTGTGTATGCAAAAAAAAAAGAATTTTCGTTTTTTAAATATCTTTCATCAAGTTCGTCGGTTAATGAGATGCTGAAGCAGATAATCCAGCCGGACCTGCATGCGGATTTTGTCTACAGCCCTGAATAAACAAACGGTCTTTTTCAACTATTTTGTTTGCCTGATCATTCCCTGAGGCTATCTGTGCCTGCGACCCGATAAGAGCATAAAACGGCCGGTTATATCCGGCATAAAAAAATCTTGCTTAATTGCTAAGGCCCTAATCGAACATACTGATGTCACCCATTCCGTGTCGAAGGATTTCGGGAATATCGCCGATAAGCGAAACCACACTCGAAGGTTCGCCGTAAACAATCCCCCCGTCAATTACAATATCGATTCGCTTTCCAAAATAATCATAAATCAGCGACGGATCATTCATCAGTTCCCCGGAGGCAGAAGCCGCGCTGGTGGTGATGATCGGATTGCCCAGCTCTTCTACCAGTGCGATACAGATGGGATTGTCCGGCACTCGAATACCCGCGGTTTTGCGTTTGGTCAGCATGATTTTTGGAACCAGTTTTGATCCTTCCAGGATAAAGGTGTAGGGTCCCGGCAAGAGCCGTTTCATGGTCTTATAGGCATAATTAGATACTTTCGCGTAGTGGCTGATGTTTGTCAGGCCCGAACAAATAAAGCTGAACGGTTTTCCGGGATCCTGCTGTTTCAGTTGATATATTTTCTGTATGGCCTTTTTATTCATGATATCGCAGCCGATACCGTAGCACGTGTCGGTTGGGTAAGCGATGGCCCCGCCTTTTCGAAGGCATTCGACCGTTTTGGAAATCAGTCGCTTCTGGGGATTGTCCGGATTTATGTTTATCAGCATAATATTTTTATTCAAGGAATTGGATGAATAAATGTTCAGGTCAGGGGCCACACGACGATGTCCATGCAGCCGGCGCTTTTAGATTAATTAGTATGGAGTATGCGCAATTGTCAAGAAAGCAAATAATGATTGCCTCAAGTAACCTCATTTGGTATTGCTTGAGGTTAATAAAATTTTGGAGAAAAAATTTTATTTAAAAGAAAAATTTTGATATCATTGTAAAAATTTATCACAAACTTTGTTTGTATTTTAGGGGCCCCGGAAAAAATAAATTTCACAGTCCCGTTTGTCTCTTTGTCCGTTTTCCACGTTGCATCAAAGAACACGTACTATGGATGTACTCTTTGATACGCCTTGAAGACAAACAGATAAGCGAGGATGCGAGACTCCGAAAATCCTGCGCAATTCTTGTGGATTTTATTCCTTCCGTGACCCTTAATGCAAAAATTAATGGATTTTGAACAACAAAAGCGCCTATGGGTTGTTTTTTGGAGGAGTTTTATGAACTGCATGTCACTTGAGGATGCCTATTCGTTTGATGATGTATTGTTACTTCCAAATTATTCCGATATCCTGCCCAGGGATGTCGATACGCGGACTCGCCTCACCCGGAATTTAAGCCTCAATATTCCGATTGTCAGTGCGGCAATGGATACCGTTACCGAGGCAAGGGCCGCTATCAGTATGGCACGGGCCGGCGGGATCGGGTTTATCCATCGAAACATGAATATTGAAGATCAGGCCAAAGAGGTCGATAAGGTTAAAAAATCCGAAAGTGGGATGATCATTGATCCGGTGACCATCCGGCCGGATCAGACCGTTCACGAAGTGCTCAAACTCATGGAGCAATACCGCATTTCGGGCGTTCCCGTAACCGATGGATGTAAACTGGTCGGTATCGTGACAAACCGGGATCTCAGGTTCGAAACCGATCTTGAAAAGCGGGTCTCGGACGTGATGACCAAAGATAAGCTGGTGACGGTATCCGAGGGGATTTCCCTGGATGAATCCAAAAAACTTCTGCATAAACATCGGATCGAAAAGCTCCTGGTCGTTGACAAATCCGGCCATCTGACCGGCATGATCACCATCAAGGATATCGAAAAAATCAAAAAATATCCGAATGCATGCAAGGACGGTAGGGGGCGTCTGAGAGTCGGTGCCGCCGTCGGGGTCGGCAGCGATATGCTGGAAAGAGCCGAGGCATTGAAGGCTGCGGGAGCGGATGTGCTTCTGATCGATACCTCCCATGGGCACTCCAGAAATGTAATTTCGTCAGTGAAGAATTTAAAGAACACGTTCGAGGACATTGAACTGATTGCCGGCAACGTCGGCACGGCTAAAGGCGCACAGGATTTGATCGAAGCCGGTGTCGACGGCGTTAAAATAGGCATCGGTCCCGGATCGATCTGCACGACGCGAATCGTGGCCGGTATTGGGGTTCCCCAGATAACCGCCATTATGAACTGCCGGGACATCTCAAACAAATTCGGGGTGCCCCTGATTGCCGACGGAGGAATTAAATTTTCCGGGGACATCACCAAAGCCATTGGCGCCGGTGCCCATGTCGTCATGATCGGCGGCCTTTTTGCCGGAACAGAGGAAAGTCCTGGTGAGATAATCTTTTTTCAGGGACGAAGCTACAAGGTCTACCGCGGGATGGGATCGCTGGAGGCCATGAAACAGGGCAGCAAGGACCGGTATTATCTGGGGGAGGAAGCTACGGACGACAAGCTGGTTCCCGAAGGTATCGTCGGGCGGGTCCCCTACCGTGGGTCTCTGGCCGAACACGTGTTCCAGCTGATCGGCGGATTGAAATCCGGAATGGGATACGTCGGCACCCGAACCATTGAGGAGCTGAGGGAAAAGGCCCGGTTTATAAAGATTTCGGCAGCCGGAATGAGAGAAAGCCATGTTCATGACGTGATTATAACGAAAGAAGCGCCGAACTACCGTCTGGACTAATAAAAAAACGATGGGTTGAAATGATGACGCATGGATAACATTTCCCATGCGTTTTTATGGGAACATTTTTAATTCCGGCTTGCCCGGAGGTAAATGAAGGCGATAACCGACACATGACGGATTCATCCATTCCCTTTGTACATCTTCATGTTCATACCCAGTACAGCCTTCTGGACGGTGCCATCCGGATTGATCCGCTGCTGGAACGGGTCCGGCAGAACGGTATGGATTCGGTCGCCATCACCGATCACGGCACCATGTTCGGGGTGGTTGAGTTTTATGAAAAGGCACTGAAGGCCGAAATTAAACCGGTGATCGGATGTGAATGTTATGTGGCCCCCCGAACCATTCACGATAAAACCCAGCTCGATCATAAGGGTCTGGCACATCTGGTATTGCTGGCCCGTGACAACGAGGGGTATCGAAATCTGTGTAAACTGAACAGCATCGCCCAACTGGAGGGGTTTTATTATAAACCGCGTATTGACAAGGAACTGCTGCAACGTTACAGCGGCGGCCTGATTGCCCTTTCCGCCTGTCTCCACGGTGAAATTCCCATGCGGATCAAGGAAAACAATATCCAGCAGGCCGATGAGGCGGCATGTTTTTATCGGGATCTGTTCGGGGAGGATAATTTTTTTCTCGAGGTCCAGAACAACGGGATCGACGTCCAGGAACAGGTCAATCACGTCCTGTATGATATGAGTGAGCGTCTTTCCATCCCTCTGGTGGCCACCAATGACTGCCACTATCTGGATCGGGAAGATGTCCGGGCCCATGACGTTCTGCTGTGCATTCAGACCGGAAAGACGGTCCAGGATAAAAATCGGCTGAAATTCAGTACCGACCAGTTGTATTTCAAACCCAGAGAGGAAATGGCCTCTTATTTCAAGGACCATCCCGATGCTCTTGAAAACACGGTAAAGATTGCCGATCGCTGCCATGTTGAATTTGATTTCAAGACCTACCATTTTCCCCAATTCAATCCGGATTCCGGAAAAAGTGTCGATGAAATATTCGATGACGAAGTTCGCGAAGGTTTTGCAAGTCGGATGGATCAGCTCAGAGCCAATCGGACCGACATTGATGAAACCCTGTATCAGGAGCGGCTCGACTATGAGATGAAAACGATCAAGGATATGGGCTTCCCGGGATATTTCCTGATCGTTTCCGATTTTATCCGCTACGCCAAGAAAAACCGTATCCCCGTGGGACCCGGCAGAGGATCGGCTGCCGGCAGCATCGTGGCTTATTCGTTGAACATAACGGACCTGGACCCCATCGAACATGGGCTTATCTTTGAGCGGTTCCTGAACCCCTCCCGGATCAGCATGCCTGATATCGATGTGGACTTCTGCATCAACGGCCGGGAAAACGTGTTCAAATATGTGGTCGAACGCTACGGCGGCGGAGACTATGTGGCACAGATCATCACGTTCGGAAAGCTTAAAACCCGGGCGGTGATCCGTGACGTGGGCCGGGCGCTGGACATTCCGCTTCACGAGGTGGATGCCATTGCCAAGATGGTTCCGGATGTGCTCAACATCAGTCTGGACGATGCATTGAAGCAGGAACCCAAGCTGGCGGCTCTGGCGGATGAAAAACCTGAAGTGGGTGAGTTGATTAAGATCTGCCGGCTCCTCGAAGGCCTTCCCCGGCATGCCTCGACCCATGCGGCCGGTGTTGTGATCGGCGACAAACCCTTGACGGAATACCTGCCGTTGTATCGGGGGAAAAAGGGCGAAGTCGTAACCCAGTTCGATATGAAACGGGTGGAACAGATCGGGCTGGTCAAATTTGATTTTCTGGGTCTTCGCAACCTGACCGTGATCGAAGATACCTTGAAACTCATCGCCTCTCAGAACCAGACACCGCCGGATCTGCTTCATCTGGATATGGAAGACGCTGAAGCCTACCAGCTTCTGTGCAGCGGCGACACTACCGGCGTATTTCAGCTGGAAAGTTCCGGCATGAAAGACCTGCTGGTCCGTCTGAAACCGGCGTGCTTTGCGGATGTGACGGCACTGGTGGCGCTTTACCGGCCCGGTCCCATGGGCAGCGGTATGGTGGATGATTTTGTCGAACGCAAGCACGGCCGGAAAAAGGTGGAATATCTGCTGCCGCAGCTGGAGCCGGTTCTGAAGGAAACTTACGGCGTGATCCTGTACCAGGAACAGGTCATGAAAATCGCCGGCGTTCTGGCCAATTACACCATGGCCGAAGCAGACGGGCTGCGAAAGGCCATGGGCAAGAAAATTGCCGAAATGATGGCCAAACATCGGGAACGGTTTGCCGAAGGCGCGCTCGAAAACGGGGTGGACCCGGAAAAAGCCGGCCATATATTTGATCTGATTGAAAAATTCGGCGGATACGGGTTCAATAAGTCTCACAGTGCCGCCTATGCATTGATTGCCTACCAGACGGCCTATCTGAAGGCGCATTTCCCGGTGGAATTTATGGCTGCACTGCTGACCAGTGAAATGCATTCATCCGACAGTGTGATAAAATATATTGCCGAGTGTCGGAATCACGATATTCCTGTTTTGCCTCCGGATATCAACGAAAGTCGCAAAGAGTTCGCCGTCAAGGGGGCGCAGATTCGATTCGGGCTGGTCGCGGTTAAAAATGTGGGGGAAGGTGCCATCGACGCGATTATTGAAGCCCGAAAGGACGGTCACTTCACGTCGCTGTTTGATTTCTGTGAACGGGTTGATTTGAGAAAGGTCAATAAACGGGTTATCGAAAGCCTCATCAAATGCGGCGCTTTTCATTCCATCGGCGGCAATCGGTGTCAGATGACGGCCGCACTGGATGATGCCGTCGAATACGGTCAGATGGTTCAGAAAAAGCGCAATGATCCTCAGATGAGTCTGTTTGATCTGGGAGGCACACCTCAGAAAATCAACGTGCCGGTTCTGCCGCAGATGGATGAGTGGGATGAAAAAGAGCTGCTGGCGGCTGAAAAGGAAGCGTTGGGATTTTATATCACCGGTCATCCGCTGGCCCGGTACGAAGCGGTGATGGATAAATATGCAAACGCGGATACCGGAACGCTTATGGAAAAAAACGATGGCGAGATCGTTCGAATCGGTGGTCATATCAAGAGCGTAAAGACAATTCAGACCCGAAAAGGCGATATGATGGCCTTCGTTTCGGTTGAGGACCTGAAGGGAACGGTGGAAGTCACCCTGTTCCCCTCCGTCTATTCAAGCGCCTATGATCTGCTGACCGACGATACGGCCGTGTTGATACAGGGGAAACTTCAAAAGGATGAAAGCACGGCTAAAATTCTGGCGGATCAGATTGTCGCCATGGAACAGGCAGAGGCGACGTGGACAGCGGGCATCCGACTGAAACTGGATGCGACCCGAACCGATAAACACCTGTTGACCCGGCTGCGTGATGTGCTGAAACGCCACCCGGGTTCATCCCGCGCATTCATTCACCTGACGATTCCGGACCGTTCCGAGACAATTGTATCACTGCCGGACGATTTTACATTGAAAGCCGGCGGAGCACTGGTCCGTGAAGTGAAGGCCCTGACGGGGTACGATGCAGTGGAAACTTACTGCCGCCAGGCCGAGGCCTCTGAAGTGAATGCCCCTGGTCCCGGAAACTCAAACGGAAAAAGGACATTCAATCATGGCTGATCCAGACCTGACGGTTTATGCGGTATTGTTGGCAGGGGGCTCCGGGACACGCTTGTGGCCGGTTTCACGGCAACTTTACCCCAAACAGCTGGTGAAGTTGATCGGAAATGAATCTCTTGTTCAACGGACCATCAAACGGTTGCCGTCGACGGTGGATCCGGCCAATATCATGATCGTATGCGGAAAAGAACATATGTCTGAAATTCAACGGCATATGGGAGCTGTCGGCGTTGACTCCAAGGGGCGGGTCATCGGTGAACCCTGTGGGCGCAACACCGCGCCGGCTATTCTGCTGGCAGTCATGGAGGTGTTCAGACGTCATGGGGACGGGATCATATGCGTTTTTCCCGCCGACCATGTCATTCGGGACATTCAGGGGTTTCACGACAAACTTTCTTCAGCCGTTCGACTGGCCGGTCAGGGACATATCGTCACATTCGGCATCACCCCTGACTATCCTGAAACCGGATACGGATATATCGAAGGGGATGCGGCTGTAGGGGGCGGCGCGTTTTGCATTAAACGCTTTGTGGAAAAACCGGATCGGGATACCGCTGTCCGGTACCTGAATGCCGGTAACTATTTCTGGAACAGCGGAATGTTTGTGTTCAAAGCCTCCGTGATGATTGACGAGTTTAAATCCCGCAAGCCCGAACTGCACGAACGGATGACGGCCATCGTTGCATCGGGAGAGGTCACCCGCGAAGCTTACGAGCAATTGGAAAATGTATCCATCGATGTGGCCGTCATGGAGCAGACGGCCAAAGGGGTGGTGTTACCCTCGGATTTCGGATGGAGCGACATTGGATCATGGAAATCACTTTATGATTTTCTGCCTAAGGATCCCGAGGGCAATGTCATGGACGGTGACGTGATTGCCGGAGATACACGGAATAGTTTTATCATGGGATATCAGCGATTGATTGCCGTTAATCACGTCGAGAACCTGGTGGTGATTGAGACGCCGGATTCGGTATTTGTTTCCGACATTGAAAACAGCCGCGATGTGAAACATATTGTAGAACAGTTGAAACAGAAGGGCAGGGCGGAATACTTTACCCATCGGACCGTTTGCCACGCATGGGGCAGCGAAACGGTTCTGGAGGAAAAATCCGCGTATCGGGTTGATCGCATCGAACTCTATCCAAACAGTGAACTTCGGATACCAACGGAAACCGATGCAATGATCCGGCTGGTGGTTCTCAGCGGTCGGGCGCAGATGTTTAAATACGACGCGGAACCCCGGATGCTTGAAATGGGAGAATCCGTTGCAGCCATTGCGTCCGACCTTTCGAAAATTCGAAATCCGGGAACTGATTCCGCTGTTATGCTGCGGATTCGGATGGAAAATATATTATGACAGGTTGAAATCATTACGCTTTAACCATTTTCATCATGTTTCCCAAACAAAGTTGACAATTTAATAATTTTTTAAAAATGAAAGGCAATACCCGCATGAAAGTACCTTTGCTTGATCTGAAACCTCAATATCAGTCCATGAAGGACGAAATAATGAGGGTTACACAGGATATTTTTGAAAGTCAGTATTTTATTCTGGGGCCCCGAGTGGAACAGCTTGAAAAGGACATTGCCGCTTACTGCGACACTCGATATGCCGTAGGCGTTTCATCCGGGTCGGATGCCTTGTTGATTTCCCTGATGGCGGCGGATATCGGTCCAGGAGATCTGGTGCTGACCTCTACTTATACCTTTTTTGCAACAGCCGGTGCCATTGCCCGTACCGGAGCAACGCCGGTGTTTGCGGATATCGATCCCGAGACGTATAATTTATCCCCGGAGTCAATCGAACAGGTGATATCGGCGTTGACCCCTGGACAACGGAAACGGCTGAAAGCCCTGGTTCCTGTTCACCTGTATGGGCAGTGTGCCGATATGGACCCCATAATGGCCATCGCCGATGAATTCAAGCTTACGGTAATCGAGGACGCCGCACAGGCCATCGGAGCCCAATACAACGACCGGCGTGCCGGTTCCATGGGAGATTTCGGCTGTTTTTCCTTTTTCCCCTCCAAAAATCTGGGCGCGTTTGGGGATGGCGGTGTTGTGACCACAAACTTGGAGAACGCGTACGATAAGTTGAAAATTTTCCGAATGCACGGCTCCCACCCCAAATACTACCATCGGTTTATTGGTGGAAATTTCAGGCTCGATGCGCTCCAGGCGGCGATCGTGTCCGTCAAATTGAAGTATCTGGATCAGTGGACCCGGGGGCGACAGGCCAATGCGACCCTTTATCGGCGATTGTTTGCCGATGCCGGTTTGACGGGATCGATTCGGTTGCCTCTGGAACGTGAGCAGCGGCACATCTATAACCAGTTTGTTATCAGGGTGCCGGACCAGAGAGATACACTTAAAGACTATTTAAGGGAGGCTGAAATCGGTGCGGAGGTGTATTATCCGGTTCCCCTTCATTTGCAGCAGTGCTTTTCCGGCCTTGGATATAAACCGGGAGACTTTCCCGCCGCCGAAAATGCTGCCGAAAAAACCCTGGCGCTGCCGATTTATCCGGAACTTTCCGATGACCAGCAGGCATATGTGGTCGATAAAATAAAAGAATTTTATTCTTAGAAAGTTGATTGAAATCTACCTCCCGTTCGCTTCGCTCACTCAAGGCACAGAGAACGCAGAGCCCCAAATCGTTGTTTCGAGGCTCTGGGTCTCGATCGAAGCGGGCGGTAAATATAACGGGGAAAATTCTTGTTTTTTTGACAGCCTTTAAAGAGTAGGTCGCCAAATCCCATTTTTTTCTCCGCGTGCTCAGCGTCACAAGTGAGCATAGCGAACGGGCGGTTTGATTTGGTCTTACAGGTTAAAAAACGTTCGGGCGTTGGCGCTGGTGAGCGCTTGCCGGATACCTTCTGAGACCGTAAGATTTTTAGAAAATTGATAAAAATCTTCTGAAAATGTAACGCCGGAATCCGTATTGCACATGATGCGGTCATGTGCATGCGGCCGGGTTGCAATTATTTTTTTCAGCTCTGCCACCGACGTTTTTTCGGGGCTCAAGGTAATACCCGTCCAAAATCCCCTTTCGAGGACCCATCCAATCGTGTCATTCGTACAGTGATCGATCACCGTCATGGATTCGATTCCTTGATAATCGTCCAGCATACCGAGCAGTTTTCGGGTGACGGCCGGCTTGTTTTTGCGGGGTGTGTGTATTCCGATCTTTTTGTTTCTTGATCTGATAAATTCCGCAAGATTCAGCTGGGCAGTCAGTATGTCGGCTTCGGCTTCGCTGCCGGTTTCGAGGCCGATTTCTCCAAGCCCCAGGCACAACGGATTCTCAAGATAGGGCAAAAGCATCTGCCTGACATCGTCGGGATTCAGTTCCGGTGGTATATTCCGGGGATGAATGCCTGTCAGAAAATAGCATTCAAATCCTTCCGAATTCAGTTCACGGATGAAAGCCGCCTGATTCGCAAGATAGCGGTTCAATTGCGTGCAGGTGTGGATATCCGGATCAAACGACCAGGATATCGGAACGATACAATGTTTTTTGAGCCAGGATATGCGCCGGGGGAAATGGGTGTGGATAACATCCAGGTGGACGTGACTGTCGACAAGTTGTCCGGGCAATACATCAGCGATGAAATCAGATACCGTCATGGAGTGTGCTCCTTTGAAAACTGGAAAATAGTTTATGGCTATTTTAAAAAAAATCGGGATAAATCCTCTATCACAACAGAATGCATATCACAATGCCTCAGGCGGGCTATACCCGCAACCCAATACTCATAAAAATGCCGGTATCAAAAAATCGGGCAACCCCATCGTTACCGATTCGCGTAACCTTCATAAAAATTTCTTGTTTTTTTGACGGCTTTTAACGAATAATCCATTAAGTCCGAAAAAATTTTACCCCATACGTTGAGGGGCTTTCATATTGAATTACGTTTTGATTTTTTAAAAAGCTTGTGCTAAATGTATAAAATGATTTTTTAAGCTATTTATTTCGCATAAATACATGAAACGTTCGACTTTTCTTTCTGATATTGCATAGTTTGGTATCGGCTTTCGGATAACCGTCTCCACTTATACAGCGGTAGCGTCTTGCCTTAATGTCGCGTTTATTCATATTTTATAAAGGCGGCTGTAATCTTCAAAACTAAAGACGGGTAAACATCTCTGAGTTCTGTTTAAATTTAAGACGTTTTTTTGCTTCTCTGCCCCGAATTTATTGATATTGTATTATTCAACCTATATTGAAAATATGGAAACAAAACCTAATATCCTGATATTCGACGGAAGTCGGATCCATGCCGGAAAGCTCCATGAAGAACTTCAAAATTCCGGAATGAATTTTAAATCCATGCAGGTGAATACGCGAAAGCAATTTACAAAACAGCTTGCAGCGTTTTCTCCGGATGTGGTTCTGGTCGCCGATAACGTTCCTGATTTTGAGGGCATGACAGCTCTGAAATACGTGAAAAATTTTTATCCGGATCTGCCGGTTATCTTGATCCTTGATTCTTCAAGCCGGCACCAGGCAAAGGCCATTCTGGACGGTGGGGCATCGGATTATATCACGAATTCGGAATTTTACCGCCTGGCACCGTCCGTCTGGCGGGCAAAACATGAAAGCAGGTCGCGAAAGCTCCAGAAACGAATTGAAGAAGAGCGAAAATTTTTTTTATTCCAGCTGGGAAACCAGATTGCCGAACTGACCGTATTGAACCAGATTTCCGATATATTGCGGTCTGCTGATACCTCATTGCCCGAAGTCTTTCAGAAAATTGTTTCCATTATCCCGCAGGGCTGGCGATATCCTCAGGTGACCGCCGCACGAATTGTGTTTGACGGCCGGACTTATGGTACAACCAACTACAGGGAAACACTCTGGCGGCAATATTCAAAATTTTTCGTGAACCAGGTTCCCGGCCTTTTGGAGGTTGTGTATCTCGAAGAAATGCCCGACGAATTCGAAGGACCGTTTCTCAGCGAAGAAAGAACGCTGCTGAATATGATCGTCGACATGCTCAAATCTTTTCTGGAACGCCGTCAAACCCGCAAGGCGTTGCAGCAATCGGAAAAAAAGTACAGCATGCTGGTGGAGAATTCTTTGACCGGAATATACATCAATCTAAACGGGCGGATCGTTTTTTTAAACAACCAGTTTGCCGAAATTCATGGATATACTCGTGATGAACTGGTCGAAACCGAGTTCCGGAATCTGATTCACCCGGATGATCGCTCCCGGGTGGAGAAAATGAACAAACCCCGCGAAAACGGCGATGATACATTTCCGGAGGTTGAAATTCGGGGGGTGAAAAAAGACAACCGCGTGATATGGGTTAATATTAATCATTCTCTCATAGAATTTAACGGGAAAAAAGCTCTGTTGGGCAACCTGATCGATATTACCCGTCGAAAGCAGATGGAAGAAGCGCTGCAACATTCTCATTCCGAACTGCGGTATCTTTCCTCTCAGCTTCTTAAAGCGCATGAGGACGAGCGAAAAAAAATCGCCAGAGATCTTCACGATACCATTGCCCAGAACCTGCTGGCGATCAAGGTATTTCTGGAGGATAAAGCCAGAACCCTTCAGCGTATGGAAGTCGGTGCCGATGTAAGTCTCGATGACCTGATCCGAATGACGGTATCCAGTATTCACGACCTGAGGAGAATCATGGGGAATTTAAGACCGGCGGTTCTCGATGATCTGGGACTGCTCGCCGCCATCAACTGGCAATGTGAAGAGTTTTGCAGAATCTATCCGGATATTTGTATAAAAAAACAGCTCGATTTAACGGAACAACAGGTGCCGGCCGGGTTGAAAGTTGTTGTTTACCGAATTTTACAGGAGGCCATGAGCAATGTTGCAAGACACAGCCGGGCCGATACCGTATATTTGAATTTCAGGAGAACAGGCGATTGGTTTGAAATGGTGATCCGGGACAACGGCATCGGGTTTGATTCTCAAAAGAAACTGCACGGCAACGAATCCGCCGGAAAATTCGGACTTATAGGAATGAAAGAACGATCCGAACTTTCAAACGGTTCCTTCAGACTTGAATCCTGCCCCGGGAAAGGTACCATCGTAAAAGTTGCATGGAACTGCGGAGGGTAAGGGCCGCTGGGCTTGAGGGGCACTTCGTTCGAGGGGCATTTTGCTTGAGGAGCGGCCCTTCGAATTTAGAGGAATGGTTTTCCCGGAACGGTGGTTTAATCCGGCAAATTCGATCACGGGCCTTGACAGTAAAAATAATTTCAGACATATTTATCGTTATGCCTGAAACATGAGAGATTTGATTCATCTTTCATATCAAAAATAAATTACATATTCAGAACGAATAATTTTTGACGTTTAAAAGGAGTGTGGCGCGTCGTGGCTATCAAAGAAGTGATCGTAGAAAATTGTTGCCGATGTCCGTTTTTTCATCATGATCCTTCCGGTGAAACACCGGCGGAAAATTATTGCCTGCTGGATAATCAGATAATGCTGGATGATTATTACTGCAAGAGTCCCGATCCGTTAGTCTATGGATTTCCGGAAACCTGCCCGTTGTTTGAAAACGATCAGGTCGTAGTGAAACGGGTAAGGCTTCGATATCTCAACAGCGATTCCGCGAAATGGGAGGTCAAAGACGATATCGTATGTGCCGATTGCGGCAAAACGGCCCGGGGCTACCGACTGGTTTACGCAAAGGATTACGACCGGCTCAACCAGAACCAGCCGGAATTCAGATGCGAAAAATGTTCCATCCGAAAGGCCCAGGAACTGAAGCAGCGGGGGGTTGAATTGTAACCTCGCAGAGTATGCAAAATTTAACATTTGGAATACGTGGTATTTTTATCAATATGCCCCGTTGTGATGAATACGGAATAGATACGATGGGTTGTGTCCTGCATGTTTAATAATCGGATTTTACCGTTTTCTGGTGGGAAATTTTATAAATACCACTATTTCAAAAAGAGGAACAGGTACCAGATAACGAGGTATATATGCTTTTTCAAGCAGCTTGAACCCTCTGGAAGAAATGAACTCGATAACGTTGGAAGACGAATGGAAGTGATCGACGGGTTTCTTTTTTCTGATCATTTTCCTTCCAATTTCATACAGCCTGTTTTCTGTCGGCAATGAGACCATCAACAGGCCATCCTTTTTCAGATTCGAATGGATAAATTCCAATGGGACCGTCAAATCCTTAAAGTGTTCCAGCACATCGGCGGCAATCACCAGATCGTATTTTTGTAAAGGGGTGAACGATCTTATATCACTTGATATGATTTTCAAGTTGTTCAATCTGAATTCATTCTTTATCTTTTCAGCACAAACCGTATCCAGATCCACCAGTTCTACACGGTTAAAAAAAGTGCAAAGCGATTTCGCAAATACTCCGCTACCGCCTCCGAAGTCTAAAACCAGAGCATCATTTCCAGTATATTCAGTAATATAATTAAAAAGCTTCTCTATCCGTTGCCAAAAAATATCGCGAGCTATCGGATTAGAATGAACATAAATATTTCTTTCCTGATTTACATCAGTGATTCTTTTTAAGGTTGAAACATCGATCCGAATATCCATTAATTATCCTTTTTTGAATGGCCCCGGTCGTTGTCGGAGTCAAAAATGCTATAATTCCAAGGCGCTCAGAGGCGAAGCCGCAGGATTTGTATGTGCATTTTTGATGCAACGCCGAAGACGGACAAAAAGCCAGGTAAAACCGTGGAATTCATTTTTTTCGTGGCCCTGCAAGGTTGAACGCAGACTCATTACAGAAGATGGTTAGCCTGGCCGCCCCAGAAGGGTTGGATGGTATGAACGCCCTGTGCAGTCCATATAAAGTTCGTTCACCGGTGAGATTTTATGATCGATAAGCATTTGGAACAACTCTTTATGCCTGCGTTTGGATGAGTCCAGAATCAATCCGGTTATAAAGGATAATAAAGAGACCAGGACCAGGCCGGTAGCCAGTACGGCGGTGGATGCGTGAGTTACCTTTTGCGTTTGAATGAATTCATAAATCGGTATCGATCCAAAACCGAGTCCCATTAACAGGCAGATCAATCCTCCGCAGGTAAAACATTTTAACGGTCTGTAATCTTTAAATATGGAAAATATGGTTCTGATAATCCGAATCCCGTCTCGTAACGTGCTGAGTTTGGAATAACTCCCTTCAGGCCGCTCGAGATAGGGGATTTTCACCTCCTGAATGATCATGTTTTTATCCAGTGCCTGCAGGGTTAACTCGGTCTCAACTTCAAACCCCTGGCTCAGAATGGGAATGCTTTTGACGAATTTTCGGTTAAAGCATCTATATCCGGACAGGATATCTCTCAGCCGGCAGTCAAATAAAAAGTTGATTGTCCATTTGATCGCCTCATTTCCGAATTTGTGGAAGGGTCTGAATGATTTGTCGGAAAATTCATCCAGGCGGGCCCCGACCGTCATATCGGCATCACCGGCCACCACCGGTTGCATGATGTCATGTACTTTTTCAGCCGGGTAGGTGCAATCTCCATCCACCATGACATAAAAATCCGCGTCGATATCGCGGAACATGGTTCTGACCACATTACCCTTTCCCTGTTTTTTTTCAAAGCGAACGACGGCATTTTCTCCTTTTGCGTTATTAGCGGTTTGGTCTTTACAGTTATTATCATACACATAAATAACGGCATCGGGTAACTGTTTCCGAAAATCCGTAATAACCTTCCGGATGGTATTCTCTTCATTATAGCAGGGGATTAATATGGCTGTTCGGGGCATCTTAAAACCTCGCTGGTTATATGGTTCGGTTGTTGACGATGCAAAAACGATGCGCGTTGATCCCGCTACAGATCAAATGGTCATGATTAGAAAATATTTTTGATCAGGGCCTTTTTTGCCGGCGATCATCACAAGCGGCCATCCGGTTTTTGAATACCGGCGGGTTCGTGTTGACAGGAACAAATACCAACGCAACTTTGTCTTCGTATGCCAGTTTAAATCGAGGGCTGCTGAGAAGTACGGACGTCAGCGCCCATTCAGGGCTCGTAACGACTACTCCGGCTTGGAGCAGTTTTGGATTTTTGTTCCAGTCGGGTTTGGCGTTAAATGTGTCTATGGATCTAAGGAAATTGTCGTAACCACAGACATTGCCGCGACCGTCGATGGAAACCGGCAGGTGAGGCAGATGCCAGATTAAATATCCGCCCCAGTTGAAATGATTGTACAACGGACCGGGAAGGTTGTTTTTTTTGATAAATTGCACCGCTTTTTCCGGATATTTATCCACTATGTATTGACGGATCGAGGCATTGGATAAGGAATAACAGTTCCAGCAAAACCACAATGACAAGAGGGTGCCGAGTCCGCTGATGATGTGAACGGGAATTTTTTTATATCTTCGGGAGACATTATCCGGATGCCTGGAAGAAATGCCGTAAGCGATGACGGTCAGACATGAAATTACGACCAGCCATACGTCTCTGATGCTTCGAAAGGAAATCAGGACCGCAGTGAAGATCAAAAAAAGTAAAAACGGACGATGGTTTTCATTCTTCCCGATGCAATAGACAGCGCTCATCAGAATAAACAACACAAACCAGTCCGGAAGATGTCGAAAATCCATTGCGTGCAATTCTCTGATATGATTATAGTATCCCGGTTCTGCCAGTATTTCGATGAATGGCCGGTAAATAAATACATGATACGGATTGGCTAATGTGGCAAGAAGGCATGCGGCCCCGATGGACAGTATCCATCGTATTCGGGTTCTTGAATGGGCAGTGGGATGAGAGGCTTTTTTTGTATAACAAAACCAGATCATTTCAATTGAAAACAAAAAATATATCATGAAACCATATACAAACTGAATATGCAGGTTCGCCCATAATGCAAACACCGGGGGAACCAGCATCAGATTTTTTATCCGCCCGGGTTTTCGAGCGTTCATGAGAAAGTGAAGCAACAGGATACTGAACAGGATGCTGAACATGTAGGAACGAACGTTTAAAATTCGCGACATGGCCACGATACCGATCGCCGTCAAAAACGCGGCAAACGTAGAGGGAATCGACATGCTTTTCATTAAATTATATAATGAAAAGGTAATGGCCGCAGCCATGAAAAACAGATAGATGCCAAAGCCGGTCAAGCCGAACAGTTCATACAGGCCGTATACAAGGATTTCAAAAAGCCAGCTGTAGGCCACCCACGGCACATGATGCTGAGAAAACGGATCTACGGTTGGGATCGTTCTGTTCTCCAGAATCCATTTGCCGGTGCGAAGATGCCACCAGATATCGGGATCGGCAAACTCATTCATCAGTTTTACCGTAATGATAATCGGTATGGTAAACATCACGATAAAGAAGATACAATGGACGATATCATCTTCACATATTTTGATGGTGTTACGGGCGTTGGCCATGAGCAGGTGATTTCCTTTGCGGTTTCCCTATGTTTTATCAGCTGTCATGATGCGGTGGTTACAGGGTATAAATACTTCGGTAAAATCCATTGGTTTTTTCCGATGCGGACCCATCCGAATTTTTGCTCCAGGGTCGTGATGCGGGTTCCTTTGGGTAATATCGCGACAATATCGTCGCTGTCAGCCGGACCTTTATGAATACTGATCCGTGTCGCCGCTATGAAATGATTGTTTTTCGAAGGTTCGCTCTTGAGCGGTTTGTTAATGATGCTGTTTGATGAGGGGGCCCGTGTAAACTGGTTTTGAAGATCCGAAAGCAACGGGACAACAATCAGCAGAAATACGGCAAGTTTTATTGTTGAAGGGGCCGGCATGCCGGATGGTTGGCCGTCTTTACGACCCTTTGTTACAGCGTGCCGAAGAGACGAAAACGTCGTGAGAATCTGAAAAAACAATACTGAAACGGTTCCGGCATGCAACAGGATCAGTTCCCCTCCCAGCGGTGCATCCGACGTTTTCAGCAGCATGGTGATGATGAGACCGGAAACCGCCAGAATCAGGTGGGTGATTTTCAGCGTTTTTCTCCCGGGCAGCATCAGCAGCAGCCCTCCAAACACGATGCTCCAGATAAAAAAAGCGAACATGGAAGTCAGACGCCATGCAAAAGGCATCAGCGGACCCGGATCGATCGATGCACCGGCAATTTTCAGAATAAGCAGATTGATTGGCAGCAGGGGGGTTGCCGGATGAAATTTAAACAGCTCAAACAATGCATTCTGTGATGATTCGGGCGATTCCGAAAAACCTGAAAAAATTCCGTCGATCGCGATCCGGTAACCGTTCTGGACATAGAGGGTCGCAGCGACAATAAACGCAAACCATATGCAGAATACGATCATCCTGAAATTTCGATAGTTGCTGATGATACTTTGAAGGTATTTTGTGAGTTGACCCGCAAAAAAAAGAAACAGAAAGATCCAGACCACCTGTGCATAACCATGGATAAAAAACGGTTCGAACACGGTGTTGCTGAAAAGCATTTCAAATATGCGTCCAACAGACCAGATGCCGAGAAGAACCAGCACCAGGAATAATGAAAATTTTCCAATATGAATCAGAACTTCTGCGGCACGTTCCAACAGGTTCGTTTCGTCCGGTAATTGTCCGGAAATGGTCTGTTTGATTTTTTTGATCATGTCCTTTATCCCCCTCTGGGCGCATAGCCGTTTTTATATGAATCTGAATCGTTAAATTTGATTTTGAAGGCACTCGTTAAAAAATAAGACGGTATTCTAATTTTTTGGAAACAGCTGATTAAATCCGATCAGATCCTTCCCGATCAGGACACGGATGTGAATGTCGGGTTTTCCAAGCTCATCGACTTTTTCCATGTTCTGGTAGCCCGGGATTTTTTTTGCTACCTCGTAGGCGTCATGCAGATGCCCGCGGCAGTAGTAAATCATCGTATGCTGATGATTAAAATGATTTGCGTTGGTGACCGCCGTGACGTGAAATCCTTTGTTTTTAAGATATCGGCCGAACCGGGTGGCCATTTGATTCACTCCGTTACCGTTGGATACCTCAATCCCGGGATCCTTAACAACGATACGTTTCTTTTTACTGTCGGCCCTGAGCATGGGGGCGGGTTTTTGTCCGGCCGTGTTCAGACAATTTGGATTGTCTGGATATTCGGTGCGTGTTTGAGCCGGTACATTCTTTTGAGGGGTGTCGGCTACGGTAAACGATAAATTGTCGGTCGTTTGGTCAGACGTTGATCCGACGGGCACAGGCAGGGACGTATCGATTGCTGCAATGAGGGGCTGCGACTTTTCCGCCATACCGCCCGATGGGTTCAACGCCGGATATGACGGGACGGGCGAGTGGGATTCGGAGGCATATAAAGGATTTGTTTCAACGGTCGAAACGGTTTCATTGGTTTGAATTGTTTTTTCCACACTAAGAAACCGGCTGTAATAATCCGCCTCGGCAACCCATCCTTTCCGGTACAGTATCCGGATCAGGTTATGGGCCGCATCCTGTTGATCCATGGATTTCCGGAATTCCTCAAACGCCGGGTCCAATTGCCGGTTTTCGGCATATGCCACGGCCAGATTGTTATGGTATTTCGGGTTGCTGGTATCCAGACGGATCGCTTCCCGGAAAGTTTCAATGGCTCCGTTCAGATCTCCGCTGAGAAGCCGGGCGTATCCCAGGTTGTTATGAATATAAGCCAGATCCGGATTGATTTTCAGTGCCGTCTGATAGGCTTGTATCGCCGATGTATAATCTCCCATGCAGTCACAGGAGATGCCTATTCCGTTGTAAGCTTTCACAAATCCGGGATCGATGGACAGGAGCCTTTTGAAATCATCGATCGCCGCCAGGTGCAGATTTTGTTTTTGCAGATGAACGGCCAGTCGGTACAGCGATTCCGAATCTCCCTGCCATGGACGAATGGCCGATGCGAACCGGTTGATGTCTTTGTCGGCAACTTTGGGCCTGGAGACCACAGATTTCCGGGACGGCATCCATTCCGTCAAACTGAATCCACTCGAGCATCCGTTTATAAACAGCAGCGTACAGCACCCGGCCGGAATCAGAAGTCTGAGAAAAAACGTTCTGTATTTGTTTTTCATGATGCGGTGTCTCCCCGGGAAAATGAATGTAAATTAAGGGCCGTTTGGTTCCTCATGAATTTTTTTGAGGTTTTCGCCGGCCTTTACATAAAATATCGGATCGATTTCAATGGCTTTTTTAAAACATTTCGATGCTTTTTCGCGTTTTCCCTGTCGCATGTAAACGCACCCTAAATTATTGTAGGCCTGGGCTTCGGTTCCTCCTTTGCGAAAGGCATCCAACGCTTGCGAATACTGCCCCAGATTGGATAAAGCCAGTCCCAGGTTGTTATAAACTTTACTGCGGGTATAGCCGGATTTCAGCGCCATGCGGAAGGCGTTGACGCTTTTTTTAAATTCTTTATTCAGATTGTAGGAGACACCCAGATTGTTGTATAAAAAACCATTGTCCGGTTGCAGTTGAACGGCCGCCAGGTATTCGGAAATAGCGCGGGGGTACAGGTTTTGAAAATCATAAATATTGCCCAGATAATTATGCGTTTTCCACAGGGCCGGGTCCAGTTCGTTTGCCTTTTTCAGGTGGATTTCAGCATCGTCATAGTTATGCAGTTGAAAACGGGCAATTCCCATGCTTTCATGGGCGGGCGCATAGTCCGGCTCCTGTTGCAATACGTTCTGAAATTCCTTGACGGCATCCGCAAATTTTTGAGCGCCCAGAAATGTCAGCCCCTTTTTATGTTGAACCCGGATGTTGTCCGGATCCAGGTTTAACGATCTCTGGTATTGCTGATAAGCGGTATAAAATTCACCCTTGGTCAACAGCGCATCTCCGAGCTTTTCGTATTCATCGCAGGTTATTTCCGGCAAAGTTCCGGGACTGTCTTTTTGCTGAATGCCGGGTTTGATGCTGTTTACAGGTAAGTCTTTTATATGCCGGCAGGATGGGTTTGCATATGTTATTCCCTGTTTGAAACCGTTTTCCCCGATGTGTTTGTTTCCCATCGCGCATCCCGTAAAAGAGGCGAAAATAAATCCGGAACATATCATGATGCCTGAAAGGCGTATCCAGTATTTGATGGTTTCAGAACTCATCTGATTTTCCTTTGTTGAAATATGGACTTACTGAGTGAAAAATGCATGATAAATGCGAATAATCCCCGGACCGATGATGGCCACAAAAAGAGACGGAAAAATAAAAAAAATCAGAGGGAACAACATTTTTACAGGCAGCTTTGCAGCAATTTCCTCTGCTTTCTGGGCTCTTTTCGTACGGAAGGAATCTGAAAATATCCTGAGAGACTTTGAGATGCTGGTACCGAATTTGTCCGTCTGGATCAGCAGTGTCACCAGAGTATTTACTTCTTCGAGGTCTGTGCGCAGGGCCAGGTTTCTGAGAGCATCCGCTCTCAGCTTACCGGCCCGCAGTTCCAGGTTGACAAGTTTGAGTTCCTCACTCAACAAGGGTTGGTTGAGTTGTATTTCCCGGGCGACACGGTGAATCGCGGCATCCAGCCCCATGCCCGCCTCAACGCACACAACCATAAGATCCAGCGCATCGGGTAGTCCTTCCATGATTTTTTCTTTACGCAGGGCTGTTTTGAGTTTCAGCCAGAGATCCGGCAGATAAAATCCGAAAAGCGCGAGCAATATACCGATGAGAATCGCGATATTCAGATTGAAAATTTTTAACAGAGTCAAACGGCTCATGATAAAGATCAGGGGGAAGCACACCGCGAATACGATTTTAAATCCCCAGCAGATGGTGGATGCATTGTCGTTTCGTATTCCGGCTTTCAGAAATTTGAGCTTTGAATAGGAGTAGTCCGTTCCCGGGGGCGCGATACGCGTCCCCAGACGACTGATAAAATCGAAAAATGGATGAACCGCAGTATCCGTGTCCGTATCTGAGGGGGAGATATAGCTTGCACTATCGATACCGGTTGTACAAATTTTTTTGATAAGTTCACGGCGTTTTGAACGCTGTCGAACATGTTGCCATACGCCGGCAACAATAAGAAATACGGTCATGAATGTTCCGGTGGAAAGCAGTATTGCGAGTGTCGAATTATCCATCTTCATGGGTAAACTCTCCCGGTGTCAAACTTTAATGTTGATCATTTTTTTCATGGCAACGATTCCTAAAATCATCATGACGGCAGCGAAAAAGACCATGGTTTTCCCCATAGAATCCGTGAAAAGTAAATTGAGATAATCGGGATTTGAGATTCTCAGCCAAAGCATGATCAGAAAAGGCAGCCCTGTAAGAACCGCCGCTGACAGCTTGCCTTCCGCGGCCAGAGTTCGGATTTTTCCTTGCAGCTTGAATCGTTCCCTGATCAGGCGCGCCAGACTTTCAATAATTTCTGCAAGATTGCCCCCGGTCTCTCTTTGAAGAATGACGGCGACCACAAAGTATTTCAGTTCCGGGCAGTCAATGCGCCTGGCTAAATTTTTCAATGCAACGGATACGCTGACGCCAAAATTGATTTCATCCACTGTTTCATCCAGTTCCGGTCCCAGCGGGTCATGAAATTCATCTGCGGCGAGTTTCAAACCGTTGGTGAAGGCATGGCCGGCTCTCAATGCCCGGGCAATCAGGTCCAGTCCTTCCGGCAACTGATGCTGAAATTTCTGAATTCTTTTTTTCTTCAGCTGCTTGAGATAAGCATAGGGACAGCAACCGATCAGAAGACCTGCCAGAATCGAAAGGAAGGTGTTGGCCGTGTATATTGAGGTGAGAAAAAAACTCATAATCGCTATGAATAGAGTTAATAATACATAAAAACCCAGCGGCCATCCGGAATTTGCCTGTTGTATCAACAGATCGAAACTGTGAACGAACGGAATTTTACATAACATCCTGTTGAGAAACGGAATTTCGCTTAACACTCTCTTGCGGATGATATCACCGCTTTCGGTTTCCGATTCATGATGAGAATATTTTCTGAGCCGTTTGCGGATTTTTATCCGGTTCGCAGTCCGTGAGTGTTTCAGTGCGAACGCGGCCAGCTCAATCACGATAACAGAGCATAAAAAAATCGCCAGTCCGATCAAGATATACTGCATCATACATTCCTTTCATGTGTTTCAATTGTTTCAGCGGCAGCGACAGCATCCTTAAAAGGGGCATGAAAACCGCATGCATTCAGACTTCCACACAGGTTTCCAGTTCAAATAGATCCGGGGGAATTTGTATGCCGGCGGCCTTGAATCTTTCCGTGAATTTAGGCCGGATGCCCTGAAATTTGAATCTTCCCCTGACATTGCCTTCAGGATCGATCCCGGTCTGTTCAAACGAGAAAATCTCCTGCAGCGTGATCACATTTCCTTCCATTCCGACAATTTCCTGCAGGCTGACTACCTTGCGCCGGCCGTCCACCAGTCGGGACACCTGGATGATAACATTGATGGCCGAGCTGATATAGCGTTTCAAAAATTCGCTGGGAATATCGAAATTGGCCATGGCCACCATGGTCTCCAGTCTCATGAGCGCGTCGCGGGGGGAATTGGCATGAATGGTGGTTAACGATCCGTCATGGCCGGTATTCATGGCCTGAAGCATGTCGAACGCTTCCTTGCCTCGTACTTCACCGACGATGATTCGGTCCGGCCGCATTCGCAGGCAGTTTATGACCAGATCCCGCTGAGTAATTTCTCCTGTACCTTCGATGTTGGGAGGCCTGGTTTCAAGCCGGACCAGGTGTTCCTGTTTCAGCTGAAGTTCAGCGGCATCTTCGATAGTCACGATACGTTCATTTTCCGGGATGAATCGGGACAGCACGTTCAGCAGCGTGGTTTTTCCGCTTCCGGTCCCTCCGGAAATCAGAACGTTGAGTTTGGACTTGACAATTCCTTTGATCAGTTCGGCGATCTGGGGAGTCAGGGTCTTGAATTCAATCAGGTCATCCAGTTCAAGCGGATTGACGGAAAATCGCCGGATTGAAACCGAAGGGCCTTCAAGCGCCAGAGGCGGGATGATGGCGTTGACACGTGACCCGTCTGAGAGCCTGGCATCCACCATGGGGGTGGATTCATCGACACGACGCCCTACCGAGGATACGATTTTATCGATAATTTTCATTAAATGTTCATCGTCTTTGAAGCGGGTATGGGTCGGTTCAAGTTTCCCGAATCGTTCCACATAAATTTGTCTGAAATTATTGATCAGGATATCGGATACGGTCGGATCCTTCAGCAGCGGTTCCAGGGGGCCGAGGCCGACGACTTCATCCATGATTTCGGTGAATATTTTTTCCCGTTCCGTCAGGTTCAGCGGCAGATCGTAGGATTCTTCCTTCAGTATTTTTTCCACTACCAGTCGGATTTTGAAGCCAAGCGTTTCCCGGTCCAGTTTGTCGATAATCGAGAGATCGATCAGGTCCAGCAGCCGTTCGTGAATCTTGGCTTTAAATTCGAAATATTCATCCGGCATATAGTGGGCATCCGGATTTTTCTGTTGAATATTGAGATTTGATTTCATCTTTGAGTCTCCTTGGATATTGATATCGTGAACCTGAATTTCATCTCATCTGTTTGAAAAACCCCCATCGTTTTTTTTCTGTTCTGGGTTGTTCCGGTCTTAACGCCTGGGATAAATTCATGATGTTTTTTGAGATAACAGATTTGGGTGCGATGTCGCACAACGGTGTCCCCTGATTGATGGCTGCCATACTGGTCGGGTAATCGTTGGGAATGGTCCAGAACACCGGATGCCGTACGCTGCTTTTAGCGTCTTCCAGCGTGATGTCGTTTTTTTTCATATATCGATTGATAACGAATTTGATTTTATCTTTTGATACAAAACCCAGATCAACAAATGATTTTAAAATCTTACCGGTATTGCTCAGACAGGGCAGGCTTAAAATGGATATCAGCAGCAACTCATGCGACATTTGAAATACCTTCAGGGTTGTTTCATCCGTAGACTGCCCCCCGTCTATGATGACGTAATCAAATATTTTTTTCATGAGATTCAGGAGCCGGTTCATAATTTCAGGCGTTGGTGCATGATGGCCGTTCAAATACCCGGGAGACGGCAGAACATAAATTCCACTCGAATGGGTTGTCATGACGTTCAGCAGAAACGTTTTATCGAGCCGTTCGATGTTTTTGGTGATTTCCCCCCAATGAAATTTAGGGGAAATTTCCAGAAAAAGTGGTATTTCACCAAAAAGAGAGTTCATGTCCAGAAGCGCGACAGAGTGATTGTTTGGCTTTTTCGATAAGCTGACTGCCAGGTTGACGGCTACCGTGGTTGTGCCCACGCCCCCCTTGCTGCCCATAACGCTGATGATCTGACCGGTCCGGGTGGGGAGCGAATGTTCTGTTGTCTTGTGGTTTTCTTTAAATTTCTTTAATGCGTGTTTGACTTCCGCCTCATTGATCGGCTGGGAGAAATATTCTTTGGCTCCGATTCGGATAGCCCGCATCAGGATGGCGGGATCTGCATGGGGCGAAGTTAAAAACACATCTCCGACTTCGTTCCCTGTCAGTAAGGATTCAATGATCCGGAAATCGTTGTCACAATCCGGAGTCAGCTCAAAAACCAACAGGTCCGGACGCCGGTCGTCGCTCTGCGCCATTATTTCATAACCGCTGATGTCCTGAAGGATTCGTTTGATTTGTTGGTGAACCTCGATATTCTTGATGGCCAGTTTGATCCGGAATGTGTTGTCAGGCATGCGGTTTCCCCCTTTATTCGACATTTGTCGGCATAACGTGTATGTGCTTTCATGTATCATTCAACAAGTCCCGGGATACTTCCTTTTGTGCCGTAATCGCCTCCGCCGCCTCTGGATTCGTCGTCGTCCGTGAGGTTGCACAACACAATGCCTTTAACGGATTTGGACGGAGCATCCAGAACGTCGGTCAGCAGGATTCGGGCGTATCCGGTGATCGGGATGGGTTTGTTCGGGTTGTCGCAGGTGTCCCACCCGTAAATTACGACTGTTGTCTCCCAGACATGTTCGTTCCTCGCGGTTCCATCGGGATACGTCAGGGGGATGGTCTCCTCAGCGTCCGCCCATAGCGGAACTTCCAGGCCGGTCCCCGTGTCGTCCGTCATGGGATTTCCTTCTGAATCCAGAATCGGATTGCCGGAAGCGTCTACATCACATCCCTTGCCCTGAAAAAGGGTCAGCAACGCATCAAATGTCGGATTACTGAGATCCCCCCCGATGAAATTGAAGATGGTCGGGTCGCTGGTCGATGTGGCCGGGCTGGTGATCAGGCCGGCCAGGATATTTCTCAATGTTTTGTCGTTGGGGTTCTCTTCAAAAGCGGTCCAGCCGGCGCAGGCATCCGGATCGGTCGTCGGTGAAAATTTGATTTGACTGCCGCAATAATATCCCCGGTCAAACCAGGACTGGGAGATGCCGATCGGAAGCTCCAGTTCGCCGGGTTCCGAGGTCCCTTTACCGGTTAATGCGGCTGTGGCGTCGGCAATGACATCCATAGACTGAATATTGAACACCCGCGCAAAAAAAGTGGTGATCGGGCCGTTGGCGTCGGCGTCCCTTCGGGCGGTCACCTGGATTGCATCGGGCTGGAATAGTGTCGGCGTCAGGGTGCGGGTCTGTCCGTCCCATTGCCCGATGACAATGTCCGCATCATTGATGACGATGTTCGTCCTGGCCGCCTGATTTTTCAGGGCGACTTCTTTGGCAATGGCAATCAGCGGAGCCGGGTCACATTCATATGCCTGCTGTTCATCATATGTCATGGTCTGGTACAGCTCGCCCAGTTTCCGGGTGGCGGCTAGGGCCGACGCATCCGCGGTATTTTGAAGCTCGTTGCGGGCGGCGAACAGATATCCGACATCGATCGCCAGAGCGGCAAAGCCGATCAGCATGGCCGAACCAATGGCGATACCGACGATCACCATGGATACGCCGCGTTGATTTCGAACCGGTGAGATGATATTCAACATTTTTTTCATGGTCCTCTTTTTCCCGTGGGTGCCGCAGCCGGTCATTCCATCTTCATGGCGGCTGCACCGTTGATGGTAACGGGGCCTAACCCCAGAATGGTCAAAAACGCAAAATCATATTGAAACGCTGCCTTGACGGTCAGCAGGTCTCCGTTCCCCCCCAGGATGGGGTTGCCGCTTTCATCTGTGCCCAGGGGAACGCCGTCCGCATCCGTCCTTACGACCTCCGGCGTCAGCGCATCCGGGGTTGAAGTAAAAGTGATCAGGTGATCGTCACAAAACTCGTTCACTCTATCGCTGATTTCTGCATCCGAGAGTCGGGGAATCCTCAGGACGATCCCGGCGCGCGCGCCTTCCCGGCAGCCGTTGGTCAGCACATGCCGGTTAAACATGAGCAGGCCGAACTCGATGACGCCGAATATCAGCACAAACAGCGGAATGCATACCAGTGCAAATTCTACGGCTGCCGCTCCGGATTGATTTCGGGTGAAAGTTTTTGAATTCATTATCTCAAACTCCAAATCGACTCGTACGTTTTATTCCAAACGCATGGTTGTTTGGGATTGCAACTCAATTTGATCGGATTCAATTATCTTGAAACATTTAAATAGTGATGCAAATAGAAAATCATAGGTATAGGATACCTGGACCGTGAGATCTTTTTGTGTAAGCAGCTCTTCCAGATTTTCCGGCTCGGTTTTTATTGTGACTTCATGTGTTGATCCTCCCAGATTGATCAACCGGCTTTCCGGAGGGGAGATACCGGGTTTACAGCAGTAATCCAGAGCGATTTGTTCGATTTCCTTTTTAATTTGCTCGTTGTCTACCTCGGTGTCTTTGATGTCTTTTTTTCTGGTTATCCCTGCCCTGGCTGCCTCCCGGCCCGCATTGGTGATGACCTGCTTGTCGTACAGCAGGCATCCGAAGTCGATGAGGCCGAACACCAGCACGGCCAGCAACGGCAGGGTAACGGCGAACTCCAGGGCCGCGACTCCTTTAGGGTCTGAAAATCTCATCAGTCGTTCTCCGTCCTATTTCCCGACAGCGCCGGCGATGTTGACGTTATACACCGTGGGAGGGGGGCATTTTCCGAAGTCTTTACGATACCTGTCCCGGGTGTTTAATACCGCCTCGCCGTCCAGGCCCTCTACCGGTTCCATGTTTTTTTCCGCTTCCGGGTTGAGGATCTGACTGTGTCGAGCCATTTCAAACGACCGGCCCCAGTTTTTTTCGAGCAGCGTGGGTGTCGGATCGTTTGCCGCACATCCGGCCATTATCAGTAAAGCAGCGGCACATCCGAAAGTTGTCAACCGTCTGATCATCATCGTTACCTCCTGATATTTGTGTTTTTTGCAGATAAACAGGGATTATGGGGTTTCCGGCATGGCATGGCCGAATTCACCGTCTAAAGAACTGTTTAGAGAAGCAGCAGCAGGCGCCTTTTCCCTTCCCTGAAGTCTGCCCTCCAGGTAGAATTCCGTGTCGTTGGGCTCGATGTAAAAATCCGTGGGCAACGACTGATTCGCCATATCCAGGGGTTTGACCAGACGTGGAGTGGCGATGATCACCAACTCGGTTTCATTTTTCAAAAACGAACGGCTGCGAAACAAGGTGCCGAGTATCGGGATATCGCCGAGCACCGGAAATTTGGAAATCACATCCCGGATATTTTCCTGCAGCAGGCCGGCGATGGCAAAGCTCTGGCCGTCTTTCAGTTCGACGACCGTGGATGCCTGCCGGGTGGTGAGACCCGGCACCACAAAGCCGGAGAATTGAACGGCGGTCGAGAAATCAAGGTCGGAAACCTTCGGATTGACCCGGATATTGATTTTGTCGTTGTCCAGTACCGTGGGAGTGAAGGACAAGCCGACGCCAAAATCCTTGTAATCTATGGTGACGTTTCCATCTCCCTGCGGCACGGGAATCGGATATTCCCCGCCGGCCAGGAAGGTGGCGGTCTGGCCGCTCATCGAGATCAGGGTGGGTTTGGCCAGGATTTTCACGAGCCCGTCTTCTTTGAGTGCGTCGATGAAACCGGTCCAGTCTGAACTGCCGTTGTGAAAACGAAAGAAGGCGTTGACGCTCGGCGAAAGAAGAATGTCACCTTTGTCGTCCAGTTCGGTCAACCCGCCCAGGAAACTGAACCCGAAATCTCTGGCCCCCCGGATGTAGTTGAAGTTGATTCCCAGTTGTTTGGTGGTGCTTTTGGCCATTTCAGCGATCCGGACTTCCAGCATGACCTGGTGGATCCCGCTGACGTCAACCAGATTGTTGATTTTGCCTTCGGGGGCGTAGGCCCTGGCCAGTGCCACAGCCTGAGAAAGTCCGGCGGGACTGGATATCCTGCCGGAGAGCGTGATGGAGTCAAAGGTGGACATGATCCGAAGCTCCTTTTCATCGGGCAGGAGCTCGTTGATTTGCAGTTTCAGGCTGGAAAGATCATATACCACATTCAGATCGTAAACAGCGATGAGGTTCCCATTCTGCCACAGGGTCAGATTCGTGGTGCCGGCCTGCTTGCCGGTGATGTATATTTCATGTGGAGAGAGCAGCAGGAAATCAGCGATATCCGGTGCTGCAATCGATACCCGTTTGACGGGAATGCTGCTCCGAAGGATCGATGATTTGCCGGATATCAGGGTGAGTTTTTTGGCGTGAAGGGAATCCTGCACAATGGATTCTTCCGCCCGCGCTGCCGCACACGATAATAATATGAGCGTCAGCATTAAAACCGCAGGGAAAAGGTTCTTAATACCGTCTTTGAAATGATATAATGACATGGATGAAAACCCTCCAGGATAAATTGGCCCGTATATTTCACATGACCCATTCAGGGAAAAAAAGCGCCACAAGACAGTTCTGTGAAATATTCAGGTCAAAGTTTCAATTTCGTTTTGCTGATTTCGCTGCCCTTTATGACTTCAATCGTTACGGAATTTGTTTTTCTTCTGCGAACGGTTTTTTTCCTGGGTTTCGCTTTACTCAAAGACGCCAGGGTCTGGGAAATATCGGCGCCGGAAGTAAGGATGTGCTCCGAATCGGTTACGTTCCTCAATGCAAACTGGAGTTTCCCCCTGGCTGCGGCCAGCGCGAGTTTTTCCGATTCTTCAGGAGTGACTTCCAATGTGTACACATCCACCGGTGCCGGTTCTCCTTTGTCGTTTTTCTGAATTTGCGTACCGGTGGCCAGCACGAGTATGTTTTCAAGCACGAGCTTGGTCTTTTCCTTTTTGGTAGCCGGATCCGTCAGGGTGACCAGTACATCCACGCGATTGAGCGGGTTGATAAAGCCGGATATGCCGATCACTTTGTCCCCCCGGACGGCGATGGCCCGTTTCCCGGGTTGAACGACGGCTGAAACCCCTCCGGTTGTGATGGAAACAGGCGCCAGATGATGCTCGACAACGGCTTCGTTTCTTTTAAGATCTGTCAGCAACACCCGGTTGTCCAACGCCGCGGGATCCGGAAAAAAGCCCTGGGGCAGGCTTTCTTTCAAATAGGGTGATGTTGTAACCATTTCAGATGTGAGCTTTGTTCCACGGGGCAGATCAACGGCTGCCACGGCTATTGGAACGGCTTTGGATGATACCTCTACGGTTGCTTTTGGAGTTGTTTTCAGCTGTATCCATCTGTAGAGGAAGATGCTGCCTGAAAAAGCGATGATTAATGCGAGTAAAATGGGAACGGTTGCTTTCCAATTTCCCATAACGGGCCTCCTTTGATATGTTTAAATGACAAACTGGAATCCGCTGAAATCCAGAACGACATAGGTGAGTGTCCCCACCGCAATCGCGACTCCGTAGCACAGCCGCGGCCGGTTTTTCTTTTGAATATTCGGACTGGAAATAAATTTTCGGGTCAGTATGAAATTGATGACACTGCTCCACAGGCTTTTGAAAAATCCATGAAAGGCATTGTGATGGATCAGAATCAGGAGCAGCGCATAGATGCCGCCGGCAATGGCTGTAAATAAAAAAGCGATAAATGCGCCTTTGGGACCCAGTACGGCCCCGGCTGCACCCATTAATTTGGCATCTCCGGCGCCCATCCCCCCCAGCAGAAAGGGAAGTATAAACACCCCGATGCCGGTCAGCAGACCGCCGGTACTGAAAAAAAAACCATCCAGACCGTTCATGACCGTGTGGAATGATACGGCGGCGATCATGGCCGGAAACGTAATGATGTTGGGAATCTTTTGACATCGCAGGTCAATCAGTGCCGATATCAACAGAATGACCGGGAGAAAAAAAATCAGAAACATTTCATTCAGACAAATCATGTAAACCTCATGACGGTGATTGTATTTACGAAAATAAACGCGTTGTTTTGAAACGGTTTCGGAAAAACAGTCAGTCTTTTACGATTATGACGATGTGGAACAGTTTGATATTGCCTGCATAAGGTGCGGGATCGGGCGAGCTGACTCTTGCGGCCAACGGTATCAGAAAATCAAAAACAGCTTTTAACGTTCGATTCGGATCCTGGTATGTGATTTTTAAAGAATGAAATTCAGGCTCGCCCGATTACTAGAATATTTCGTGGTCGTTATAACCCACTTTTACATTCCTGCATTTCCCATTTCAGTATCTACCGCGACAAATGCATTGTTTACTTTATCGCCTAAAGTAAATACCACCGTAACGATAATTGCAGCAATGGCGGCTACCATCAGAC
>Ga0272441_10000367_pt1 | contig 104176 bp, 67 predicted proteins | sample SSMProp6N_FD_193582 | JGI IMG/M metagenome (GOLD analysis project Ga0272441, IMG submission 193582) | Marine sediment archaeal communities from Little Sippewissett salt marsh, Falmouth, MA, United States - SSM-Prop-6N | ecosystem: Environmental > Aquatic > Marine > Wetlands > Sediment ...
GTGGTCGCTCTCATGTGCCGGCGTTCTCGACCTGAAATACGGAAGTCACTATCAGATTGGGTCCTTAATCGTAGCTCTCGGGAGCACCCCGTGGTGCGCCGTCGGACGCAGGCTCCGTTACGGCGGTGACATTCGGACCGTTGTAGATCAAGTCTCGTCGCCGAGGTCGACCTCCTGTTGTCGGGCGACCACGACGGTGGAAAGAGCGGCCTGTGAGCGCTCACGATCGGCGCTGCCGTATCGCACGCCTTTGACGGCCCAATTGGGGCCGCCGCGCTCTTTGGGAGCGATCTTCTCGACGAACACTGCAAGGAAGCCTTCGCACTCCGGAGTGCTCGTGCGAACGGCCTCTGCGAGTTCCTGCTCGAGCGCGCTCCGCGCAATCGATTTCCGAGCCGACTTTTCAGTGCGTTTCAACATGAAAGGTCCCTAATGAAAATGACGTGCGTAAGTGGACGAGCCCCGTTCCTCCCAGTATGGCGAGCGTCTCACAACATGTCGCAGAATGCCCTCCATTGGAACGATTTTTTGCGCCTGCGGGATCGAGCCGCGAGCCTTTGAACAAGCGTTCCGAATAGCAGAATACCTGAAACCTATACGCTGGGGGTGGGGCGCGAGGTCGCAAGGCGCAGGAGTTCGTTCAAATAGAGGTCCGCGCTGCGCTTCCACGAAAACAGCTCGGCCCGCTTTCGTCCCTGCGCCGAGAGGGAACGGCGCAGGTCTGGCGCCTGGCTCAGACGGATGATGGCGTCCCGCCAGCCCTGTCCGTCATCGGGAGCGACATATAACACGGCGTCGCCGCCGACCTCCGTCAGGCTTGCCGCATTGGAGGATATGACCGGGCATCCTTTCGCCATCGCTTCCAATGGTGGAATTCCGAATCCCTCCGTCTTGGAGGGAAATACAAGGCAGAGTGCGCCTTCATAGAGAGCCGCGAGCTGGTCATCCTCGACAAAGCCCAGATGATGGACATTGCGACGCGTCGCTGCTGGGCCGTCGGATGCAAAGATGGAAAACGCGCCCCCGGCCACGAGGATGTCAATGCCGGCGGCGTCGAGCGCATCGGCCTGCCGGATGATGACGTCCACATTCTTATGCTTTGCCGTACTGCCCAGCAGCAGCACATAGGGACGTGTCAGTTGCTGCAGGATCGGCAGGCGTGCCCGCGCGGAATCCCAGCGTAGCACGTGCTCGTGCCCGTTTGGAGCAATGAAGATCTTGTCGCGCCGGGTCACCCCGAACTTGACCAGCATGTCGGCCGAGAATTGTGAGACCGTGGCGACCCTCGCCGCCATCCTGCCCATGATGGGCAACAGCGTGCGGTAGGCGAGGCCGAATTTGCGGGAATAGCTGTCGGGAACGACGAAAGTGTTCGCATCGTGAATACAGACGATCTGCCGGCGTGCGAGAAGCGGTCCGAAATTCGCGAGGTTGAGCCCCACATCTGCCGCATGACGCGGCAGGGTGATCTGGTCCCAGACATGGCCCGAGCCGAATGTCGTGCGGACGAGCTCGATGCGTTGCAGATCGATAGGGTGCCTGGTCTGCGGCGGCACCACCAGGCTGAATGCCAGCGCCGCGTCCGGTTCTGTCGACAGAATCGCATCGAGCGCGCTGACGATCTCGTAGGCATAGCGCTGAACGCCTGTCATCGGCTGTGCGAGAAAGCGGCCATTGATGGCGCATCGTCTCGACGGCTTATCAGTCCTGAGCATCATCAACATCGTGTCCTGGAATTGCGCGAGACGCGCGCATGGTGTCTCTCAATCGCTCGAAGCAAAGCGCTGGCGCCGTTGTGGGACGGCACGTCGCGATCGGATCATCGGACATCAGCATAGGATGTTTCGAGCGCTGTGCGGCAGGCCGCCTCGTCGAAATCGGAGCGTTTGGTGAACTCGGCCATTCGGCCATGCATCGCGACCAGTCTGCCAAACTGCTCCACCGCGCCGTAGTCGCGGCCTGCATAGTCATCGATCAGAAGCCTGGTGGCGGGGCCGATGTGCAGCAGGCTTTCGAGCGCGCAGGCGACCCGAAAGCGGCCATCGACCAGAATCAGGTCGGGAGTATCCGACAGCACGGCCCATGGCGCCCGCGGCAGGCGTTTCCATCTGGCTCGTCTTGCGGGGGTGGGACGGCCGAACACGGGATAGCTCCAGTCACGTGTCACGCCGATCCAAGGTGTCAGGATCGAGATCTCGGCCTCTGTCTCGGGCAGCGCTGCTCGAACGGCTTTGGCGAACATCGCGTCAGGCTCGACGCTGACCAGCCGAGAGACGTGGCTCGCTGCCATGATCGTCGAGCCTCCACTCCCATATTCAAGGTAGACGCGGCTGGATCGGATCGCCGCCGTGAAGAATTCCAGGCCGCCGCGGTCGAACGCAGGAATCGGGCTGACCGAACAACCGACGAGATGCTTGCGCGCGATGTGGCGGGCAGATCGGTAGTAATAATGGAGCCGGTGCAGATCCAAGTATCTTCACCTTACAGCGGGGGCGGCCTGCCGGATATCGCTGACGCACGACGGACGGAATGGATACAGGAAGCAGTCCAATCCGATCGTGCCGCGCAGCCAGCCGGCAAGCATGCCTGTGAGAAGTCACGACCGACAACCCTTACTCAGGGCTTGTTGTTGCATTCGGAGTAGAACGACCCGTTCACGGCGTCGGTGCGCTCGAGGCATTGGGCCAATTCGGTCACCGCGCCGGCCACCGTGAAGTCATAGGCCTGCTCACGGAAGGCCAGCACATAGCGTCCGGGCGGCAGCGCGAAATCGACCTTTTCGGATTGGGCGAGCAGCATTTCCGGATGGCCGGCCACCGGCCGTAGTCTCAGCTCGTAGGATTTGTTGCGGATGTTCCAGGCATCCGTGACCGGGGTCACCACCAATTTGCCCTTTGCATCGAACGACAGCGCCCGGGTCACGCGCGCGACCACCCGCACCTCCAGACGTTCCGGCGCGTTGCCGGCGAGATCGCGCCGGAACAGCAGGAAGCGGACCTTGCCGTCCGGAAGCGTGGTGCGGCTCGGTTGATTGATGGGTGTCGAGATCGAGATCCGCTTGTCGGGGACGCGTTCGGGAAGCAGCTCGAGCTCCTTCAGATCGTCGCCGGCGATGGCATAGATGCCGTAGTCGCCGGGGACCGGAAACCCGAGCGAGGGGGGCGGCGGCGGGGCCGGGCTCGCGACCGGTGCAGGCGGCGCGGTGCTCGGGGCTGCCACGCTCGGTGCCGGGTTTGCAGGCCCGCTGCTTTGCAACGCAACAGGGATCTCGCGGCGTCCCCAAATCGCGTCGCGCTGGAGAATGATCGTCAGGATGCCGCCGATCAGGGCCGCGCTCAGGGCGAAGCGCGCGAGGCTGGAGAGCAAGCCCTCCCGCGCCTGAATGTACATGACGTCCGGGGCCCAGCGCGCCCGCGCCGGAACGATGATGTCCTCGGTGGCCGGCGTGATGGGCAATTGCGTTGCGGGGAGGGGCGTGACCGGCTCCGCCGGCGGGGCGGACTCATGAGAAAGCTGGGCTGCGGGCGGTGGCGGCGGAGCCAGCCCTTCCCGTTCGGTGCGGCGCGCCTCGAACCGCTCGACACCTTGGATGGCGGTCTCCAGCGCAGCCACGAGCCGCTCCTGCTCGGCGGAATCCATCCACGAGCTCTGATCCTTGAGGCGCGCCCGGGCGAAATCGTAGACGGTCAGGCGGAGTTCGGCCGGATCCTCCGTCAGACGGGTGATCATCCGCTGCAGAGTCAGGGCGTATTCGATCTCCTGTGCAAACGGAGAAACCGCCTTGTCCTTATCGACACTCGACAATTCGGGATTCATCGCCTGTCCTTACCCCCTAGACGGCGAACATAACCGTAGATTGCTCCCAAGCACAGAGGGAGGCCACCACTTCGTCATATTCAGCGTCAATGGGCCTGGGCGGCTTTGCCAGAAGCGTCAGATTCGTATAGTCTCACCACGAATAATGCGCTTCTTTGATTGGGGGATGAAGACGATGCACGCCAAGTTCAAAATTGCGACCGCGGTGGCAGTCGCGATCGCTGCAATGGCGCTATCCAATCCGGCTTCGGCGCGTCATCGGCTTTATCCGCTCACGCAGTGCGGTCCGAACCTCGACCATCTGTGCCCGCTGCATGGTTCATTCGAGGGCGCCCCTTTCCACTATAATCTCGCCATTCACCCAAGCTGCATCAAGACGGTGCCCGTCCAGACCGCCTATGGCATCGAACGCCGCCGCGCGGTCGTCTGCGGAGCGCCGGCGCGCGAAATGATCTGGTGGTGGTGAGGCACGACCTCGACTGTCACCACCGATGACTATCTGCTCGTTCCTTGCGCGGGTGTGCGGTTCGTCGTCGAAGGTTGCGATGGCGTGTTCCTGATGGGCCCGTTGTTGATCGGGCCCTGGTTGATTCCCTGCTGGGAGTAGGGCGCATTTTCACGCCGAAGATTCCCATAGGCGTCTCTTTGCGGTGTAACCCCATTTTGAGCTGTGGCCGAGCCTGCGAAAGCCCCCAGCCACAGTACAATGAGACTGCCTTTTGTCAGCGCGCTCAAATTCTTAACTCCCCGTCCAGCCAGGATATCCTGTGCTGTCAAGCGTACCAGCTTGATAGACACGAGGCGAGACGATCCTTAACGTCGGGCCGCGCGAGTCGTCGGAAAGCTAACTTGGGTTGCCTCGATAGCTGATCGCAGGAGCTCGCGATCGAGTCGGGAGCTGTCGATGGAATGGGTCTTGTTCGTCTCGTTGCAGTGGATCGTGTTTGGAAGCCCGACTCAGCCGACGACCCAGGTCATCGACTCATTCCCCAACGAACAACTCTGCAACAAGGCTGCCGACGCGATCAGGGCGGAGCTCAACAATCCGGTCGGCGGTCAACAGCGCCTTCAGACGGTAGGCCGGGTCGTCTGTTTCATGAGGAAAGACGGCGTGCCCCCCGGCCGCTGAGTTCGATATCCCGCCGCATGATCGCCGATCCGCTTGTCGGGACGGGCTGCCTTTCTGTTGGTCAGACAACCTAGGCTTCTGCTCAGTTCTTACGCAGCGTATGGCCCGCAGTCAGGATAATCAGCATCGCCAGGCACATGACGAGGGCCGCTGATCGGATCTCCTCGCGCGAAAAGCCGGCGTAAACATGGGCAGTGTGCCTAAAGAAGGCAGCGCTCAGAACCGCGGCGCCGAGCGCCATAGCAACATGCTTGAAGCGGGAGTTGAGGGCAGCAATCATTGGCAGGTACTTCAGGTTGTTTTCGACGTGATACGCCCTATTAACTATGTCAAAGCTGGCGCAGATATGGCAGCCCTGCCATAGAGCTCGCCTACCGCGGTCACCATTCAGCAGCTTCAGCGCGCCAAGGACGGCGCAACTGTGCAAAATTGAGTGTAAACCGATGACTTTATGCGGTTCAACACAATTAACGGGCGGTGCCGGGAGCCCAGATCGCCTCCCGGTATAGGAGGTATGCGGCGAGCGCAGCTCTAATCTTGGGCAGGAACCCTGTGACCACGTAGAGAGCCTTGGTGGTCAGATGCGCGCCGGGGGACGAAGTTACCGGTCGGCATCGTCCTTCGCAGATGCGAACGCGATCAGAACGCGTTCCTCTTTCGCACCACTTCGAAGAAGGTCTTCATGATGATCTGAACATCGAGCCAGAGGCTCCAATTGTTGATGTACCAGAGGTCCATCTCGACGCGCCGGGAAATCAGATCAAGCGAGGGGGTCGCGCCGCGAAGACCATTCACTTGCGCCCAGCCGGTCATCCCTGGCTTGACGTGATGCCTGAACGCATAATCCTGCAGCAGGCGCTCGAACTGATTGTCATGGGCGATGGCGTGAGGACGCGGCCCGACCAGGGACATGTCGCCGCGCAACACGTTGACCAGCTGTGGCAGCTCATCGATGCTGGCGCTGCGGAGATAGGCTCCGATGCGCGTGACCCGCGGATCGTTCCGCGTCGCCTGGGTTACAGTGTCGCCGTTCTCCAGCACGGTCATCGTCCGGAACTTGAACATCACGAATTGCCGGCCATTGAAGCCCTTTCTGTTCTGCAGAAAGAACACCGGCCCCTTTCCGTCGAGCTTGATCAAGATCGCGGTCAACGCGATGATCGGACTCAACAGGATCAGCGCGGTGAGCCCGATGACGATGTCCATCATGCGCTTCACGCCACGCTCCACGGCGCTCAGCGGCGCGCGCTGGATCTCCAGCGAGACGACGCGCTGCTGGGCAGACGGCGCGTAATCGCTCAAGGCGCGAATCTGTTTGTCCGGCAGCAGCCGAACTGACACCGGGAACGCCTTCATCTGCTGGCGCAGGTACTCCAGCCGCTCCGGCGAGTTCCAGGGGATCACGAGCAGGACTTCCGTCACGTCGTGTTCCTGCATGAATTTCGCGGCGGTCGCCACGGCTTTGAGATCGCCGGCCTTCTGATTCGCCGGGTCCGACGCCGCACTCAGCGCGATTCGATGAACTTCGGCGGCGCCAAACAGAACCAGCAGATCTCTCGGCTCGAGCGCGTCCAACTCCTGTGGGGCGCCGAGAAGAATCAGGTCGCGTCGGCCGATCACGCCACGGACAACTGCATCTTCGAGCAGGTACTTTGCCAATTTCCTGCCAGCGAGCAGCCCCGCTGGCGCCGCGGCGAGAAACAACAGGAATGCGCCTCTGGAGAACGCGGTGCCGATCTTGAACAGGAACGCAAAGAACGCCAGCATCAGCGCTGTCGTGAGCCAGGAGAACATGATCTCGAGGAACTCGACCGCGGGCTTCGCTGCGCTTTCCAGATCGTAGTAGGCGAGGCCGCTCAGTCGCACGATGTGGAGAAAGCTCGCGGCGAGGCCCAGCGCAAAATACGCGGATAGGTCGGGGATGGGGGTGTCAGTCAGCCAATGATAGGCGAAGCACGCGGACAAACTCGCGATCAGAATGATCGCCGCGTCTGCGGTGGCGAGGACGTAGGTGATCGCCTGGCTTGGAAGCGGAGCTTGGGCTCTCGCAACCGCTGAGGTCGCAACCTCTTGCTCCGGATCGCGAACCTCTGACCGCATCGACATCAAAGAACCATTCCGCATTCAAAAGGTGAGTAGTCAGTCTGATCTCAACTTTCAGAAGTAATTTTCCACCAATGCGGGCAGACTAATCTTGAGGGGATTGCAATGCAACCTCATGTGTGGCGGAGACCGGTATTTGGAATGGCGTAATGGCGATCTCAGGACCTTTGTTCCCCATTCGACACAGTTGGCGACGTGCTCTTGCAGCGCCATTGACCGACATTATTCAGCTCTGCTGATTGCATCGTGGCCGCTCGCCCCTGTCGAAGGAGGCTGCGGGTGACGTCGAACTGATCCGTCGTTCTCTGCACGCAGCTGGGCCGATGACCGCGAGGGGGCGCGTCAACTGATGATCTTCGCTGGCAATTCGTCCTCGTAGGAGGGGCGATGGGGAATTGCCGCCGCGGCGATCCGCGCTTGCTTCTCGAAAGCGGCGGCTTCGCTTCCGAAATTCAGTGACGTTCAAGCTCCGCGCTCCTGCAGACGCTCGAGGTTTGTGGTATTTTTATCACAGGCACGGTGATTGCGAGATCGAAGCACAGATCCGCACCGATGGACGCGGCGGACAGCGCGCCCGCGGACTGGTGGACCGCGCGATGATGGTCGGCCCTACGGGCGAGGGCTGGCCTGATCTACGGCTCTTGGTATAAGTCGGCCACGGTCCTCAGCGACCGCAAGGCCATTTATCATCTCGTTGCGAGACTGGAATGCATATTGAGCGCTATCCGATATTGGGCATTCTGTCTCTCACCCCTGTGAAGCACGGCGATGCGCGTGGCTTCTTTTCCGAGGTGTATCGACGGGAGATCGCTTCCGCAGCAGGTCTGCCGGTCGATTTCGTTCAGGAGAACCACGTTTTCTCGGCCCAACGCGGCGTGCTGCGTGGGCTGCATTTCCAGCGTCCGCCGCGCGCGCAGGGCAAGCTCGTACGTTGTATCCGCGGTGCCATCTTGGACGTGGCGGTCGATATCAGAACGGGATCTCCGACCTTCGGGCGTCATGTTGCCGTCGAACTGTCCTCCGCCAATTGGACGCAATTATGGGTCCCCGAAGGCTTTGCGCACGGCTATGCGGTGCTGGAGGCGCCTTGCGAGGTTCTCTACAAAGTCACCGACTATTGGGCTCCGTCCTCCGAGCTTGGTCTTGCGTGGGACGATCCTGATCTCGGCATCGATTGGCGCCTGGGCAGCGACGAGGTGATCCTGTCCGACAAGGATCGCGTGCATCCTCGGCTTTCCGGCCTCGCCCCGGTTTTTCAGTTTTCTGAGAAGACATCCTCATGAAGATCATCGTTACAGGCGGGGCCGGTTTCATCGGCTCGGCGGTCTGCCGTCATCTCGTAGCCGATCTCGGACATGCGGTCCTCGTGCTCGACAAGCTGACCTATGCGGGGAACACCGCGTCGTTGGCGCCGGTGATGTCGAGTCCGAGCTTTTCGTTCGAGCAGGTCGACATCTGCGAACGGCAGAAGGTGGAGCAGGCGTTTGCGAGCTTCGCTCCGGATGCCATCATCCATCTCGCCGCGGAAACCCATGTCGATCGTTCGATCGATGGTCCTGATCATTTCATTCAGACCAACCTGGTTGGCACCTTTACGCTGCTAGAGGTGGCGCGCCGATATCTCAACGGAGCGGGGCGCGCGAAGGCAGACCAGTTTCGCTTCATCCATGTCTCGACCGACGAAGTCTTCGGTTCGCTTGGCGAGGAGGGGCTGTTCACGGAAACCACCGCTTACGATCCAAGCTCGCCCTACTCGGCCAGCAAGGCCGGATCGGATCATCTGGCGCGGGCCTGGCACCGGACCTACGGACTGCCGGTCATCGTCTCGAACTGCTCCAACAATTATGGACCGTATCAGTTTCCGGAAAAGCTCATCCCGCTGATGATCCTGAACGCGCTGCATGCGCAGCCGCTGCCGGTCTATGGCGATGGTGGCAACATTCGTGACTGGCTGTTCGTCGATGATCACGCGCGCGCGCTGGTCGCGCTGCTCGAACGCGGTGTCCCGGGAGCGACCTACAATATCGGAGGACGGACGGAACGCCGCAACATCGATGTGGTCAGGCAGATCTGTCAGTGTCTCGACCGGCTGCGTCCCGCCGGAGGTCCCCACGAACGCCTGCTGACCTTCGTGGCGGATCGGCCCGGCCATGATCGTCGCTATGCGCTCGACTGCAGCAAGCTGGAAGGCGAGCTCGGTTGGAAGGCGCAGGAGACGTTCGAGACCGGGATCGAGAAGACCGTGCGCTGGTATCTCGACCGTTCGGATTGGTGGATGCCGCTTCGCGATGTTTATCGCGGCGAGCGGATTGGCGTATCGAGGTAGGTCTTGAAGTCGACGCGGCTATATGTCCTCGGACGGCACGGGCAGGTCGCCAGGGCGCTCCAGGAAGCATCCGAGGCGCAGCCTGACCTGGTCCTGGGCTTTGGCGGGCGCGACGCGTTCGATATCGCGGATACCGATGCTGTCCTGCAGGCCTTGCGCGGCTTCCAGCCTGACATCGTGATCAACCCCGCCGCCTATACGGCGGTCGATCGCGCGGAAGAGGACGCGGCGGCCGCCTATCATGTCAACCGGGATGGTGCGAGAGCGGTCGCGGAAGCAAGCGCGCGCCTGGAGATCCCGACCATCCATCTGTCGACCGACTATGTTTTCGACGGCGCGAAGCCGGCTCCCTATGTGGAGGATGACGCGCCTGCTCCGATCAACGTCTATGGTGCCTCGAAGCTTGCAGGCGAGCTTGCGGTCGCCGCCGCGAACCGCCGGCATGTCATCCTGAGAACCGCCTGGGTGTATTCGCCATTCGGCCAGAACTTCGTTCGGACGATGCTCCGGCTTGCAAGCAGCCGCGACACGTTGCGGGTCGTGAACGATCAGGTCGGCTGCCCGACCTCGGCACTCGACATCGCGCGAGCCATTCTTGCGATCGCGCGCAGGATCGACCGCGCCGGCTGGACGAACGAGTTTGGCGGCGTCACGCATATTGCCGGTCCCGACGTCGTCACGTGGTACGATTTCGCCTGCAGCATCATGCGGGTCGCGGCCGCGCACGGTGCGCGGACGGCGCGTATCGAGCCGATCCCGACGCGCGATTATCCCACGCCGGCGCGCCGGCCCGCCAATTCGCGCTTATCATGCGATCGCCTGACGGCGGTCTTTGGAGTTTCCATGCCGTCGCTTGAGGCATCACTTTCGGAGTGCGTCTCGCGCCTGATCGCCACCGGAAGCTGACGAAGGAGATGAACGTGAAGGGAATCATTCTGGCGGGCGGCAGCGGAACGCGCCTGTATCCGATGACGCTGGCGATCTCCAAGCAGTTGCTGCCGATCTACGACAAGCCGATGATCTATTATCCGCTGACGACGCTGATGCTCGCCGGCATTCGCCAGATCCTCATCATATCGACGCCGGAGGATCTGCCGCGGTTCGAAGCGCTGCTCGGCAGCGGCGAGCGCTTGGGCCTGGAACTGTCCTACGCGGTCCAGCAGCGCCCGGCCGGGCTCGCGGAAGCCTATATTATCGGCGCCGACTTCGTGGATGGCGTTTCGTCGGCGCTCATTCTCGGTGACAACATCTTCTATGGCCACGGACTTCCCGAGATGCTGTCGCGCGCCGCTTCGCGAACGCAGGGTGCGACGGTCTTTGCCTATCGCGTCGCGGACCCGCAGCGCTACGGCGTCGTCGGCTTCGACGAGTCCGGGCGCGCGAGCTCGATCGAGGAAAAGCCGGCCGTTCCCAAATCAAATTTCGCGGTCACCGGCTTGTACTTCTATGATAGCGAGGCCGCGAAGATCGCGTCCGGGCTGCGGCCTTCGGCGCGCGGCGAGCTGGAGATTACCGATCTCAATCGCGTCTATCTGGAGCGCGGCCTGCTCGATGTCGAATTGATGGGGCGCGGCTTCGCCTGGCTTGACACCGGGACGCCGGACAGCCTGCTGGCCGCATCCGATTTCGTGGCGTCGCTCGAGCGCCGCCAGGGGCTCCGGATCGCCTGCCCCGAGGAGATCGCGTTCAATTGCGGCTTCATCGATCGTCAGCAGCTGGAGCGTCTCGGCGAGGCGCTGGGCAAGTGCGATTACGGCCGCTATCTGCTGTCCATCGCCAGATCTGACCAGGCCGAGCGGCGGTAAGGGATTTCATCATAGCCTCCAGCGGGTTCCGTAGCGGCTTAACGCTGCAGAATTTACCATGCGGAACAATAGTGGTGCTGGACCGGCACGCCGGGCTGCTACATCTTGCAGCGCGTGATGAGCGTGCGGCCTGGGGTGCTTTAACCTGTGTTAAGGGCCCGGGCCGCGGATATGGTTTCGCCGAAAATTCGTTAGAACCTATTGGCCGCTTTGCGCGGCAAATTGCCGGGTCTGTAAGGAATCCGAGTTTGATGCAGCGGGATTTGCAGATTGATTGCGAGTTTACGCTCGCCTTGAACAATCGCACGGGGAAGTACTTCCTTTGTCGCGACATGATCGAGGCGTGCGCCGATTTGATCTCCCGCCAGTTGTTCTGGCGTTTGCCTTCGGCCAAGGTACCGCCGCGGACCATGTCGCGCATCCTGGGACGTCTGGCCCGCATCGAGGTCTCGTTTCGGACACAGCATCCCTGGACTTATCGCGTGTTTCCGGCGATGCGTGGACGGCGGCCGGTGTTCTTCACTGATCCGCGTGAATGCGTGCTGTATCGTCTCCGACGCTACGACGTCGTGCTGTGCCACGATATGGGGCCCATCACCCATCCCGAGCTCTACGCGCCCGGTGTGCGTGAGATCTATTCGGCAGCCTTCGAGCGCATCAAGGCGGCTCGTCCGCTGATCATCTTTGTCAGCGAAGCCTCGAAGAACGATTTCATTCGGCTCTATGGCGACGACTTCCCGTTGCTTGCCGTTGCTCATCCGCCGATCAGATCAGACCTCGACGATGCCGAAGAGGAGGAGATTCCAAATCTGCCCTCTCGGTTCCTGCTGACCGTCGGAAGCATCGGCGCGCGCAAAAACCACGCGCGCGCGATCGCGGCCTACGCCATGTCAGGACTGGCCGACGAGGGCTGCGCCTATGTCATCTGTGGCGGCCCGGAACCGGGCGCAGAGGCCGTCGAAGCCGCCGCCCGCGACACCAAGGGCGTTCACCTCTGCGGCTATGTCAATGACCGCCAGCTTCGTTGGCTGTATCGGCACGCCCGCGGGTTCGTGCTGCCGAGCATCTTGGAAGGCTTCGGTTTGCCGGCCGCCGAGGCCATCAATCGTGCACTGGTGCCGCTGGTTGGCGCAGGAGGCGCCTTGCACGAGGTGACCGGCGATTCCGCCGTGCTGGTCGATCCGCTCGATGTCGGTCAGATCGCCGCCGGCATGAGAACGCTCGTCACCATGGATGATCAGGAGCGGGCGGCGCGCCTGGCCGCCATGAAAGCCAATATCGGTCGCTTTTCGAGCGAGGCGGCGGTGTCCGCCTGGCGCAGGGCGATCCAGCAATCCATCGCAAGCTGGCGATCAGACAAGGGAGGTCCGGGCTGATCGGCCCTGACTACGAAGCGACCCCGGGGGTACTCCTGCGTAAAGAGAGAGGCAATGCAGACTGAAAATCGGCTAGTCGTCTTCTACTATGGCAGCTTCCTGCCGCCGGCCAATGGCTCGCATGTTCGTATCACCTCGATGCTGGACCGCCTTGCGCAGGAATTCAGCAACATCACGCTCTACTCCTACGACAATCATCCGGAATGTCCTTGGACGCCCGCGGCGGAAGCGGCGTTCCGCCAGCGGTGGCCGGGCGTCGAGTTGGTGATCGAGCGCCACACCAAGCTGTTGCGTTATGTGACGCGGGCGAAAAACCTCCTCGTCTCGCTGTTTCCCTGGCTCGCAGCCCAGATCCTGCGGCTGTCGGCCAACGGCACGACGCCGAAATTCGATGCGCTCAGATCGCGCTCCAATCTCTTCATCGTGAGCTATGCCGAAGGTCTCGCCCAGCTCAACGGCGTCGAGACGTCGCGCTGTATTGTCGAGACGCACGACGTCAACTTCCTGAAATGGTCGAAGCTGCATCACCGGAGTCCGGTCTCGCTGATGCCGCTGCGCAAGCTGCGCGGCGAGGTCGGGGCACTGGAAGCCGTGCGCGGCGTGCTCGCGATCTCCTCGGCCGAGACAGCGTTTTTCAAGATGATGCTGTCGTCGCCCACGATCTCCTACGTTCCCTCTTGGGAGCGGCCGAATTCCACGGCGGATCTGGCGCAGCAGCACTATGATTTCGATCTCATTTTCGTCGGCTCAGAATACGAGATGAATGTGCGCGGCCTGACCACGCTGCTCAAGGAGCACGGATCATGGCTGGCCAATTATCGGATCGCGGTGTGCGGCAAGGTCTGCGATCAGCCGGCCGTGATCGCCGCCGCCGCTGAATTTCCGAATGTCGAGCTGCTGGGTTTCGTCGACCGTGTCGAGGATATCTATGCGCGCAGCAAGGCGGCGCTGGCGCCGGTTGATGGCACCGGGCTGAAGATCAAGGTCGTGAGCGCGCTGGCGGCGGGGATGCCGGTCCTGGCATCCACGCATTGTCTGGAAGGGCTTCCGGCCGGCCATGAAGGCGCCGTTTTCGAGATCGACGAACGCACCGCGCACATGATCTTGAATCAACCGGAACGCCTCGCGGCAGCAAGGGAGGCAGCACGGCGTTACGACGCCCTGCTGAAGGCGAGCGGCGATTTGTCGGCGCTGCTCGGCACGATCCATGCCTTCTTTTCCGAACCGGCAAGTTCCGAGGCCGAGTTGACGTTCGCGCCGTCTCGCCCGGTCCAAGCCTTGTCGTCATGACCTATCGTTCCCGTCGCGAGCCATCACCGAGGCGGCGCCCAACCAGTTCCCGGAGTGAGTTGCATCATGAGTACCCAGGTCGAGATTGCGGTCATCGGCGCAGGCCCCTACGGGCTGTCGGTCGCGAGCCATCTTCTTGCGCAAGGACGCGAGGTCCGCGTCTTCGGTCTGCCGATGCAGACGTGGCACGAGGCGATGCCGGTCGGCATGAAGCTCAAATCGGAAGGGTTCGCGTCCAATCTGTCCGATCCCACCGGTGAGCTGACGCTCGAGCGCTATTGCCAACTGAACGGCCTGCCTTATTCGCATACCGGAACTCCGGTGAAGGTGGAGATCTTCTCGGCCTATGGCCGGGCCTTCCAGCAGAAGTTCATCCCGCATCTCGAACCCCGGATGGTCTCGTCGATCGAAAGGGTCCCGAATGGCTTTGCGCTGCGGCTGGACGATGGGGAAGGGGTCCGGGCGCGGACGGTCGTCGTCGCAACGGGCATCAAGGCCTTCAGCTACACGCCGCCCGAGCTCGATGGGTTGTCGAATGACCTCGTGACACATGCCTCGTGCTACGGCGACGCTGAGCATCTCGCCGGGCGAGACGTCGCGGTGGTCGGCGGGGGCGCTTCGGCAACCGACATTGCGGCCTTGCTTCGCGCGCGCGGAGCCAACCCGTTCATCGTCACCCGGCGGCCGAGCATCCGCTTTCAATCAGCCTTGGGTCAGCGCTCTCTGCTCGACCGGATCAAGGCGCCGATGACCGGACTGGGCCCGGGCTGGAAGTCGGTGCTGTGCGTTCACGCGCCGCTGGTGTTCCACGCCATGCCAGAGGACTTCCGCGTCGACGTCGTCCGACGCTATCTCGGTCCGGCGCCGGCCTGGTTTGTGCGGGACCAGGTCGAGGGACATGTGCCGGTTGTCGCCGACGCAAAGGTCGCAAAGGTCGAAGCCGGCGGACGGGGCGTGCGCCTGCAGATCAGCCACTCCGATGGTGTTACAAGGACGTTGGAGGCCGATCACGTGATCAGTGCGACAGGCTATCGCGTCGATCTCGACCGCCTGACGTTTCTTGGCGACGGGATCCGCTCGTCGCTGCGCAGGTCGGACACCGCGCCGGCGCTGTCGCGGCATTTCGAGTCGAGCGTCCCGAACCTCTATTTCGTCGGTCCCGCCGCCGCCAACAGCTTCGGACCGTTGATGCGCTTCGCCTATGGTGCCGACTACACCGCCAGGCGGCTGTCGCGCCATCTGGCCGGAGTCTCGGTTCGCAAAGGCAACCGGCAGGATGAACGGTTCACGGCGCTGAGCTCCGAGAGGTCGCGTCCGTGATCCGGCCCGGCCGCCCCGCGGTCGTCGATCCGGTCTCGCCGGACCGCGTGGATCTCGCGGCGGACGCGATGGAGGCGAGCGGGCCGATTGAGGACGAGCGCTGTCCCCCAGGCAAGCCGCGCGTCTTGTTCGTCGCCATCGTCAACAATGTCGGCTGCGAACGGGTCGTCGTCGACATGGCGCAACATGGGGCGCTGTGTGCTCTTATCAGCCCGCCCGACTTCTATGCCGCGTCGGTGAGCGGATTGACGCGCCACATCCCGCTTCCCTCTTTCAGCAGCGTCTGGCTGACCTCTTTGTTCGTTCGCCGCCGGCTCGAACAGGTCGTGAGAGACTGGTCGCCCGAGCTGATCGTGCCGCTGGACGACATCGCAGCTTGGCTGCTCCGCAGCCTTGTCGCAACTCGTCAGCTTTCGGCCGGCGCACGCGAGATCCTGGTTCGGTCGCTCGGTGCCCCGCACGGCTATCGGACGGCGACCAGCCGCCATCTGCTCATGGAGCTCGCTGCGCGCCTCGGTCTGCGCAAGCCGCACCACGCGGCCGTGACCGGAGCATTTGCGGACGAAGATCCGTCTGATGATGACTGGTCGTTTCCGCTGTTCCTGAAGACGGAGCACACCTGCGGAGGCTTCGGGGTCGAAGTCGTGCAGGACCGCTCCCAATTCGCCCAGCGCGTCGCCGCACAGCGGCGCGGCGGCTCCGGGATACGCCGTCTCGCATCGACAGCGAAACATGCGCTACAGCGCGCAGCCGGATTCGATCTGTGGGCCTCGGCGGACATGATCGCCCAGACCCATGCGGTGGGACGGCCTGCCTTTCGCACCGTCAGCACCTGGCAAGGGCGCGTGCTGGCTGGCGTCAGCTTCGTCGCCGAGCAGATCCATCCGGAGCCGACCGGCGCCAGCACCGTCATTCGTCATGTCGAGAACCAGGAAATGGCCGAGACCGCGGCTGCGCTGACCGAGGCGCTCGGCTGCTCCGGCTTCGTCAGCTTCGATTTCATGCTCAACACCGAGGATGAAACGGCCACGCTGATCGAGATGAACCCGCGCTGTGTCGGCAGCTGTCATCTGGGACAATTGTTCGGTCAAGATCTCGCCGGCGCCCTGATGTCGGAGGTCAGCGGTCGCCAGCATACGCTCTCGGCCGAGTCGGCTGATGAGCAGCTGATCGCGTTGTTTCCGAAGGAGCTCGATCGCGATCCGAAGAGCTTCTATCTAAGCTCCTCTGCCGTTCGACACGACGTGCCGTCCGCCGAGCCCGCGCTCGTCGCCGCGCACGAACGCGACCTCGTCGCGCGACATCCGGCGGATGCCCGCTTGATCCGCCGCCATATCAGCCAGGGTCCGGTCGATCGTCCCAGCCCCGAGGCGCAGCGCGGGCATTACACGAGCGCTTCGCATCTCACGGGCGAATTCGTGTGCAACGCATCGGGGTCATCCGGCCGCGATCGCTGAGCGCGGATATGGCCTCCCGGCTTCGCCCCGGCGGGCCTGAGCCCTGTCAGGCTGATTTGGGCCGCACCGCCGGCCGCCACCAGCCCTTGATCAGCTCCTCGCGGCTTTCAGCCTGATGCAGCAGGTCGGGACGGTATTTGCTTGGAATCGCGGCCTCGACCTTGCTCAGTGATCGCGACGCATCTCTTGCGTCATCGACATCCACGAACCGGTGCGTCGCGATGATCCGCGCATTGGGCATCATGTGTTGGAAGCCGAGATTGGCAAGGCCGCCGAGTTGCAGCAGCTCGGTCGGCGAAAGGTCGAGTCTGATCTGACCTTCGGCGGGCGCCTTGCGCCGGACGCCGGCGCCATGCCCGATCCGCCAGCATTCCTCGCCCAGAGCCGCACCGAGAACCCAGAGCAGGGACGGGATGGGGTCGGTCTCGCGCCGGCGCGGCTCGGAGCTCTGTGCGAGCATCCTGGAGAGGTTCTTCAGCGCGTTTTGGATGTCGGCGCCTGGGGTGCTGGCCAGATGGGACGCCATGCCGACCTGAAGCTCGCGGACCGCTTCCTCGATTCCTATGATCCGTCCGCGCGCCTGGTAGGACCGTCCGCAGGACCAGGCGAAATAGAACGAGGCCCCCAACAGCGTGAGCATTCCGTAAAGTACGATATCCACGTCGGCCCCCGTGAGTACCTCGTCGTGTGAGGTAAAATTAGCCGCTCTTGGTTAACGTCCGTTTTACGGGTCGAGTCCGGTTGATCCCGGATCACCCGTTAACGTCAGGTTGACCATAAGCCGCGGCGGATCGCTTTCATTAACGAGGTCCTCAGAGGGAACTCTCATTCTCTTTGACGGAGGGTGATCGGGATGAGCGAGGCAAAGCTGAGCAGCCAGCATTGCAGGGCGATCTGCAATGAGGTTGGCGAGCGATTGCGGTATTACCTGGATCGGAGCTCGACCAGCGTTCCGCCGCGGCTGTTGGAGCTGTTGCAGCAATTGGCGCTGCGCGAGGTGGAGGCGCCGTCGATCGTGCCCGACATGCCCGAGGAGCGCGTGGAAGCAGCCCGCCTCATTGCCGCCGAATGAGTCCTCGATCTTTCAGTACCTTGAGGCTGGTCCGAATTCTCAAACGTCAATCTCATAAGTCAATCCTGGGCGCTGACATGATCGAGACCGGTGTTGTCCGCGAGCCTGCCGGAGCCGAGAAGAGGCCGGATCTGATCGGCATCCAGATGCTGCGCGGCCTGGCTGCGTCGATGGTCGTGCTGCATCACACGCTCGAGGAGTCGCTTGCGTCCAAGGCCGCGCCGACCAGCCCGGATTGGCTGACGACGTTCGGCGCGTCCGGTGTCGACATCTTCTTCGTGATCAGCGGCTTCGTCATGGTTTATGCGAGTTTCGCCTCCGAGCGTCCCTCCATCGGCGCCGGGACGTTTCTCGCCAAGCGATTTGTCAGGATCTATCCGTTCTACTGGACATGTCTGCTGCTGATCCTGATCCTTTGGGGGCTCGGATTCTATCGCAAGCTGGATCCCACGCCCGGCATCTGGCTGCGCGCGGTGCTCCTGTTGCCGACGGACCAGCCGGTCCTGACCGTCTCGTGGACCCTGGTCTACGAAATGTATTTCTACATGCTGTTTGCGGCTGCCTTGTTTCTGCAGTGGTCGCGCCACGTCGCGGTGTTCGGCATCACGACCGCGATCGCGGCCTTGCTGGCGGCAAGCCTGCTGCTCGGCGACCGGGAGGACTTCCTGTCCAATCCCATCGTCATCGAGTTCTGCATGGGCATGCTGCTCGCAACCGCATTTCGTCGCCTGCACGTGATGCCCGCGTGGATCGGGATCGCCGCCGGACTGTCCGCCATCGTCCTGGCTTCGCTGTTCGTCCCGCATGAGACGACGAATGGACTGCCCCCGGCCGCGCGGGTCGTCGCCTGGGGACTTCCGGCGCTGCTCATTGTCGCGTCCTCGCTGAGTCTCAAGGCGGTCGGCTCAAGGCTTGAGCGTGCGATGGCATGGCTCGGCGACTGCTCCTACGCGATCTATCTCACCCACCCGTTTGTGATGGTCGTGTTCGCGCGCATCGTGAAGAACCAGCCGCGCCTGAGCGAAATGTCGTTGTTGCCGGTGGTGCCGTTTGTCGTCCTCATCTGCCTCGCAGCCGGTGCGGCGGCCCATGTGCTGATCGAACGCAGGCTGCTCGATTTCGGCCGCAGACTGCTGGCCCCGCGCCGCTCGGAAGCCGCTCTGCCGCGATAAGAGACGCGCCGGTGATGGCGCGGCCATATTCCATTGTCTTGGATGGTGGAGATCACTTGGTGCTCAGCCTCACCGATGAGGGGGCAGTCTCGCAGCTGAACCTTCGCCGTCGCGTTTTAGAGCATGATCCGGAAAAGTGGAAACCGGTTTCCCGAAAAGATCATGCTCAAACAAAGAGGAAAGATCATGATGCGTTTCCGTGGAAGCGCATCATGATCTAGCATCTGGGTGATCGGATAGGCCGGGTGTACCGTGTTGCGACTGCGGTGGGCGCTCGAAGCTCGTGACGCACCATGCCGATCGCAGCAGCGATCCCTATTCTCGTCTTGCCGGGACACCCTCTGGAGGCGCCATTGCTCTTGAGGCCTTGCCGTTCATCCTCGCGTGCGACGATCTTGCCGCAACTCAATCGCCTGCTGCGTGCTTTTCTCGGCTCCGGCTCATGAACTCTGTGCAGCTCGATCACAAAGGAACCGCACTTTCAAGTACCGTGGTCATGAGTGAGGAAGGCATCGAGGCGCGGCGATTTCTGTGGCGTCTGGCTCGCTCCGCGGAGGGCTGCGCGAGTGCCGGTGAGTGACACCTTCGCGCTCAAGGGGGGCCGAATGTTGGATACTCCGAAGTTTGGATCCCCTCGAGCCGCCGAATCCGCTAAAGCTCCGAAGGAGATTCGCAGGCTTGCCTGGCATTCGTCAATTCAGCACGAGACTTCAGTGACATCCGCTCTTCGTACCGCCCGCGGCTCAACGCTGCGCAAGAAAGCATCAGCAAAGCAAGCCGCTCCATTGAAGGCCGCTCCGCGGAAGAAGACAGTCGTTGCGACAAAAGCGAGCGCTCCGCTTCGGGCCGGCATTTCCTCCTCATCTCCGCTCGGCATGCTGGCGCTGTATCTCGCGGCGCAATGGCGTGCTTCGGGCCGAGACGGACTTGTGTTCCTTGCGGAAAATGAGAGTCGAGCCGAACGTTTGGGCTCTATCATCCCCGTCATCGAGCCGGCCTGTGATGTGCTCGTCTATCCGCGCTTGAACACGCTCCCGTTCGATCAGCTTGAGCCATCACGTGATATTGCAGGCCGACGGAGTTCTGTCCTGAGACGTCTGGCCGGCACAAAGAAGCCGATCCTGCTGATCACGACGGCGGAAGCCATGATGGAGCTCCTGCCGTTGCCCACAAACTTGTCTCGTATCGGATTCCAACTTCGGACTGGGGCGATCTATTCCGAAGCCGACCTTGAGGCTCGCTTGAAGGCCCTTGGGTACGATCTGGACGACAGCCCGGATTATCCCGGTGGAGTCTTGTTTCACGGCAACACCTTTGAGATCTTCCCGGCCGGCGCGCTCGGGCCGTTGAGAATAGAGCACTCCGGAGGACGAATCCGGCGTATCGCAGCGATCAATCCGATGGATCAGGAGGTGATTTCTGAGACGAACGAGCTCTTCATCGATCCGATGTCCGAGCGTCTGGCGTTCAAGGACAGAGCTCGAAAACGATCCAGCCTGTTCGACTACTGTTCGCGCGCCAAGTGGATCGCCGACAGCGCGGTGCCCAGGCACGCCGACACTTGGTTGAGCACGATCGAGGATGCGGCCGCCCGTGGCGAGCGTGACCGTGCATATCTGAGTCGACGCGAATGGGATCAGGCGGCAAAGAAGATCACCCTCTTGGCGCCGACCGTTCCGTTTCGCGCGACGCCGGAGTTCTATAAGGCGTCCTCGCCCCGGAAGGCCCTCCGTGCGTTCATCGAGGAAGCCCAACGCGGTGACGCACGTGTGGTGTTCGTCGCTGCGGTCGAATCGGATCTGCGTCTCATGGCCCGGATGAGCGCTGCCAAAGCCGAATGCGTGCCCGATTGGGCGCACGCGACCGCAAGGGGCAGGCGGCAGGCCGCGTTGCTGGCCGGCTTCGATGCGGGCTTTATCGTTCCTGGAAAGAAGCCGCTCGTGGTCATCACTGCTGCCGACGTGCTCGGCAGCAGGGCCCACCAACCGCAACCGACGAACTGGGCTTGGACGCCTGGCTTCGAGGCGGGTGACCTCCCCGAGCTCGGATCGGTGGTCGTTCATCTGCAACGCGGACTGGCACGCCTTGGCGGCTTGCGATCCATGGGCAGCGGAGATCTTTCGGCGCGCGAGATGGTCAGGCTGGTCTTCGCCGGGAACGACGCCGTTCTCGTGCCTCTCGCGGAATTGGCCCTGATCTGGCCGTATGCTGCTGAACTCGGGAACACCTCCCTGGACAAGGCCGACGGCAGCTCGTGGCGGCCGCGGCGAGCTGCGGCCGAGACAGAGATTCACGTCGTTGCCAAGGAGCTGGCCAAGCAGATGAGGCAGCGCCGGCGGCGTCCAGCTCCGAAGCTTGTGCCGCGCCCGGCGGCCTATGAGAAGTTCGTCGCGCGGTTTCCCTATTTCACCACCCCCGATCAGGCGAAGGCTATTCGCGACGTCCTGGATGATCTTGCATCGGGGCACCCGATGGACCGTATCGTCTGTGGCGACGTCGGTTTCGGTAAAACCGAGGTGGCGTTGCGCGCGGCGGCAGCCGCTGTGCTGGCCGGAAAGCAGGTGGCTATCGTCGTGCCGACGACGGTGCTCGCACGACAGCATTTCGAAACCTTCCGCAAGCGCTTTGCGCCTCTCGGCTTCGATGTTGGAAACCTGTCGCGGGTGGCCTCGGCCGCGGACGCGCGCGACGTGAGGGAGCGCCTCAAGAGCGGAGAACTCAGGATCGTGGTCGGGACCCTCTCGCTGGCATCCAAGGAGGTGAAATTTGCTGACCTTGGCCTGATCATCATTGACGAGGAACAGCATTTCGGCGCTGCCGAGAAAGCCATGCTGTCGAATCTCAATAAAAACGGCCACAGGCTCTGGATGAGTGCGACGCCGATCCCCCGCACCCTCGCGGCCGGCCTGACGGGTTTGCGGGATCTCAGCGTGATCGCAACCCCGCCGGTGCATCGTGTTCCGGTCGCCACCAAGGTGGCGCCGCTGTCGGACATCGCGATCGCCGCTGCCCTGGTTCGCGAGCACAGACGCAACGGTCAGAGCTTTGTCATTTGTCCGCGGATCCAGGATCTCGATCCTCTCCTGGCCAAGGTTCACGCGCTGGTGCCGGAACTCCGTATCAATACCATTCACGGCAAGTTGCCGACGGACGAGATCGACGAGAGATTGATGGGGTTCGTCGAGGGCCGCACCGATGTCCTACTTGCCACCAACATCGTGGAAAGCGGTCTCGACATTCCACGTGCGAACACGATCGTCGTATGCTGGCCGGAAAAATTCGGCTTGGCACAGTTGCATCAGCTCAGGGGACGAGTGGGACGCGGCGGCATCCGTGCGTTTGCGCATTTCCTGACGGAAGGCGGCTCTGACCGCTCGGAAAAGCGGCTCTCGGTTCTCGAGGAATTGAGCCGTCCGGGAGCTGGCTTTGCCATCAGCGCTCGCGACCTCGACCTCCGTGGCGGCGGCGACCTGCGCTCCGATCGACAATCGGGCCACATGCAGGTGTTCGGGCCGACTCTTTACGGCCACCTTCTTACACTTGCGCTGGAGGGAGATCGCGACGGAATGTCCGCGCTCTGGATCCCTGAACTGAATTTGCCCATCCCTGAGCTGCTTCCCGCGAGCTATGTGCAATCGGAGGCCGTCAGGCTCGAGATCTATGCGCGGGCCGCCCGGTGCCGCAGTGATGACGAGCTGGAGGAGCTCGAGGATGAAACGCAGCGCCGATTTGGAAAGCTGCCGTCCGAGGCCGGCAATTTCTTTGCGGTTGCCAGGCTCAGGGTGAATTGCCGGGAACGAGGGATCATGCGTCTCGATGTCGGGCCGGATGCGATCGCTGCAACGATGCTCGCAGGGAAGATCAGGAAGTCGTGCTCGCGGCTGCTGCAGCGCGAGGGCGATCGCGTCGTCTATCCCGGGCGCAGTAATGAACCTGCTTTACGAAGAGTAGAGCTCTTCTTGGATCTCCTGGACGAATAAGACGAATGAAGAGCTACAGGCCGCTCAATTTGAAGCGGTTCTGTGTGCCCTCTTCGGGGCAGAGATGAAGGCGATGAAGCGTGCCCCTTGGCCGGGGTGATTGAACATCCTTGTTGTTGCCACAGGGATGATCGCTCGAGCCTGCCCTGGCACGGCATACTCAGATGCATGTGGCGCGTATCGCCGCAATTCAGAGCGACGCGCGTCACATCTGCGGCGCGTCTGAAACAATATAGAACCAAAGATATGCAAACTGATAAGTTGTGGTTGCTTAGCAAGGCGATGTCCTGACGTCTTCGGGGTTAGGCGCGTGCTGCCGAGTTGCATGACGGTGCGCGTCTGCTTTGCGGCGCTTTCAAGGGCGGAAACGATGCCGTCGCTGTTGGCGCGCTTGTTTGGAAAGCGTCGAAGAAGTATCTACGAAGAGAAATCGCTGTATTACCAACATGCTCGTCCGGAGTCGTCGTCCGGCCTGGTGCTTGTTAGACGAGTTCTAGCCGTCGTGTCGTCATCCCGGAATGCTCGTGTGTTAGGAGCGCCCACGTACCGAGAGCTGGAGCTTGGGATGATCGCGATGTCCGAAGGGGTTGCTGCGCGATCGATGGCGGCGGTGGGGTAACGATCTCGTTGAGCCTTGCGAGCTCGTTTGTGCTCGCTTTGGGCGTCGTCGGAGTTCAGTCGCATTCAACTGCGAGATCATATCGACACTTCGTCTGTGGATCACGAGTGGTCTTGGTCGACCTATCAAAGGTCGAAACACGTTCAAACTGTAACGCATCCTGATGTTGTGTCGTCGGCGCAGCGTTACCTTGGAGAGATTAAAAACTTGAGAGGGCGGTATCCTTTTGACTGTCATTCTCAGCTGCATTACTCGTAGCTCATCGCTATCGCTTGTTAGTAGGAGTAGCCGGGCATGATGGTCTTCGACAGGGACGATGTCACCTTCACCGTCGTCGTGAATCACGAAGAGCAATATTCGATCTGGCCGACATTCAAGGACATTCCGAGCGGGTGGAATGCGGTCGGTGTGACCGGCAGCAAGAAGGAATGTCTGGATCATATCGAGCGGGTCTGGACGGACATGCGACCGTTGTCGCTGCGCAAGTTCATGCAGGAAAGCCCCCAGACGCCGGCTCAATCCTAGATCCAAGGGGCTGGCACCGATGCGGCTCATCTGTTTGCCTTACGCGGGAGGCAGCGCCATGATCTATGCGCGCTGGAGACGCCTTCTTCCGTCATGGATCGAGGTGGTGCCCCTGGAGTTGCCTGGCCGTGGCGCGCGAATGGATGAGCCTCTGCACACGGAAATGGCCGGACTCGCGGATCAGCTTGCAACTGAGTTGATCGGGACAGCGTGGCGATCGCCTTATGCGTTGTTCGGGCATAGTCTCGGTGGGTTGATTGCCTTCGAGGTCGCGCACGGATTGCTTGCGCGCGGCGCGCCCAGTCCGCAGATCTTGCTCGTATCTGGAACGGAGGCGCCGGCGATGCGTGACGGGAGCCGTTGGCAGGAACCGCTCGACCATGATGCGCTTCGCGGCGAGTTGTCGAGATTGAAGGGCACGCCGTCGGAAGCTCTGGAAAGCCCGGAGATCATGCGTCACGCTCTGCCGATTCTGCGGGCCGACTTCCTGATGTGCGGCAACTACGTCCCGCAACAGCGGAAGCGCTTGCCCTGTCCGATACAGGTTTTCGGCGGTGATCGGGACGAGACGCGCCGGGAGGCGCTCGATGCCTGGCGCGACGAGACATCGGCGTCGTTCAGGCTCGACGTGCTGGCAGGCGATCATTTCTTCATTCATGCGCGGCAGGCCGAATTGGTGAGCCGCATCGCCGCACTGTTGGCACGCCAAAGCCGGCGCCAGCCTGCTGCTGTCGGCGCGGAGCCGTAGCGGGCCGGGGCAGGGAGGCTGGCTGCATTGGCTTCTTGAAGGCAGGGTGATGGCGCGGTCGAGGTGGAAAGCAGGGAGGATTCATGTTCGCAATGCAACCTAAAATTGATAGTGAGGCGCTTCCGTTTCTTTTGCGTGCCAGCCGCAAGCAGCAGTCACTGACGGATGCCGTCAGTGAGCTGCGGGGCATAATCGAGAGGCAGCTCCAGGCCAGCGGCGGGATTCTGTTTCGCGACTTTCATCTCGACGGCGCCGAAGCATTCAGGAGCTTCGCCGCCAGCTTTGGTCATCCGCTGCTCAGCTATGAATTCGGTTCGACGCCGCGCACGCAAGTGAGCTCTGGCGTCTACACGTCGACAGAATATCCGCCGCATCAAAGCATTCCCCTGCACAATGAGCAGGCCTACACGCGCGATTGGCCGTTGAAGATTTGGTTCTATTGCGAACAGCCAGCTCAGCAGGGCGGCGAGACGCCGATCGCCGACAGCCGGCTCATCTACCGCGACATGCCTGCCGCGATCCGGAGCCGATTTGCCGAGAAGGGCGTCATGTATGTCCGCAACTATGGCAGCGGCCTCGACGTAGACTGGCGAGACGTGTTCGGCGCGCAATCGAAGGCCGAAGTCGAGGCGTATTGTGCGGCTCATGCGATCGCCTGCGAATGGAAGGACGGCGATGAGCTGCGCACACGCCAGGTTTGCCAGGGCACCGCTGTGCATCCCTTCACGGGGGACAAGGTCTGGTTCAATCAGGCGCATCTCTTCCATGTCTCCAGTCTTGCACCCGAGGTGCGCGAAAGCCTGCTCGACATTGTGAGCGATCCGCTCGAACTGCCCCGCAACGCCTTCTATGGCGATGGCTCGCCGATCGAGGATGAGACGCTCGCTGCTGTCCGCGATGTGCTCGACCGCCATAAGATCATCTTTCCCTGGCAAGCGGGCGACGTCGTGATGCTCGACAACATGCTGACGGCGCATGCCCGCGAGCCGTTCAAGGGGCCGCGCCGGGTCATCGTCGCGATGGCACAAGCCTACGGGCTGCAGTGATCCCAGCCGTCCAGACCACTGATCGAATGCCACGCCGTTAGCGGATATCTGCAACATGTTCCCAGAAACTCTCGTCGAACGACTGCGTGAGCACGCTACGCTGCGAGCCGACCGTGTGGCGCTGCGCTTCATCGAGGGCGAGACTGTCGTTGGAGAGTTGACGTTCGCTGATCTCGACCGGCGTGTGCGTGCCCTGGCCGCACGGCTGCAGGATTTCGGTGGCGCCGGAGAACGCGCCGTCATTCTGCTGCCGAGCGGCCTCGACTACGCCGTGGCCTTTTATGCGTGCCTCTACGCCGGCGTGATTGCCGTGCCTGCCTATCCGCCGGAAAGCGGCAAGGAGCGCCATACGGCTCGCCTCGATGGCATCCTGCGCGACGCGGCGCCCCGCTTCATCCTCACCGCGGCGGGCCTGCGCGACAAGATCCCTGCCTCGTTCGGCCGCCTCGTCCCTCATGTTCTCGCCGTCGATGCCATCCCGGTGGAAGGTGCGGCGTCCTGGCACGAGACCGGGCCGCGAGGCGATGCGATCGCATTCCTTCAATATACGTCAGGATCGACGTCGCAACCGAAAGGCGTTTGCGTCACACACCGGAACCTCGTCGCCAACGAGCTCGCGATCGAGGCCGCGACGGGGGTGACGGCAGACGACGTCTTCGTCAGCTGGCTGCCGCTCTACCATGACATGGGTCTGATGGGCGGATTGCTGAGTCCGCTCTTCACGGGCTACTCGGCAGTGTTGATGTCGCCGCGCAACTTCCTGGAGCAGCCGCGCCGCTGGCTCGATGCGATTGATCGGCATGGCGGCACGGTCAGTGGCGGACCGGACTTTGCTTTTGCACTCTGCGCGGAACGGATCTCCGACGAAGCGATTTCGCGCCTTGATCTCAGCCGCTGGCGCTTTGCATTCTCCGGCTCGGAATTCGTGCGGCGTGCGACGCTCGAACGGTTCGCTGAGCGCTTCCGTCCCACAGGATTCGATCAGCGCGCGCTGACGCCGTGCTATGGACTCGCGGAGGCGACCCTGTTGGTCACAGCAGGCGAGCGTGCAAGCAGGGCTGTGTGCCACACACTCGAGCCGAACGCGCTTGCTCAGGGGCGTGTCGCCGATGCCGATGAGGGCTCCGCACTGATGGCGTGTGGCGTCGCAGCCGAACATCACGTCGTGCGGATCATGCGGCCGGATGGCTCGGGTGAGGCCGATGCGGACGAGATCGGCGAGATCTGGGTCGCTGGCCCGAGCGTGGCCAACGGCTATTGGAACAACGCACAGGCGACGCAACAGACATTTGTAAACAGAGGCGGCTCGCGCTGGCTGCGCACAGGCGACCTCGGCTTTCTCCGCGATGGCGCGCTGGTCGTGACGGGGCGGCTCAAGGATCTGCTGATCGTTCGTGGTCAGAACATCTATCCGTTCGACCTCGAACAGGCCGTCGAGACCGAGGTGTCCCAGGTTCGGAAGGGCCGCGTCGCGGCCTTCCCGGTCGAGATTGACGGTGCGGAAGGCATCGGCATCGCCGCGGAGTTCAGCAGAGCCGTGCTGCGGCGGACGCCATCTGACGCCTTGATCAAGGCCGTCGGCGATGCGGTCATGCGGCAGACCCAGGAATATCCCGCGGTTGTCGTGCTGCTCAATCCGCAGGGCATGCCGCTGACCACCAGCGGCAAGCTGCAGCGCTCCGCCTGTCGCGCGGGCTGGATGCAGGGGACGCTCGACAGTTTCAAGGTGTTCGCACGGGGGCAAGAGACCGCCGAACGGCCGGCGCCGGATCCGCTCACAGAAACCGAGCGCAGTCTTGCACTGATCTGGCAGGATGTGCTTCGCCTTGCGAAAGTCAGCCGCGAGGATGACTTCTTCGTGCTTGGCGGCAACTCGATTACCGCTGTGCAAATTGCCGGACGGGTGCGTGAGCGCCTGCATGTCGATCTTGATCTGCGCAGCTTTTTTGATGCGCCCACGCTCGGTGCTCTGGCCGCCTCGATCGATGCCGCGGACCGTGTGGCTGACGCCGTGCCTCCGCTGCGCACCGCAGCGCCGGACGCGCGCGTGCTGCTGTCGCCTGCACAGGAGCGGCTCTGGTTCCTTTGGAGCATGGACCCTGCCAGCACGGCCTACACCATCGCCTGTACGGTCATGTTCGAAGGCGCACTCGATCAGGCTCGACTGGTGCGCGCTCTGAACGACATCGTCGCGCGCCACGAACCGCTTCGCACCACCTTTGCGTCCCACGATGGCCGAGCGGCGCAAGTGATTCATGACGTCCAGGAGGTGCTCGTCGCCGTCGAGGATCTTCGGCGTTGCTCGGCGGCAGATCGTGCGATGCGGGCCGCAGCGCGAATCCAGAGTGAGCTGGCGAGGCCGTTCGATCTCGTCAATGGGCCGCTGCTGCGCGCCGTTCTGGTGCAATTGGCCGACGATCGGCACGAACTGCTGCTCTCGGCGCATCACATCGTGGCCGATGGTCTGTCACTCAATGTGCTGCTGAACGAACTCTCGAGCATCTATGGCTCGCATGGGCAGCAATCTCCAGCGTCACTGCCGCCGCTCGTCGTCCAGTATGCCGACTACGCGGCATGGCAACGGGCTTGGCTGACGAGTCCAGAGGCCGATCGGCAGATCGCCTATTGGCGCGAGCGGCTCGGTGAGACGCAGGAACCGCTGGCGCTCCCGTTCGATCGGCAGCGTCCGCCGGTTCAGAGTTATCGTGGTGACACCATTCACCTCGAGATCGGGGCGGACCTGGCGCGGAAGCTGCGTCGGCGTGCCGGTGAGCAAAGCGTCAGCATGTTCATGCTGCTGCTTGCCGCCTATCAGCTGCTGTTGTTCCGCTACTCGGGCCAGTCCGTTCTGCGGGTCGGCGTGCCGGTCGCCGGCCGCCGGCAGACCGAACTTGACGCCCTGATCGGCTGCTTCGTCAACACGCTGGTGCTGTGCGCCGACGTGGCTGACGATATGAGCTTCGGCGATCTGCTGAACCAGGCGAAGGCCGAAGTCATTGCGGCGCTCGCGCATCAGGACCTGCCGTTCGACAGACTTGTTGAAACGCTGAATCCCGTGCGGTTGGGCGGACATAATCCACTGTTCCAGGTCAAGTTCAACTACATGGCGGAGCCGAGAGGATTCGCGGCGGCCGACGGCCTGCGCGCCGAAACCCACATCATGGATCTGGTCGGCTCGCATTTCGATCTCGCGCTCGATGTCCTCGATGGCGCCGCGGGTATGGCGGCCAGCCTCAATTACGCAACCGATCTGTTCGACAGGCTCACCATCGAGCGGATGGGCGCCCAATTCGTCGAATTCCTGGAGCAGATCGCAGACGGCGTCGAACGCCCGCTGACCGACTTCGCTCTTGCACCTCAGCTTCGTCAGGCGGTGGCGCAGGAGGTTCGGACGTTCCCGCTGACGGACATCGTTGCGCTGATCGAGGCGGCGGCTGCGGGTCGTGGCGCCAAGGTCGCTCTGCGGCAAGGACGGGCCAGTGTCACATTTGCCGAGCTGCAGCGCTGGTCGGATCAGATTGCGTATCGGCTGGCGGCGCGCGGCGTCGGGCGCGAAGTACCCGTCGCACTGTGGATCGAGCGGTCCCCGGCATTCGTCGCGGCGCTGCTCGGGGTATTGAAGGCGGGCGGCGCTTATGTCCCGCTCGATCCGGCTTGGCCTGTCGCCCGCGCGCGGCGCATCCTCGAAGACGGAAAGATCCGCCTACTGATCGCGACCGGCGACCGCCTCGCAGCAGCGCAGGAGTTGGGATGTCTCGTGCTCGATGCCGAATGGCGCGATCACGACATCTCCGACCGATTCGTGCCGCATGCCAATCATTCGGCCCAGACCGCCTACATCATCTACACCTCCGGCTCGACCGGCGCGCCGAAGGGCGTCGCGGTGTCGCACGGCGCACTGGCGAACTACGTGCAGGCGGTGCTGACGCGGTTGCGGCCTGAGGCAGATACCAATATGGCGATGGTTTCGACCGTCGCCGCCGACCTTGGTCACACCGTCCTGTTCGGTGCGCTTGCCAGCGGCGCGACCCTGAACCTGCTGCCCGCTGATGCCGCATTCGATGCCGACGCCTTCGCACAGGCCATGCGCGAGGGGAGCGTCGACATCCTCAAGATCGTTCCGAGTCATCTGCGCGGTCTGTTGCAAGCGCGCCGTTCGGAGGACGTGCTGCCGCGGGATGTGCTTGTGCTCGGTGGTGAGCCTAGCGATCCGCGGCTGCTCGCAGACGTGCGCCAGCTGCGACCGCAATGCCGGATCGTCAATCATTACGGCCCGACCGAAACCACCGTGGGAATCGCGACCCATGAATGGGCAGGGATCACTGACGGCGATATCGTGCCGATCGGCCTGCCCGTGGCGAACCTGCGCGCTTATGTGCTCGACGATGCGTTGAGTGTGGTGCCATGCGGGGTCGCAGGCGAGCTCTATGTCGGTGGCTCGGGCGTTGCGCGAGGCTATTGCGGGGCGCCGGGGCAGACCGCCGAACGCTTCGTTCCGGATCCTTTCGGACCACCCGGCGAGCGCCTCTATCGCACCGGCGATCGCGTACGGTGCGACCGACTTGGACGGATCGTGTTCCTCGGCCGGCGCGATGACCAGGTCAAGCTCCGTGGCTACCGCGTCGAGCCGACCGAGATCGCGCGGGTGATGACCTCGCTCAGTCGCGTGGTCGATGCAGCCGTTGTGACCCGTGCGAGCGACGTCGAGCAGGATCGGCTCGAGCTGGTGGCCTATTGCGTCGTGGAGACGGGCACGGAGCTCTCGCCGGACATCCTGCGGGCGCAAATGACTGCGCTGGTACCGGACTATATGGTTCCTTCGCGCGTGATCATTCTCGATCGCCTGCCGCTGACCGCGAACGGCAAGCTGGACCGGGCTGCGCTTCCGCAGCCCGATGACGAGGCCACGACATCCTATGCCGATCCGGTCGGGGAGGTCGAGCAGACCATTGCCGCCGTGTGGCGCGAAGTGCTGGGTCGCGACCGTATCGGCCGCGACGACAATTTCTTCGAGCTCGGCGGCGATTCCATTCTCAGCCTGCAGATCATCGCAAGGCTGCGCAAACGCGGCGTGGTCCTGACACCCAAGCAGGTCTTTGCGCAGCAGACGATCGCGGCCCTGGCCGGCGTGGTTGCGACCACCTCCGCGCCGGCTGTGGCGGCGTCGGCGGCAGCGCGCAGCGTCGCGAACTCCGACGCTGCGGCGCTACTGCCGATCCAATTGCGGTTCTTTGCAGAGAAGATCCCCAGCCGTGATCACTTCAATCAGGCCGTGATGCTCGTACCGCGAGATCGCACCAGGTGGAGCGTGCTGCAGGCCGCGCTCATGGCGGTCGTCCTGCATCACGACGCGCTCCGTATGCGGTATCGTCGAGTGGCGGATACTTGGCAGGCGTCCCTTGCCGATCCGCCTGCAGCCTCCGATCTGCTGTGGACCCGAAGCGAGGTCCAGCCGGCTGATCTAGGCGCCATCACATCGTCCGCGCAGGCCAGCCTCTCGCTGGCGTCGGGAACCTTGCTCCGCGCAGTCGGCTGTGACCTCATCGATGGCAGTCAGCGTCTGCTGATCGCAATCCATCACCTCGCTGTGGATGGCGTGTCCTGGCGCATCCTGCTCGCGGACATCGTCTCGGCTTGCGAGCAGCTCGAGGCCGGAGCTGCGGCGGTCACCTTGCCGAAAAGCGACTCGCCGTCGTCCTGGGCAAAGCGGCTGCACGCATATGCGACATCCGAACGGCTAGCGGCCGAATTGCCGTTCTGGCTGGCAACGTCCCAAGGGAGCGATCTGCCTTGCGATGACGACCATGGCGGCGTCGACCTCGAAGCCGATGCTGATGAGGTGGTGCTCGATGTGGGCGCGGCGTTGACCGCGCAGCTTCTCGAGGCCGCGCCGGCAGCCTACCGCACCAGGATCAACGACCTGCTGCTCGCCGCGCTGGCACGTGCGGTCGCGATCTGGTGCGGCCGCGACGATATTGCGATCGAACTCGAGGGGCATGGTCGTGAGGACATCTTTGCCGATGCCGACATCACGCGAACGGTGGGATGGCTCACGAGCGCATTCCCGTTCCGCCTGAAGGGCGGTGCTGACGCCGATGCAGCCCTCATCAAGACAGTGAAGGAAGCCCTGCGCGCCGTTCCCGATCATGGAATCGGCTATGGGATCCTTCGCTACCTCGGCAGGCCTGAGCATCGCGAGGCACTCTCGCGGGCGCCAAACCCGCGCGTGATCTTCAACTATCTCGGCCGGTTCGATCAGGACCTCGGCGCGGCGGCCGCGTATCGGATCGGCGCGGAAGATCCCGGCGCGATGCGGGCGGCGGACACGCCGTTGCGGGCCTGGCTCACCATCAATGGCGAGGTGCGCGACGGCAGCCTCCGCCTTGCCTTCCGCTATGGCCGACGCCGCTATCGGCGGGCGACGATCGAGCGGGTTGCCGAGCTCTATCGCGCAGCGCTGCGCGGTCTCGTGGATCACTGTGTTCAGAGCGCGGGCTGCCTCACGCCCTCCGACGTTCCGCTCGCGAATCTCGATCAGGTGACGCTCGACCGTCTTAGTGCAGCGCGCGACGTTCGCAATATCGAAGAGATCTATCCGCTGTCGCCGATGCAGCAGGGGCTGCTGTTTCATGCGCTTCGCGATGGCCAGGACGACGCTTATGTCAATCAGCTTGCGGTGGAGCTGCGTGGTGTCACGCCGGCCGCGCTGTGCGCGGCGTGGCAAGCGGCGAGCGCGCAGCATGCAGTGCTGCGGACGGGCTTTGTCTGGCAGCTTTCGGAGGCGGCTCAGCAGATCGTCTATCGCCGGCTGGATGTTCCGATCGTCGAGGACGATTGGCGCAGCCGGATGGCCTCATTGCGCGAGGGCGCGGATCTCGACGCGGCGTTGGCCGAAGCCGGGCAGCGCGAACGAGCGCTTGGATTCGACGTCACCCAACCGCCGCTGCAGCGACTGCGTCTGATCCGGCTCGATCATGATCGGCTCTGGATGATTTGGACGCACCATCACCTGCTGGTCGATGGCTGGAGCTCGGCCCGGCTGCTGGCCGAGGTCCTGAAGCGCGCGGCTCGCGGCACGCCGGCTGTGTCACAAGGTCGATATCGCGACTACATCGCTTGGCTCCAGATGCAAGACCGCAGCGTGGCCGCTGATTTCTGGCGCGAGGCACTGGACGATCTCGCGGAGCCGACGCTGCTCGCTGATGCGCTGCACGCCAGGGGCCCAATCAGCCGGGCGATCGGACACGGACGGCTGACGCAGGTCCTGGACGGCGCGCTGGCGACGCGTCTCAAGCGGTTCGCGGCGCAGCGGCGGGTCACCATGAATACGCTGCTGCAGGGCGCCTGGGCGCAGGTGCTGCGGCAGCTCTGCGGGCAGGCCACCATTTGCTTCGGTGTCACCGTCGCCGGACGCCCGGCAGAGCTTGTCGACGCGGAGCACGGGATTGGGCTGTTCATCAACACGTTGCCGCTGGTCGATACGGCGCATCCGCAGGCGGCGATCGGTGATTGGCTGCGCGCGCTGCAGGCGCGCAACGTGGCGGCCCGCGACTATGAATGGATGCCGCTGCACGAAATCCAGCGCCTCGCCGAGCTCGGTGGCCGGCAGATGTTCGATAGCATCCTGGTGTTCGAGAACTATCCAATCGACCAGTCCCTGATGGATCGCAACGATGCCTTGCCGCAGGTCGGACGTGTCGAGCATGTGACACCGACGACCTATGCAATGGCGGTCGCGGTCTTCGAAAGCGGCGAAAGTCTCCGGCTCGACTTCAACTATGATCGGTCGCAGCTGGATGAGCACGCAGCACGATGGGTGAGCGCTGCGATGCGCGACTGGCTGATCGCGATCACGGCCGATGCCTCGCGCGTCATGGGCAGCCTGCAGGCGATCAGCGAGGAGACGCTCGCAAGCGTTCTGCGTTGGGGGAGCGCGGATGGCGACGCCCTCGCGCCGGGATCGCTGAACCTCGTGGCGCAGATCGAGGCTCAGGCGGCCCGAACGCCCGATGCGGTTGCCGTCATCAGCGGCGAGCGCCGGCTGAGCTATGCTGAGCTGAATGCCCGATCAAACCGGTTGGCGCGGCGGCTGAGGGCGCGCGGGATCGGTCCTGACGTGGTGGTCGGCCTTGCGCTGGAGCGCGCGCCGATCATGCTGGTGGCGCTGCTTGCGGTGTTGAAGGCGGGAGGGGCTTATCTGCCGCTCGATCCCGACTATCCGCCTGACCGTCTCGTCCACATGCTCCGCGACAGCGGCACGAAGCTGCTGCTGACGCAAGCGTCGCTTCAGGATCGATTTGCGGCAGCGCTGGCCGATGGCGGCGCCGAGGCCTGGCTGCTCGATGATCAGACCGGTCAAGAGGCTGGCTCAGCCGCCAATCTCGGCATTGGCCTGCATCCGGAGAATCTCGCTTATCTGATCTACACCTCGGGCTCGACCGGGCTGCCCAAGGGCGTGATGGTGCGGCATGGCGCGGTCGCGAATTTTCTGGCCACGATGGCCGAGCAGCCGGGAATGGCGTCCGCAGATTGCGCGCTAGGCCTGACGTCGCTGTCGTTCGATATCGCGGTGCTGGAGCTGTGGCTGCCATTGACGTGCGGGGCTCGCATCGTGCTCGCCGATCGGGCCGCCGCGCATGATCCGGCGGCGTTGAAGGCGATGATGGTCAGACATGGTGTGACCATGGTCCAGGCGACGCCGTCGAGCTGGCGCATGCTGCTTGACCATGAGGACGGTGACGTGTGGCTTCCCGACGGCTGCCGCGTGCTGAGTGGTGGCGAGGCGCTAGCGCCCGACCTGGCCGCGCGGCTGACGGAGCTGAGCCACGATGTCTGGAACCTGTATGGGCCGACCGAGACCACGGTCTGGTCCGCGCGCCGTCGGCTTGACGCGAACAATCGGTCGCCTGTGCTGGGTGGGCCGGTCGGCAATACGACGTTCTATGTGCTCGACTCGCATTTCAATCTCGCGCCGATTGGCGTGGCCGGCGAGCTCTTTATCGGCGGCGCGGGACTTGCGCGTGGCTATTGGCGCCGTGCAGGGCTGAGCGCCGAGCGCTTCGTCCCGGATCCGTTTGGGCCGGCCGGTGCGCGGCTATACCGTACCGGTGATCTGGCGCGCTGGCGTGCCGATGGCGTGCTCGATTATGTCGGTCGCGCCGACCATCAGGTGAAGATTCGAGGCCGCCGGATCGAGCTCGGCGAAATCGAAGCGCATCTCCGGGCGCAGCCCGGCGTACGCGACAGTGTCGTGGTGGCGCGGGAGATCGGCGGCGGCCTGAATTTGATCGGCTATGTCAGCGGCGATGAAGCGCTCGATGCTGCAAGCCTGCGCTCGGCCCTCATCGCGGTGCTGCCAGACTACATGGTGCCGTGGCGGTTGATCATATTGCCGCAACTGCCGCTCACGCCCAACGGCAAGATCGACAGGCGCAGGTTGCCGCCGCCGTCTCAAGGCGGCCCTGTCGAGCAGGTGCATGAGGCTCCTGTTGGCGAGATCGAGGTCACTCTTGCCCGGATCTGGGCGGAGCTGCTCGCCGTCGAGCGTGTGAGCCGCAGCGACCGCTTCTTCGAGCTGGGCGGGCATTCGCTGCTGGCCGTGCGGCTGATCAGCCGCGTCTCGCAGGAGTTCGGCGTCGCGCCGCCATTGTCCGAGCTGTTCGCCCGCCCGGAGCTGGCGGAATTCGCCCGCGCCGTCTCGATCAGGCTGATTGAGGAGGAATTCGAGGCGCGCGAGCTCCAAGAGCTGATCGAGGCAGAGTAGCGATGAAACGACAATCAGCCGAGCCCAACCTGACGGATCTCGACTCGGAGGCGCTGCAGCGTCTGGCGCTTGCTGCCAGGGAGCGAAGCCGCAAGGCGGGCAGGCGGCATCCCGGTGCGATCCCGATCATCGATCGCGCGGGCAAGCTGCCGCTGTCCTTTGCGCAGCAGCAATTGTGGCTCGTCTCGCAGCTTGATGGCGTGAGTACGAACTATCACCTGGATGTCGTGTTGCGGCTGCAGGGAGAACTCGATCTCGCCGCCTGGCGTCGCAGTCTCGATCGCCTGCTCGGACGTCATGAGGCGCTGCGCACGATCTTCATTGCCGAGCATGGCGAGCCGCAGGTCCAATTGCTGCCGCCGGACACGGTGGTGCCGCTCTCGTGGCATGATCTCCGTGCCCGGCCGGATCGCGAACAGCGCTTCCGCGAGCTGCTCGAAGAATGCCGGGGCGAGCCGTTCGATCTTGCCTGCGGACCGCTGATCCGCAGTCATCTGATCCGCCTTGATGATGACGTGCATGCCGCGCTGCTCAGCCTGCACCACATCGTCTCGGACGGCTGGTCGATGGGCGTGATCGTGCGTGAGCTTTCGGCGCTGTATACGGCCTTCGCCGCGGGTGAAGGCGATCCCCTGCCGCCGCTCGCGCTCCAATATCCGGACTTCGCCGCATGGCAGCGCAAGGCGCTGACGCAGCAGAAGCTGAAGCGCCAGCTGGATCATTGGACGGGCGCCCTGGCCGGGGCGCCGCCGATGCTGACGTTGCCGACGGATCGTCCGCGAACGGTGCCGAGATCGATCGCCGGCGCTGCGGTGCCCGTGGAGATCGGCGGTGAGCTGTCAGGTGCGATTCGGCAGCTCGGCCGCATGCTCGGCGCCACACCGTTCGTGATCGTGCTCTCGGCATGGGCCATCGTGCTGTCTCGGCTCGCCGGCCAGCTTGATCTCGTGATCGGCACGCCCACGGCAAACCGGACGGTGGCTCAGCTGGAGGGGCTGGTCGGCTTCTTCGCCAACATGCTGGCCGTGCGCCTCGATCTGACGGAGGCGCCGAGCGTGGCGGAGCTGGTCGAGCGTGTGAAGAAGGCAGTGCTTGCGGCGCAAGACCATCAGGACCTGCCCTTCGAACATCTTGTCGAAGCGCTGCAGCCGCCGCGAAATCCGGATCATACGCCCATCTTCCAGGTCGTGTTTGCGTGGCAGAGCAACGACGTTGGCGAGCTGGCGCTTCCCGGCATCGATGTCGTGCGCCTGGCCGCGGAGCCGCGGCAGATCAAGTTCGATCTCGAGCTCGATCTCAGCGAGACCGCCGGCGGTATCTCCGGACGGCTGAACTACGCGACGGCCCTGTTCGATGAAGCGACCGTGCTGCGGCAGCGCAACTACCTGATGGCGGCGCTGCGGGCCATGGTCACCGATGTCGGTCAGTCGGTGCAGGCGATTGAGCTGCTGTCCGGCGAGGAGCGGTCAATGCTCCTCGACCATTGGAACCGGACGGATTTGTTCACGCCGCCCGAACGCTGCATCCAGGACCTGATTGCTGACCAGGTCCATCGATGGCCGGCCGCTGTGGCGCTGGTGCATGACGGCGTCCGATTGACCTATCGCGAGCTCGATACGAGAGCCAATCGCTTGGCTCATCATCTGCTCGAGCACGGTGCGGCTCCCGATCGCCTGGTGGCAATCTGTCAGCAGCGCGGTATCGACGCGATCGTCAGCCTGCTCGCGGTTCTCAAGGCAGGAGCTGCCTATCTGCCGCTCGACCCGGTGTACCCGGCACAGCGGCTGCGTGAGATCCTGGCCGACGCTGAACCTGTGCTGCTGTTGTGCGACAACGACGGCGCCGCGAAGCTCGGCGATGTCGCGTGCCCTGTCCTTGACGTGAAGAGACATGCGCCGAAATGGCATGATATGCCCGACGTCGCGCCCGTGATTGCCGGCCTGACGCCGCGCCATCTCGCCTACGTCATCTATACCTCCGGCTCCACGGGCAAGCCGAAGGGTGTGATGATCGAACACCGCGGCCTGGTGAATCTTGCGCTGGCCCAGATCGCGCTCTTCGAAATCAAGCGCGACAGCCGTGTCGTACAATTCGCGTCGTTCAGCTTCGATGCAAGCGTCTGGGACATCGTCATGGCGTTGTGTTCGGGTGCCGAGTTGCATCTGATCGGCGGCGACGCACACCGCGATGCCTCGGTGCTGTTCGACTATTTCGCGGATCATCGCATCACGCATGCCACGCTGCCGCCTGCGATGCTGCAGGGCCGGCCGGACCTGGAACGTCTGGCCGTCCTGGAGACCTTGGTGCTTGCCGGCGAATTGCCAAAGGCGGAACTCATCGCGGCGTTGCCGCTCAGCGTCGCCGTGTTCAATGCCTACGGGCCGACCGAAGCCACCGTCTGCGCCACCGCATGGCGTCGCCCCGCTGGCTTTGTCGATGGGGCCGTTCCGATCGGAAGACCGATCGCCAATGCGCGCATCTATCTGCTCGACGATCTGGGGGGGCCGGTGCCACGTGGCGCGGTCGGCGAGATCTGGATCGGTGGAGCAGGGGTTGCGCGCGGCTATCTCAACCGGGTTGATCTCACGGCGGAACGCTTCGCCACGGACCCATTCGCGTCGGGCGAAGATGCGCGGATGTACCGCACCGGCGATCTCGGGCGCTACCGCCCCGATGGCGACATCGAGTTCCTCGGTCGCAACGATCATCAGGTCAAGATCCGCGGCTTCCGCATCGAGCTCGGTGAGATCGAGGCGCGCTTGGCGGCGCTCGACGGCGTAAGGGATTCCGCTGTGCTGGCGCGACGCACGACGCATGGCGACACCACGCTCACCGCCTATGTGGTGCCGGCCGAGGGCGTCGGCGCCGTCGGCCCCTGGAGCGCGCAATTGCGGGCGCATCTACAGGCCTGCCTGCCAGACTACATGGTGCCCTCCGCCATCCTGTGTCTGCCTGCGCTTCCGCTGACGCCGAACGGCAAGGTCGACCGCAACGCGTTGCCCGCCCCGGATGACGGCGCTTTCTCGCGCCGCGCTTATGCAGCGCCGCAAGGAGAGCGCGAGTTCGAGCTTGCCGCCATATGGAGCGAGCTTCTCGGCATCGATCGCATCGGGCGGAACGATCACTTCTTCGAGCTTGGCGGTCAATCGCTGCTGATCGTCCGCTTGCTGGACCGTCTGCAGCGCCGTGGCTTCACGACGAACGCGCGGACCGTGTTCGTCAAGCCGGTGTTGCACGAGCTTGCGGCGAGCCTGCATCGCCTCGACGAGGTGGCCATTCCGGAGAATCTGATCACGGAACGGACGACGACCATCACGCCGGAGATGCTGCCGCTGATCGCGCTGAACCAGTCCGAAATCGATCGAGTGGTCGATCAGGTGCCCGGAGGTGTCGCCAACATCCAGGACATCTACGCGCTGTCGCCGCTGCAGGAAGGCATCATGTTTCATCATCTGCTGGCGACGGAGGGGGATCCTTACGTGCTCGTCGCGCAGATGGCGTTTCCGAGCCGCGATCTGCTCGATCGCTATCTGGCTGCCGTCCAGCAGGTGATCGACCGGCACGATGTGCTGCGTACATCGATCGTTTGGGACGGCCCATCCGTCCCCGTTCAGGTGGTCTGGCGGCGGGCGCAGATTGAGGTCACAGAGGTCGCGCTCGATGGTCACGGGCCGGCGCATCTGGAACTCGCCAAGCGGTTCGATCCGAGATCGTCCCGGATCGATCTGTCCAAGGCGCCGCTGCTGAGGTTTGCCGTGGCCCGCGATCCGGCAGGCGAGCGCATGCTGCTGCTGGTTCTGCTGCACCACATGATCGGCGATCACGCGACGTTGGAGGCTATTCATCGCGAGGTGGAGGCCATGATGTCGGGTTGTGCGCATCTCCTGCCCGCTCCGACGCCGTTCCGCAATCTCGTGGCCCGAAGCCGCGATGCTGCGAGGCGGGACGCCGAGCAGCGCTTCTTCCGCGGCATGCTGGCTGATATCGACGCGCCGACAGCGCCGTTCGGCCTGTTGGATGTACGTAGCGACGGCGACAGCGTTCGCGAAGCGAAGCTGGCAATCCCGTCGGCGCTTGATGCGCGTGCCCGTACTCAGGCGCGACGCCTCGGCGTGAGTCTTGCCAGCCTGTGTCACCTCGCCTGGGCGCAGGTGCTCGCACGGAGCAGTGGGCGTGAGCAGATCGTGTTTGGCACGGTCCTGTTCGGGCGCATGCAGACCGGCGCCGGGCTCGACCGCAGTTTGGGTCTGTTCATCAACACGCTACCGCTACGGCTCGATCTCGACGAGACTTCTGTCGAGACGAGCGTGCGCGTGGCGCATGCTCGCCTGGCCGAGCTGACGATGCATGAACACGCGTCATTGGCCATGGCGCAGCGATGCAGCGGCGTCGCGCCGCCGGCACCGCTGTTCTCGGCGATCCTGAATTATCGCCATAGCCGGAAGCGGGAGCCGGAAGCGGTATTGGACAGCCCGTTGCATGCGGTTGAATGGCTCGGCGCGGAGGAGCGTACGAACTATCCCTTGATGCTTGCAGTCGATGACGACGGCGACGCATTGCGCCTAACGGCCCAGACCGCCGCGGCTGTCACGCCGCACCGGATCTGCGCGATGATGCAGCGATGTCTCGACCAACTCGTATCGGCGCTCGAAACCGATCCGCACATGCCGGTTTGTCGGGTGGACGTGATCCCGGCGGGAGACCGTGCGCAACTGCTCGAGGCCTGGAATGCGACGGCCAAGGCTCTGGACCGACCATGCGTGCCCCGCCAATTCGAGGCGCAGGCGGCCCGCAGGGGCGATGCAATCGCGCTGATCCATGGCGACGAGACGATCAACTATGGCGAACTGAACGCGCGGGCAAACCGGCTGGCATCCCGCCTCAGGACCCACGGGATCGGGACGGATGTCGTGGTCGGCCTGGCGCTGGAGCGCAGCATCACGACGATGGTGGCGCTGCTCGCGGTGCTCAAGGCCGGCGGAGCCTATCTGCCGCTCGATCCGGACTACCCGGCCGAGCGGCTGGCCCACATGCTCGGCGACAGCGGAGCCAAGCTGCTGCTGACGCAGGCGGCGCTGCTGGATCGGTTCGCGCCGGCGCTGAGGACGAGCGGAGCCGAGGCCTGGCTGCTCGATACGGAGTCGGGCGACGGCGACGATGCCAATCTTGATCTCGAGATCCATCCAGAAAGCCTGGCCTACGTCATCTATACGTCGGGCTCGACCGGGCTGCCGAAGGGCGTGATGGTGCGCCATGGTGCGGTGACGAACTTCCTGGCGACCATGGCCGAGCAGCCCGGCATTGCGCGTGACGATCGCGTGCTCGGATTGACCTCGCTGTCGTTCGACATCGCGGTGCTGGAACTGTGGCTGCCGCTGACGCATGGCGCACAGGTGGTGCTGGCCGATCGCACTGCCGCGCATGATCCCGCGGTGCTGAAGGCGATGGTGGCGCGGCATGGCGTGACCATGATCCAGGCGACGCCATCGAGCTGGCGCATGCTGCTCGATCATGATGAGACAACGGACTGGCTGCCCGGAGATGGCCGTGTGCTGAGCGGCGGCGAGGCGCTGGCGCCGGACCTGGCGCGGCGGCTGACGGCGCTGAGCCGCGAGGTCTGGAACCTGTATGGGCCGACCGAGACCACGGTGTGGTCGGCGCGCCACCGGCTCGATGCGGCCGAATCCCAGCCGATGCTCGGTGGTCCGATCGGCAATACGACGTTGTATGTGCTGGACGGCCATCTCAATCTCGCGCCGGTCGGCGTGACCGGCGAACTGTTCATCGGCGGCGCGGGCCTCGCCCGCGGCTATTGGCAGCGTGCGTCGCTGAGTGCGGAGCGCTTCGTCCCGGATCCGTTTGGGCCGGCCGGTGCACGGCTGTACCGGACCGGGGACCTGGCGCGCTGGCGCGCCGACGGCGTGCTCGACCATGTCGGCCGCGCCGATCATCAGGTCAAGATCCGCGGCCATCGCATCGAGCTTGGCGAGATCGAGGCGCGGCTGCGCGAGCAGGCCGGGGTGCGCGACAGTGTCGTGGTGGCGCGGGAGCTGGGCGGAAGCCGGCAGTTGGTCGGCTATGTCAGCGGCGAGGATGCACTCGATGGCGCGAGCTTCCGCGCAGCGCTGGTCCCGGTGCTGCCGGACTACATGGTGCCGTCGCGTGTGATGGTGCTGCCGCAGCTGCCGCTGACGCCGAACGGCAAGATCGACCGCAAGGCGCTGCCGCAGCCCGATGCACGGCCGAGTGAGCGAGCGCGCATCGCGCCGCGCAATCCGACCGAGGCGGCGCTCGCCGCGATCTGGGCCGATCTGCTGCATCAGGACGAGGTCGGCGTCACCGACAATTTCTTCGAGCTCGGCGGCGATTCGCTGGTTGCGGTTCAACTCGTCGGCCGCATCAAGCGCGATCTCGCACGCGATCTGCCGCTGAAGCGGCTGTTCGAGCTGACGACAATCGAGCGGATGGCGTCAGTGCTGGCCGTGAATCCACCAGAGAACAGACGCGGCGACGAGATCGCCGCCATGTTCGATCTGCTCAAGGAAGTCGAGCTCGCCGATGAATGATCAATCCGGACTTCAGCAGCAGCAGCTCAGCGAAATCGCGCGCCGCCTCGCATCGCTAGACCCAGCGAAGCAGCGCACCTTTCTGACACAGCTCGCTGCGAAGGGTATCGATCTGTCGATTCTGCCAATCGCGCGGCAGCAATTGCAGCGGGCACCGCTGTCGTTCGTGCAAACTCGCCTTTGGTTCCTATGGCGGATGGACCCGGGCAGTGCAGCCTATAACATGCCCCTTTCGATCCGTCTTCGCGGTCGACTCGATGGCGATGCGCTGCAACGGGCTCTCGATGAATTGGTGATCCGCCACGCCGCGCTCCGCACTGTGTTTCGACAGGACGGCGGCGAACCCGAGCAGATCATCTGCCCGCCGCGGCCGGTCGAGCTGCGCCGGATCATCTTTGGCGGCGACGACCGCGAGCAGCAGGCCGCACGGGTGCGGCGTGAACAGGCCAATCTGCCGTTCGATCTCGAGGCGGGTCCGTTGCTGCGTGCGGCCCTGCTGGCGCTCGGTGAACAGGATCACATCCTCACGGTGACGCTGCATCACATTGTGGCTGACGGCTGGTCTCTGCAGGTGCTGACCGACGAGTTCTGGCAGCTCTATGGCTGCGCGGCGCGAGGCGAGGTTCGCTCGGTCCCCGCGCTCGAGATCGACTACGCCGACTTCGCGGCCTGGCAGCGGCTGTGGGTCAACGCGGTGGAAGGTGACCGGCAACTCGGCTATTGGACCGGCCGTCTTCGCGACACGACGATGCTGCAGCTGCCGTTTGATCGCGCGAGGGCCGCCGAGGCCGATCAGTCCGGTGACGCCGTGCGTCTTGCGCTCGGCGCCCCCCTGGCGGGCCGCGTGAGGGCGCTCGCGCAGCGCCACCAGACGACGATCTTCGTTGTGCTGTTGGCGGCCTTCAAAGTGCTGCTCTATCGGTACAGCGGACAGTCCGATATCTGTGTTGGAGTTCCGATCGCCAATCGCGACCGACCGGAGACGCGGCAACTGATCGGCCCGCTCGTCGATACGCAGGTGCTGCGCACGCAGATCGACACGCGATGCACGATCGCGGACTTCGTCATTGCCGTACGCAATGCAACGCTCGACGCGCGGGAGAACCAGGACGTTCCATTCGAGCGTGTGCTGGACGTCTTGCAGCCCCAGCGCAGCCTGAGCCAGAGTCCGCTGTTTCAGGTGATCTACAATCATCAGCGCCGCCGTGACCATTCCGAGGCCTATGCTTCGGCGGAACTGCAAATCGAGACGATCGCGCCCGAGATCGAGACCGTCAAATTCGATCTCGCTCTCGACACCGAGGAACTGCCATCGGGCGACATTTCGGCGCTGTTTTCCTTTGCGACGGCGCTGTTCGATCGCTCGACGAGCGAGCGGCTTGCGACGCATTGGCGTGCGATCCTGGAGATCATGGCGGATGAGCCCGCGCGCCCGCTCGCGGCCATCGATTTTCGGTCGGCGCTCGAACGCGAGACAGTGAGCCGGTGGAACCAGAGCGTTCCTGCCGCGAAGCCGTGCCTCCCGGTGCATCGCCTGTTCGAGAAAAATGCCGAGGACAGACCTGGCGCGCCGGCGCTGATCTTCGGGGCGGAGACGGTCAGCTATGGAGCTCTGAACAATCACGCCAACGCGATTGCCCGGCACCTGATCGCGCAAGGCATTCGGCCTGGCGACGTCGTCGGGCTCTCGATGCGGCGCTCACCCGAACTGGTCGCGGCGTTCATTGCCGTGTTGAAGGCCGGCGCGGCCTATCTGCCGCTCGACCCGGATCATCCGCTGGCAAGGCAATCCGCAGCGATTCGCGATATCGGAACGACCGTCGTGCTGGTCGCGGCGGCTGGTCTGCGCGAATGGTCGCGGATGGAAGGGGTCAGCGTCGTCGATGTCGGTGCAATTCGGTGCGAGGGCCGCGAGACCGATCCGGCGATCGGTGTCCATCCGCAGAGTTTGGCCTACGTGATCTACACGTCGGGTTCGACCGGCGTGCCGAAGGGCGTCGCGGTCGCGCACGGGCCGTTTGCCGTCCATTGCGAGGTCACGGCCGAACTCTATGAGATGGATCGGCAGTCGCGCGAGTTGCACTTCCTCTCCTTCACCTTCGATGGCGCCCATGAGCGGCTTTGGACTGCGCTGAGCTGTGGTGCAGCGCTGGTGATGCGCGACGCCGATCTCTGGTCGGCCGAGCAGACCCTGGAGGTCATGCGCGCGCAGAACGTCACCAATGCGGGCTTCCCGCCAGCCTATTTGCAGCAGCTCGCCGACTTCGCAGCGTGGCGCGGCAATCCGCCGCCGGTGTCGCTCTATTCGTTCGGCGGAGAGGCGATGCCGAAGTCGGGGTTCGACAAGATCCGGCGCGCGCTGCAACCGCGCAAGCTGATCAATGGCTACGGCCCAACGGAAGCCGTGGTGACGCCGCTTGTCTGGAAGACGGACGCTGCGGCCGAGATCGACTGCGCCTATGCTCCGATCGGTCGCCCGGTCGGACGGCGCTCGGCCTATGTGCTCGATGGCGATCTCAACATCGTGCCGGTCGGGGTTACCGCCGAGTTGCACATCGGCGGCGAAGGGTTGGCGACCGGCTATTGGAACCGTCCGGGCCTCACGGCAGAACGCTTCATCCCCGATCCCTATGGTGAACCCGGCGCGAGGCTGTATCGCACCGGTGATCTGGCCCGCTGGCGTGCCGATGGTGTGATCGATTATCTCGGGCGCTCCGACCATCAGCTCAAAATCCGTGGCTTTCGCATCGAGCCCGGCGAGATCGAAGCGCGGCTGGCGCAGCAGAGCGGCGTCCAAGCGGCCGTGGTGGTCGCGCGCGAGGTCGCCGGACGCCAGCAACTCGTCGGCTACGTCTGTGGCGAGGCTCTTGATGAAAGGACATTGCGGGCGGCCCTGCTGGAGGAACTGCCCGACTATATGGTCCCGGCGCGCATCATTTGCGTGGCGCAGATGCCGCTCACGGCCCACGGCAAGATCGACCGGGACGCCTTGCCGCTTCCCGCACATCCCGCGGCCGCGACAGACTACGTCGCTCCGCAGACCGAGGCGGAGCTGACCTTGGCGGCGATCTGGTCCGAGCTGCTCGGGCAGGCGCGCGTCGGATTGACCGACAATTATTTCGAGCTTGGCGGCGACTCCATCGTTTCGCTTCAGGTGGTCGGACGTGCACGCCAACGTGGTCTGTTGATCGAGCCGCGCGACCTGTTCCGGCATCAGACGCTTCAGGAGCTGGCGCGTGCCGCACGGAGCGACCGCGCGGCTGATGTTGGAGTGCACCCGGCGGAGCGCGACCACGAGCCGGTGCCAATATTGCCAATTCAGCGCCGCTTCTTTGCTGAGGACGCCGGCGAGCGGCATCATTGGAACCAAGCCGTGCTGCTCATGCCAGCATCGCGATTGGACTGGCGGGCGATCGCCCGGGCCGTGGCAGCCGTGCTGGCACAGCATGATGCCTTGCGGATGCAGTTCGCCGAAGTCGATGGCGCGTGGCAGGCCACCTATGGCGAGGCGCCGTCCGCCGCCGACTTGCTCTGGATACGTCACGTTGCGGACGCGGCAGAGATCGCGGCGGTCGCCGCAACCGCGCAGGCGAGCCTGTCCTTGCAGGGGCCGCTGCTCCGAGTGGTCGGAATGGATGTGAGTGACGGGAGCCAGCGGCTGCTGATCGTCGTGCATCATCTCGTCGTCGACGGCGTGTCCTGGCGCATTCTGCTGGAGGATCTCGCATCGGCCTATGAACAGGCTACGCGGGGCGCCACGACGATGGTGTTGCCGCCAAAAAGCCAATCGGTCGCATCCTGGGGCAGGAGGCTCGAAGACTATGCCTCGTCCGTCGAGCTTGCCGGGCAGCTCGCCTACTGGCGGACGCGGGGTCTTGCGTCCGATCTCCTCTGCGACCAGGATCATGACGATATCGATCGGGTCGCCGATGGCGAGGAGGTCGTTGTCGCCTTCGACGCGGACCTCACTGCCAAGCTGTTGAAGGACGCTCCGGCGGCCTACCGCACGCAGGTGAATGATCTCCTGCTTGCCGCGTTGGCCAGGTCGGTCGGACGCTGGAGCGGGCTCGATGACGTGCTCGTCGAGTTGGAGGGGCACGGTCGCGAGGACATCTTCGACGGCGTCGAGCTGTCGCGGACGGTCGGCTGGTTCACGACCGCATTTCCCGTCCGGCTGTCGGGTTGCGCGAGCGATGATGCGACGCTCATCAAGTCGATCAAGGAGGAGCTGCGCGCCATTCCGTCGCGTGGGCTTGGCTACGGCGTTCTGCGCTATTGCGGCACCCGTGCACAAAGCGCAGCCTTGGCGGAGAGCGCGGAGCCGCGCATCGTCTTCAACTATCTCGGCCAGTTCGGCGCGAGTCTCGGTCCCGACAGTGCCTTCAGCATTGCGCCGGAAAGTGCCGGACCATCGCGCAGTGCCAGCGCGCCGCTCGGCCGCTGGATCAGCATCAACGGCCAGGTACTCGACCGCGAGCTGCAGCTCACATTCGGCTTCGGGCGCAGGCGCTTTCGCCGCGCCACCATCGAACGGCTTGCCAATCATTATGCCGATGCGTTGCGCGAGCTCGTCGCGTATTGCACCAGCGGCGTACATGGCATCACGCCATCGGACGTTCCCTTGTCACGTCTCAGTCAGCCGGAGCTCGACCTGCTCGGAGGCGCGCACGACCGGCGCGAGATCGAGGACATCTATCCGCTGTCGCCGATGCAGCAGGGCATGCTGTTCCACGCGCTGCGTGACGCCGACAGCGGCAGCTATGTCAGCCAGATCGCGGTCGACATCAGCGGTGTCGATGCCTCAAGGCTGCAGGCCGCCTGGCAGGCCGTGACCGCCCGCCACGCGGTGCTGCGGACCGCCTTCGCCTGGCGCGAACTGTCCGGCCCTCCGCAGCAGATCGTCTATCGACAGGGGACGGTGCCGTTTGTCGTTGAGGATTGGCGCGACCGTATCGCGGCGATGGAAAGGGCCGCGCGCGACAGCGCACTGGCGGCCGTCGCGCAAGCGGAACGGCAGGCCGGTTTCGACCTGTCGCGGCCGCCGCTGCAGCGGGTCCGTCTCATTGCGCTCGGCGACGGGGCACATCGGCTGATCTGGACGCATCACCACATCCTGCTCGATGGCTGGAGCGCGGCACGGCTGATCGCCGAGATCATGCAGCATGTCCGTGGAGGAACGCTTTCTGCCGTCGCGGGCCGATACCGCGACTACATCGCGTGGCTGACGCGACAGGACCGGGACGCGACAGCGGCATTCTGGTCGCGATGGCTCGCACCGCTGGAAGAGCCGAGCCTGCTGGCCGATTCGCTGGGAGGACCCGCAGATCTCGCTTGCGGTCATGCCTACATCGATCTCGTCATCGACGCGATGCAGACCGAACGGCTGCACGCTGTGGCGCGTCGCGAACGGGTGACCTTGAACACCGTCCTGCAAGGCGCGTGGGCCCAGCTCGTGCGGCGGATGACGGGCCGAAGCGCCATCAGCTTCGGTGCGACGATCTCGGGACGGCCGCCCGAGATCGCCGGCGTGGAGGAGATCGTCGGTCTGTTCATCAACACAGTGCCGGTGCTCGACAGCCCGAGCCCCCAGACGCTGGTTGGCGATTGGCTGCGTGGCCTGCAGGCCGCGAACGTGGATTTGCGCGAGCACGGCTGGATGCCGCTCTACGAGATTCAGCGGCTCGCCGGCCGTGCCGGCCGTCCGCTGTTCGATACCATCTTCGTGGTTGAGAACTATCCGGTCGACGATGTCCTGCGCGACCAGCCAGGAGACGGTCCGCGCGCCAGCGGCGCCGAGCAGATCTCGATCACGAACTATCCGCTGACGATTGCGGTGTTTGTTGCGCCGTCCGGCATCAAGCTGGGGTTTCGCTATGATCGCAGCCGGTTCGATCGCGCGCAGATCGAACGGATGCAAGCTGCATTTGCCCATCTGCTGGCGCGCATGGCTGACGCCGGCGACCGTCCGCTGGCCGAATTGCATGGCGTGGATGACACCGCCGTGCGGCGCACCCTCGGTTGGAGCACCGGGTCTGTCGTGCAGACGGCCGGCGACGAGCCTCTGGACGTCGTGGCGCAATTCGAGCGACGCGTCGCAGCGCATCCGGCTGCCATCGCGTTGGTCACCGACGACGCACGGATGAGTTATGCCGAGCTGAACGCCCGCGCAAATCGCCTGGCGCGGCAGCTTCGGGCACGCGGTGTCGCTCAGGATGCGGCGGTCGGGCTCGCATTCGAGCGCAGCATCGACATGATTGTCGCCGTGCTCGCGGTGCTGAAGGCCGGCGCAGGATATCTGCCGCTCGATCCCGACTATCCCGATCAGCGCCTCGCAGCCATGCTGCGCGACAGCGGCGCGAAGATTGTCCTGACCATGTCCGGTCTGCAAGACCGCCTCAGCGCGACGGGTGTTGCGGGGAACGTCGAGGTGGTCGTGATCGGCGCTGCGGACCGCAATCCACCGGCCGACATCGACAGCTCGAATCTCTCGCTCCCCACGCATGCCGAAGGTCTTGCCTATGTGATCTATACGTCGGGCTCGACCGGCATCCCCAAGGGCGTCGCCTGTACGCGTGGGGCACTGGCCGCAAGGTTGGCCTGGATGCAGGCCGAATATGCGCTCGCGCCCGGCGAAACGCTGCTGCAGAAGACGCCGTTCAGCTTCGACGTTTCGGTCTGGGAGATAATGTGGCCGCTGACGATCGGCGCGCGATTGGCGATCGCCCCTCCGGGCGCACACCGTGAGCCGAAGAGATTGATCGACGCGATCACGACCCACGGCGTGACCACGCTGCACTTCGTCCCACAGATGTTGGCCCAATTCATCGCCGATCCTGGAGCGGTGCGGTGCACGAGCCTGAAGCGGCTGTTCTCCGGCGGCGAGGCGCTGCCGGTCCAGCTCATCGATCAGGTTCATGCTGTGTATCCGTCAGTCCGTTTCGACAATCGCTATGGACCGACCGAGACTCTCATCAATGCCTCGTTCTGGAATTGCGGGAGGCAAAGCGGACGCAGCGTGCCGATCGGGCATCCCATTCCGGGAACCGTGTTGCGCATCCTTGATGCCGACCTCAACCTGGTCGATGAGGGAACGACCGGCGAACTCTATATTGGCGGCACAGGGCTCGCGCGCGGCTATCTCGGTCGTCCGGCGCTGACCGCGGAGCGTTTCATCGCTGATCCGTTCGGACCGCCCGGCGCACGGCTGTACCGCAGCGGCGACCTGGCACGCTGGCGCGACGATGGCACCGTCGACTATGTCGGCCGGGCCGACCATCAGGTGAAGGTCCGCGGCTTCCGGATCGAGCTCGGCGAAATCGAGGCCCGCTTGCTGCAGCAGCCCGAGGTCAGCGCCGCCGCCGTGATCGCGCGCGAATTCGGTGCAGGACGCCAACTCGTCGGCTATGTGAGCGGTGGCGGCACGTTGAATGGCGCGGCGCTCTGCGAGGCGCTGGCAGCGGAGCTGCCGGACTACATGGTGCCGTCGCGCATCATCGTTCTCGATCGTCTGCCGCTGATGGTGAGTGGCAAGGTCGATCGTCTTGCGCTGCCGGCGCCGGAGGTGGGGGATGCGGCGGGGCGAATCCCGCCCCGTACGCCAAACGAAGTCGCGCTCGCCGCGATTTGGGCGGAGCTCTTGCGCCAGCCGAATGTCGGGATCACTGACAATTTCTTCGAGCTCGGCGGCGACTCCATCATCTCGCTGCAGATGGTCAGCCGCGCGCGCCGCGCCGGCCTTGCGATCGAGCCGCGCGATGTGTTCAAGCATCAGACTCTCGAGGCTCTTGCGCGCGAAGCCCGTATCGAGCTGCAACCCGCGACACATGCCGAGCAGGGCCTGATTGCCGGTCCGCATCCGCTGCTGCCGATTCAGCTCAGGTTCTTCGAGCAGAAGCTGGAAGCTCCGGACCACTGGAATCAGGCGGTGCTGTTGCGGCCGCGCCAGCGGCTGGAGTGGGATACTCTGCGCCGCGCCGTCGCTTCCGTCGTCGCCCACCATGACGCGCTGAGGCTGCGCTTCGAATGTGTCGCCGGCATCTGGCGCGCGGAGCATGATGCATCGCCTGCGCGTGCCGAACTGTTTCGGACATGCGAGGTCGCCGATGCCGACGCGGTGACCGCGCTCGCCGCCCAGGTACAGGCGAGCCTCTCGCTCACAAGTGGTCCTCTCATCCGCGTCGTCGGGATGGATCTGCCGGGGGACGAGCAGCGGCTGCTGATCGCGATCCATCACCTCGTCATCGATGGCGTGTCGTGGCGCGTGCTGCTGGAGGATCTGGCGGCGGCCTATGAGCAACTCGCCCGCGGAGAGCAGGGCGTGGTGTTGCCGCCGAAGACTCATGCCTATGCGCAATGGGGGGCAGCGCTGCACGCGCACGCCGCCTCGGACGAGCTCGCGGCAGAGCTCGAATATTGGACGCGAGCAAGGTCGACGGACGACATTCCGTGTGACAGCTCGCCGGACGATCGCGATACGGTCGCCGATGCACACGAAGTCAACTTGGCCCTTGAGGCCGATCTGACCACGCGGCTGCTCGGGCCGGCCCATGCGGCCTACCGCACCCAAGTCAATGACCTCCTGCTGGCGGCCCTGGCGCGCGCGGTGTGGCAGTGGTCCCGCCGTGATCACGTCCTGATCGAACTCGAAGGTCATGGCCGGGAGGACATCGGCGCTGGCCTCGACCTTTCGCGCACGATCGGCTGGTTCACAACTGTCTTTCCCGTGCAGTTGGCAGGAGGACACGAGGAGCCCGCGTCGCTGATCAAGGCGACGAAGGAGATGCTGCGCGCGGTGCCGCATCGGGGTCTCGGCTACGACCTCCTGCGCCATCTCGGCTCCGATGCGCAGCGCCATGCGTTGGCCGGCGGTCCCCAGCCGCAGATCGCATTCAATTATCTGGGCCAGGTGGACGGTGCTGGCGATAATGATTTGTTCACTATTGCGCCGGAGAGCGCCGGCCCCTCCCGCGCCGCGTCGAGCCCATTGCGGCACCTCCTCGCCGTCAATGCCCGTGTCCAGGGCGGCGTCCTGCAAGTGTCGTTCGGCTTCAGCCGGAAGCGCTATCGTACCGCAACGGTCCAACGTCTGGCGGATTGCTTCAAGGCAGCGCTGAAGGAGTTGCTCGACCACTGCGCGACCGATGTCCATGGCCTGACGCCCTCCGATGTGCCGCTCTCGAAGCTGAGCCAGGCCGAGCTCGATGCGCTCGCCTTGGATTGGCGCAAGGTCGAGGATATCTATCCGTTGTCACCGATGCAGCAGGGCATGCTGTTCCATGCGCTGCATGACGATGGCACGGGACTCTACGTCAACCAGCTGACGGCCGAAATCCACGGCCTGGATCCAGAGAGGCTGCGTGCCGCCTGGCAGGCGGTCACCGATCGTCATGATGTGCTGCGTACCGGATTTCTATGGCGAGAGCTGTCGGGATCGCCGCAGCAGGTCGTCTATCGCCACGCCGAGATGCGATTCGTCGAGGAGGACTGGCATGCGCGCGCAGCCGGAGCTGCTCCAGCTGCATTGGACGATGCGCTGAGTGCGCTCGCGCGGCGCGAGCGTGCCGAGGGGTTCGATCTGTCGCGCCCGCCGTTGCAGCGTCTCAGACTCATCAAGCTCGACCACAACCGTCATTGGCTGATCTGGACCCACCATCACATCCTGATGGACGGCTGGAGTTCGGCCCGCTTCATGGCCGAGGTGATGCTGCTGCTGGAGCAGGGGGCTCTTCCAGCCCAGAGGCTGCATTATCGCGACTACATCGCCTGGCTCCAACAGAGGGATCATGATGCGGCGTCCGCCTTCTGGCGAAACGCCCTGGCTGAGCTCGACGAGCCTGGTCTCCTGACCTCAGGCGGAACGGGCGATGTCGCTGGCCACGGCTCGCTCACGATGGCGGTGGACCCGGATCTCAGCGCGAGCCTGCAACAGTTTGCGACCCGCGAGCGGGTGACCCTCAACACGGTCGTTCAGGCCGCGTGGGCGCAGTTGCTGCGACGGCATACTGGCCAGGACACGGTGTGCTTCGGCGTCACTGTGTCCGACCGGCCTGCCGGCCTCGCCGGGGCCGAGGAGATGATAGGCCTTTTCATCAACACGCTGCCGGTCGTCGATCACGCCCATCCGCAGCAGAAAATCGGTGCCTGGCTGCGGGAGCTGCAAGAGCGCAATCTCGCCTTGCGCGAGCATGGCTGGAAGCCGCTCGCCGATATCCAGCGGCTGGCCGGCCGGGCCGGACGGCCGCTGTTCGACAATATCTTGGTGTTTGAGAACTATCCGGTCGATCAGGTCTTGCGGACGAAGCACGGCCAACTCAGTGCGAGCCGGACGCAGATCCTGGAGACCAGCAACTATCCCTTGTTCGTCAGCGTGGGCCTCGACGGTCAGCTGCGGCTCGTATTCAATTTTCAGCGGCAGCATTTCGACGAAAAACAGATCCGGCGCCTTCAGGCGGCATTCGTCCAGTTGCTCGCCACGATCAGTCGCGATGCTGGGCAGACCGTCGCTGGCCTCGTCGCGGATGACGCTGGCGATCTCGCCATGCTCGCGCGTGCCAATGATACAGCGCGTGCAATCGCGTTCGCCAGTCTCGTTGCTCAATTCGAGGCGCAGGCGGCCCGCAGAGGCGATGCAATCGCGCTGATCCATGGCGACGAGACGATCAGCTATGGCGAACTGAACGCGCGGGCAAACCGGCTGGCATCCCGCCTCAGGACCCACGGGATCGGGACGGATGTCGTGGTCGGCCTGGCGCTGGAGCGCAGCATCACGATGATGGTGGCGCTGCTCGCGGTGCTCAAGGCCGGCGGAGCCTATCTGCCGCTCGATCCGGACTACCCGGCCGAGCGGCTGGCCCTCATGCTCGGCGACAGCGGAGCCAAGCTGCTGCTGACGCAGGCGGCGCTGCTGGATCGGTTCGCGCCGGCGCTGAGGACGAGCGGAGCCGAGGCCTGGCTGCTCGATACGGAGTCGGGCGACGGCGACGATGCCAATCTTGATCTCGAGATCCATCCAGAAAGCCTGGCCTACGTCATCTATACGTCGGGCTCGACCGGGCTGCCGAAGGGCGTGATGGTGCGCCATGGTGCGGTGACGAACTTCCTGGCGACCATGGCCGAGCAGCCCGGCATTGCGCGTGACGATCGCGTGCTCGGATTGACCTCGCTGTCGTTCGACATCGCGGTGCTGGAACTGTGGCTGCCGCTGACGCATGGCGCACAGGTGGTGCTGGCCGATCGCACTGCCGCGCATGATCCCGCGGTGCTGAAGGCGATGGTGGCGCGGCATGGCGTGACCATGATCCAGGCGACGCCATCGAGCTGGCGCATGCTGCTCGATCATGATGAGACAACGGACTGGCTGCCCGGAGATGGCCGTGTGCTGAGCGGCGGCGAGGCGCTGGCGCCGGACCTGGCGCGGCGGCTGACGGCGCTGAGCCGCGAGGTCTGGAACCTGTATGGGCCGACCGAGACCACGGTGTGGTCGGCGCGCCACCGGCTCGATGCGGCCGAATCCCAGCCGATGCTCGGTGGTCCGATCGGCAATACGACGTTGTATGTGCTGGACGGCCATCTCAATCTCGCGCCGGTCGGCGTGACCGGCGAACTGTTCATCGGCGGCGCGGGCCTCGCCCGCGGCTATTGGCAGCGTGCGTCGCTGAGTGCGGAGCGCTTCGTCCCGGATCCGTTTGGGCCGGCCGGTGCACGGCTGTACCGGACCGGGGACCTGGCGCGCTGGCGCGCCGACGGCGTGCTCGACCATGTCGGCCGCGCCGATCATCAGGTCAAGATCCGCGGCCATCGCATCGAGCTTGGCGAGATCGAGGCGCGGCTGCGCGAGCAGGCCGGGGTGCGCGACAGTGTCGTGGTGGCGCGGGAGCTGGGCGGAAGCCGGCAGTTGGTCGGCTATGTCAGCGGCGAGGATGCACTCGATGGCGCGAGCTTCCGCGCAGCGCTGGTCCCGGTGCTGCCGGACTACATGGTGCCGTCGCGTGTGATGGTGCTGCCGCAGCTGCCGCTGACGCCGAACGGCAAGATCGACCGCAAGGCGCTGCCGCAGCCCGATGCACGGCCGAGTGAGCGAGCGCGCGTCGCGCCGCGCAATCCGACCGAGGCGGCGCTCGCCGCGATCTGGGCCGATCTGCTGCATCAGGACGAGGTCGGCGTCACCGAAAATTTCTTCGAGCTCGGCGGCGATTCCATCATCTCGCTGCAGGTGGTCAGCCGTGCGCGTCGCGCTGGCCTTGTCATCGAGCCGAGAGACGTGTTCCGGCACCAGACCATCGAGCTGCTGGCGCATGTCTCTCGCGCGATGCGGGAGGACAAGCGGACGGCGGTCGTGACTCGCGGTGTATTGGCAGGCCTCACCGATGACGAGCTCGCGCGGCTCGGGCTCGACGAGGACCGCATCGAGGACTTCTATCCGTTGTCGCCGATGCAGCAGGGTATGCTGTTCCACAGCCTGCGCGACGCCGGCAGTGGCGTCTATGTCAACCAGATCAGCGTGGAGATCCGTGGGCTCTCTGTCGAGCGCCTCCGCTCGGCGTGGCAGGAGGTGTCTGCGCGACATCCGATGTTGCGGACGGGCTTTCTGTGGCGCGAACTGTCGGGATCTCCGCTGCAGGCCGTCTACCGGCACACGGTGGTGCCGTTCGAAACTGAAGACTGGCGCGGGCAGGCGGTCGACGAGGCCAGGCTGTCGGCGGCCCTGGCCGGTGAGCGGGATGCGGAGTTCGACCTCGCGAGGCCGCCTTTGCAGCGCGTGCGTCTGCTGCAGGTCGAGGATCAGTGTCACCGCCTGATCTGGACCTATCACCATATCCTGATGGACGGCTGGAGCTCGGCGCGTTTCCTCCGCGAAGTCCTGGACACTTATGCCGGACGGCAGCTCGGGCCCGGCCCGTCGCACTATCGTGACTACATTGCCTGGCTCGTGGCCCAGGATGCCACGAAAGCCGAGCGCTTCTGGCGTGGACAGCTGGCTGAATTTGATGAGCCGACGCAACTGGCTGACGCGTTCGGTGGCCGCCGGCACCAAGTGCACGGGCACCTTCGCTGCTCCACGCGGCTCGATGAGAGCGCGACCACGGCCCTGAAGGCGTTTGCCCGCCGCGAGCGCGTCACGCTGAACACGCTGATCCAGGGCGTCTGGGCGCTGCTGCTGCAGCGCTATACCGGTCAGCAGACCGTCACCTTCGGCGTCACGGTCGCTGGCCGGCCTGCCGATCTCGACGGCGTCGAGCAGATGATCGGCCTCTTCATCAATACGCTGCCGATGATCGAGACCCCGCCGCCGGCCTCCGCCATCGGCGACTGGCTGCGCGCGATGCAGAGCCGCAGCGCCGCGATCCGCAACCATGAGCAGACGCCGCTCTACGACATCCAGAGCTGGGCAGGCCGCGCCGGCGAGCCGATGTTCGACAGCATCATCGTATTCGAGAACTATCCGGTTGACCGTGGCCTGGTCGGAGATGGCTCGCTTCGCTTTGCGGGCCTGCGCAATGTCGATGTGACCAACTATCCGATGGACCTGTCCGTCATGGTCGACGACACGCTCCAGGTCGAGTTCACGTACATGCCCAGCCATTTCACGTCTGAGCAGGCGGAACGGATCCGGGCGCAGTTCGAGCATCTGCTCGCCGCGCTGACGCACGACTCCGCGGTGCTGCTTGGCGCGCTGGATCAGGCCACCAGCCAGGATCTGGCTTACGCGCGCGCCAGCAACGCCCATGCCGTGCCCGCTGCATCGGCTCCGCTCGTGCATGAGGCGATCAGCAGACACGCGCTGATTGATCCTGAGCGTACGGCGCTGACGATCGCCGGCGACAGCCTGTCCTACGGCGCGCTCGAGCGCCGCGCCAATCGCCTGGCGCATCATCTGATCGCGCTCGGCCTCGCGCCGGACCAGCGCGTCGCCGTCGTGGTCGAGCGCACGGAGGCGACGATGCTGGCGCTGCTGGCCGTGCTGAAGGCGGGCGGCGCCTATGTGCCGCTCGATCCGGAGCTGCCGCCCGAGCGGATCGCCTATGTGCTGCGCGACAGTGGGGCTTTGTTCTTGCTGTCCGGAGCGCGCGACGTGGCCGCGCCGAACGACGTGTCGCGCGTCGACCTTGGCGGCTTCGATTTCGAGTCGGGACCGGATCATTCGCCGCAGCCGCGCCTGCATCCGGAGAACGTTGCTTACGTGATCTACACGTCCGGCTCGACCGGACGGCCGAAGGGTGTCGCGGTCGCGCACGGACCCCTGGCCATGCATTGCCGCGCGACCGCTGCGCTCTACCAGATCGACGACCGATCCTGCGAGCTGCACTTCCTGTCGCTCGCCTTCGACGGCGCGCATGAGCGGTGGCTCACGGTGCTGTCGCACGGGGCGCGGCTCGTCATGCGCGATGCGGAGCTGTGGACGCCGGAACAGACGGTCGAGACGGCGCGTGCGCATGGCGTCACGCATCTCGGTCTGCCGCCGGCCTATCTGCAGCAGGTCGCCGATTGGGTCGAGCAGAGCGGCAATCCGCCGCCGGTGCGGCTGTATTCGTTCGGCGGCGAGGCGATGCCGAAGGCGGGCTTCGACAAGGTGAAGCGGACGCTGAAGCCGCAAATCCTGATCAACGGCTACGGACCCACGGAAACGGTCGTGACGCCGCTGGTGTGGAAGGTCGATGGCAGCGCCGATTGCGACAAGGCCTATGCGCCGATCGGCGTTCCCGTCGGCAGCCGCACGGCCTACATTCTCGACGGCCAGCTCAACTTGATTCCAGCCGGCGCAGCAGGAGAGCTTTATATCGGCGGCGCCGGCCTCGCGCGCGGCTATCATGCCAAGCCTGGCCTGACGGCTGAGCGCTTCCTTCCGGATCCATTCTCGTCCGCTCCTGGCGCACGCCTGTATCGCACAGGTGATCTGGCGCGCTGGGACGCCGACGGGGTGATCGAATATCTCGGGCGCGGCGATGACCAGGTCAAGGTCAGCGGCTTCCGTATCGAGCTGGGCGAGATCCAGTCGGCTCTGTCGTCGGAGCAGGCGGTCGCGCAGGCCGCCGTGCTCGCCATGCCCGGCGTCGCAGGCAACCAGCTCATCGCCTATGTGGCGCCGAGGGATGCGCGCAACGCCGTTGGGGCGTCGGCCGAACGACTATCGGCCAGCCTCGTGGCATCGTTGCGCCGGAGCCTGCCCGCCTACATGTTGCCGGCGCGAATCATCGTGCTCGATCATCTGCCGACGCTGTCGAGCGGCAAGGTCGATCGCAAGGCGTTGCCGGCGCCTGATGCCGCGGCGGCCCGCACGTTCATCGCGCCCGAAAGCCCGGCCGAGATCGCCATGGCCCGGCTGTGGGCCGATGTTCTTGGAGTGCCGCAGGTCGGCGTCACCGACAATTTCTTCGAACTCGGCGGAAATTCGATCCTGAGCCTGAAGGTGATCGCACGGCTTCGTCGCGAGCCGATCCTCGGCGGCGATATCAAGCTGCGCGATCTCCTGCAGAAGCCGACGATCCGTGCCTTGCTCGGCGCGCCCGCGAGCCCGCCCGAGCGGCCGTCGGCTCTGCTGCCGTTGAATGCGTCGGTGTCGGGCATAGCGCCCGTCTTCTGCGTCCATGGCGGCTTCGGCACCGTCTTCGACTATGCGCCGTTGGCGCGCCGCGTGGAGGGGCGTCGCCAACTGATCGGGGTGCAATGTCGCACCTTGATCAATCCATCCTTCGCCGACCCGTCGCTGACGGCCATGGCCGCCGGCTACGCCGACGAGATCATGGAGGCCCAGGACAGCGGTCCTTATCATCTGATCGGCTGGTCGCTTGGCGGACTGATCGCATGTCTGGTCGCCGCTGAACTTGAGCGCCGCGGCAAGGAGGTCGCGAGTCTCGGGTTGATCGATAGCTTCGTTCCCGATCCGCAACGTCGCGCGGAGCGACGCGCCGAAAAGTACTGGACCGACGAACTGCTCGGGCTGCTGTCCGTGGCGGCACCCGGTGCGCAAATCGCAACGATCAGGTCGCAGGCCGCGGCGCTCCGTGATGCCGGTGCGCCTGAAACGGACGAGGCGATCAGGCACCTGATCGCGAGCGCGATCGCAACGACGCACCGGCAAGCGCGCGACCGCTTGCTCGGCGTGGATGACATCGTCGCTGCGTTCAGGGTGGGGCGGCATCTGAAGCGACTCGCCTATGAGGCTGACTGGCCTGCGGCTCTGTTCGCCGAACCGGCCTGCTGGTGGACATCCGGGCGGCTGGAGCAGCGCGACGTGCTGGGGGCGCGGCTGACGGCAGCGGTGGATCTGGGCGTGCTCGGTGATGACCACTTCGCGATCCTGGCCAACGACGCCTTCCTTTCGTCCATCTGGTCATGGCTCGAGCCGGTCGGCGCAGCGCAGCCGGTGCAGGCGCCGCAGTCCGAACCGGCAGAATGAGGTGATCATGAGCCTTCATCCCGACATTGCAGCGCTGCTCGACATGATCCAGCTCGGAACAGAATCCGGCGCGCGCATTCCGTTTCCGCAGCTCACACCGGCGCAGGCGCGCGCCGATTTCGACGCGTCGTCGCCGTTGCTGGACGTCGATCCGCCGCCACTCGTGCATGAGAGACAGCTGATGCTTCCGGCGCGCGACGGAACGGCGATCGCCGCCCGGCTCTATGCGGACCGCACGCCCGATTGCGCCGAGCCGCTGCCGGTGCTGCTCTACATGCATGGCGGCGGCTTCGTCGTCGGCAGCCTCGATTCGCACCAGCCGCTGTGCCGCGGACTTGCGATCGACAGCGGCGTGGCCGTGTTGTCGATCGACTATCGGCTCGCGCCCGAGCATCGGTTTCCGACCGCGTTCGAGGATTGCGTCGATGCGCTCGCCTGGCTTGGACGCGAGGGGCCTGCCGCCGGCCTGGACGCGCGGCGCGTCGCCGTCGGCGGCGACAGCGCCGGCGGCACGCTGGCGGCGGCGCTGGCCATCGCGGCGCGCGACGATCGCGCCTTGCCGCAACCTTTGTTCCAGGTGCTGGCCTATCCCGGCCTCAGCCCGCAGCAGAGCTCGGAATCCTATGCGGCGTTTGGGTCGGGCTTTCTGCTCGAGCGCGAGACCGTGGACTGGTTCTTCAATCACTATCTGCGTCAGGAGGCAGACCGGCACGATTGGCGCTTCGCGCCACTGGCCGCGCCCGACCTCGCCGGCGTCGCGCCTGCGATGCTGCTGCTGCCCGAGTTCGATCCCCTGATCGCCGAGGGAAGGGATTATGCCGCGCGGCTGCGCGCGGCCGGCGTCGCCGTCGATCTGAAGATCTATCCCGGCATGATCCACGAATTCCTGCGCATGGGCAACGTCGTGCCGGACGCGCTACAGGCGCGCGCCGAAATCGGCGCCAGGCTCGCCGAAGTCTTTGCTCGGCAAACCGGAGTTGGCCGCTGATGACGACCTCATCCAATCCGGGGATGGTGCATGCCGGCAGCCTGCTGCGGCCGTACTGGAAGCTGGTTCTCTGCGGCCTCGTGCTCGGCCTCATCGGCGGCGCCAGCGTCGCCAGCCTGCTCGCGGTGGTGAACAGCGGGCTCTATGCCGGCTCCGGCGATGTCGGTAGCCTGGTCGCATCGTTTGCCGGCCTCTGCGTCCTGATCGTGATCGGATCGGTCGGCTCGGACATCAGCGCCAATGTTGTCGGCCAGCGCATCATCGCCTCGCTGCGCAAGTCGCTGGCCGCCAAGATCCTGATGGCGCCAATCGATCAGCTGGAGTCCTATCGCGCTCACCGGCTGATTCCCGTCCTGACCAAGGACGTCGATGCGATCAGCGATTTCGCCTTCTATTTCCCGGCCTTCCTGGTCTCCGGCGTCATCGTCGCCGGCTGCCTTGTCTATCTCGCTGTGCTGTCGTGGCCATTGTTCCTGATCGTGGCAGCGTTGATCGCGCTCGGATCGTTTGCGCACTTCCGCGCGCGCCAGCGCGGCCTGTCCGGGTTCAATCTCGCCCGCCGGTACGAGGACGATCTGCAGAAGCATTACCGGACGATCGCCGAGGGCGCCAAGGAGCTGCGTCTGCACCGCCCACGCCGGCATCACGTGCATGTCGATCTGATCCAGCGCACCATCGAGCGGATCAGCGACGTGCAGATCAGCGCCATCAATCTGCTGGTCACCACACGCGCGCTCGGCACCGTGATGCTGTTCCTGGTGATCGGGGCTGCGCTCGTGCTGCGGCCGCTGCTGTGGCCGGACAGTCCGTCGTCCGTATCCAGTGGATTCGTCCTCGTGCTGCTGTTCATGCGCGGACCGATCGATCAGCTCATCGGCATGCTGCCGTCGCTCGGGCGCGCGCAGGTCGCGATGCGGCGTATTGCCGAATTGTCCGAGCGTTTCGCAACCGCCGAGCAGGATCTGCTCGACGAGCCGGCGCAGTCCGCCGGCGAACGGGTCGGCTCGATCGAGCTGCGCGGCGTCTCCTACGCATTCCAGGCGGCTGCCGGAGACAATCCGTTCGTGCTCGGTCCGATCGATCTGCGCATCACCTGCGGCGAGATCATCTTCATCGTCGGCGAGAACGGCAGTGGCAAGACGACGCTGATCAAGCTGCTGCTGGGGCTCTATGTCCCCCATGAGGGAATGGTGCTGCGTGACGGCGTGCCCGTCGTCAGCGATACGCGGGACGACTATCGTCAGCTCTTCACCACTGTGTTCTCCGACTACTATCTGTTCGATACGCTGCTGCAACCCGGCAGCCAGGCGCCGGAAATCGCGCAGCGCTATCTCGATCGGCTGGAGCTCGCCCACAAGGTCTCGGTCGAGAACGGCGCGTTCTCGACGACGGATCTCTCGACCGGCCAGCGCAAGCGCCTCGCGCTGATCAATGCCTGGATCGAGGGCCGCCCGGTGCTGGTGTTCGACGAATGGGCCGCAGACCAGGATCCGGCGTTCCGTCACGTCTTCTATACCGAGCTGCTTGCCGACCTGAAGCGGCTCGGCAAGACGATCATCGTGATCTCGCATGACGACCGCTACTTCCACTGCGCGGACCGCATCGTTCGGCTCCGCGATGGACGGGTCGACGAGGCCGCGGCGTTCGTCAACGTCGCGATTGCAGGACGGGGTGGCGTCACGCCAGCCGTCGAGGGCGTGAGCGAGCCGCTTTGTAACTAATCTAGATCGAGAGCGGGCCATGCCTGCTTGTCTTCGGCGCGACGACAAATTTACATCTTGAACGGGAGCGGCTGGTGGCGAAGCACGTGCAGGTCAAAAGCGGTGAGGGGCGTATGAGCGCGAGCTTCGATGCAGGGAGTGGGGCCTTCCGGGCCGGAACGGATGTCGCGATGTCGGTCGTCCGCGATGATGAAAGTGTTCGCGTGATCGCCGGCGGCGAGTTGTTGCTGTCGTTCCGGTTCGACGGAGATCGGGGCACGGTTGCCATGTCCGGCGATGTGGGAGATCCCCGGCGCTTGGTGAGCGGGCTCTCCGCCGCCGCCGAGGCGCTGTTTGGCTGGCATCCGTCGCTCGACAGACTCGTCCTCGATCTGCGCGGGCGGCCGGCGGCCGCATCGACGTTGGCGCGCGATGGCCTCGCAGTGATCGTCGATGGCGCGCCCGTGCTTCTGCCGGAGATGCTGATGCAGCGGCGCGAGGCCTGGCTGTCGGACGCGGCCCGGCCGGCGTTTCCGCTGTCCTACGTGATGACCGGCGGCAAACGGCATCCGCGGCGGCCACCGAAGCCAGCCGGCCGGGTCTATTCGCGCTTCATTCCGTGGCTGTCGGACGTCGTCAGCTTTCGTGTGGTCGACATCGAACGCGATCTGGCACTGGTTCACCGCTGGCTCAACGATCCACGCGTGGATGCATTCTGGAACGAGGCGGGCGACCTCGACAAGCATCGCCAGTATCTTTCGAAGCTGCTGTCGGATCCGCACATGCTGCCGCTGATCGGCTGCTTCGGCGAGCGTCCCTTCGGCTATTTCGAGCTGTACTGGGCCAAGGAGAACCGCATCGCGCCGTTCTACGACGCCGACGACCACGATCGCGGCTGGCATGTGATCGTCGGTGAGGACGAGTTTCGCGGCCGCGACTTCATCACTGCGTGGTTGCCCTCGCTGATGCACTACATGTTCCTCGACGATCACCGCACCATGCGCATTGTCGGCGAGCCCGCGGCAGCTCACCTCCAGCAGCTGCGCAATCTCGACCGCGCCGGCTTTGCCCGGATCAAGAACTTCGACTTCCCGCACAAGCGAGCAACCCTGGTCATGTTGCTACGTGAACGGTTCTTTGCCGACCGGCTGTGGCAGCCGGCAGCGAAGGACACGCCCCTCGAGACCCAACGCTGACGGAGCATCACCCATGTCGCATCAACTCGCCCCGGACTATGATGTCGTCGGCGTCGGCTTCGGGCCGTCCAACCTGTCATTGGCGATCGCGCTCGAGGATTGTGCCCGACAACGACGGCTGGATTGCCGCGCGCTGTTCGTCGAGCGGCAGCCGAGCTTCAAATGGCATGGCGGCATGCTGCTTCCCGGCAGCAACATGCAGATCTCTTTCCTCAAGGATCTGGTGTCGCTGCGCGATCCGACGAGCCCGTTCACCTTCATCAACTACTTGCACAAATCGGGCCGGTTGCTCGACTTCACCAATTGCAGGACGTTCTATCCCAGCAGGATCGAGTTCAACGACTATCTGCGCTGGGTTGCCGGCCAGTTCGACGCGATGGTCGAATATGGCGAGACGGTCGTTGCGGTCGAGCCGGTGAGCGCCGGCCAGTCCGTCGTCGCGCTCCGCGTAGTCACGCGGACCGGGGACGGGGCCGAGCAATCGCGCATCGCGCGCAACCTCGTGGTCGCGGTCGGCGGCGTGCCGCACGTTCCGGCCGTGTTTCAGTCGGTCGCCGGTGACCGAAGGGTCGTGCATACCAGCGGCTACCTCGATTCATCCGCGATCGCCGAGCTGAGCGGCCGGGCGCCGCGCGTGGCGGTGATCGGCGGCGGCCAGAGCGCGGCCGAGGTCACGCTCGACCTTAGCGAGCGGAATCCGAACGTCCGGATCGATCTCGTGTTCCGCGGGCACGCGCTCAAACCGTCCGACAGCAGCCCGTTCGTGAACGAGATCTTCAATCCCGACTACATCGATCATTTCCATTCGCGCGACGAGAGCCAGCGCGCCGCGATCATTCGCAGCTTCCGCAATACGAACTATGCCGTCGTCGACCCGGACCTGCTCGATCAGCTCTATCGCATGACCTATCAGCAGCGCGTCTGCGGCTCACGGCGGCTCGCACTCCACCCCCGTAGCGAGATCGTCGGCGCGCAGGCCGTCCGCGACGGAATTGCGCTCGAGCTTCTAAACAAGGACGAGGGCATCCGTCATCACGCGACCTATGACGCGATCGTGCTTGCCACCGGCTACGAGCGATCGCCGATCCCGGCCTTTCTCGATCCGATTAGCCGCTACATCGAGACCAGCGCGCTGGAGCGCGACTATCGTCTCCAGACCAGCCCCGGCTTTCGCCCGCAGGTCTATCTGCAGGGCTGCTCGGAAATCTCGCACGGTCTGAGCGACACGCTGTTGTCGGTGCTGCCGATGCGCGCCCACGAAATCACGGCGGCACTGATGTCGAGCACGGGGACGCAACGCGGGGTAGAACAGGAGCCGCATTTGGCCGAGCGTGTCTACTCCTAAGGCAGGTGGTGACCTGGTTCCGGGCCGGCGCGGAGCCCAGGCGATGGCCGTGAGGGAAATCGAGCGTCACGGCCGATGAGCATCGGTGATCGCTGTGAGTGCGCATGTTGCCGGCTGGCATCCTGAGCGGCAAGCAGGCACGGCGGAGGGCAGGACTGTCAAATGGCTGAGCCGCATTTGCCTGAGCGGGTCGTGAATATGTTGGTATCGAGTGACCATGCGCGGCTGGTCGGCCGGACGCTGACCGAGCAGCGCGATTACATCGTCGATATCGCGACATTGCATACGCGCGATGAGCTGCTGCGGCGTTTCGGGGGCAATCGCGTCCTGCTGAGGCAGGTCGAGAAATGGCTCGGCTTTCACGGCCGCCGCCTTCGGCGGCCGGCCGAGAGCATCGACATCGTCATGTGCGGATTGGAGTTTCGCAAGCGGCGCATTCGGCGGTCACGGCCGGTGGCCCGGCGGCGCCCGCTGGATCCGAAGGTCGCTCCTCAGGAGCGAGGCTGACGATCCGGTTCGGGTCTGCCGAGGGCCCTCGGCGAGTGGGATGACGGCCGGGTTCTGGCTTCAGCCATGGCGCACGCAAGCCGCGAAGCGCCGGTTCGCCTTGCCCAGGACTGCCGCAACGGGACGGCCATAGGCAGGGCGCAGGGAGCGCGGCTGACCGGGATTTACAACAGCTCTGGTCGAAGGTCGCCTGCCAGCGCGGCGGGATAGCGAAGGGGACGCAACCAGGATGCGCGCGGCACTGTAGCGTCTGCCGGACGCGCGCGAACGACGTCCATAACCGCTGCCGAGACGCCGACAAAGGCGGCCTCGATGTCGTGTCCGTGCAGCGTCGGCGGGCAAATGCCAAATCCAAAATGGTGCCCCTGGCCGGCTTCAAACAAAACAGCTAAGCGTTTGAGTTAACATCATTTTGCTCTGGGCGTTTGTAGACGATACCAGCAACAGCGCCAGCGTAAAATCCGTGTATTTGGGTTCGAATCCGATCTCGCTGCCCTCCGGCGTCGGCCCGGGTTATTCATTCAAATTTCCGTCATAAATCGCAAGGGCGGTGGCGGCACACAGGCGCCGAAAGGCTCCCCAGCTGGATTGGTCCATGACGGCAGATGCCGGGCCAAGCGTCTGGGGTCGCTCCTGAAGACGATCAGCCAGAGCCCGCTGACCATGTAGACCTTCAGCCGCTACGACGATGAGGACCCTTGGGGACAGAGGCCTTGGGTCAGAGCTGACGCTTGCGGGAGGCATAGGACTAGTACCTCGACACAGAGGTTTTGACTCTTTGCTTTTTCGTCGCTCCAGCTGGGACTTTGGGATAGGCGCGGCCTAGTTTGGCGCGCGCCTGTTCGGGCGTGAACATCCATTTGATTTGTGCTCGCTCAGCGTTCCGACGTTTCTCACATGCGGCGGTCTCTTTGACGAGGCGGGCGTAACTGTCGATGCGCCGGTCGAGGCACTGGCGGACGAGGTCGCCGATCTCGATCTCGACCATGTTGAGCCAGCTGGCATGCTTCGGGGTGTGATGGAACTCCAGACTACGCAGTAGCCGACGCTCCTGGTCGGCCGGGAACGCCTGGTAGAGCGCGCCGGCCGTATGGGTGGACAGATTGTCGAGCACCACGCGAATGCGATCGGCCTTGGGATAGTGCACGTCGTCGAGTTCGCGCATGCACTGGGCGAAGCCGATGGCGGCGCGGTGCTCGGTGACCTTCACCTTGCGCCAGGGACGGTTCACGTCGATGAACACGAACAGATTGGCCGTGCCATTGCGCCGATACTCGTAATCGTAGCGCTCGATCTGTCCAGGCTTTGCCGGGATCGGCGGCCGGGTCTCGCCTATGAGCTGGACCGGGCTCTCTTCAAAGCAGATCACGGGCTGACGCATCTGATGGCTCGGCGTACAGATCAAGCACATCCTCGATGCGCGCGACATACTCCGCATCGATCTTCGGCACGCACCACATGCGCCTGCGCCATGGTTTGAGATCGTTCTCGGCCAGGCGCCGCCGCAGGGTATCGCGCGACAGGCTCTCGTGCGACGTCAACCTGACCATCTCGTCGGCCAGAAGCTCCAGCGTCCAACGCGCTCGACCCGCAGGCGGGCTCGAGGCAGGCGGTAGCCACCAGCAGGGCCTCCTGCTTGTCGGTGAGCTTGCGCTCCGCACCGGCCCGTGGCTCCTCACTCAGGGCGGCAACCAGATTGCCTTCGACGAAACGCCTACGGGTCCGATACACCGTCGAATGGCCGACGCCGACGTGGTGGCAATGTCGTCGTCGCTCATCCCAGCATCGGCTGCCAGGAGGATCTGCGCCCGCTTGAGCTTGCGTAGCTCTTGGCTACCTCCGGCTAGTAAAAGCCCCAGTTCCGCCCGCTCGGCGCAGCTCAGATCGACGTGATAGCGTATGTTCATCCCGGCCTCCGTCCTGGAGGCCGAGCTGAATCGGCCGATCAATCAAATGTACGGCAAAGCAGCGCCCGGCTTCACTCCCAAGCAGGGCCGGTATCTGACGTTCATCGACGCCTACACCCGCCTTAACCGGCGGCCGCCCGCCGAACGCGACATCCAGCACCATTTCGGCGTCACGCCGCCGACAGTGCACCAGATGATACTCACGCTCGAGCGCGCCGAATTCATTAGCACGGGGCGCCTCACGCAGCATCCAAGTCCTCGTCGCACCCGAACACCTGCCGATTCTGCAGGACTCCGATCAATCGGTCAAAACCTCTGTGTCAGGTACTAGTGTCCAGATTCACAAGTTCGCAATCGTGGATTCGCAATAGGTTCGTGTCGCTATGCCAGAGATGGTGGCTGCAGAGCGACGGAGGATCTGCTGTCGGCCCGGCCGCTTGTTCTCCTAATATTGAGCGATGACGAGCGAGCTGAACTAAAGTCGCTAACAATGCGCCGGAAGACCGCGCAGGGGCTGTCTCTGGAGCCCGGATCGTGTTGACCTGCGCGGAAGGCAGTCAAAACACGGAAGTAGCAGTCAAGTTAGGCCTGGAACGGGAAGCGGTGGGCACGTGGCGACGGTGTTTTGTGGAGCAGCGCATGGCTGGTCTGCACGACGAGCCGCGTTCTGGGGCGCCGCGCAGCGTTGACGATACTCGGGTCGAAGCCGTGATCGTGAAGACGCTGGAAAGCTGCCCCGAGAACGCTACTCATTGGAATTCCCGCGGCATGGAAGGCCAGCGGTCTGTCGGTGTCGACAGTACAGCGTATCTGGCGGGCTTCGGGCTCCAGCCGCACCGAATGGAAACGTTCAAGCTCTCGACCGACCCTAACTTCGTTGCCAAGGTACGCGACATTGTCGGCCTTTACGTCTCGCCGCCAGAGCACGCCATCGTTCCGTGTGTGGACAAGAAATCCCAAATCCAGGCGCTGGACCGCAGTGAACGGACGCTGCGATGCGTCCCGGCCAGCCGGCACGTAAGAGCCGTGACTACAAGAGGCACGGCACCAAATTCCTGTTCGCCGCCCTCGACATCGCGACAGGACGGATTATTAGCAAATGCTACGGACGGCACCGTGCTACTGAGTTCTGCAGGTTCCTCGACGAGATCGAAGCTGCCGTGCCGCGCGAACTCGACGTCTATCTCGTCATGGATAACTACGCCACCCATAAGCCTCCGATTATCCGGAAATGGCTCGCCGAAGACCGCGTTGGCATGTGTACCTGACTCCGACCAGTTCGTCATGGCTCAACCAGGTCGAGCGCTTCCTCGCTATCCTCACCGAAAAGAAAATCAGGCGCGGAGTCTATCGCAGCGTCGGATCATGTCCCATAGAGTGGTGTAGCTGGCATTGTGGGTCACCGGGCAATTCCGGTGCGGGTCGAGCTGGTTAGCCTGCCACGGCGGGCAGGCCTGTAACGGGACCATCGCTCAAAGGCCCGATGGTTTCCAGCGTCATGTAGCGGGCGCGCTGGACGGCCCACTCGTCGTTCTGTACTAGCAGAATCGCTCCGACGAGGCGGACGATGGCCTCCTCGTTTGGGAAGATGCCGACGACCTCGGCGCGACGCTTGATCTCGCCATTGACCCTCTCGATTGGATTGGTCGAGTGCAGCTTGGCGCGGTGCTGTGCCGGGAAGCTCATATAGGCGAGCACGTTAGGCTCGGCCTCATCCATGAGGGCAGCGAGCTTGGGCCCCTTGGGACGGAGCTGATCGGCGACCTTGCGCCATTGCGTCTTGGCTGCCTCGGCGTCGTCCTGGGCGAAGGCCGTGGCGATGAAGGTGGAGACCACGCGGCGCCCGCTCTTGCCAGCATGTGCGAGAGCATTGCGCATGAAGTGAACGCGACAACGTTGCCAAGTGGCATTGAGCACCTGGGATACTGTGGCCTTGATGCCCTCGCGAGCGAGGGTGTCAGAAAGAGCGTGTAAGGAGGTTTCTATGAGTTTACCGTTCCGAGGAGACTCACATGACGACGATAACACCTGAGTTACTTGATCAACTTCTTGCTAACCATGAAAAGCCGAAGGACCTGACGGGAGACAACGGGCTGTTCAAGCAGCTCAATAAAGCATTGAGCGAGCGCTCGGCACCGAACTGAGCGAGCACCTCGGCTACGAGAAGGGCGATCCGACAGGTCGCGGGACCGGCAACAGTCGCAACGGTACTAGCAGCAACAGGATCCTGACCGAGGAAGGCGCGATCGAGATTGCCGTCCCCCGAGACCGCGCCGGCAGTTTTGAGCCTCAGCTCATCGCCAAGGGACAGACGCGGTTCGATGGCTTCGACGACAATATCCTGAGCCTGTATGCCCGCGGCATGACGGTGCGCGAAATCTAGGGCCATTTGGCCGAGCTCTATGGCGCCGAGGTCTCACCGGACCTGATCAGCCGGGTCACCGACGCCGTCCTCGATGAGGTGCGGGAATGGCAGAGCCGGCCGCTGGAAGCCATCTATCCCGTGGTTCTCTTCGACGCACTGCGCGTCAAAATCCGCGATGACGGCCTGGTGAAGAACAAGGCTGTTTGCGTGGCGCTGGCGCTCAACCCGGACGGCGAGAAGGACGTGCTCGGGTTATGGATCGAGCAGACCGAAGGGGCCAAGTTCTGGCTCAAGGTCGTCAACGATCTCAAGGCGCGCGGCGCCAACGACATCCTGATTGCTATGGTCGACGGGCTCAAGGGCTTTCCGGAGGTCATCACGTCGGCATTCCCGCAGAACGTGGTACAGACCTGCATCGTATACCTGATCAGGAGTAGCCTGGCCTTCGTGTCCTGGAAGGATCGCAAGGCGATCCTGTCCGCGATCAAGGCGATCTATCGGGCTGAAAACGCCTATGCAGCGCTCGTCCGCCTCGAGGAGTTCGAAGCCGAGTGGGGCAAGCGCTACCCGGCGATCGGAGCGGCTTGGCGGCGGGCCTGAGACTACGTCGTGCCATTCTTTGCGTTCCCCCCAGGCATCCGCAAGATGATCTACACCACCAATGCGGTCGAGGCGTTGCATCGCTCGTTGCGCAAGATCATCAAGACGCGCGGCAGCTTTCCCAACGACGATGCAGCGTTGAAGCTGCTCTATCTTGCGATCAGGAACCCCGGCTGCGCTGGCGACGCCCGGTCGAATGGACCGCCGCGATGGGCCAGTTCGCAATCCAGTTCGGCGAGCGCTTCGCGGGAACGACGCGATGACGAACGGCATCACGGCAACGATGATGATTGCTCGGCGAGCCCCTTCGCCGTCAAGTCCTGTGCCTGCGGCGCATCGCTTCGCGGCTTCGGGACTTGACCGCTCGGTACCGCCAAGCAAAATTGTCAACCATGCCGTCGACGCCTCAGTCCTGATCCCGCGACATCAACTTCACCCCTCACGGACACCCCTTACACAAAATTCCTGAAATTCCCTCGCGAGCATCCGAGATCACGAGCTTGACGCCACGCAAACCTCGGCGGGCGAGCTTGCGCAGGAACGCGGTCCAGAACGCTTCGGCCTCCGACGGGCCGACGTCCATGCCCAGCGCCTCGCGCCTGCCGTCGCGGTTGACGCCGATTGCGACAATCACCGCGACCGAGACAATGCGCCCGTTCTGGCGCACGCTATGGGGGAACGCGCGGGCGGACGGCTTTGCTCTACCGAGCTCAACCACGCTCGAGGACACGACCCAGCATCGCCGCCCTCAGGGCAGATATCACCTCGCTCATCGACCGGCACGACGCCGATCCCAAACCCTTCCGAGGGACCAAATCAGCCGATGACATCCTTGCTTCCATCGAGCGCTTCAGCCGACACAGTGCCCCAACAGAACTCAACGCGATGCCGCGAACTTCCGGTTCACGACACTAGTTCGCAGACAACTCATCCTTATGGTCGTAGACAGCGATTTATTTAATCTGGGCGATGAGCCAGCCTGTCACGAGGAATGGTGAGCTGCCGGACTGCGCTGTTCATTGATCAACTGCAGTCTTCATTTGTCGTTTGAACCGACTCGTCAGTTTGGTTCGGATCATCGGTAACTGCGGATCGTCGGCGTCGATCTGAAGTCGTTTCCACGGAAATAAAAGCAGGGCGTGGTGCGTTGACGTCTCTTCTCCGAGCACTCTGGGTGTGGGGTGTGAGAAGCGTATCCCCGTTGAAAACAGCAGGCAGATGCCGCCGCGCTGCCGGTGCCGAGCGATGAGCTCGCTAAGCTGGGTCAGTGCCTCTTCATCCAGACCTGCCTCCGGATCGTCTAGCAGGAGATAGGGGGGGGCCTTGTAGAAGGCTCTTGCGATAGCAAGCCGCTTCAGAACGCCCGGAGAAGCAGACCCGGTAACCTGATCGATATTCGTCCCCGCCAGCGGAGCCAGCTCGCTGAGACCAATGTCTGCAAGAGCTGTCTCGACAGCATCCAGGTCAGGCTCAGGATTGAACCGCGCGATATTGTCGGCGAGCGTGCCGTGATAAAATTCGATTCTTTGGGGGACATAGCCAATGCATTCGACGCGCTGGTCGCGGGCGATATCCTCAAGGAAAACGCCACCGAACGAGATGGACCGCCGCCGTGTGGGTAGGCACCCGGCGAGCGTGTTTGCAAAAACAGTCTTGCCAGCTCCAGTTCGTCCTACCACCATCAGCGCCTCGCCCGCTTTGAGCCTGAAGCTAACTCCCTGCAAAATGGTGATCCGGGTACCTGGCGTTTCGATCGTGAGATCGTCGGCCTGCAGCACAGGTCGGCCCATCCCAGGATATCCGACGGGCGACGGCGTGCTTACGCGTCCGGCAGAACGCAACCGAGGCCAAGCGGACCGCGCACCCTTGATGTCACGCCAACTCTTGATCAGCGTATCGACTGGATCGACGATCCGGGGAGCGAGAAACGCTGCGATCATCATCGTGCCGACCGATGCATCGTGTGCCATCATGAGATATGATGCGAGGCCCAGCACGGCGACCACGTAGACGCTCTTGAAGGAACGAGACAGCGCGTTCAGCGCGTCGTCGGGCAACGAGTCGTTCCAGCGAATACGCTGGCTTTCGCAATGGTCGTCGATCAATGTGCGTTGAATGTGGGACCACGGGACGAAGGCACGGCTAAGAAGATCGCCGGGATTGTTGATTGCTGGTTTGGTGCGTTGAAGGGCGGCGTTGCGAAGGCGCGCCAGATTGTACTGTTGCACGATACCGAAGCCTGCGACCAATGCCGTAAACAACGCAGAGAGCACTCCCAGCCAAATATTGATACGCACCAGAACCGCGAAATAGATCAGCACCCAAGGTGTATCGAACAAGCTGACGAATCCGTTTCCGAGCAGAAATGTGCGGATCGTTTCGATGTCGCGCATAGAAACGTTCTCGCTCCTCCGAGGCGCGTCGATCACGACGATGTGAGGAAGTGCTAGCTCACGGTAACGCTGATCCACGTCGATTGCGAGCCGCCGTATGACGCGAAGCCGTATGAAGCGAAGCGTGGCCTGACACAGGTGGATGACGATGATTGTGCCGAACAATTCCAACAACAGATGCAAGCTCTGCGTTTTCCGGCTGACTTCATAGATCGAAGCGATCACTAAAGGAACGCCGAGGTTTAGCAGGCCACGTAAGCAGCTTAGCCCTGCGACGAGCCCGATCGCGAGCTTGAATCGGGGCTGGGATTTGGTGTTGAGTTCCTCTCGCCTGGATTGCCGATTGGACTCAGCTTGTTGCCTGTGCTGCTCGAAGACGGCGCGGAAATACGGCATCGGAACTCAGCGCATGTGGACAGAACCCGAAACGCTCTCAATCGTCCTTTTGGGGCGTGAGATCGAAGATCTTCGCAAGCGCGGCAGTCACATCGCTGCGCGCTATAGCCGCCGCCTCGCGGTCATAGCCGAAAGTTACTCCTCTCGTGACGCACGCGTCCTTCGGCTCGAAGGCCTTTCCAGTATCGCGGTTAACGAAATCGCCGCGAGCCCTTTCCTCAAGGCGGCAGCCGCGCGCCGTTGCGAATTGGCTAAGGAACACTTGATGCTTCAGGTCCGGATTATCGAAGGAGTTGTACGCGTTGGGATATTCCCGGAGGACGATGTCGATATTCGCATTCGACAGTTTGGCAACGTAGTCGCGGCAAACGGATACTGGAAACCAGTCGTCAGAGCTGCCGTGAAATAATCGGACCGATGCCTGACTCGGCTCCGTCTCGTCGACCAGGCTGATGTTGCAGGGCGTGTACAATCCGATGAACAGGGCAATCCGGGCACTGCCCGTAGAAAACGCTTTTCGAAACCTCTCCAGCCGCCCGTAAAGCGCGACGACTCCGCCCGTACCAAATCCCATCAACGCGATCCGGCTTGCGTCGATGCGCGGATGCTTAGCAAGCAGATCAAGGGCACGATATGCATCGGGAATCTGAAAAAGGCGCTGTGTGGGAGGGTCAACTTGACTTTTCCCTGCATTGAAACGCCGCCCGCTGAAGGAGTCGACCGTGAAGGTCGCAATTCCCTGTTTGTTCAGCGCATTGGCCCAGCGCTCGACAGCAAGGTTGCCGCCGTCAGAGCTGGGAATCAGGATTACCGCGGGGAACGCAGGATCCTGCGATCGTGGCAGTCTCAATTCGCCGGCAATCGTCGCTGGCGTGCCGCCGGTCTGTCCCATCAGAACATCATTGTCGGCGCTCGTGGTGGTTGCAAACGGAATCAATAAAACGTGACTGGCGTTTTGGCCGAAGCACGGTGCGCAACATGTCAACCAGACAGAGAGGGCTGCGATACAGAAGCGGTTCAAGGTCACGTTCCACCTTCAGAGAGGGGGCGCCTCAGGACGAGTAGACTCCGTACAATTTAACGCTGTAATCGAGGTGCTTCAACAGAAACAAGTCGCAAGCGCATTCGAGAGTATCGCTTGCTCGTGTTAGTTATGATTTCGCCGAAAAGAGATGATTGGTAGTTGTGCAAGGGAGAGTTGAGCGCCCCCGTGCGACTTGATGTCGCGAAAATGGTTGCACGAGGACTGGGAATTCGTTAAACAGAAACTCAATCTTAGGCTGTCTAGAAAAGCATGCTTGCAGCGTATGGCTCAAAATCTGTCGCCGTCAGACAAGGTCGTCGTCAATCAGAATTCATCTCGCCCAGGTCCGTACAGTTATCCAGCATGCCAAGGCAGCGATCGGTTCGACTATAGTACTCTCGATAGATCTGTTGCCAATTTTTTGACGGGGCATGCACAGCGAATAAGAAAGTATGTGCATGCGACCACGATTCAGGTCGGCAAGGACTTGATCGCGGCGAAGCGATATCTGAGTCACGGCCAGTTCATTCGCTGGATTGAACAAGAGGTCGGAATACCGGCCCGGACGGCGCAGGCCTATATGCGTATCGCGCATTGGGCAACAGGAAAAAGCTCAGTTGTTGCACGTCTTCCGTCGACGCTGCTATTCATCTTGTCTGCCTCCAGCACACCAGTTGAATATGCCGAGGATATTCTTCGACGTCTCGAATCGGGCGAAAAAATCGCACCAGCGACCGTGAAGAAGGAATTGAAGCAGCTGCAAACGAGGGGGCCGTCGACGCAGCTGCTCTGCAGCGACGAGGTCACGAGAGATGCTTCCAACGGCATCGGTGACGTGGAGGTTGTGATCCCGACTAGGGAAGAGGCTCTCAGAGAGGCCGTTCTGATCCTGTTCCAGAAGCTATCGCAAGATGAGTTCATGCGCGTGAAATCGATCATGACGAACCGCACGATGCTCAACGACCCGGAACTGTCCATCAAGCTCGCCGAGGCGTTCACGACGGTCGCATAGTGCGGCGACTTCAGATCGTTCCCGGCTTCGGCCGCCTTGCGGTGTCTAGACCGGAAGCGCCGCCGCCTCTCGCCTCGTGAGGCCTTCCCGGAGCAGATCGGCAACGAGATTGGTATGGGGCCTCTCGCCGCGGCCCTTGACGAAGATGTGCGCGAAGAGATCGAAGGCCAGTCCGTAGATGCCGGTAAACGGCGCCACGGCGCCGAGACTGCGGGCGTATATCGAACGATGCTGGGAGAATGGTGGACGGAGAAGCGAACGGTGCATCGTCCCGAGTGCGCTCGGTAGACCCAGCTTTCGTCGCATCGCTGCCAAGCAGGCAACCGGCCCGAGGGAGGCCGCTGCGGCCTTGAGCGCCACCTTCTGGATGCCAAGGCGACGGTTGACACGATGCTCCAACGGCAGCTGCAATGCTACGCCGGCAAAAATATCATCGAGATACGGAACTCGGCATTCGACGCCGAAGGCCATGTAGTACTTGTCGGCGATCTGAAGATGATTGGAGACGAGCTGGTCGTGCAGATAGATGTCGAACACGATTTCGGCATGTTCGTCATCGGACCGCGCCGCGGCAAGTCGTTTTAGGTCGTGCATGATGTTGGGATGAGGCGTAATTCCGCGTGCCGACAGTCGACTCACCCGATCGAGGCGCTCCTGCGCGTCCTTCGCATGTCCCAGATAGGTCTTGTAGCCGCCGAACAGTTCGTCTGCCCCTTCACCGCTCATCATGACACGATGATGTTTGGCGGCCTCCATGGCCAGGAAATAGTTCGGTATGGCCGAGAAAGTCGAAATCTGTTCCTCGATCCATGCGACGTCGGCGAGCGCCCCAACGTATTCGTCTGGCTCGACGCTCCGCTCGGTGATGGAGACAGGGTAGCTTCGTGCGACGTGGCGCGCGACTTCAAGGTCGTCAGAGAGCGTGCTCTCTGATACACAAATTGCATGTACCGGTGTTGCACCTCTCTTGGCAGCTAGGATTGTGATCGCGCTGGAATCAAGTCCACCGGATAAGGAGACCCCAATTGACGCTTCGCAGGCGAATTGCCGGCTGACGGCAGTATCGAGCGCCGTGAGGAGCTTCGCCGCGTTCGCGTCCAGATCTCGATCGTTGTCCGGAACGAATTGAACGGTTCGGAAACGTCTGGTCGAGCACGCAATTCTCTCCGATCCGCGCTCGACGGTCATGATCGTTCCGGGCGCCAACTCGTGAACGTCCTGAAGGAATGTGGTGCCGGCCGCGGGATAGCCCTGAACCGTATTGTCGACGACGGCCTGCCAGTTCACGCGTGCCGAGAACGCGGTTGACGCCGAGAGAGCCTTGATCTCGGAGGCAAACAGCAGCGAATACGCGCTGGATTGACAAACATAGAGTGGCTTGATCCCGAATCCATCGCGGCACAAATGAACCATGTTGCCATCAAAGAGCGCGATCGCGAACATGCCTTGAAGACGGGTGATCGCCTGCAGCCCTTCCAACGCATAGAGCTGCGCAATAACTTCGGTATCGCAGCGTGTGGAGAAGCGAACGCCCTTGCGCTCGAGTTCCTCGCGCAGTTCGCGGTGGTTGAAAATCTCGCCGTTGAACAGAACGGCAACTCTGCGCGTGCTGTCATAGATGGGCTGGTCACCTCCCCGCGGATCGACGATCGACAACCGAACCATCCGCGCCGAGAACCACTCGCCATGGAGCGCGCCGATGCCATCTGGACCACGATGAGCCATGGCACAGATCATTCTGTCCGCAACGCCTGCGTCCGCGATACCAATGATGCCTGCGATACCGCACATAAAGTCGTCTCTCCAACCACAAGTCTATTGATGTCCTATTGGTCCAGAGCAGACTTCAACACGATCTTCAGGTCAAGAAGTCCGTAAGGTTTCATTTACTCGACCTGCGTGGCGTGCCGGCGGATCCATCAGGAAAAGAGAATCGGCTCGCGCGGGGGCGCGGGCAGGTGGAGATGCGCCGAGAAGAGGGTCTCCAAGTGCGAGGGATGCTACGGGTTTGAATGCAGGATGAAGTAAGAGCTCGCGACTCGATCCTAGAAAACGAATTGATCACGATATCATTCGTGCGACGAAAAGCAGTAAAGACGAGGAGAAATATCGGCGAGCTGTTCCCAGCAGGCCAGGCAAGAGCGCGGGGCGGCCGTCAGGATGACGAAGCCGGACGAGGTTTCTCCGTTGAGTCCCCAAGAGGGCCGAAGGTTGGACGCAATTGCGCCCAGGCGCACAGAAAGACGAAATCTCAACCGAAGGTAGAGTTTTCAGGATGTGGATCTCGGTGAAGCGGCTTGATTCTCCTCAGACCAGACGATAGTGCCTGCAGACAGGCGCAAATGGTCAAAGGCTTCGGGCGATTGGGCCACATATTTCGATAGCCTGTTGACCCATTCGGTCTAGAGCAGGACAGCTCCAATCGTGCTCACGGCGTCCAGTAGAAATTGAAGTGCGTCGCCGTCGGAGGGGCTCCCGACGCGCAATGGTGCGAATACAGCAGACTCACGGCGCTGATTGCCGCAACACCGAAATGGCAGAAGCTGATAGCGGGCTCTATTGCTTCTAAGCTTGCTGGCGACCGGATTTGGTTCATAGAGGCTGACGCCTTCTTGCGCATAGGCGCAACGATTGCGCATTTGTGGCTGGCGATGTGCTATGGCCTCAGAATAGCCGCGACGTTGGTGGAGCGAACAATGATGTCATCATCCGGCTCGCTGACACTATGTGAAAACTGGAGGCGCGTGTGACGAAGACCGATCCGGCCGTCGGGGCCCATTGTGACTTTGCGGACGTCGAGCATGCGGAGGATGTTGCTGATCCCTACCGTACACTGGAAGATGGCTCGCGACCCGATGTGCAGGACTGGCTACGGTCGCAAGGGCAGAAGACACGGCGCTTTCTGGACGCCTTGCCGGGGCGCGACCGGATCGAAAGAATGTTATTGTCGGCGAGCTCCACAACTCGGTGGGGCGTACCAATACGACGTGCTGGCAAGAGCTTCTACACCGTTCAGCACGGCGATGCCCAGCAGCAGGTCTGGATGGTGGCTGATAAGGCCGGAGAACGCATCCTGGTCGATCCTCACTCGTGGCGCGGGCAGGATACCGACTATGTCGGTGCGTTCGAGCCTAGTCCTGATGCCCGCTACGTCGCTTATGTGAGGCATCTGTCGGGAAGCGGCTTCGGTACCTTGCACATCTTCGATGTCGAGCGCGGATGTGACTTGCCGGAGGTCATAGGTCGCTGTCGTCTGGCCTTTCCTTCATGGGCAGCGGACAGCCGTCGATTCTTGTACACGCGAAGCTCCGAGGAATTGCCGTCGGCGAGCGCCTGGGATGAGATCGTGATGCACCGCGTGGGCGACACGGTGGATTGCGACCAGGCGCTGTCCCTCCGATGGGACCCTAGTCTACGCTTCGGCTGGACGAAAAGCCTTCCGGACCGCAGCGGCTTTGTTTGTTACCGAAATGGCGGTGGCAGCAGACACGCCGTGTGGATCCTGGATGAGAACGGTGCGGAGGTGGTACAGATCGCCGATGCGAATGAGTTTGATCTCTCCGTCGTCCACAAGACGGGTTCCACGATCTTCGCGTTGACCGACTATATGGCCACTCGCATGCGCGTCGTGGCGTTCGATCTGTCCGCTCCACAACCGGACAACTGGCGAACTGTCATCCCGGAGTCGAGTTGCGTGATCAAATGGGTTACGTTCGTTGGTGGAAGTTGGGTATTGTGCCGAAGCGAGCATGGCTGGGACAGGGTCGAAGTCCAGGATGCCGATGGGGGCCCACTCCGGCGCGTTCCGCTTCCCGAGCCGGCCATATTATCGTGGCCGCAATCGACGCCAGACGATGACGATCTCGATCTCGCAGTCTATTCATTGGCTCATCAAGGAACGATTTACCGGATTACGCCTCGCCTCGCGGCGGCGCATCCCGTTCGATCGCTCAAAGGCGATCACGGGTTGTCGGACTGCGTCTTGGCGCAAGTTTTTGTCACCGCGCGCGATGGCGAGCGCATACCGTTGACGCTCATCCATCCTCCGGGATTGGTGCGGGATGGTCGGGCTCCCACGTTGCTATACGGATACGGAGCGTTCGGCCGTCCTGCCGCCCACGGCTTTTCATTCGCGACCTTGGCCTGGCTCAAGTCTGGCGGCGTCTATGCGATCGCGCACACCAGGGGTGGCAGCGAGGAAGGCGAAAATTGGCACGAGGCTGCCAAGGGGGCCAAACGAAGTGTTGCACACCAGGATTTTTGCGATTGCGCGGAATGGCTGATAGCCGAGCGCTATTGCAGCGCTGACATGCTTGGGATCCGCGGCGCAAGTGCAGGCGGTTTGCTGGTCGCGACCGCCTTTTTGCAGAGGCCGGATCTGTTCGGTGCAGCCATCTGTGACGCCGCTCCTACCGACATGGTCCGGTTTCCGAAGTTCACTCTGGGCAGTGCGTGGATCGATGAGTTCGGTGACCCGGGCGACCCGGCCGCGCTACAGGTCATCCTGCAATGGTCGCCCTTGCACAACGTCCAGAGCGATCGATCCTATCCGCCGATATTGATCTCCACTGGCGCCCGCGACGAGGTCGTGGCTCCCCTGCATAGTATGAAGTTCGCTGCTGCGCTTCAGAACACGCCGTCACCCCTGGTGCTTTTGCATGTTAAGGAGAATGCCGGCCACTCAGTTGCGAATTCGCGCGACCAGAGGCGGCAACTGGTGGTCGATCAGCACGTATTCCTCTGGAGCTGCCTTGCAAAGGCCGGCCAGAGCTCTGGTTGAATCGCGCGCGCGGGACTCGCTCATCCAGTTCACGCCGGGCGGAGGGGGGGCGGCATTGTCTCCGCGATGCATTCAGCGGTGATCGCCGTCCGGTACTCGCATCGGCTTTTTGTCCGTCGCCTCCTGGCAGGGGCAGAGACGCGGGGGCCATTTGATAGATCTCGCGTGAACGGCAGATGAGAAGAGAACGGATGGGAATAGCGAACTGTTAGTAAAAACAGTCAGTTGCAGATCTGATCGGAGTTGTCTGTTTCGTGTTGCTAGGACGATCAGAGATATCCAGAATGCGAGCCGGGTCGATGCCAATCCCATTGAGGAGTTGAAAGATGCTGAATGAAGTCGGACGCGAGTCATCGTTCCTGAAAGCCGTTCCGCAGGCTCTTCTCAGCGAAGATCATGCCCTAGTATCAGTGGCAAATCTGGCGCGTGAGAATTTTGAGCGGATTGCCGATTTCGATCTAAGCGATGTCGTCGCGCGTTACGTTAGGGAGCATCGTGTCGACATAGAGACCGCAAATGAGCATGCAGTTGAGCTGAAGAAGTTCCTTGCCGTGTGCTCAGCAGCCCCGGTGGGAATGGCTGGACCAATTGACGATGTGTGGCATGTTTTCGTGCTATTCACGCGCAAATATGCCGAGTTCTGCAGGAATATGTCTGGCGGCTTCGTTCACCACGAGCCGGATACGTCCGATGAAGATCACGAGCGCTCGACATCGGGTTATCAAAAGTTCATCGACATCTACGAAATGGCGTTTCAGGAAATTCCGCCCGGCCACATTTGGCCGGATCGGACGCTCTTTCTCGACTCCGCCTCAGCTGGTTGCGCCGGTTGCGGCAGCGCAAATAGCCCAGCCGGTTGCACATCGTGTTCCGCATGCAATGGACAGGACACGACGGTCGTGTAAGCTGCCGTAGGGAGGTAATGACAGCTGAGTTGTCGATGTCGGCATCTTGAAAGGGGGGGGCTTTGAGAGATGCATATTGAGTCCGGACAAGAACCGTCATTCCTCCCGCCCCTTTCCGGGACGCTTCTCTCTGGCGAGACGCGCACCGCGCTCGGTCACCAGTCGTGCGCGCGAGAATTTTGCGCGCATCGTCGATTGAGATCTCTGTAATCTCATCGGGTCAAGGATTGCCATGTCGACCAGGAGACGACGCGCGGGAAGGTTTTGAACTAGAGAGGCTTCTCGCGATTTGTGGCGCAGTGGCTGTTGATATGGCGGGATAATTAAGCGGCAAAATGACAAACATACTTTTTTGTGGCAAGTGGCCGCCGATTCAGGGTGGAGTATCACGAGAGAGCTACGAATTCGTGGTGTCGGCTTTGGAGCATGGCCACAGGGTGCGTGTCGTGACCAATGCGGATGATGTGGACGCAACATTTAGGATGCGGTTCGCTGAGGGTGATCTGGCTAGGGTGCGGCTCGCAGCGTTTGGTAAGTCTATGAAGCTGCGCAATACGGAGCGTGTCCGCTACGGGAGCTATATTCCCTGGGCCTCGCCGTTCCTGAGCTCGCTCCTCGGATCGCTGCTTGATGAGGTGAGTGCCGAAGCACCGGATGTCATACTTGGTTCCTATCTTGAACCCTATGGGATTGCCGCCGCGCTTGCTGGTCAGCTTACGGATACGCCTGTTTTGATCCGTCATGCGGGTAGTGATATCGGTCGCTTGGCTAAGGTGCCGAGCCTCAAGATGGCCTACAGACGTGTCCTTTCAGGAGTCAGGTCGATCCTGACAGTTCCGAGTGGCGGAGCCAGTGCTGCGCTCGATGACCTTGGTGTGCCCGAAGATCGAAGGTACATACTCCGAGGCGATCCGTTCAACTTTGAAGGGTTTTCCGATGCTGCATCGCTCGACATCGAGGGGCTGCTTAGCGTCTCAAAGAGCAACGGCGAAAGCTCGTCAGCGTCCGAAGCGGCTCTTCCTGCGAGCAACCGACCATTCGAGCCGGACGGCCTCGTGATCGGCATCTATGGAAAGGCCGGTCCATCGAAGGGCACAGTCGAGCTCGCCGAGGGGCTCGGTGTGCTCGCGCAAGAGGGGATTCCGTTTACCTTTCTAGCGATGAGCACCGGCTGGCCTTCGCACCTCGAGATGTTGCAGCGAGTTGTGAAGGCTAATGACGAACTCGCTCGACGAACGTGGTTTCTGCCGTCCGTTCCGACATGGCGTGTGCCCGAGTTCCTCGCACGCTGCGACATTGTGGCGTTCCTGGAGAACAATTTCTCGATTGAATTTCACGGCCCGCGTGTTCCGCTGGAGGTCATCGCAGCCCGGCGCGTTCTGATGCTGTCGACAGACCAGCATCAGCGGCTTTCGTTCAATCGTGCTCTCGTAGACGGCAAGAACGTTCTGCTTGTCGATCTTGCGAAGAGATCGAGTGACATTACCGCAAGGCTGCGTGAGGTTCTCGTCCAGCGCGAGAAGTTCGAGCGCTTGCGCGGCGGCGCGGTTACGTTGCCGAAGCTGCTGGGTCTATCAATCGAGAGTCGGGCGCAGAAGTTGAAGCATCCCATGCTCTCTGCTGTCGAGGAACTCATTCCATGAATGCGCCGACAGGTGCGATCGAAGGCCTGCAGAGGTCGGCATTTGCGCGCGGACAAAGCCTTGCGCAGTTATGGGAAACTGGCGCCTTCGAGTTCGTTACGATATGGTTCACCGACCTCTCTGGTCGTTGGATGCGCCTGAGCTGGCCGCGCGAAGCGATGAACTACCAGAAGCTGGTCGGTGGGATTCATTCATCGGTACTGGCAAGTCACTGGCGGGATGCAACGAACTGCGACTATCTGTTCAAGGCCGATGCAGATACGGCGTTTATTGATCCTTGCGAGGCGTCCCCGACGCTATCGTTGATTGCAAACGTCTGGGAGCCCGATGGGAGCGGGCAGTACGCGCGAGATCCACGAGGCGTATTGCTGCGCGCTATCAAGCAGCTCGAGCGCGTTGCGAGTGGCTGTCTGTGCAAGGTCGGTCCTGAGCTTGAATTCTATATATTCGATGAAGTACGGTACAAGCTAGGTCAGTTTGAAACCTACGTGAGGCTCATCGAGGCGGAGAGTTCGTCCAACAGCGAGCGTACTCAGTCGGCACACAATCGCGGATACGTGCTCGGTCACTCGAGCCTGCATCTGTCGCCGACGTCCGACTATACGGCGCCCACTCGGGAAGCAATCCTAAGGAATTTGGCAGCAGTTGGTCTGTCGCCACTCCACAATTTCCACGAGGCCGGACCAGCGCAGGCTGAAATTGGAATCAGTCATCTTGAAGCTTTACGCGCTGCCGATGCGATCCAGCTCTACAAGCGGGTGGCGCGCGCGACGGCGACAAAGCTTGGCCAGCTCGTTACTTTCATGCCTGCTCCGATACCCTTCGCGCCCGGCTCAGGTCTACATTTCCATCTTTCAATCTGGAGCGAAGGAGTCAATCTGTTCAGCGGCAGCGGTCTCGGCGGCATGTCGGAGACTGCAATGCATGCAATCGCTGGTGTCATGAAGTATAGCAAGGCACTCTGTGCCTTCCTCACACCGAGCCATAATAGTTTCTGCCGGCTATCGCATGCGTTCAACCCCATACGCGATGTCGAATTCGGCGTTTCCAACAGGCGCATACCAATTCGCATTCCACCGGCGCTCGAGCCCAATGAGGCTCGTATCGAGTTGCGCTTCCCTGATGCGTCCTGCAACCCGTATCTCGCATTGGCGTCGATCATCGTAGCGATGGTGGCGGGAATCGAGCAGCGTCTTGAGCCGGGTGCCCCGGCGGTCAACAATGCGCCAGGTTTCCTTGGCGACGTCCGCAATCGGGCGAAGAACGGCCTGCCGCGCGATCTTGAGGAAGCCCTCCTAGAGCTGGATAAGGTCAAGGATGTGTTTCTCAGAGACGACGTCTTCTCCGAAGAGATGCTGAACGCTCACATCGAGCTTCTCAGTCGCCGTGCGCTCTTTCGCGCCACGCGCGGGCATCCGGCGGACTACGCGGAATGCCTGGATTGCTAGCGAAGCGAGAATAGGTGTGGAAGATCCAGAGATGCCAGCCAGGGAAATGGGGCGAACAGAATGAGCGGTGAGTTTGAAACCACGTCGCTCCAACTGTCGCACCGCAACCACTTCCGATTTGGCTACAACGGGATATGGTTCACCGAGCGTAAGAAGGCTGAAGATCGCTGGAACGTTGCCTATGGCCGCTGCGAGCGACCGGTCGCCGATTGGCGCACGGAGTGTATCAACACGGCGCGGCTGATCCGGGAGGCGACGTCCGAAGACCTCTGGGTTCTGTTCTCAGGCGGGATCGACAGCGAGGTCGTCGTCCAGTCTTTCATGTTCGCGGGGATCCCATTCAAGGTGGCCATCACGTGCTTCGATAGCGACCTCAACCGCCAGGATGTGCGCTACGCAGTCAAATTCTGCGAAACCCATCAGATCCCGTACCGCCTGCTCAAGCTCGATATCATCGACTTCTTCGAATCGGGGGAGGCACTCAGCTACGCCGCAGCTTCCAAATGTGTACAACCGCAGCTTCTTCATACCATGTGGGCGATGGATCAGGTGGACGGCTATCCCATCCTGGGAAGCGGCGAATGTTTTCTGCAGAAGAGCGTCAGTCCAGCTGAGCCCGATCATTGGGTCATGTACGAGAAGGAACGCATAGCCGCCTGGTACCGGCACCTGCTGCTGCGCGGCAGGGAGGGCTGCGCCGGCTTCTTCCAGTACACGCCGGAGATCATGCTATCGTTTTTGCTGGACCATGAGGTCGTGCGGTTATGTACGGGTCAGGTCAACGATGTCTCCAGCACGATGCCGGTGAAGGCAAGCATCTATCGCCGATATTTCCTGCTGGAGCCGCGTCGAAAATATCACGGCTTCGAGAACGTGCTCCATCTGGACGACGGATTGCGGCCGGAGCTGGAGCGCCGCTTTGGCGATCACAACGCCATCGTCTTTACCGAATACACGCAGCTGGTCGCGGCTCTCGCAATGGAAGTCAATAGCCGCGATATCAGCAAGATACGGGGACAACCGTGTGCAGCGATGTAGTATGATCGGTTACCATTGAACGGGCGAATGACCGGGTAGGTTGAAATGTACACCGAAGGTGCATCTGGCGCGAGCGGCAGCGTGGATTTCATCCGCCAGCATATTGAGCGCTACGGCCTGCTGGGCGAGAACAATGTTGAGTCGAGCCTAGAGCAGCGTGTCCCCAGTGTTGCTGATGTCCCGGAGTTCACGAAGGGCAACCATTTCAAGTTCGGGTTTGACGGAGGCGTCTTCAATGGACGGCCGACTCGCTCGAGTATCTATTGGGTGGAATATAGTGCGATCACTCGCTCGCATCGATCGTTCCGCGAGGAGTTGCGGCAGGCGTTGATTGATGTCGCTGATCGAGTAGGTGCCTTCAGCGTCACGTCGAGCAGGTCCTATATCGCGGCCTTGGTCGCGGCCGAGGCGACGCAACTCGGATTGCCGGTCAGGCGAATTGCGATCGAGATCGAAGGTCTGAGACCGGCGCATTTGGCAGCAGATGGCGAGACGGAGCGCCATACCGTGTCCTGGGACCAATTTAGTGCGTTTGCCAAGGAGTTTGCCAAGTGCGCAGGTTGCTCGGATCCGTGGATCGCATTCGAGGCGATGCACGGCCACCTGTCTGATCTGCCCCATATCTACGATGGCTCGGAGATACGGATCGAGAACAACAATTTCGACTGGAGCCGGAGATGCGCAGTCGGCGAGGCCGAGTGGTCCCTTGTCGACAACGAAAAGTTCACGGCGATCAACCGCTTCTTGCTCGAGAAGGGTCGGCTTGGAATTCCGCAGATCCTGAGATGGTCTCCCGAGCTTCTGGCCGCCCAGATCAACTCGTCACCATATCGTCGATGGTTCCAATACGGGGCGAATAAGGGGGGCATGTATCGCGAGGGCGGACGCAATCGGTTGGCGCGGATCGGCCTGGCAGTCGAGGCGATGGGAAGTACAGACGTCGTACCTAGTGCTAAACTTGAAAGCTGCGAACCCGCGTTGGACGAGCTCATGAAGGCGCTCCGCCGCAACATGAAGAACATTGCGCCCGGCTGCGTCGCCCAACATCGTTATCCCTTATGGCGTCTGTCACCGCTGCTGGGCCTTGATGGTCCGGACCGATTCAATGTAACCCCTGCCTGGTATGGTGTCGTCCATGAGCAGTAAGCTTGTATTCTCCATCATTCCTTTCCCGGAGTGGCGACGCGAGATTGCGCCGCTTTGGCTCATGGATGGTCGTCACCGAACAATCCCGCCGATCATCAACGGCCATGGGCAGATGCAGTATGTTGGACGCGAGCTGTTCAAGGGAATCGTACTGTTTCCGATCGCAGCGGAATATGAGGGCGAGCGGATTGCGTGGACCTCGGTCTACAATATTTCGAGTACTGCTCTGCGGGTGCGGGGCATCTATGTCTTGCCGGAGTATCGTTCCAATGGCATCGGACGGGCGATGGTCGAGTACGCGCTCGGCCTTTGGCCCGCACCATGGCGGATGTGTTACATGTATGCGAGGGAGTCGAACGTCGAGCGCTACAAGCGTTGGGGATTCGAAGTTGTGCCTGGATGCTTGGTCCGTAGCTGCGATGAGGCGAGGATGCCTGACGAGGCCGGAATCATCCTGATGCGCAAGCAGATGAACCAGGAGGAGGCGGTGCACGGTTCGCAATGGAGAGGCGTTGCGTGACGCCCGGTGGACGGTGCCGTTCGCTTGCAGAATGAACGGCTTGTCATGTAGGACTGGACGTGGGCGACGATGTTTCCGCTCACCGATCAGCAATTCCTTCTCGACGGTCGCGCAGGACGCTCGTTGCGTAGTGGCTGTGCCGGGATGCGAGCTGGCGCGGCTGCTCTACGTTGATGACGGTGAGCATGCTCGATGTGCGCTTCGGCTCCGTGGCAACCGACAGCGATCGAAGGGATATTGCGTGGCGTGCGGCATCGGCCGTCGCTTACGAATGGTGGGTAGTGGGGCCGGTGCGCGGGGCCCGGGTCCGGGAGAAGATAGATGGCCAACCATTTCGCCGTTGAGAGCATTCCATCGAATAGCACGATCTTTTCGTACCTGAAGCAAAGCACCGACTACGAGCGTGCCTGTCGCGCAGTACGGACCAGGTTGAGGCAAACGGAAAAGCTTGAGCTCGATCTGTTGGGAGTCGACGTCGCCGAGTTGCGAGAGAGCGTCAATAGCATCATCGCGAGCCACGGCTTCGGCGGCTGGCGCCACCAAGGTGGGGAGAGCAGCACCTACGGCGGCTTTTCGTTGACCTATAATCCCGATCACCAGGACAGCCCTGACCCCCATGTCGGATCCATTGGAACCCCGAAAAATCTCCGATCGGAGTTCTTCTGGAATGCCACCGGCCGGCACGCGGAGCTCAAGCATTCCTATTTCGATACATATGGCTTCCGGAAGCGAACACCAGCATCGCGCCAGGGAGCACTCGGACGATTCATCGACAGTTTCGGCAAACGCATGATCCGGAGCCGCGTCGGGATCATTCCCGGTGATAAAATCGATACCTCCGATCCCGCGTACCAGCAGGGCGAGGGCTGGCATCGGGACGAGCCCGTGTTCGAAAACCTCAGGATCAATATCCCGCTGCAGACTGACGCGAACTATGTTTTCCAGATGGAGGGGGGCGAGCCCTACCATCTTGAAGTGGGAACGGCCTACAGTTGGGACACCAATCGTCCTCATCGGGTATTTGCGCGCGGGCCGACGAAGGTCATGCGGATCCATCTTGTGTTGGGGTTCGCTCCATGGTTCGACTATTCCGACGAGGCGGATGAATGGTTCCCCAACGAATTCTTCGGCCGAATGCATCCGTTCGACATGCTTGCCGACGGCTATTTCAGCAAGCATCTCCGGCTGCGGCCCAACCGGCTGCGACTGTAGTAGCCCTCCAGCGCGCGCCGAGCCGGCGAATGATGCCGGACCAAGAGCCGGTGACGACCGCCGAAGATTTCGTCACCGGCCGAAACGCCGTTCGGAAGTGGCTTTTCGCGGGCTACGCCAGCTTTCAAGTACTGCTCCGTGAGCTGGTTTGCTGCTGGAGAGCGGGGGCGTGACGTCCGAACAGGAGACGCAGGCTCTCGGATCCGGCAAGAGGGAAGCGGCCGTCTTCCCGGGACGGCGTCTGATGGCGATTGTCTTGGTTATCCTTTGCGCTGCGGCCGGTCTGACCATCGGTTGGCAGTTTCCGCAGTCTCGATCCGTCGCGCTCCGTGCGCCGACGATTCTGAAAGACTGGCTGGCACGGTGGGGAGCGCCTGCGGAGCAGTTTGCGGCGCAGCCCCGTCCGCCTGTCCAAGTCAAGGTTGCGACGGTTCGGAAGGACGACGTGCCGATCTTTCTGACCAGCATTGGCAACGTCCAGGCATACAACACGGTCAATGTTCAGAGTCGGGTCGACGGGGAAATCACGAAGATTCTGTTTGAAGAGGGGCAGACCGTCAAACTGGACGACGCGTTGGCCGTGGTCGATCCGCGCCCGCTGCAGGCGCAGTTCGATCAACAGCAGGCGATCCTGCAAAAGGATCAAGCGATGTTGTCCGGAGCAGTCCTGGACCTTGAGCGCTACGAAATGCTGTCGAAGACGTTGGCAGTGACGCGGCAGCAACTCGAGCAACAGCGGGCCCTGGTGGATCAATACAAGGCCCAGATCAAGGCCGATCAAGCCCAGTTGGACTACGCGCTGACACAGTTGACCTACACCGCAATCCGCGCGCCATTGTCTGGGCGCATTGGAATCCGCCAGGTGGACCAGGGCAATCTCGTCCGCGCCGGCTCCGGGTCGGTGATCGCCGTCATCACGCAGTTGCAGCCGATCTCGGTGATCTTTACCGTCTCGGCTGCGGCCCTCTCCGAGACCCAGTTCGTGCCCGGACCGATCAAGGCGGCGGTGACCGCTCTCGATCAGGACAACGCCACAGAACTCGATCATGGCACGATCGATCTCGTGGACAACGTGGTCGACCCGGCGACCGGCACGATCAAGCTCAAGGCGAGTTTTCCCAACGTCGCTCAGAAGCTTTGGCCGGGCAACTTCGTCAACGGCAGGATCACGCTTGATGTGCGTCGCGATGGTCTGACGGTTCCGGCCGTGGCCGTGCGCCATGGCCCGCAAGGGGACTTCGTATGGGTGGTGCGGCCTGACCATACCGCGGGTTTTCGGAATATTCGCGTGAGGCAGATCGTCAATGGGCGGGCATTGATCGAACGCGGACTTGCGCGAGGCGAGCAGGTGATTGTCGAGGGCTATTTCCGGCTTGAGAATGGCTCAAGGATCGAAATCACCGAGGAGACGCCGCCCGCCAAGAAGCGGACGAGTACGGCGGCAGAGCGAGGTTAGGTCTGTGCTCTCGGCGCCCTTCATCCTGAGGCCAATCGCAACGACGCTCTTTATCGTCAGCCTCTTGCTGCTGGGAGCGATGGGTTATCGCATGCTGCCGGTGGCTCCGTTGCCGAGCGTGGACTATCCGACCATTCAAGTCGTCACATCTTTTCCAGGGGCCTCAGCGCAAGTGGTCGAGACCTCAATCACGACGCCATTGGAGCACTATTTCGGCATCATTGCCGGGCTTGAGCTGATGAACTCGACCAGCTCCTATGGCGTCAGCCAGATCACGCTGCAGTTCAATCTGGATCGCAACATCGACAGCGCTGCGCAGGACGTTCAGGCCGCTATCAATGCTGCGTCGGGCTGGTTGCCGACGAGCCTGCTGCCGAGTCCGCCAACATATCACCAGGTCAATCCTGCTGACACCCCCGTGCTGATCTTGGCGCTTACGTCTGACACGATGCCGCTTCATCAGGTCAACGACTACGCCATCACGGTTCTGGTTCCCAAACTGTCCCAGGTCTCCGGCGTGGGTCAGGTGACGGTCGAAGGCGGCCAGACCCGTGCGGTGCGATTACAAATCAATCCCACCCGAATCGCCGGACTCGGCATGTCGCTTGAGGATGTGCGGAGCGGCATTGCCGCGACTACGGTATCAAATCCTAAGGGGTCTCTGGATGGGCCGCGACAGTCCTTCCTGGTCGATGCCAACGATCAGCTCTTGGAAGCCGATAGCTATCAGGACGCCGTGATTGCTTATCGTAGTGGCGCGCCGGTCCATCTGCGCGATATCGGCCGCGCCGTCGACAGCGTCGAGGACGCCGAGCAGGCGGCTTGGTACATGGGCAGGCAGGCGGTGCTGCTCGAAATCCAGCGCCAGCCTGGCGCCAACACCATCCAGCTCGTTGACGCAGTGAAGGTAGTGCTGCCGTCATTGAGGGCAGCCCTGCCCGCCCAGGTGCGGGTGGATGTCGTCAGCGATCGCACCGCGACGATCCGCGCGGCGATCGGTGACGTGAAGTTCACGCTTATACTCACAGTGGTCCTGGTCGTCCTGGTCATTTTCCTGTTCCTGCGCAGGCTATGGGCGACAGTGATCCCAGGAATCGCTCTGCCGGTCTCGCTGATAGCGACCTTCGGCGCCATGGCGCTATGCGGGTTCAGCCTCAATAATCTATCCTTGATGGCGCTGACGATTGCGTCGGGCTTCGTGGTCGACGATGCGATTGTCATGATCGAGAACATCACGCGCCATGTCGAAGATGGAGAGGCCCCGCTTGCCGCGGCACTGAAAGGTGCGCGGCAGATCGGATTTACCATCGTCTCGCTGACCGTCTCGCTGATAGCTGTTTTCATACCGCTGCTGCTGATGGGCGGCGTGGTCGGTCGGTTGTTCCGCGAATTCGCAATCACGCTTTCGCTCGCGATCGTCATCTCGGCCATCGTCTCGCTCACGTTGACGCCGATGATGTGCGCTCAGCTGCTCCGCGCCGAGGATGAGCCAACATCCGGGCTGCTGCGCTGGACCGAGAGGGTCTTCGATATCTCTGCGAGAGTCTACGCCTCAACGCTGCACATCGTGCTACGACACCGGGCTGCGACCCTGCTATTCACGCTCGCGATGATGATCGCTGCCGCTGTGTTGTTCTCGGTCGTGCAAAAGGGCTTTATGCCTCAGCAGGACACTGGTCTTATCGTCGCTACGACGGATGCGCCTCAGGACGTTTCGTTTGTTAGGATGACAGAAATCCAGCGCGAACTGGCCAAGATCGTCCAGCGCGCTCCAGAGGTTGTTGCGGTCGAGAGCTTTGTGGGCGCCGGAGCTGTGAATGCGACGCTGAACAGCGGTCGGCTATACATCGATATTGGTTCACCCGAGCATCGGAACGCCTCGATCTGGACGGTCATGGAGCGGCTTCGCGAGTCGACGAAGGGTCTGCACGATGTCACGATGCATCTTCAGGCCGTGCAGGATCTGGTCATCGAGACGAGGGGAGCGCGAACACAATATCAGTATATGCTGCAGGACCTGGACAGTGGTGAGCTGAAGATATGGAGTGAGCGGCTTTTGGCGGCGTTGCGGGAACATCCGGAGTTCGCCGACGTGGCCAGTGACCGGCTGGACGACGGGATACAAATGGCTCTGACCATCGACCGCAAGGCCGCCGCGCGCTATGGCATAACCATGACCAACATTGACCAGACGTTGTACGACGCGTTCGGTCAACGCCAGATCGCAACCATCTATGGCCCGCTCACGCAGTACCGGGTCGTTCTCGAAGTAGATCCGACATTTCGCATCGGTGGTGATCTGCTCAACAATATCTACCTCAGCCCGGCCAGTGCCCAGTCGTCGACGCTCGACCAGCAGGCAGGCGGCATAAGCGCGAGCTTCACTGCTCCCTCATCGCAGATCCCGCTGTCGGCGGTCGCGCAGCTGGAGCGACAGCCGGCGCCGCTGCTCGTGGCACATCAGGGACTGTTCTCGGCGACAACGATCTCGTTCAACCTGGCTCACGGCGTGTCGCTCGGGCGCGCGATCGAGACGTTGCACCAGGCCGAACGCAGGATCGGTATGCCGCCATCCGTGACGACCAATCTGGCCGGCGCAGCCTCGGAATTCACGAAGTCGCTCCAGAGCGAACCGTGGCTGCTTTTGGCTGCTGTTGTGGCAGTCTACATCGTGCTGGGCATGCTCTATGAGAGCTACGTTCATCCGATCACCATACTTTCGACCCTGCCGTCGGCCGGCATTGGCGCTTTGCTCGCGCTGATGCTTTTGCAGCGCGAACTCGACTTGATTGCCCTCATCGGAATCGTGCTGCTCATTGGCATTGCCAAAAAGAATGCGATCATGATGGTGGATTTCGCGCTTGCGGCTGAGCGGGAGGAGGGGCTGTCGCCGTTTGAGGCCATTCGCAAGGCATGTATTCTGCGCTATCGTCCCATCATGATGACGACCGTAGCGGCGCTGTTCGGCGCGTTGCCGCTCGCGGTTGGGACTGGCACGGGCTCGGAGTTGCGGCAGCCGCTCGGTATCTCCATCGTCGGCGGCCTGATGCTTTCGCAGATCATTACGCTCTATACGACTCCCGTGATTTATCTGGCCTTTGCGTCTCTCGCTGAATTCGTGCGGAAGGCGACGTCGGCGGGTCGGGGAGCAGGCGCCGAAATCCTGCCATGAACATATCGACGCCGTTCATCGAGCGGCCGGTGGCGACATCGCTGCTCATGCTTGGTTTCGTCCTGCTGGGCGTCGTTGCGTTTGCTCAGTTGCCGATCGCCTCGCTGCCAAGCGTGGAGAGGCCAACCGTGGTCGTCAACGCGCCGTTCCCCGGTGCCAGCCCTGGCACGGTGGCCTCGGCGCTGACCCAGCCGCTCGGCCGCAGTATCAGCCTCATTCCCGGTGTCGCCGAGATGTATTCTACGAGCGAACTCGGTAGTGCGACAATCATCGTCCAGTTCGACCTGAAAAAGAGCCTTGATGCAGCATACGGAGCCGTTCAGGCTGCGATGAAGAACGCGGCGCCCGATCTACCCAAGGGACCGTGGCCGGCCTACGCCTTCAAGGCGAACCCCAACGGCTTCGCAGCGATCTCCCTGGCGATGACCTCTGATGTCGTGCCGATGACGGACGTCTACAATTACGCCGACAGCGTCGTGTCGCCGAAACTGTCGGAGCTGCCGGGAGTGGCGCGGGTCTATATCTACGGGGCCGACCGTCACGCGGTGCGGATCCAGGTGTCGCCGGATCTTTTAGCGACCATGAACTTGTCAATGGACCGTGTTCGACTGGCGATTGTTGCTGCTTCGCAGAACTTGCCAAAGGGATCGATCGCGGTCGACGGGCAGCGCTATGTGATAGAGGCCGAGGACCAGTTGCTATGGGCGGATGATTATCGAGACCTCATTGTAAGCTGGCGTAACGGCTCGCCGGTGCGGCTCGCCGATATCGCAAAGGTCAGCGACAGTGTCGTCAACAGTCGCCTTGCCGGTTGGTACGGCACTCAACGGGCGGTGATCCTCTATGTCTACAAGCAGCCAGACGCCAACATCGTGGCGACGGTCGATGCCATCAAGGCGATGATCCCGCAATTTCAGGCCTGGCTGCCGCCTTCCGTCAAACTGCGCACCGTCTACGATCGCACCACGCTGATCCGTGCCGCGGTTCACGACGTGGAGCATACGCTGCTGATTGCCGTGGTCCTGGTCGTCGTGATCATCTCAGTCTTCCTCAGGAGGCTCACGGCAACCCTGATTCCGGCCATAACAATTCCCGTGTCGCTGGCCGCGACGCTAGGAGCAATGTATCTGTTCAATTTTTCACTCGACAACCTGTCCCTGATGGCGTTGACGATTGCCACGGGCTTCGTGGTTGATGATGCCGTGATCGTCATCGAGAACATTATCCGGCGAATGGAACTCGGCGAAAGCGCGCTTGATGCCACAATTCGCGGCTCGCAGCAAATGGGCTTTACCGTTGTCTCGGTCACGGCGGCGCTGATGGCGGCGATGATCCCCGTGCTCTTCATGTCGGACATCGTGGGCCGCTATTTTCTGGAGTTTGGTGCAACGGTCGTGATCGCGATTGTGGCGTCGGCACTGATCTCGCTCTCTCTGACCCCGACACTCTGCAGTCGCTGGCTCGCTACGCGGGCCCAACCACAACCGTCCGTGTCGCGCATCGGCGCGGCGCTTGCACGAGGATATTGCTTCTGCCTCGATTGGTCGCTGCGCCATCGCGGCACGTTGCTGGCTGCGAGTGCGCTGGTCACGGGCGGGTCGGTCTGGCTCTACCTCGATCTTCCGAAGGCGTTTATGCCGACGCAAGACACTGGAGTCATGCTGGTTCGCATTGTTGCGCCATCAAGCATCTCTTTCGGTGCCATGGAAGAATGTCAGCGGGCGGTCGGCGAAGCGCTTCTGGAGGATCCGGCCGTCGCTGCTCTCAATTCGTACATCAGCGATAGCCCCAGGAGCGTCGGTCAGATGATAGTGGCGCTGAAGCCCCTAGAGTCGGGGCGGCCGCCGATCGAGCGCGTGATCGAGCGATTGCGCGACCGCGCGGGTACCATCAACGGCGTTCGTACGGTATTCGTACCCTTGCAGGATCTCAATGTCGGTGCGCAAGGCAGCGCAGCGCGCTACCAATACACGATGTTTGGCGTCGACGAGGATCAGGTGCATGGTGCCGCCGAGACGATGGCCCGGCGTATGAGGAACATCCCGAATCTCGTCGACATGGTGCCGGATTGGGAGACCGGGGGATTGCAGGCCGGCCTGACCATCAGCCGCACCCGCGCAGCTGCGCTCGGGGTCACGGCGAAGGGGATCGACAACGCCTTGAACGACGCATTCGGCCAGCGCCAGATCAATCTGCTCTACTATCCGACCAACTACGGCCGTGTAATCTATGAAATCCCTCCCGAACTGGCGACCGATCCGTCGATATTCGCGCGCCTGTATGTTCCGAGCGCGACCGGCGCGGTCGTGCCGCTCACCGCGCTGACAGTGCCCAAGCGCGCGCGGTCGGCGATGTGGATGCACCATAGCTCGCAGTTTCCGTCCCGGACGGTTTCGTTTGATGTCAAGTCGAATGGGTCCGTCAAGCAGCTACTGGATGCGATTCGGGCCGAAGAGGTGGCCGCCGGCTTTCCCGACGGAGTGAGAGCCGAATTCCGTGGTCTCGCGAAGGAAGTGGAAGCATCATCACAGCGCCAGATATCGCTGTTCGCGCTGGCTCTGATCACGATCTATGTGTTCCTCGGTATCCTCTATGAGAGCTATATCCACCCACTTACCATCCTGTCCACTTTGCCTTCGACTGCATTTGGAGCATTGCTCGCTCTCAAGATCACCTCGGTGCCGTTCTCGCTGATCACCACGATTGCCTGCATCCTGGTGGTTGGACTTGTCATGAAGAACGCGATCATGATGGTGGATTTCGCGCTCGACCTTCAGCGGACAAGTGATCTCCCTGCACGCGATGCCATCCGTCTCGCGGCGGCACAGCGGGTTCGTCCGATCGTAATGACCACGCTGACGGGGATTTTGAGCGCGATTCCGGTGGCAATCGGCACCGGCCCGGGCCACGAACTACGGCAGCCGCTCGGAATTGCAATTGTGGGCGGGCTGGCGGTGTCGCAGGCTCTAACACTGCTCACGACGCCGGTCGTGTTTATCGTGATGGACAGTATCAGCGGACTCATTCGAAGCCGGACGGTCGAAGCGAAGATGTCGCATCGAGATAAGTTCTCTACCGATAGATAGGGGATCGTATGACCTTCATCATGTGCCAGGGTATTATAATACCTTGATCATCGACACAGCATCAGCTTTCAACGCATAGTCGTCTAAACGTCGTCTTTCCGCACTGCGCCGGTTAAAGGGCGGGCAATAGGGCTCACCGGGCTTTCTCTCAACCCGTCCTCTGGATGCCATCTAACTGGATCTGCAATCCAGCGGTTTAGATCGGATTCATGCCAGCCCGAACCGTTGCTGCTGATTTTGAGCTGAGCCGGGAACGTGCCCTCGGCGATCTTGCGGTAGATGGTGGACCGGGACAGTCCGGTCCTGGCGAGGACGGTCTTTAGACGGATTATACGGTCTGGTTCGCGCATGGCCGAGCTGCCTCTCGCTCGCTGTTTCCGACGGCTCCTGAGACAGACAGGCCAAACAGTTTCGGGGACAAGAGGATTTCGAACGTTGGCGGGGGTGGCGTAGAGTCGGCGGCAAACAGGATGGGTCAAATTCCGATGCTCCGGCCTCTGCCGAGATCGAGGCCGTGGGCGAAAGCCAGTTCCTGCCCGAGCCGGCGGCCTGATTCGAACGCGACGCCAAGGTCGTTCTTGCGGCTGACGAGGATGGATTCCAGTTGCGGATCGCGTTCGAGGCCTTTAGCCATATCGCTCATCGCCGAGCGAGCGGCCTTATAGCCGGGCATGTCGCCCGCCTGATACAGGCGCTGACTACTGTGGTCGAGCTTGCGCCAGCGCTCCACAAAGAGGTCGGCGCGAAGAGCGGGATCGGTGCGCAGTTCGGTTTCAAGCTGGAGAGCTCGGACTGCGCGGCCGACCTGACCGCCGGACGCCTCGCGGGCCAGCTCGGGATTTTTTGTATAGGCGGCTTCAGCGTCGTGCGGGCCATAGGACCGCACCGCCTCAAAGGCTTGGCGGGCCTCATATAGCTCTTTCACCTGGTCTGGACTTGCCACGCCACCCGTTTCCTGCGCCGTAAAGATCGCATCCACGGCGCGGGCATGGCGCACCAGTGCCTGGGTCCGCACGCGACGCAGCTCCTTATCTGGGTCTTCCGCCGGCTTCCTTCCCGGCGCTTCGACGCCGCGTCGTTCGGCTGGCATACCGCTCGTTTCTCTTTCCGGAATTGCCGGCTCCGGCCTCCGCCGGCTATCCAGCCCGGGCACATCTGTAGGAGAGCGCAGGCCGTCGAATAGGTCGCGCAGCTTCTCGGGCACGACCTTGCGCACCATCTCGGCCACGCGCTCGCGGAAGCTGATCCCACGCCGCTGGGCGTAGCTCCGGACGGGATCAACACGGTCGTAGTCCGAGGCCATGTCCTTAGCGCGGTCGCGCGACAGGGCGCGGGCGAGCCGGTCCGCGTTGGCAAAATCGTCACGGCCATAATGCAGCTCCACGCCGTTGCGGTGCCTCGATAGGGCGACATAGCTGCCGTGGGCATCCATGCCGGGTGTCGCCAGCACATGGACGCGGTCGACCGTCAGGCCCTGCGCCTTGTGGATCGTCGCGGCATAGCCATGGTCGAACCGGCTGTAATCCTTTAGGTCGAAGCGCACGGATCGGCCATCGTCCGTATGCACGGCCATGGATTGCGCGCTGACTTGCTCGATGGTCCCGAGCGTGCCGTTCTTGACGCCGAGGCCGCGTTCGTTCTGCAGGAACATGACCCGGTCCCCGCTGGCAAAGTTTCTCGCGCCGCGCTCGACCGTCACCCCCACCTCGTCGCCGAGATCGCCCGCTGCCCGCATCCGCTCGCGCGCCGCCTCGTTCAGGATGCGGACCTCGTCGTTCGTGTGGGTCAGGATGATCCGGCTCCGATCCGGCGATGCCTGCCGGTCGCGATCCCAGTGATCGATCAGATCGCCGCGCGCCTGGTCGCGACTCTCGGCTTCATGCACCATGCCGTGGGCGCGGTACGCTTCAAGCGCGTGGCCCACCTTGCCAGTCGCCAGATCGCGTGTGGCGTCGCGCTGCCAGCCCTCCCGCTGACGGCGCACGTCGCCGATCTCGGCGCTGCCGTGACGCTCATGAATCGACCGGAACGCCGCGCCGGCTTCGATGGCCTGCAACTGTTGCGGATCACCGACCAGCACCACCTTGGCTCCAGCCTCGGCGGCATGGGACAACACGCGCTCGAGCTGTCGCGTGCCGACCATCCCCGCCTCGTCGATGACCAGCACATCGCTCGATTTGAGCAGGTCACGGCCCTGTTCCCAGCCATGCTCGAGGCTGGCAATCGTGCGCGAGGCAATGCCCGATCCGCGTGCCAGGTTTTCTGCGGCAATGCCGGACAGCGCCACGCCGCGGACCTCGAAGCCGGCTGCTTCCCAGGCCTCCCCCGCCACCCCCAGCATCGCGCTCTTTCCCGTCCCGGCATGGCCGACCACGACGCTGAGATCGCGCCCCTCAGTGACATGCGCCAATGCCTCGGCCTGCTCGGCCGACAGCACCAGGCCGCGCGCTCCCGCGCGCGCCAAAGCCGCCCTGCGGTCCGCGTCACGAACCTCATGGCGATCCCGGTGCGCCAGCAGCTCAGAAGCCCGGTGCAGGCGCTGTTCCGCCTCGATCATTCCGCGGGTGGTGAAGCGGTCCTCGCCGCGGGCGTCCTTGCCGAGTTCAATCAGATCGGGCGCTCCCTGCATCGCGCCCACCACCTGGTTGAACTGGTCGAGCCCGTCGCTGTGCCGGTGCGCGAACTTGGCCAGGTCGCGGCAGGTGAAGGTCGATTGCTGCCGGGTGATGGCCTCCAGCCCAAGGGAGGGATCGGCGATGATCCGTGCGCCATTGTTCCGCGCGATCTCGCGGTGCATCTGGGCGCGGTCGGCCCCGGCATCTTCGCCGGCGATACCCCGGACCTCGATCCGTTTCGCCGGCGCGCCGATCTGGCTTTGCGGCTCGAGCGCAATCCCCTGGGCTTCCAGACTGCGATGGTCGATCCGCGCATCGATGTCGAGCTCCGTCAGCCGCTCATTGGCGAGCTCGGCCCAGCGTTCACGCCAGCGCTCCACCAACTTGGTGCGGTTCCAGTCCCGGACCTTCTGGCCAAAGCCGTTCTTGTCGACCGCGCGCATTGTCAGCATGACATGAGCATGGGGCTTAGACATGCCGTCCTCACCCCTGTCCCAATGCACATTGAGGTCGGCGATCATGCCGAGACCGACGAACTCGCCGCGAACGAAGTCCCGAGCGAGCTCAATGCCCTGCGTCTCAGCCAGCTCGCGCGGAATGGCAAACTCGACCTCGCGGGCCAGCTGTGCATCTTTCCGGATTTCGAACGCTTCGACATCGTTCCAGAGCCGCTCCCGATCGCGCCAGGCTTGCTGCGCATTCTCCGGCATCATCACCTCGGAATGGACGACGCCGCGCTTGGCGGAGAAATCCTGATCACGGCCGAGCCGCTCGTCGCGCAGCCGCGAGCCAGACCGGTAGGCCGCTGATGCCACCGCACTGCTCCCGGCCTTCCGGCCGATGACCTTGACGTGAAGATGATAGATCGCCATCGCGACCAGAGCATCTACACAGCGAAGCGTACGTCGGCACGACGTATAAGCGCGCCCTCCCTCGAAAAAATCTCGGGAGGGATTATCCCGTCTCAGCTCGTCCTGACGACCTTACAGCATTCCGCCTGCCGCTTGGCTATCGTTTCTCCATCGAACTCATGGAGACGATGATGCGCAGACCTCGCGACCTTGATGCGGACCTGAAGGCACTCGAAGACAAGGCACGCGGGCTGAAAACTCGTAAAGTGCGCCAGCTCGGCGAGCTTGTCATCGCGACTGGCGCCGACACTCTCACCGCGGAAGAACTGGCCGGCGCGCTGCTTGTCTTGGCCGAGACGAAAGAGGCCGGAAAGAGGGAGGCATGGGCCAAGCGCGGCGCCGCGTTCTTTCAAAGCCGGACGCGGCGAATTGCACCAGCAACTGACCGCGACGGGGACGGCCCTTCGGCGCAACCGAGCGGCCCTCAACCGGCACCGAGCCGCAAGGGCGCGACATGATATGCGCACCTGGCAAGTCGAGCGCCGCAAGCGCACGCGGCATCTCATCGAACTCGGTGGCCTCGTCGTCAAGGCGGGCGTTGTTGACCTGACCGGTGACGACCGCGCCATCATCTACGGCGCGTTGCTCTGGATGGCCAAAAAGCTCCGAAGCGAAGAGCGCGAGAAGGCGTCGGCGCTCTGGACTGCAATGGGGAAAGAGGCGTTCGAGGACGGCCAAAGCGTTGGTGCCTCCGACGCCCAGGTCTAGCCTCCGAGCCATTCGTGCATTTTCTCGATCTTCGCCGAGCCGAAGCCGTGCGCGAGCGGCTCGGCTCAGGCGGACTATTTAATGAAGGCGAGCGGCACTTGAAGTGTATCCTCCCCGAGCTGGATCTCGGCGAGAGTGCTGGTCCTTGGAAGCTTGAAGACGTTCGATCAGACGACAGGTTGAGGGCGGCGTGCTAGCACCGGATGTGGAAATCGGATCAAGTCGACGTACGGCCCATGTTGGCTAGACTGACAGTCGCCGCGATGCGCCGCTCGTCCATGCCGTCGAGGGACGGGTCTACTGCTCGTCGCTGCACACAATAACGTGCGCTTGCGGTCGTGGCGGATTATCCATCGCCGGCAACCGACGAATGAGTGCACGGCCAGCGTCAACCAGTGGACAGGAATCGGATCGCGCGCCAACATAAGGCCATGAAGAAGATCGGGAAAAGCGACGTCATCGGGCAGCAGGGAATGTCCCTCATCGAGGGAATCATTCTCTCCATGGGATTCATGTTTTATCCAACCGGCGGCGTCGAAGCGGGCATCGACGGCTTCATCGAGCTGCGTGATGCCGAGACGGGCGAGGTGGGCAACCTGCTCCTGCAGGTCCAGGGCAAGGCGACCGAGCGCGAACGGCTTCAGGGGGAGAACGGGGAGACGTTCGAATTCCCCTGCGCCGACGCCGATATCGAATACTGGACCAGAGGCACGGCGCCCGTTCTCCTTATCGTCGTGGCTCTGAGGACGCGAAAGGGCTACTGGAAGTCGCTCAAGGAGTGGTTCGCGGATCCGGAACGACGCAAGTCACGCAAGGTCGTCTTCGACAAGAGGAAGGACGAGTTCACGCGGGAGGCCAAGGCCAGCCTGATCTCGGTCGCGACGGCGGTCCGTCCCGGGGCGTCGGGCCCGAGCGTCAAGAAAAGTGAGCAGATATTGGTGAACCTGCTGGAGGTCAAATTCGCGCCCCGGCTGTTCTGGGCGCCTACGTCCCACGGATCGGACAAGTCGTTCGGCGGAGCGCTCGGCGAGATAGTGAAGCCCTTCCCAGGAGAATGGATCGTCCGTTCGAAGTCGGTGCTGTGCTTCCATCCTCTGGACGAACATCCGTGGAAGAAGCTCTGCGACTGGGAGGCCATGGAGGAGTTCGACGCCACGGAGTGGGCGAATAGCGACGACGAGGACCGGCAGCGCGACTTCGTGGCTCTCCTCAACAGGGCGATCGGTGTGTTCGTCAGGCCGGACCTGTACCATGACCGCGACAGCCGCGTGTTCTTCTTCCGCAAGCCGAAGGATAGGGACAGCCTGAACTATGCCTACCGAAGCCTGCAGAACACCACTACCCGTCGCGTGGTAGGACCGTATGGCAAGAAGAAAAGCGATCCGAAGAAATTCGCCTATTGGCGGCACTCGGCCTTCCTGCATCGCTTCGTCCGGCTCGCCGGCAAATGGTACGCCGAAATCACGCCAACTTACCACTTCACGTCTAATGGACAGGATGCCGATGCCTACGCCGGCGAGCGGCTGAAGAAGATTAAGGAGATCGAGAACAACGCGGCCGTCATGGGGCAGTTCGTGATGTGGCGTGACTTCCTGACGACGCACGGTGCGGAGGACCTGTTGACGAAGACGTACCCGTTCCTTTCGTTCAGCGCGGTCGACGCACTCGAACTCGACGTCGGGGTGCCGGACGATCTTTGGAAGTCGCAGGAGACCGACCCCTCGTCTCCGTTGTTCGAATACGCCCTGGCGGGCGAAACGGTCGAGAACATCACGTGAGGCTCACCCATCTCACCGAACCGGACCTGGAGTTCGGACACGCGTTCCGTCATCCCGATATTCGTTTCGGCATCATGGACTACGGTCCGCTCGATTTTGGGATGGAGAGCGCGCCCAAGCGCATCAAGATGGGAGTCATCGGCAGCGCAGAGACGGTTGAAGGAACGGCGCGCTGGATCGAAAAATGCGCGAAGGGATTCGCCGCCAAGCAGAGCCGGCAACCGAACCTCTTCCCTTCGTTCCCTGGTGTCGATTTCGAGACCACGTTCAGATGTGAATTCGTGACTTCCGACGAGATCCAGCGCGTCCTTCCGGCGCGTGAGATCGCCCGCCTCGTAGCGATACCGGGCCAACGGGAGGTCACGCAGGCGATCGTGGGGACGATCACCAACGAGATCTCGGCCTTGGCAGAGCAGACGGCGAAGCCGGACGTCGTACTGATCGCGTTGTCGGTCGAAATCATCGAGCGGACCTACAACGCCCGTGACGTAGCAGGCGGCGAGGACGACGACGAGACCGAGGCGGGTACCGCGCTTGATTTCCGCGGCATGCTCAAGGCGTCGTGCATGCGCTTGAGGCTGCCGATTCAGCTTCTCTGGCCGACGACCTACGACCCCGCGATTAGGATCCCGCGCAAGCTGAAGGAAACCAGCGAACGCCTCACCCAGGACTCGACAACGATCGCTTGGAATCTGCTGACGGCGGCCTACTACAAAGCGGGCGGTTTGCCTTGGCGTCTGGCGCGCGACGCGCGTCAGCTCCGGACGTCGTTCGTTGGGCTGAGCTTCTATCGTTCGGTAGACGGCTCGCAGGTCCATACCAGCACCGCCCAGATGTTCGACGAGCGCGGAGAGGGGCTGATTCTGCGGGGTGGCCGCATGGTCGAAAGCGAGGAGGACCGCCGACCGCACCTGACTGCAATGGACGCTTATGAACTGCTGAAGGGTTCGCTGAAGGTGTTTCGGGCTCAGCACGGGCATTGGCCTGCTCGCGTGGTGCTCCACAAGACCTCGAAGTTCGACCGCAACGAGCTGGAGGGTTTTCACAAGGCGATAGATGAACGCGACATCGATTACGCGGATTTCGTCTGGATCCAGAAGTCGATGACCCGCCTCTATCGTCTCGGCATATACCCGCCGTTGCGGGGGACGCTGCTGCGCTTCGACAAGGATCAGGCGCTTCTCTACACCCGCGGCAGCGTCGACTTCTTTCGAACCTATCCTGGCATGTATGTGCCGCGTCCTCTGCAGTTGCGGTGCCAAGTCCAGGGACAGCCGTTGCAGCACGTGGCCGAAGAGACGCTTGCTCTCACGAAGATGAATTGGAGCAATACGCAGTTCGACAACGGCATGCTGATCACGATCGCTGCCGCAAAGCATGTGGGAGAGGTATTAAAATACGTGCCAGAAGGGCAAGAAATAGCGCCGAGATACAGTTTTTATATGTGATGATGACACGGTCGCTGTCCCATGCAGCGGGGCACGGTCGGTGACGTGACGATCTACGTCGACGTATACGTTGACCGGACCTCCTTCTGCTCCAACTTGTTTTCGATATCGTCGGCGACTTGAGATGGTTGAGAAGGCATCGGATTTCGATGGTCTCATCTCGGACGGCATGCGGTTGTCGCTGTCGCGTAAAATCTTTCACCGTTGCTGGTGTCCGCGACTATCCAACTGGCCGTCGTCGTGCGCGGTCGTGCGCTGTGACGCTCGGATGCTCGCATTGACGCCGCCAATCGCACAGACGAGTCTCGTTCTCGTCGAGTCGTTGCTGGCAGAGGAATCCATGAACTGTAAACGGCGAGAGAACGTCGAGTTAAAAGAGACACATGTCAATTCATCGGCGTCGGACATCGTACCGGTGCAGCCGATGCCATTTTCCCAGAAAATCACCTGCACGATCAACGAAGCGTGTGAAGCGACGAGCCTCGGGCGTACGAAGCTCTATGAGCTGATTGGGGACGGGCGCCTCGCGACGACAATCGTCGGGCGCCGGAGATTGGTGGTTGTCCGTTCACTTCTGTCGCTCCTTGAGCCGAATACCTCGGTGTGACGGTGCGCGGCTCAAGTGCGAGCGATTCGGCTTTCCGAGTTTTCTTCGTCGGCCGCTCATTTTAGGACCCGGCCGAGTTCCTTTATTCGATCTAGCTCACCCGCCCACCATTGCATCATGCGCATGCGGTCCCGCCAACACCCGGCTGAATGGTGAGGTGCCGTATATGAAAGCTCTAACAAACGCCCGCTGACTATTCAGACAGAATACTGCTTTCAGAAGACCCTATGAGGATGCGCAGATGCTTGCTAAATATCCGAGGTTCGTGCCTCACACGATCGAATGTTCCGACGGTATTTGAGAGGCCATTCACATGAGCGAGGATGGTGCGCTACACATTGTCAAGCTAAATCCGGAGCCGGAAGAGTATGTCGAAGCCGAAACCGCGTTTTTGCGAGCGATTGGCCTGTGCATAACTCAATGGGCATTCATCGACCGGATGCTGTTTCGTTTATTCAAGCAAGGCATCGGTGCGCCGACGCATCGTGCGGCGATTGTCTTCTATGACCAGCACTCAATCAACTCCCATTTCCGCCAAGTAGACGCGCTTTTGAGGGGGCTACTTGAAGACAAGGAGTACAACGATTTGCGCGAGCTATGGAAAGAGCTGCGCGAGAAAATTACCGACCTGCTGCCGACAAGAAACGTCATCGCCCATCAACCGGTGCGACGAATTGGAACCCACGATGGACAGAAGGCGGTGTACATCTACGGTATCTACGTGGAGCCGTACCAGCGTTTTCTCAAGAAAGATCCAAAGGGAATGAAGGGGAAGGCGGCGCTGGTTACGGAAGATTTGAACGCTCATGCAGAGGCCGTTGAGGAGTTGATGGTCCAGTTGATATCATTCAGTAAGATGGTCATTCGAACATTCACACGCTGATAGCTGGCGCTATGGAATTACTGCATGCCGAAGAACGATGAAGCTCAACAGAGGAGGAATCTCGTAAACGTTTCCCGGTTTGAAAGGCACTGGGAGCCCTTGGGAATCAACTTCTCGGACTTCTTTACATGTCGGCTTCGGGTGCAATATCGCGATCTAGACAAGAGCGTCACGACAACAGCGCGGCTCTTCCCGGGCGGCAGGGTGTATGTGTCAGAAGCGGAATGGTTCAATGCGGATGATCACTACACCGAATTTCTGGTTGATTTTCAAACCTATAAGCTAACGAAGCGACGGAGAGCTCTGCGCGTGTACGGCGGCGGCCCACGACCGCCGGCGGACAAGATGGGCGGTCCGTACGTTTACGACATTCGGCCGATCAAGAAGAAGCGACATCCCTGACCTATAGATGGCCATCGGTCTTTTCTGTAGGTCTAACCGAGCGCTCGCTTCGTGATCTGAGGGGGCCTTCAGGCTCGGATCTTAACGACACGCCCGAGTTCTTTCATCCGATCAAGTTCATCCGCCCACCACCGCATCATACGCACGCGCTCCTGCCAAAACTCGGCGGCATGGGTATAGGCGCCACGGATTTCATTCGCCTCCTGGTGGGCAAGCTGACGTTCGATCGCGTCCGCATGCCATTTGCCGCTCTCGTTGAGCAGAACCGAGGCTGTCGATCTGAGGCCGTGGACCGTGATTTCGGTCTTGTCGTAGCCGAGTCTTCGGAGCGCGGCGTTCAGTGTGTTGTTGACCTTGCCCCTTGGGCATAATCCAGTTTGAAGTTCGTTCTGGCCCCAACGAGGACCAGAGCATGAAGCGCAGCCGCTTTACGGAAGAGCAGATCATCGGGATTTTGAAGGAGCACGAGGCTGGCG
>Ga0272441_10000368_pt1 | contig 104152 bp, 88 predicted proteins | sample SSMProp6N_FD_193582 | JGI IMG/M metagenome (GOLD analysis project Ga0272441, IMG submission 193582) | Marine sediment archaeal communities from Little Sippewissett salt marsh, Falmouth, MA, United States - SSM-Prop-6N | ecosystem: Environmental > Aquatic > Marine > Wetlands > Sediment ...
TTTTAGCATCGGCATACTGGATCCAGGCTATAGTCAGTTGCCTAAGATTATTTAAGCACACAGATCGTTTTCCCATTTCTCTGACTCGAGTTAGTGCAGGCATGAGAATACCCATCAGCAGTGCAATTATCGCAATGACCACCAGAAGTTCGATCAGCGTGAATCCACTTATTTTTTTTATCTTTGACATAATTTGTTCCTAAAAATTAAATATTTCGTGTTTATATCCTGCCACCCAACTTGCATTAAATTTCCTATTTATCGTTGCCTAAAAGCAGAAAACTACAAGCAATGTCAACATTGTTGACATTTATATATTACCTATTTTTAAGGACATGTGCAAGAAAAAAATCGATATAGGGCTTAAATGTGAATAATCAATGTAATATCATTACAAATATATGGTTATAGATATTCCTGTTGAAGATTTCAGGACCTCTTTTTTTTAGACTTTGGGAAAATAAGGTGATCCTTTATAATAAGGATTCACAATCAGTAAGGCTATTTTTAGAGGTGAATATGAATATAAGCACAAAAAAACAGCAAGCTTATGTATTTATTCGTGAAAATATACTTTCCGGCCGGTATCCAGGCCAGTATAGGTTGCGCGAGGAGCATCTGGCCAAGGAACTGGGTGTCAGTCGCGGACCTTTGCGCGAGGCCATAAGCCAATTGGCGTCTGAGGGATTATTGGAGAAAGTTCCGGGCCTGGGAGTCTATGTAAAACATAGCGGACGGGAGGAATTGAGTGAACTTTATGAAATTAGGGAGGCCCTCGAGAGCTTTGCCGCCGGTAAAGCGGCCCAAAATGTGAGTACGGAAGACCTGGTCGAACTTAATGGATTGTGTCGGGACATGCACACACTTGCCAACGAATTTAAAACCGCCAAAACCGAGACTGTTGCCCGCCAACAACGTTCGCGCTGGCTGGAGATCGACCTGGCCTTTCATGAATCTGTAATTCGCATTTCAAAAAATAGCCGCATCAAGAAGATTTTAGATGATTTTCGCATCATGAGTCAGACTTTTCGCGAGAAACAATATGATCCCACGATAGCGAATAACCAATCCTACCTGGCCAATTTAGCCTGGGCCTGGCGTGACCACTCGCGCATTCTCCGTGCCCTGCAAAAGCGAGACTCGTTGGCAGCCAGCCGGGGGATGACCCTGCATATCAAGCGGGCCCGAAAGAGGATTATAAAGCTATACGAGCAACTCTGACCGGCATAGAAAAACCTTTATATCGTCGGATAAAGGCGTCTATAGCCGACAAATCGCGTTTTTTTAGTTTTTCGAGATTGTCACTATCAAAACATTTTAATTATCATTTTTAATCCGGCCTTCTGCTATATATCCGGAATTATACCCCGTAAAGCTCACCTCATTTTCTGCAGTTCCCGGATTTTATCAAGCGAAAGCGCAGCACGACCATCTAAACGGCAGGCATAGATCTGAAGCCCCCGGATGCTTCCTCGGAACTGGCGGTCCAGCCCGGCACTTTGCAGGGTCTTGTTGAAGTTACCGATGACCAAATCGCCGCTGCCCTCACCGACCGGACCGTTGTTATAGCTGTTCGTGCGGTCAAACGCGGCTTTGGTACCATCGTCGCCGAAGTACCAGCAGACGTTATCAATATCCCGCGTAGCATCGTAGGTTACGGCAAAGAAAACCCATTTACCGATCCGGATCTTTCCGGAAGAGCTGTCATTTTCGATGCTGTCCGGCCATTCATTAACGGCCAGTCTCATGCTGCCGTCGGCGCGATGGACAAGGTCGATACCGTCGCGATTATTCTGCAGGCTGAAGAGGATTCGATTTCCGCCGGAACCGACTGTCATATCCGCCGCGTTGAGCCATCCCGCAATCGTAAAAGATTTAACACCTTCCAGGTCCCTGATCGGTTCTTGTCCAACCTGTATCCATGAAAACGGCTCCGCCGGGCCCAGGTTGCAGGCTCCGTCCTCCGACCGGGTTACCTCGCCGCCGTGCAGTGTCACTGCGGGGGCGTCACCGTCGGCAAATCCGAACCGGACTACCGGCTCACCGGGATCCCGAACCACCCTGACCGGCAGCGTCGCGCAGCCTGAAACGCCGTCCGAGTCTGTAACCGTCAGGGTAACAGTATAAAGGCCGGGCCTCTCGAATGTGTGTACGGGTGATTTACTTCTCGAACTACTCCCGTCTCCGAAATCCCATCTGCATTCCTGCTTCCACGGACTCGAGAACCGGACCGTCAACGGAGCAACACCCTCTGTCTTGTCCGCTGCGGCCCTTGCTTCGGGACGCATTTTTTCGCCGGGGGCGTACCTTATCAGACGTATTGCATAGTCCTGTTTCGGCGGCGTAAAGCTGAACTCGCCCGCACCTGCCGTACCGACCGGCAAAGTCTTCATCTCCCACGTATCGATGCCATCAACTTTGTATGGCCGACCATCCGGCAGATTGATCTTCACCTCCTTTTTGCCGGTGAAGTACATCAAGTAACATTGACCCGGCTTGGCAAGAATACACACGTCCGGATGATTGCTGAAGTCCGGCTGCATTTCCTGATAAGGTAACGCCTCGATTATATCTTTCATGTACTGTATTCTCGCAGGGCTCTTGCCTCGAAGAACACCACCCTTGGCCCACCATAACAAATCCTCAGGATGCTTGTATGTTTCGCCGTGCCCCACCAAGCAGCCGGCCAGCGATCCCATCCAGAAATTGCGCGTCATCTTTTCGGCCGAGATGTTCCCCCAGCCCTGCCGAATATTGCCTTCATATCGACACTCGTCATACAAAATCGGTTTCCCGTATTTGTCACGGTATTCCGGGGCGGCGTTAAAATTGCTGGTCTGGAGGCTGGCATGCGTCACCCATTCCTTGGTGTGATCGTACCAGTCGCGGCCGTTGTGAATGCCGCGAAGGCGGTTATACGGATCTTTATCGCGCACAAACCGGAAATATTCATCCCAATTTTCCATAGGCCATTTCAAAAAATCATACTCATTCGCAAAGGACCACCACACATTACGAAATGCCGCTATACGTGCCACCAGGTAGCGCAGGTAGAACATATTATTCTCATGCCCCATTTTCTTGAAGTCCCAGCGGTCGTACGGGTGAAAGATAATGATGTCCGCCTCGATCCCCATCTCGCACAGCTGCCTCACCCGCTTTTCGAAATGGTGCCAGAACTCCGGATTAAAACGCTTGAAGTCCCAATCCTTTAATGGCTTGCCTTCGTAAGCGTAATATTCCGGTTCGTTCTTGTTGTAGGAATATGCCTTGGGGAACACGCACATCCGTATTTTATTAAACGGAGATTTCTTCAAAGTAGCAAGAGTCTGCTCTTCCGTCGCATCGCCCTGATGAACCCAGGCGTAGCAGGTTGTCCCCACGGAGAAGTGCGGCGTGCCGTCGGCATAGGCCAATTGAAAGTTATTATGGACTCTCACGGGCCCGTGATTGCCCGGCTTTGCAGGCGTACAAACAAACTCACCCGTCTTGGAATCCAACTCCTTCCGATTGCTCTTTGTCTTGTACGTCCACTTGCCCGTGACGTCAGGCATAAAACGGATTTTATATATGCCGTTCCCATCGTAGAAACCTTCCGGCTTGAATATTTCGTCGCCATGCCTGAACTCCGCGCCAAGCTCGACGTCCACATACGGATTGCCTGACGAAGGGCCGTTCAACGTCAACTCGAAGATGTCCCACTGCTCAGTCTCGACTGCACTCGCAACATCAGAACATCCGAATAATAAAACAATAATAACTAACATCATCTTTTTCTGTATGGAAGAACGAAGTAACTTTTTAAATTTCATGGTGTTTGCCTCCTTCTAATAAGAAACATTATCAATTGATAATCCTATATCAGCACAGCGACACATATATGTTCTGTTCTTAAGCAGCTTTCTTTAACTCATCCTGAAACAAAAACAGTGTACGTTCCCCAAAAAATAAGATGTAAGATACACGGCTTTATATACCACTTTTTGTATTCGATAAGAATGCCATTTTGCGTCAAAACCCTGCCATATTACGAATATATTATAAAACCCACATTTTCCTCATACCACATCTTTTTATAAATTTACTCAATAGAAAAGAGCTCAAAGGCAGATTCGAATGCAACAGTGCCATTATCACGGTTCTATTTACCCGGACAGCCTTTATCTACACCGGCAGTGCCCTCCGGCTAAAAAACCTTGATGAAGTCACATAAAAACGTATAATAGTATCGACTTTCGTCGCGGGAATTTGTACTTAAAACAAAGCGAAAGAATAACGGTATAAATTGGAGGCGAGAAAAATGAACTGTCCTATATGCGGCAAGGAAAATCCGGAAGATGTCCGGGAGTGTCAATTCTGCAATGCGAAATTAACATACGAGATCAAAGTCCGTGTCAGCAGGCTTGCTATAGTAGCAATTATACTTTCTCTTATAGCTCTTGTATTGGTTAGTCCATTTTTATTTGCTATAAATTACCCAAGAGTACTAAGTACAAGAGAAGGTTTCGTAGTTAAGGCCTGTTTGCTTTCCCTAATTCTTGTAATCTTTTCAATTATCCTCGGATTTATCAGTTTCACCCGTATCGAAAAAAGTGGCGGAAATATTACCGGCAGAGGATTTGCTATCGGAGCAGTTTTGATATCAGTTTTTGTTAATATTTTGCCAGTATGGTCAATACTTTTATACAGACCAAGAAGCGTTGCTTTTCGAATGGTCTGCGGAACGAATCTTTCCGGTATCGGCAAGGCAATGGTTCTTTATGCAAATGAATATGATGATGAATTTCCTCGGGCGGGCGGCAGGACTTCCGTCTGGTCAAATCAAATGCCCGACTGGAAGGCACAAAATCGACCTACAGCATTCGGGATTGCCCCAGACGACAGCGGCGGCCAAGCAACTATCTCATCCAGTCTATATCTTTTAATCAGATATGGGGAAATCGAACCTAAAAAATTTATTTGTCCAAAAGATCTCGGAACCAAGGAATTCAATCCGCGTAAATACGGTATTCGTAATAAGGAGTCCACGGACTTCTGGGACTTCGGTCCCGAGCCGTGGAAGCATTGCAGTTATAGTTATCACATGCCTTACGGCGATTACGCCCTGACGTCATCGAGCGACCCAGCCCTGGCAGTGGCCGCCGACAGAAATCCATGGATACTCTCACCCGCCGGTAAGGTCAAAGATTTCAAACTCTTCGATCCCAATGGCGACAGAATTGCGGTCAATGCCGGTAACTCAACATCCCATCAAAATGATCCGCAATTCGTTAATTCGCAATTCGTTCTATTTGTTGATATTCATGTTTCTCAGGAAAAAACCTCCGCCTGCGGCCTTAATGATGATAATATTTATACATCATGGGACGGCGAAGATATCCGGCGGGGAATTCCACCCAGGCTCGGCAGCAAACCGGCGGACAAGATGGATTCCTTGCTCGTCAACGACCCGCCGATAAAAAAGCCTTGATACAAAAATAAAAAAAAGTAAAATATCCGTGCTTTTGTCGAGATAAAGTGCCTTATATATGTGTTGCCAAGTTATCCGTACATAAAACGATTTTTCAGATAAGAAAATAAACAAGGAGAAAGGACATGAAACAAGCATATTACAAAACCCCTGTCATTATCGCACTAATGGTCTCGTTACTGTCTCTTGGCGGCTGCGGGGAAGGAATGAAAGCCAGCAGTATCTACGGCGCATCACTAACCGGCGCTGTCGTTGGGGGTATCATCGGCTATCAATCCCACGAAGAGGGCGAAGGGGCCGCGATTGGCGCTGCACTTTTCGGCGTCGGGGAGCTGCTAAACCAGCTCGACAATCTCGACGACGATGATGATGAATGCGATGACGACGACTATGACGGGCGTACGGAAATTTACGTCATCCAGGTCCACAACAGCAACGGCTCAATCACGCCTATAGAAATCGAGAAAAAGGGAAATACCTTCATCGGCCCGAAAGGCGAGCACTACGAGTCGTTGCCGACCGAGGAGCAGCTAAAGCCGGTTTACGGCTTTTAACGGCCGGATTCGCAGGCTATTTGTATTTATAATGCCGTATTTTTTTTAAGCCTTACGACAATATGGGGTGGTTTTTAAGGCCGATTTCGGCATTTTTTTAAAAAGTGCTTGTTTTTAACGATAAGATTCGATAGAATTTGCGATTCGGTATTTAGGCTCTGACCGTATGAGATTTCCCGAATACCAATAAATAAGTAACGATAAATGGAGATTAACCAGTGAAAACAGAAATGCTGGATGCTGTTGAGAGCAAGTGTCTGAAAAATAAAGTTCCTCATTTCGAGGTTGGCGATATTGTCGATGTCCACTGCCGGATTCAGGAAGGCGAAAAGACCCGGACACAGATATTCACCGGTACTGTAATCGGCCGAAAAGGCAGGGGAATAAACGAGACTTTCACCGTAAGGCGTATAGTTAACAACGAGGGAATCGAGCGGATTTTCCCGCTGCATTCGCCGAACGTCCTGGATATCAAGCCGGTTCGAAGCGGCAAAACTCGACGGGCAAAATTATATTACCTCCGCCAGCGGACAGGTAAGGCCGTCAAACTCGCCCAGCGACACAGCGAGCACACAGTCTCGAAATAAAAAAGGTAAATCCGAAATACTAAACACTAAGCTCTAAACAATTACAAAATTCTAATGTTATAATGACCAAAACATTTAGGATTTTAAATTTGTGTCATTGAGATTTGTTTAGGATTTACCTGTATTTCGTTATGCTTCTCAATAGAAAAAAACTATTAGCGGACCGGGAACAACTCGGCCGGTGGGGAGAGAAAACAAGCGAGAAGTTCCTCAAACGCAAAGGCCTCAAAACTCTAACTCGAAATTTTCGCAGTAAAACCGGCGAGCTCGATCTGGTAATGGTCGATTCCGACAGCAGCATTGTCTTTGTCGAGGTCAAAACTAGAACCGATGAAGAATTCGCCGATGTCGAGGATTCCATCACCTCGGCCAAAAAAACCAGGTTGAAAAAAACCGCTCGTTATTTCCTCGCGAGCAATGATATAAAGGACCGCCCGTGCCGCTTCGATATTGTCACGATAGTCCTTGGCCCGACCGGCCGACCGCAAATCAGGCACTACGAGAACGCCTTCGTCCCCTAAGTCAATAACCAGCCGACGCAAACTATTCTGGACAATCCCTGAAAATTCATGTAACCTATTCGTGGTTTCGACCTCTTTTTAAATAGAAATTCACACGGACGTTTTATGCCGGGATAACTATGCGAAAGACAACTTATAAGCTCCTTTTGTTCCTGTTGATTACGGGACTTCTGACCTGCGGCTGCGGCGAGCTGTTAAAAAAGCAGGACCGGAGCTTTCAACCTAAACCCGGCTACGACCCGAATGCCCTTGTTCTGCTGGTCCATATCGACCACAGGCAGAACGAGACCCGCATCTCCTGGCCCCGCGTTGCTTTTGCCGTAGGGGACGGCACAATTATCCTGACCGCCAAGCACTGCACGGACTCTCCTCCGAACTGGTCACAACGTCCGATGTCACCGGACATAGTTGTCATCAGTCCTTATTACGGTGACATTTATCACTGTGACGTTATTGCCGCAGATGATAAAAGCGATATTGCAATATTAAAAGCTCCGTGGAACATCCATCCCGCTCTGACTTTGGCAAGCGAAGAAGAATTTCGAAATGCAAAAAAATTAACCGTTTTCAGCCGACCTATCAGGAAACCGAAAAAGCCCCACGAGCTGGGACGCCAAATCCGCACCGCCACTTTAACCATCGATAAAAAGAATGTCAAAAAACCGATCACCGGGATGAAATTAAAAGGCTCGGGGCCTGTCGTTCGCGGCTGGAGCGGCTCGGCAATAGTCATTCCCGAGACCGGGAAAGCCACCGGTGTAATAAGCGCCTTGACGGGAGTTAGACTCGGACTGCCTGTATTGTTCTCAGTGACATTTACCTTCGATACAATCGGCGGAAAAACCGAGTCAGCATGGAAGCTTCTCAGGCAAAATGATCTGCAGTACAAAGCAAGTAGTTTTTATCCATCCGATTTCGAGCCGATCGCGGACGCTTACCCCGCTTTCTCCGGTATCATGGATTATTTCGAGACCCTCTCGAAAAATGAAACGGCCGAGTCACTCGAAACAGCCGAAAAGTTAGTGACAATCCGTCCCGAATCCGGCTACGCTCACTTGCTGCTTGCCATGATCGCCGACAAACGTGCGCACGAGCCGAATTCGGAGCCGGAAAAATTTCTTGCCCTTGCCGAATCGAGTTACGAAAAGTCCCTGCAACTGGATCCGAACAATGCATCCACCCATGCCGCCTACGGCAATTTCCTGCTGGAGCGAAAACTCAACGAACAAGCTTTAACCGAATCGCAAACCGCTCTGGCCCTCGATCCCAACAACGAATTAGCGACAATCAATCAAGCAGTCCTCCTTGTTCAAACAGAGCCGAACAAAGCCGGGGAATATGCAAAAACACTCGTTGATAAAGACCCCAACAATTCCGATTACTGGTACCAATATGGATATGCCCTCACGGAGCTTGACAAAAACGAACAGGCCCTCGAAGCGGTACAAAAAGCAATAAAGCTGAATCCCAAAGGCGGTTATCAAGGAGGCCTGGCCGATATCCTGGTGAAGCTCGACCGACTAAAGGAGGCCGAGAAAAATTACAGGAAGATGACAAAGAGCTGCGGCTGCCAGCAGTGCTGGTTTAAGTATGCCCGGTTTCTCATTCATCATCGGCCGCCGAAAAAACTGGACCTGGCAGAGAAGGCCCTCGCAAAGGCCGAAGCAAAAGCACACATGCTGCGTATCTCCAAAGAAGATATGGCAATGCTCAGGCTGAGCCTGACTTCGGCGAAATTTTCACCTCTGCAGAAAAAATCTCCTAAAAAGGCCGAGTCGCTCGCACGCAGGCTCATAAAAAAATCGCCGGACAACGGCTATAATTACTGGGCATTGGCCGGTGCTCTAAGGGAACAGGAAAAATACGATGAAGCGGTTGCGGCCGCCGAGCAGGCGGTAAAATTATGTCCCGATGCTTCGTTCCGGCCGCGGCTGGCGAATTGCCTCGCAAAAGCGGGGGAACTTGAAAAAGCCGAGCAGACGTATGACCAGATGCTTGAGAAACATCCCGACAGGCCGAGGTACTGGTTCTGGTACGCCGAATTTCTTGTCGATTATTTCCCTGGCAGAATCGAAGAGGCCCGAGAGGCCCTGGAAAAAGCTAAAACTGCTTCCGACAAACGCTGGCCCGTAAAAGACAAGGAACTAAAAGAGCTGCTCGAAAAAATAGAAAATAAAACAAGCAATTTACAGGTAAAGTAAATGTCCCGCCTCATAAAAGATATTATTAATCAAAAAATGCAATACTTTTCTATCTTTTGCGTCTATAATATAGTAATCCAATAATTTATATTAAGGGGGATTGGACAATGAAAAAGCTATTTATATTTGTGGTCTCCTTTGTATTAACCAGAGTTTCTTATGCAGATACATGGGCCGGGCCGCAAGAGCTGCTTTATTTATCCGAGAATAAGCAGTTTGTTGCAAATGTCATCCCCGCCAAAAATGATAATTCTGCTGTCGCCAAGGTTTTTCAAATTGGAGGTAACATAGGTTGGATTCACTGGCAGTGCAACTTAGGGAATGAGGGAGCACCACAGGAAGTATTTGTCTCCGACGATGGCAAGTATGTTGTCACGGTCAATGAGAACAGCAGCCGGGTTCACGAGGGAATGGGTGATTTCGTACTGGCCTTCTATCAAAAAAAAGGCCTGATTAAAAACTACTCGCTGGAACAAATTCTGCATTATCCCGATAGGATAAACGAAAAAGAATTCAACAAATTGATTAGCCGGTCTGTTTCAGGCCGAGGGTGGGCAACGATGCCGATGCTTTTTACCAACTACAAAGGAAAACTCTATTTTGTTATTTGGCTGAGCAGAGGTGAACGATGGCTTGCATGGGAAGTAAATACCGGCGAAGAAGTTGAAATCAACGATGATATGCAACAACATTTCAATGAAAAGGGACTTCTCTGGGCGAGTGAATATAAAATAGGATCACAGGCGTCACTAACATCACGATACTCCGGACGGGCCTTAAGTTTTTTAGGAAGATTCAAAAAGCCCGAAGACAGGAAATTCATCGAATCATTTCTGGAAGACGAAGATTTTCGTACATGGTATGTCGAGAGAAATAAAAAATTTATTCGTTTTTATTCCTGGTCTCCGAGGCGTAGTCAGATTGATAGAATTCTCGCCGAATGGGATGGCAAGCCAACCGCAGGATCGGGTAGAGCTGAACAAAAATATCATTATCTTGGAGTAGTCGAAGGAACTATAGCACTACCCCGAGCACCTGTTGCTGGTGACCACTTTCTATGCATTTACCTTATCCCGTCCGCAATAGAAAAAAGCGTATGGTTTAATGAAGTTCCAATCCATCGATTAACTTATTATTTTTGGGAATATTCTTTTAATAATATGGAATGGCCTGAAAGTCTTATACCATTTAGTATTTTAGGAGTGACACCCGGCGAGTATCGAGTTATTGCGGTATGGGATGTAGCAAAACCTTATACTTTCGGCAGCGACTCCATCAAAAGCCCCCCAAACAAGGGCGATTACCAAAACACAGAATTACCCTTTATCACTGTAAAAGCCGGTGAAATCGTGGAAGGTATAAAAATCGATTGTACAGAAAAGGTTACAGATGGAACTGATTGATACACATTGTCATTTGACGTTCGAGCAGTTGGCCGGGGACATCGATGAGGTTTTAGCCCGCAGCACTGCTGTGGGTGTTAACAGGTGGATTACCGTCGGCACAGACCCGGAGCATAATCGTAAAGCGGTGGAAATGGCCGGGCGATTCGAGAACATCTACGCCGCCGTCGGGATTCATCCGCACGATGCCAAAGACGTCACCGGCGAAACAATCGCCGAACTCAAGGAGCTTGCCGGAAATGAAAAGGTCGTCGCTATCGGCGAGGTCGGTCTGGATTTTCATTATAACTTCTCGAAACAGCCGGACCAGAGGCGAGCTTTCGCCACCCAATTACGAATCGCTCACGAGCTGAATCTGCCGGTCATCGTTCATTCCAGAAATGCTTTCGAAGAAACAATGGAGATTTTAAACCAGTTCCTTCTTTTCGATGGCCGGCTTAAAGGTGTGGTCTTTCACTGTTTCAGCGGCACGACCGATCAGGCAAGAATCGTGCTCGATCACGGCTTTCATATCTCTCTGACCGGGGTAGTGACATTCAAAAACGCCGAGACCGCCCGCCGGGTGGCGAAAATGATACCGGTTGAAAGATTAATGCTCGAAACCGATTGTCCCTATATGTCACCGGAGCCGATGCGAAAGCAGAAAATAAACGAGCCCGCCCTAATGATACATACGGCGAATTTCCTCGCCGGACTGAAGGAAATGGACCCGGCGGAATTCGCCGATGCCGTTACGGCAACAAGCAAAGCCTTCTTCGGCCTACCATGAGCATGGTCTATGAGCAGTCCTGAACAAGCGACAAAAAACAATATGTGATATGACTTGTAAGACTAAATGATTTCTTTCTGTTCGATTTTGTAGTCGATAAGAGCTGCGCGTTTCTTTTTAGCCGCGGCAAGTAGTTTTTCGATTTGTTTCCCGTCTTTATTATCGACTGCCTTTTTTAGCCTGAGCAGTTCTGCGATGACTTTGTCGATCCCTTTGGAAATATTGCCGGTATTTGTCAAAAGGACGTCGGCCCAGATATTCGCCGGGCCCGATGCGATTCGGGAAGTATCCAGAAAGCCTTTACCGGCGAATTTCAATTCCCCGCCGTTCGTTGCGTTTGTCAATGCCGCCGCTGTTATATGCGGCACGTGACTTACGTTCGCAAAGATTCTGTCATGCTCGGCCGGTTTCATTATTTTCACCGAGCAGCCGAGTCCCAACCAGAATTCTTCAAGGATTTTTACCGCTTGTTGATTTGTCTTTTGAGTCGTAGTCAGAATGCACATCGCCCGGTCGCACAAATCATCCCGAGCAAAATCGACTCCCCTCTGCTCTGAACCGGCAATCGGATGCGAGCCGACGTAATGCACCCGGCGGGGGAGTTTCTTCGACGCCCATCGATGCGGCAGAACTTTCGTCGAGCCGACATCGGTGACAATGCAGCCGTCCGGCAAAGATTTGCCGATTCGACCGAAGATATCCTCGAACGTACTGACAGGTGTCGCCAATATGACAAGGTCCGCTCCGCAAACGCTTTTTTCCAGAGAATCGACAACTTCGCCGGCCACAGCCAGCTCCCTGGCCCTGGCACGGGTGGGGACTCGATGTGAGAATCCAACTACTTTTATGCCGGAAAAACACCTTAAAACTCCGGACGCAATCGAGCCGCCCAAAAGCCCTAATCCTATAACCGTTATTTGCTTTAACTCTCTCAAATACAAAGCCTTACAAAATTTGCCAAAAAAGCCTGATCAACTGAAAATTAATGCACAATCCCCCGAATGTCAATTTTTTTCTTTTATTGACATCGTTAAAATGATAGAATCCTGCCTTTAAGAACGTTTAAGAAAAACTATGCTTCAAATATGATATACGCTCGTAGTGCGTTAAGAGCCAAACGAGTTAATAAATAATATGCCGAATAATAATAACACCCTTAGCAACGGCGACCACCTCGACTTCGAGGAAAAGGTGGCCGACCTCGACAACCAGATGTCCGAGCTGCGGAAGCTCAGCTCAACCAAGGGCATCGATTATTCCGCAGAGATTCGCCAGCTCCGGAAGCAGCAGGTTGTCGAGCTCAAACACATATATTCGAATCTGACTGCATGGCAAACAGTCCAGGTCGCACGTCACCCGAACAGACCTCTTCTTGCCGACTATCTAAACCTGATGGTCAAGGACTTCCGGGAACTGCACGGCGACAGATGTTTCGGTGACGATCGTGCAATCATCACGGGTCTCGGCCACATCGGCAGAGAGAGAGTCTTGATTGTCGGCCAGGACAAGGGCAGAAACACCAGGCAGAAAATCGCCTGTAATTTCGGATGCCCTAATCCCGAAGGTTATCGCAAGGCGATTGACAAGATGAAATTCGCCGAGAAGTTCGGGATCCCGATTGTCACGCTCATAGATACACCTGGCGCCTATCCCGGAGTCGGCGCTGAAGAGCGGGGACAGGCCCGGGCGATAGCGGTAAACCTCAATCAGATGCCGCGTCTGAAAGTTCCCATCATCTGCATTGTCATCGGTGAAGGCGGCTCCGGCGGCGCGCTTGGAATAGGCGTCGGCGACAAACTTGCCATACTCGAGTTCGCATATTATTCGGTGATATCACCGGAAGGCTGTGCCGGAATTTTATGGCGCGACGGCTCACAGGCATCGCTGGCCGCAGAGGCTCTCAAATTAACCAGCAGGGACCTTCTCAAGCTCGGTCTCGTCGATGAGGTTATCCCCGAGCCGCTCGGCGGCGCACACCGCAACCTGCACGATACCGTTCATAACGTCGAGAGTTATATCGTAAAAACGCTGCGGGAATTAAAACGCATTAAAATCGATCAGCTCGTCGAAACCAGATACAACAAGCTGCGTTCAATCGGCACGACCGCTACTGAAACATTGGCGGTCAAAACCAAAGCAGGTAGAGACAGGATAAAAGAGACGGTACAGGAAATAAAAACCAAATCGAAACAAATCCACGCAAAAGTTTGATATCGACCCGCCTCAAACAATGGGATATATGATAGGGCAGGCCTCCGTGCCCACCCTCTTATCGTACTCAGCTGTTCTTAATTTCCCGCGGATCTTTGCCCTGTTCTATAGCCTCGATTTTTTTGACTCTTCTGAGGTGTCTTCCGCCGCTGAATTCGGTATTTAACCAGACTTCCACCATCTTGCGCAGCAATACTGCTCCTATCTGGTCACCGGAAAGACAAAGAACATTCGAGTTGTTATGGTCGCGTGAAACCTGGGCGGTCAACTCATCGTGACACAGTGCCGCTCTGACACCGTGCATTTTATTTGCCGCCATACACATCCCGATTCCAGTCGCACAGATTAATATGCCCCTGTCGGCCTGGCCTTTTGATACGGCCGAAGCCACTAAATATGCCATATCGGGATAATCCGTCGGATTGTTGCTACTGGTACCGCAATCGATGCACTCGTGGCCAAGCTCAGCGACGATTATCTTGACCTGTTCCTTCATCTCGTAACCGCGATGATCACTTCCAACTGCTATTTTCATATGTCAAGCTCACTTATTCTTTTCTGTACGGCCTTTTCTATCAGCTTCGCACAGTTTTCGTAAAACTTCAATTGCATTCCTATTGGATCAGGAATTTCCTTGTTACCTGCCAATAACATACAACGACTTTCGGCTCCGGGATCGAGAGTAACAACACTCGCCCAGTGCATCTTTTCCATTGTAAAAATTAAATCACTTTCTCCGACAAGCTCCCTGGACAAAGCCTGGTTCCTGTGAGCGCCAATATCTACTCCCATAGCCGAACAAACTTCTATTGCTTCAGCGCTTGCCGGATAACCATTCGTACCCATTATGCCCGCGGAGCTTACTTTATACCCCATCCGCTCGAGCTCGTCAACCTTGCATTGCAATTTTTCCGCTAAATATTTCCTGAATATTCCTTCGGCCATCGGACTGCGACATGTATTTCCGGTACATACGAATAGAAAATTAATCTGCGATAATACTTCAAGTTCCAGCTGTGAATAAGCACCTTGCCGTAACACTTCCAGTTTATTCTTACCTATTTTAGCAACCGTGCTGCTTGACTGGTATTTGCACGGCCCGCCGTCCAGAAGCATGTCTATTTTTCCGTCCAATTGCGCAAGTACCTGTTCGGAATTTATCGCCGGAGCCTGACCTGTTATGTTCGCGCTCGGTGCTACTATCGCGTTGACTGTTTGCTGTAACAACGCCGATGCTATGGAGTTATCGGGGCAGCGAATCCCTATTGAATTGTTTTTGTACAGGTTTTCAAAGACTTCTCCTTCAAGTTTTTTCCGCTGTTTATCGATATCCTTGACGTCTAATTCGAAAACGGCGGTCAACGGCCCCGGCCAGGCGTTTTGTATCAGCTTTTGTGCCCGTAAGCTCAGCGTGGGCACATATTTAACGACATCCTCGCTTTTTGCGATGTGCAGGCTGTAGTATTTGTCCTCGGTCCTGCCTTTGATTTCGTCGAGTTTCGCGAGCGAATCGCTTTTTACCCGGCAGGCGATCCCGTAAACAGTCTCGGTGGGAAATCCGACAAGCCCGCCGGCATCGATTAATTCCGCCGCTTCTTTAATCTCTGCTGCGTTTATCTGCGCTCCTTCAATTTTTACAACATTCGTTTCCATCGGCCAACAAAATACAAAATATGCCCACCAATAGCAAGAACTTCCGTCAAAACAAACAGACCTAGGATACGTATGGCAGGAGAATTTAAGAAAGAAGGTCAACGGCTTCTACACAAGGTACCTATATGACGGCGACCAGGTAATCGCCGAATATGATGGCTCCGACAACCTGCTGCCGATCCGGCTCTTTTTGCCTGCAATTAGTGACAGACAAAATCAATAAAAATAAACAGCTAAATAGAATGAATCTAAATACTTTTTCTCTCATAATGTCCCTTTCAATTGAATTACTCCGCTTACGAAAACAAATTATTATTTTCAAATAATACTTATACCAATTGTGATTTTTATGTGCGCCATCGTCATTTCGACCGAAGCCCCCATTCTTGCTTTCGCAAGAAAGCACGGGGGTGAAGTGGAGAAATCCAATTTTAATAGATCTCTCCATTCCGCCTTCGGCTCCAGTCGAGATGACATAAAAAGCGATTTTTTTATGTATAATTGGTATTAAAGTTATGCCTTGTTAAATATATCTATTATTGACAATCAGCAATTACGGCACCTGTTTTTCCTGCCTATATTTTATCGATATAGTACGTAAAGCAAATTAACAATATTAGAATACAGACAAGGCCTAAAATACCCCAACAGCGAGCCTTTATTGAAATTTTTAAAAGTCTTTGACCTAATTTTTTATCAATTTTCTCAATTTTTTTATCGCCGGTGATCACCCACCATACAGTCCAATCCAATTTAATACCCTTACCACTTGATCGGTTATCCTCATTTAATCGTGGCAGATGCTTTTTAATTATCATAAATCGGACAAACCAATAAACAGAACTAATCAAAAAACAAAATGCCCACAATATAGCAATAATAATTAAAATATTCTTCTGAGTCATATTATATATTTTACTCAAACTGACCGATTTTACGCAGCGAGGAGTTTTTCCAAGCGGCGAATAACAGGTTTTTCATGACTATATTTTATCGATAGCTCCTTTAGTACATTCCCGATTAAATCAAGATACACTGCCAATGGTTTCCCTTATTTATAATGGGTGACTGTCCATAGTTTCTCACGCGTTAATACTTATTCGAAACCACTTAGATTATGGCTTCGTTTTTATTATTCCCAATAAAGATAATATGCTTAGAGTTGCAATAAATAATCCCAATATTACTGCCATGCATTGAGCAAAATAATTACCTGCCAACCACGCTTTCTCTGGGTACTCTTTAAGTTTAACATTTTTCCGACGGTACCAGCGTCTTCGGTGATACCAGATCACTAATTTAGCGAATTCTTTTCTAAATAGAATTAGAAGTACTCCGATTACTAGAGATATTATGTTTTCTATTATTTGTCCTTCCCACATTTGAACTACCTATTTACAACCACCTAGCACCCAATCCAAGAAAGCACTAGGAGCCTCTCGCACTGTTTCACAAAAATCATAGTATGCATCAGCTATTGCTCTACCAGTATCCCTTCCAAAATCAGCCACTTTGTGAGGTGCTTGAGCAACTGGTTTTACATTTATTGGTTCTAATACATAGAACACGGAGACATTACCCCCAATGGTTGGGGTACCACCTCTCTCTATGTAATATCCGCCATTCTCTCCAAAACTATATCCCCACTGCTGTGCGTAAAATGCAGCAGCAGAACCTGCCACATTTACACCAGTTGAGGGATCTGATGTAGAGTGAGTAAGCATAATATCAAATTTTGTCACGGGATTTGTTGAAGATGCAGGTCTTATATATAAATAAATTTTCATTGAATCCTTGTCGAACATCACACCTCCAGTTCCGGTCAAGCTGCCCACGAGTGCTCCACCGACCAATCCCAAACCTCCACCGGATATTGCTCCAGCGGCGCCACCAACAACAGTTCCAATATGAGTGTAACTCAGATTTAGATCCCAATAATCTAAACCATGAGGATCCACCCAATTAATTGGACTATTTCCACAGTAAGTGTACAGATTCAGACCGCCGAAGTATCCGATAGGGTCTGTCTGGAGGAATCGGCCGATATCGAAGGCGTAGTACCTGGCCCGGTAGTAGTACAGGGCGGTCTCGTCATCGGCCCGGCGGGCGGTGAACATGTAGGGATTGCCGATTGCGCTTTGGGAGATTTCGCTGCTGTTGACATCGTAAATCGTCGGGGCGCCGAAGACATCGTAGGAATACCGTTCCACTATAACATTATTCACATCTGAAAGAGCCGCTACGCTTCCCAGGCCATCGAAGTGATAGTAATATACTGTATTACCACCGTCAACATCAATCATGCAGATCGGCTCATCTATACCCGGGCCGTAAACGAACTTTCCTATGAATTTTTATTGTATAATATGGTCTTCACAACGAGTGGCGAGTAATGGACATTTTTCGCTGAAAATCGGGGATTTTGGTTGCGTTAAGGCGGTTTTTGGGTAGAATATGTAATGGATAGAATTATGAATATCGAATACTGAATTTTGAATGACGAAGTAAAAAATGGGGGGCGTGAAATTTGAAACAAATCCTAAGCACTAACTTCTAAATCCTAAACAATATCAAATTTTATAAATCCCAAATTTTCAAAAAAGAGGTTTTCGACAAATGTCGTGAGTGTTCTACAAATTGATCCTTTTTGAAAAAACGAACCCAATTCGCCGGCCTTTGGCCGGAAGCACGAAATTCTAAACTCGAAATCCGAAAGATATGAACAATTCATAAAAAATGCAAAACAAAGCAAATCCTTCGACTCCGCTCAGGACATGTTTTCTCGTATTGAGTGATGCGTATTGCGTGAAGGAATTTGAAAAAACAAACCCAATTTCAAATTGGGTAAAATAGCGCAAGTTCTTTGAAATAAAAAGATTAGGAGAAAAATAGCGGTTTTCGGGCGTTTTGCCTCAGGAAAAACAAAGCCAATCTATTTCGTATTGAGTGATGCGGGGTGCGTATTGTGTAAAGGAATTTGAAAAAACGAACCCAATTCGGTTTACAATTGCGAGATTGATTTTCGTCAACATTATCTATATAGTGATTTTAAGAAAATAAGGAAAATTCAAGCGGGACTGTGCAATGGCAGCAGCTAAAAACCTAAAAAAGGCCGTATTGTGGGAGCCTCTGGGCGAAAACAACAGGGTCCGGTGCAAACTATGCAGTTGGCGATGCGTAATCGATGACGGCAAGCTTGGCCGGTGCTGTGTTCGAAAAAATATATCCGGCGTGCTGTACTCGCTCAATTATGACAAGCTCTGTTCGGCAAATCCCGACCCTATCGAAAAAAAGCCCCTTTTTCATTTTCAGCCCGGCTCCCAGAGCTTCTCGATTGCCACAATGGGCTGTAACTTTCAGTGCGAATTCTGCCAGAACTGGCAGATCAGTCAAGCTGCTGTCGAGGACGGCCGAATCGACGGGCAGGCAATCAGCCCGGATTGGATAATCGAGTCCGCTGTACAGAGTAAGTGCAAGAGCATCGCCTATACTTACACCGAGCCGACGGTATTTATGGAGCTGTGTAACGATTGCGGCCGCCTGGCAAAAGAGCACGGTCTGACGAATGTTTTTGTCAGTAATGGCTTCCAGACCAAAGAGGCAATCGATTTTGCCGCCGACTGGCTCGATGGCATCAACGTCGATTTGAAAGCGTTCAGCGAAGACTATTATAAACGATTATGCAAAGCACGGTTGCAGCCGGTTCTCGATACGATTAGTTATATCGCGAATCAAACAAATATCTGGCTCGAAGTCACGACCCTTTTGGTGCCGGGCGAAAACGATTCCGAAGACGAATTAAAAGCTCTTTCCGATTTTATTGTCAGCACTGCCGGTGCCGATGTCCCCTGGCATATCAGCCGGTTCCACCCGCAGTATAAATATCTGGATTCCGTGCCGACTCCGCTGGATTCTCTGGAGAAAGCTTTCGAGATAGGTAAATCGGCAGGGCTGCACTATATCTATCTCGGCAATGTGCCGGGGGGGAAAACCGAAAGTACATTCTGCTATAATTGCGGCCGAATGCTTATCGAGCGGATCGGTTATCGGATTGTCGGCAATTTTATAAAAGATTCAAAATGCCCCGATTGCGGAACTAAGATTGCCGGCTTTGAGCTGTAACAAGTTTTCACCGACCGCGCCCACGACCGCCTCGACCGTGCCTGCCTCGTCCTCGCTGGAAATGCGGCGGGCCTTCGGTACCGGTGGAATTATCCAGCTCGATTGTTCCTCCGTCGATTGACATTGCCTTGCCGTTGACTAAGGCATCGGCGATTTTCTTGTGTGCCGATTCGATGATTCTGCCGAAGGTCTGGCGGGAGATGTTCATTTTCTCCGCCGCTTTTTCCTGGTACAATCCTTCGAGGTCCGCCAGGCGGATTGCCTCAAGCTCGTCATAGGTAAGATTAATATGCTGTAATGCGGAAAGGGGGATTCCCCGCGGCTTATAGTAATTAGCCTGTGGCATACAACCTATGCGTCTGCAGTTTCTCGGTCTGGGCATTTACTGGATTACTCTTTAATGGTCGCAGATATTTTGGCCGCTTTGCAACCGGTTGTCTATATATTGCTCGATAAGTTCCTGCGGATTATTATCCATAGCTCCCACGATGACGTTAATATTGTTCTGTTCGAAAAGCTGTTGTGCCCTTCTTCCCATTCCTCCGGCGATGATCAAATCGACCTGTAAATCCGAAAGCCACTTAGGCAGGGCTCCCGGCTCATGGGCCGGAGGAGTCAGGGACTGCTGGGCCGTAATCGTTTTGCCGTCGAGGTCAACGTCGAAAATTACAAATTCTTCACAATGTCCGAAATGCAACGAGAGCCTGCCGCCCGTAACCGGTATAGCGATTTTCATTGTACTTTTACCTCCTTTTCCAAATGGAAGTGATTGTCTTTTTTTAATAATGGAACAAACGCCGAATTAAAAGATTCGGCGATATGACTTTGTTTATCAAACTGAATAATCGGCTCGCCCGAATCGCACGCCGAAACCACAGAGCCGTCTATAGGGATTTTCCCCAGGAAGGGGATATTGAACTTCTCGGCTATTTGCTGCCCGCCGTGACTTTTGAATATTTCCGTCTTACTTTTACAAACCGGGCAAACGAAGCCGCTCATGTTTTCTATAACGCCCAGAACCGGCAGGTGCAATTGCCTGCAAAATGATATGCACTTTTTCACATCGATAACGGAAAGCTGCTGGGGCGTTGTCACAACGATTGCGCCGTCGGCGTTTGGTACTGTTTGAACTATCGAAAGTGCCTCGTCACCCGTACCGGGAGGGCAGTCAATAACCAGAAAATCGAGCCGCCCCCAATCGACGTCGGAGGTGAACTGTTTTATGAGGTTATGCTTCATCGGTCCGCGCCAGATTACGGGGCTGTCATCGCCCGGCAGCAGAAAACCGATGCTCATTATCTTCAGATTGTCACTGTACGAAACGGGATCGATTTTGCCCGCTTTTTCACGGACATTTTTATCTTCAACCTTCAAAAGCGTGGGGACACTGGGGCCGTGAATATCGATATCCAGAAGGCCTACTTTTTTGCCCTGCATAGAGAGCCATACTGCGAAATTGACGGCTACGGTACTTTTCCCCACACCGCCTTTGCCGCTTAAGACAAGAATTTTATGTGCGATATTATCCATTATTCTGATCCTTTGTATCAAACGTAAACGATAGGGCCTGCCATAGAGATTTAATTCGATCAGACAGGCCGTTGCTGGAATACTCGATTATGCTTTGTCCGGCAACCTGGGCTTTTGTCACCGATACATCGTAGGGGATTTGGCCGATGACGGCGATATTCATGTCTTTCATTTTCCGGACGATTTCCTCTGTCATTTTCAGATTGATGTCACATTTATTAATGCAAACCACCGTTGGGATTTTGAAATGCCCGGTTAATTCTACAACCCTCTCGAGGTCATGCCGGGCCGAGATGGTCGGCTCGGTGACAACCAGCACCAGGTCCGCCGCGGTAATGGACGCGATTACCGGACAACCGATGCCCGGCGAGCCGTCCACGATTATAAAATCCTTCTTCCGCTCGGTCGCGATTTGTTTTGCCTGTTTGCGAATCAGGCTGACTAACTTGCCGCTGTTTTCCTGTGCCGGGCCGAGTTTCGCATGCACCAAAGGTCCGAACCTGGTATCGGAAACGAACCACTGGCCGTTAACGGCGTCCTCGAATTCTATGGCATTGGCCGGACAGAAGTGAAAACAAACGCCGCACCCTTCACAGGAGACAGGATCGATCGCGTAAGTTTTTTCGAGAACTTCGTTCGCCGGGCCGTCGAAGGTAACGGCACTGAAATTACAAACCTCCGCGCACCTGCCGCAGCCGATGCACCTTTCTCCGACAATACGAGCCTGCTTTCCGCCGCTGAAATCATGCTCTTCTTTTATTTCGGGCCGCATCAGCAGGTGCAGATCGGCCGCATCGACATCACAATCGGCCAGCACTATATTGCCCGCCAAGGCAGCCAGTGAAGCGACGATGCTCGTCTTACCGGTGCCGCCTTTGCCGCTGATTATAACTATTTCCTTCAACTTTTTTCCTTTTATATTTATTCGATCTTGTTGCCTTTTATAATATATAAGCTTGCTAAGCGGGAATCCTGGGTTTGGAATATTTTCTCATCCCTGATTCCTAAAAAATATTCCGTTCGAACAGAAAAATGCTCGGCAATTGCTCTCTCAATTTCTTTCAAATCCGTATGTCTAATCCTGTTTACATACGAAGTTGGATTGCTGCTTTTGTTTTTGAAGAAATCCGATTCCGTATTGAGCAGCATAGCTAAAAGTTTGCCACCTGTTTTAAGGACACGAGCGGTTTCTTTAACGGCCTTCCGGTAATCCTCAATAAACTGCATAGAGGCAATATAAATAACTGCGTCAAAACAGGAATCCGAAAAAACCATATTTCCCGCTGAGCCTACTATCGCTCTTACACTGTCCGGTGCCCGTCTCAGGGCCTCTTTGGAAATATCCAGACCGGTAACGTTAAAACCATGTTCGGCTAAACCTGCTTCAATTACAGCAGGACCACAGCCGACACTTAAAACATCCTTAACACCTTTGAGTTCCTGCAGAGCGTATTCCAGTTCGGCTCTGAAAACATTACTCCAGAATTCAGTCTCGCAGGATTTTAGATACTTGTCCATAGACTTACTCTGTGATTATCAAAAGAACTTTTCACGCCACCAGAGAAAATGTCCCCAGGGATTATCGAGTTTATACTTGTCGTCCTCCGGAGCATCGGGCCACGACTTCATTTCCTCCAACAACATCTCACATGGCTCGTCTTCAGCTAAAAGTTTATACGCACATTTGACGAGCAGGAACTTTTTGTGAGCATCGCCTTCGTTCGGATTGTGATCCGGATGGTACTCCAGTGACGCCCGCCTGTATGCTCTTTTCAAAGCTTCGGCACTTGCATCTTCCCGGACACCGAGAATTTTACATGCCGATCGTCGTGCTTCCAAGTCACGGGATATTATATCTTGAAATTCATACTCGTCGTTTTTCATTATGTTTTTCTGTTACACCCTCTAAATAGTCACAAAGTCTTGTAAAAAGCCCGGTGTATTCGGGCAGTATATCCACAATCATCCCGCCTTCCGAATACGCCTCGGCGATGCGCCTGTCGTCCGGCAGTTTCATAACGACATCTATGTTTTCGTCCCGGCAGTACTCTTCCACCCTGTCGTCACCGAGGCCGTAACGATTTATCAGAACACCGAAAGGAATATTCAACAGCCGAACCATCTCAACGGCCAGCTTCAAATCATTCAATCCGAACGGAGTGGGCTCGGTCACCATTAATACGTAATCCGTATTTTTGACGGCCTCTACAGTCGGACAGGCCGTCCCGGGCGGAACATCGATAACCGTCACGCAGTCTCCAGTTATATTCTTTTTTACACAACTGATCAATTTCGGCGTCCGAATGTTGCCGATGCTTAATTTGCCGGACACAAATTTGATTTGTCCCGCATTTCCCGTTTCGATGACACCGATTTCAACAGGTTTATCGTCGATGGCATCGGCCGGACAAACACGCCGGCAACCGCCGCACGAATGGCAAAGCTGCTCGAACGTAAGGACGTGTTCTTTAACACAGACAATGGCATTGAACTGGCATATTTTCCCGCATTCGCCGCAGGCGATACATTTGTCCTGATTGACCTGCGGCACATGAACAACGACATTCTCTCTGGATACCAAATTCGGTTTTAGAAAAATATGGCCGTTCGGTTCCTCGACGTCGCAGTCAAGGTACCGGACCTTTTTCGCCGAATCGGCAAGAAATCGGGCCAGATTCACCGCTATCGTTGTCTTACCGGTGCCGCCCTTGCCGCTGGCTATAGCTACGGTAAAATTTTCAGCCATCTTATTTACCCATACCGAAGCGAGACTGAACGTTCGGTTCGGCGGTTTCAATCAGGCCGCCGGTTTTGAAAAGCTCAATCGCCTCCGAGACGGTTCCCTTTACTTCAGTATATAGTTTTACACCGGCGGCACTCAACGTGCGCTGGGCGTTCGGGCCGCAGTTACCCGTCAGGACGGCCTGTGCTTCGGCATCGATAACAACTTTGGCGGAATTGACCCCGGCGCCTCCCGCTGCGTTTATATTCTGGTTTTCGATAATCTTGAATTCCATGTTCTCGGTATCTGCAACGATAAAATATGCCGCCCTTCCAAAACGTGGATCGACCTGGGAATCGCGAGTTTGTCCCGTCGATGTTATTGCAATCTTCATACAATTTCCTTTCTAATATGGTTGACACGTCCCCGTCGGGCAGGAACAATTACCGCCCGGAGAGGAGCTGTCTGTCCGATAGAAAAACCGAATAGAAGCTTTTGTAACGTTCACAAATATGCTTACGGCCTTTAGTGCATCTTTCCAGGAATTCCGTTATGTGTTCGCACTTTCTGCATTCGAATTCGTAAACAGGCATTTACAGTCTCCCGATTATGCCGTGACTTTTTATATCTGCGACAACGAATGGCCTGTCAAAATCATTCATCCTGAGCTTCGGCAAGAGAACAGATAATCTGCATTCCTTCTCCGATGCTTTTGGTAATATGACAGCTATCCGCCGCTTCCATTATTTTCTCGCGTTGTTCTTCGGACAGCGTTGTTCCGAGATGTATTTTGACATTGATTCTCGAAGTACGCGATAGTTCGAGTCCCAACGGGGAAGCTTCCGGCGGATAGCGTTCCGAACGCCTGGACAGCTCGATCGTCATATCCTTGCAATCAATTCCCTGCTTTTCGCAGTATTCGACAATGTAACCGCCGATGCACATCCCAATGGACGCTGAAAAGAGCTGGGCCGGCCACATTCCGTCCCGCTCGGTATTTCCGTCGTCGCCGCGGCCGGTGGTCACCGTGAATCCTTTGCAGGTTGCTATGAAACGGTAACCGTTATCGTATTTAACTAAAATTTCCATAGGCTTTAGCTGTTTTACTCTTCTGGTTTTGCTGTTTCTAATTCCTCGATGCGTTTGCTTATTTCATTGAGTGCATTCTGGAAATACTGAGCCTGCTCCTTTAGCCCGGCAAGCTCCTGCTCCGCTGTCACTGTCGCAGCGCCCGGACCCGGATTAAACGGATAAGGCTGTGTCGCCTGGCCCCATGCGGGATTGGCGTACGGTGCTCTTGCCCAGCCGGGCAGACCGGTTGCATAGTACTGGTTCCTCCGGCCGCGACCGCCGCCACGACCCCCAAAACCTCTACCCCGGCCCCAGTAGCCCCGGCCGCCTATCGGATTCATATAACCGGGCATCTGGTAACCGGCACAATATCCGGCAGCCCTGCCTGTCATTGGTCCCATTCCGGCAGGACCTGTTCGGTCTCCTCTTGGCATAATAATTATCCTTTCTGCGATATAGCTGTGCTACTCGCTCTCTTAAAAATCATTTCCCCGACTTCACAACCGAGGTTTCTTGCTATCACGGGACATTTCGCTTTGAGAACAAAGAAAATATCCTTCTGTTTGTCACTAAGAGTTTCGTAGTTGCCCTGACCCTTGGATATAATTAAATCCGACTGCTCAAAACTGCGCTTGAATTCCTTGCTGCAACCATCGATAATAGTACCGGGAGCATCCGAGCCGTTGTCGATTACTTCCACCAATTCTGTCAGGCCCGCAAATTCCGCATCTTCAGCCGTCGCATCGTTGATAACCGGTTTGCCTCGAACCGCGACTGTCACCTTCTCGAGCGGGAGCTGCTCGATCAATAACTTATCGAAAACTATCTCGCCAGCGTTATCGGTCAGATATAGAATTCTTTCGGCCCGGCTAACCGCGTTCTTGAACTCTTCTATTGCAGACTTGTCAAAATCCGCCGTAAGACAATTCGTAATTATCTTCTCGATATCAGACTCGGATATCGACGTCTTGACACCCAAGTCGATAATGTTTCCGGCAATCGCGAGTCTTATGGCCGTTTCAAGCGGATCTTCGGACGAACCAATGGTATCCTCCAGATCGTTGCAAATATCTAATGCCAGACGGTTAAATCTTTTTTTCGATTCGCGGTACGGGTCATCGTTACATACCAGTTCACGGATTAATCTGTGTATCTGCTGCCCGATTTCCGGGGGGGTTTTGCTCATATCCAAATCGCTTGCCAGCTTTAGAACGTATCTTATTACCTGCTCATGGACCATCTCGTCGTCGGTTACCAGCTTTGCAGAGTCAAGAGCCTGGCGAATAAAACAGGGCATACAATCGAGGTATATCTTCATAATTTAATTTCTTTTAACCGTTACTAAGTTTTATGATATTATCAACTATACGTATATTATGGGCATATGCTCATAATAAATCCAATAAAATTCTCAAAAAAATGTAAATTTTTTTCGCCTGCCGGGTTATATATAGGCTGCTTATAAGCGAAAAAACAAGGGAAAGAGCCGTATAAATTATACGTTTCAGGGCCAAAGCGGCAGTGAAATACCGATAATATTGTAGTTTTCAGGTCATATTATGAAGATTGTTGCAGATGCGAATATCCCCTTCGTAAAGAAATGCTTTTCCTCGATCGGTGATGTGAAAGTTGTCGGTGGGCGGGAAATAACCCGGGAAATTGTCGCCGATGCGGACGTTCTTTTGGTACGCAGTATTACGCCGGTATTTGCGGATTTATTGACCGGCAGCAAGGTGCGTTTCGTAGCGACGGCAACAATCGGTTTCGACCACGTCGATGTTGGTTTTCTCCGGCACAATCATATCGGCTTTGCCTCGGCGCCCGGCTCGAATGCAAATTCCGCCGCCGAGTATGTTATTGCCGCTCTGCTGGAAGTTGGGCAAAGGCATAGAATTTGCCTCGAAGGTAAATCGATCGGCATAATCGGCGTAGGCAACGTCGGGAGCCGGGTCGCGAAAAAGTGCCAGGCACTGGGGATGAAAGTCTTTCTGAACGACCCGCCCTTATACAGACAGACCGACGATGCGAAGTATCTGCCTATACAGGAACTTTTCGATTGTGATTTCATTACAATGCATACGCCGCTTACTTTCGAAGGGATTGATAAGACTTTTCATTTGGCCGACAGTAATTTTTTCGAGTCCCTCAAGAAGGGCTGCGTTTTTATAAACGCTTCACGCGGCGGAGTCGTTGACAGTGAGGCCTTAAAAGCGGCGATACAATCGGGAAGATTGCAGGCCGCTGTGCTCGATGTTTGGGAGAACGAACCGAAGATTGAAACGGCACTTTTAGAGATGGTCGATATCGGCACGCCGCACATCGCCGGCTACTCGCTCGACGGCAAAATCGCCGGTTTGATTATGATATATAAATCGGTCTGCGAATACTTCGATACCGAGCCGAAATTCGATGCTGCGGACTTTTTGCCCGCTCCTGAAGTAAAAACCATAGAAATAACTAAAGACCCAAAAAACGAGCAGGATATTATATCGGAAACTGTACAGAAGATTTACAGTATAAACCAGGACGATGAAATGCTGCGAAAGGTTATCGATGAGCCGGCGAAAAATCGAGGTAAATTTTTCGACAAGCTAAGAAAGAATTATCCCGTACGCAGGGAATTCCAGAACACCGAGGTTATTGTCGAAAACAGCAACTTGGCTGAAAAGCTCCAGGGAATCGGTTTTAAGGTGACAATTCAGTGAAAGATAACAGTGAAAATATTGTTCGCTGGCCCAAAGGGAAGCTGGATTTTTCCGCCGGTTGTATCGTGATGGGAGTTTTGAATGTCACGCCTGATTCGTTCAGTGACGGCGGAGAATTTTTCGATAAACAAAAAGCAGTCGAGCACGGCCTTAAAATGGCCGCCGACGGCGCTGCGATAATCGATGTCGGCGGCGAATCGACACGCCCCGGCGCCGAACCGGTCTCGACAGCCCGGCAAATCGAACGAGTCGTGCCGGTAATCGAGGAATTGTGCAAGAGTATAGATATCCCGGTCAGTATCGATGCGCACAACATCGAGGTTGCCACGGCCGCACTGGATGCGGGGGCAGCGATTATCAACGATATAACCGCTTTAAGTAACAAGCGAATGGCCGAACTGGCAGCCGAGCGTGAGGTCCCGGTCGTTTTGATGCACATGCAGGGCACACCGGCGACGATGCAGGCCGAGCCGAAATATGACGATGTAGTCGGTGAGGTTCTGGAATTTCTTTTGAGCCGGGCCAAATTCGCCGAGCGGTCCGGCATACCGAGGCAGCGGATTTTCATCGACCCCGGCATAGGCTTCGGCAAGACTTTGGAACACAATCTTTTACTTTTGAAAAATATCGACAAATTTGTCGCTACCGGTTATCGAGTGCTTGTCGGGACCAGCAGGAAAAGTTTTATAGGTGGTATCACAGGCAGAAAAAATCCTGCCGAGCGGATATTCGGCACTGCTGCTTCGGTCGCCCTTTGTGCCGCCGCAGGTGTATCGATTGTCCGCGTCCATGATGTCGCCGAAATGATGGACGTCGTTAAAGTCACAAATGTCATTGAAAAATCAGTTGTTGATTAAGGAAGATAATTAATATGTTCAATTATTGTCCGTCCTGCGGATCGAGAGATATCTATTTCGATAATATAAAAAAATTCAGATGCAAGTCCTGCGATTTTACTTTTTTTCAAAACGTTGCTGCGGCCGCCGCTGCGATATTGGAATATGACGGAAAAATCATCGCTATCAAACGCGGGCAGGAACCTCAAAAAGGAAAACTGGATATGCCGGGCGGATTCCTGGACCCGAAAGAAACTGCCGAGGATGGTTTGAAAAGAGAGATAAAGGAAGAGCTGCATATCGAGCTTGGCAAACTGAAATACTTAGGTTCTTATCCCAATATTTATAAATATAAGGGCGTCCTTTATAACACCTGTGATTTGTTCTATTATTCCAAAGTAGATACGCCTCCTGCGGATTTTGACCGGACCGAGATCGAAGAATTGGTTTTGATCGATCTGAAAAAAATTCCCGTGGAAGAATTCGCATTCGAATCAACGAAAGTTGGCCTGCGTTATTATCAAGACGGTTACTCTGTTTAGAATATGGAGTTTTCCATGATCACAAAATGCCCCCATTGTAATAAAATATTTAAGGCACAGGACAGTTGGATAGGCAAGAGAACGACATGTCCGAAATGTTTTCAGAAGTTTGTAATCGAGGCCTATGTTGGCAAACCGGGTCACACGAAAAACGAAGTCTCCGCAACCGGGCAAACCTCGAAGAGGTGTAAAAAATGTAACAGGCAAATCGATCCTTCCGAACAAACATACATATTGGACGGCGACATGATATGTCAAGAATGTCACGAGCTTATCCAAGCAGAACAATCCCCCCAAACAACGGATCAGGAGGAACCGGAAAAACTTGAACAGATGACAAAAATCGCGGCATATCTGCTCCTGAAGAAGAAAACGAGGCCGGGAGCCATTGGAGCAATTATCTTTGGTGCTATCGCCATACTGGGGGGCGTGACCATGCTAACAGAGAATCCGATCAACTGCATTCTTATTATGATAGGAATATTTCTCCTTATAGAGGGAATCGTAGTGCTCGCCATGCCGAGTCCGGCCGGGATGATACTCCAGGGAATTGGGATGTGGATGGTCGGATTGTGGAACTTCGGGCTGACCATGCTGGAAGTTGCTGCGGGGATGGGATGGAGTTTTTGGGGTGTTCTTGGTGTGGCTCAAATGGTATGGGGCACTCAGAGCTTCGCAGGTTATAAACGGCTTGCAGACGGAGCCGAAGCCGCTTCCGACGAATCCCTGACTAATGAAGTCGAATTAAGTATGAAGGATGTCCTCAAAGCAAACGCCAAATCCCGAGAGGACATCATTACATTTAAGTTCGGAGCGATTGCATGGAAAGGACGTCTTGGGACAAGATACGGAATTTTTGCAGAACAACAAGGCAAGGAAATTCAGTTCTTATTAAGAAAAGATGTCAGCTTCACCGAGAAAGGCAAAGCGCTTATTGGAAAAACTCTGAAGATTAGGATTTCATTGGACCATAAGGAGATGGACGGAACCATCTCTCCGGAGCACATGGAACGTTTTACGTTGTGGAAGAATGCCACAGAATAATTTGTCTTATCCTGCAGTCAACTCAGGAAGTCCCCAGAGCGATTCGGAGGGCTTCGTTAGTGTTTTTGACAAACTTGAACGTCATACCTTTTTTTGCTTCGGCGGGAACTTCGGGAATATCCTTTTTATTTCTTGCCGGCAGGATGACAGTTTTTATGCCGGATTGCTTCGCGGCTAAGATTTTTTCCTTCAGACCGCCGATAGGCAACACTAAACCTCGCAGGGTAACTTCACCGGTCATCGCTACATCCGGGCGAGTCGGTTTGCCAAGCAGCAGACTTACCAGGGATGTGTATATGGCAACACCGGCACTCGGACCATCCTTCGGAATCGCACCGGCGGGAACGTGAATATGGAAATCGAATTTGGAGAACTGGTCGGCGTCGATGTCGAGCTTTTTGGAATTCGCTTTTACAATTGAAAATGCCGCCTGTGCACTTTCTTTCATAACATCGCCGATTTGGCCGGTAAGCTGCAGTTGTCCCTTGCCCGGCATAGAAGCGGACTCGATAAAAAGCAATTCTCCGCCGACCGGCGTAAATGCCAATGCAGTAGCAACACCGGGTATCCCTGTCCGCAGTGCCAGTTCCGATTCGAACTGAGCCGGACCTAAAATCTTCGCAAGGTCTTTTTTGTCGATTGTCGCACGTCGCTTGTTGCCTTTGGCAATTTCGGTCGCTACGGCCCTGCAAACGGCGGCAATATTTCTCTCGAGGTTTCGCACGCCCGCTTCCCGGGTATAACCGTGGATTATCGTCAGTATTGCATCGTCTTTTAACGTGCAACGGTTTTTGCTTAAGCCGTGCTCCTTTAGCTGGCGGGGTACGAGATATTTTTTTGCGATATTTAGCTTTTCAGTTTCGGTGTACCCGGGAAGCTCGATGACTTCCATCCTGTCGCGCAGTGCCGGCGGGACCGGCTCGGTATAATTCGCAGTGCCGATGAACATGACCGAAGACAGGTTAAAAGGCTGGTCCAGGTAATGATCGGTAAAGCTGGAATTCTGTTCGGGATCGAGCACCTCCAGCAGCGCGCTTGCCGGGTCGCCCCTGAAGTCACTGCCGACTTTATCCAGCTCGTCGAGCATAAATACCGGGTTTTTGCTGCCGCACTTACGCAGCTCCTGCAGGACCCTGCCGGGCAGTGCCCCGATGTAAGTTCTGCGATGTCCCCTGATGTCGGCTTCGTCCCTTATCCCTCCGAGGGATACGCGGACGAACTTTCTTCCCATAGCCCTTGCGATTGATTTACCGAGCGAAGTTTTGCCGACGCCGGGCGGCCCCACGAAACAAAGTATGGGACTTTTGCCGGTCGGATTGAGCTTACGTACGGCTAAAAATTCGAGGATACGTTTTTTCACCTTCGTCAGGTCGTAGTGGTCACTGTTGAGGATTCGCTGGGCCTTATTTATATCGAGCTGGTCTTTGGTTTGAATCGACCACGGCAGCTCGCACACCCAGTCGAGATATGTCCGGATGACACTATATTCCGGCGACGCCGGCGGTATCTTGCTGAGCCTGTCCAACTCCCGGAGGGCCTCGTCTTCGACCTTTTTGGGCATTTTCGCTTTTGCAATGTTCTGGCCGAGCTGTTTCAGCTCTTCGGACCGCAGGTCTTTCTGGCCCAGCTCGGTTTGGATGGCCTTGAGCTGCTCCTGAAGGAAATATTCCCGCTGATTTTTATCTATGGAATCTTTGACGCGGCCCTGAATTTTGTGACTGAGCTCGAGAACTTCCAGTTGATGCGCCAGGATGACCGATATCTGTTCGAGACGTTTAGATGCATCGAGCTCCTCGAGCAACTGTTGTTTCTTCTCGATATCGAGACTGAGATTAGCTGCTAAAAAATCGGCTAAGGCCGACGGGTTTTCGATATTTTCCAGAAGGACCGATGCCTCTTCGGGCACATTCGGACTTAATGCGATTACCCGGTTTGCTGCTCGACGGACGCTGACAATGAGCGCCTGGAGCTTTTTTGTCATTCGCTCCTTGACATCGAGATACTTAACCTTGGCCTTCAAATAGGGTTTTGTGCTCAGTGTTTCAACAATTTTAAAACGGGCTATGCCGTGAACTACAATATGCATCGAGCCCTGCGGCAGCTTTATCACCTTAAGCACCGAAGCAGTGGTTCCGACGGTGTACAGGTCTTTGAAGCCCGGCACATCGACTTTCGGATTTCGCTGTGTCAGCAGTCCAATGACAGATTCGTTGGGGATAATATCGGCAAGCAGGGCCTTACTTCTTTTTCGTCCTATAGCCAGCGGCGTCACAGTACCCGGATAGGAAACGACATTCCTGATCGGCAGGATACCTATAATATTCGGCTGTCTTAGTTTATAATTATCCGGCTGTAGCTCGGTGTCTCCGTCATAGATATACGGATCAATACTTACAGGTTCGTCTGCTGTCAAATCAACAGACCAGTCATCGGGAATGTGTTTCATATTCTTTCGTTTCTTTGCCATATCATTTTCGGTTTTTTCTAAATTTAATTAATAATACACGATTGCAGCCGAAAACAAAAATCCTAAACCTAAAAATCACACAAGTATCTAATCGGATGTATGTAGTTCAGTGATTTTTGTTCGTTTTAAATGGACTTTTGGCGAGTTTGGCAGTGAATTTATTAAAATTCTCCGCAGTAAGCTGTTAGAATTGGTTTCTGATTATTAGCCAGAGTAAATTACCGGCAGATTGTTATATAATCTAACAAAACGGGGTTGATTAAGTTTGATTTTTTCAAATTATCTTTGTTAACGCTCCTCAAACATTTAGTTCGGCAGCTCCTCATAGGAAGATGGATTGTAATTCAGGACACGATGGGTATCGAAACCAGCGGGGACTTTGGTGCTGTTGACCCGATCGAAATTCATTGTTGCATTACCACCGATTACCATCGGATCATCGGAATAATTGATAATCGTGCCTTTAATCTGCGCATTGACGTTGCCTGTGAAACTGATGCCGCTTACGGCCACTACCCCTTCCAATGTGGAGAAATTACCCTGGAAAGACATCGCGAAACCTGGAGCTACAACCGAGGAACCTTCCTCGTCACGAATTGCATCGAACTCGACACCTTCCGGATAGAAACTGCTGGCGAAGTTACCGAGGACATCAATTCTATCCGTTCCCGGATTTGTCAGATCGCCATCGCCAACAAGGATGCCTTCAAGAGCGACGTTTCTCTCGAATGTAACGATATTGGGTGATTCGATAAAGAGAATTCCCTGAATTATTACGCTCTTAGGAAATACAGGATTTGTTCCTGCGGCAATCGAGCAGTTGACAAGAATGTTTGTGTAAGAACCTAAGTCTGTTGAAGAATTAATTTCATCACCTGTCGCATACGGCTCGAAACGATCCGTATCGGGAGTGGGGAAATCCACTGGATCCACACCTATGTGAACGTGATTGTCGATGGCAGTCTGGCCGTGATCTCCTGCAATAAGCACATCACCTCCGAAACTCGCGCTTGCGGCGGCGTTGCCTATTTCGATTTCGCCGGCCAAATTGCAGTTGCCCCCCGTGGACATTGCAGTGAGGCTACCAGAGCTTTCGATATACAAGTCAGCTTCCCATGCCTCATTTACGGCGGTCATCGTGGGATTGCCCGTATAAGTCAGTGGGCCTTTGGTCGCCAGGCCGTAATTGAAGATCGGATGTTCGTAAGGCTCGATATCAAAGGCGACCTTGATTGTCTTTGTTACTTCGCCGTTGCCGCCCGTGGAATAAACATTGAGAGTATAAAGGTCGCCCGCATCTATCAACCAACATTTGCCCACTGAATGACTGTCCGGAGAAGCTATCCAGGGCAACAGTGTCAATAGAGCCGTCGTGGTATAGCGTGATATTGGAAATACTGTTGTCGGCCAAGTCATTTTGGACATAGGCAATGATGGTGCTCAAATAGCTGGACGGCGGTGTAGAACTGGGCATTATTACAGGAGTTAACCAGAACCGCTGGACTTCCATCCCCGACTCTGCACTTCCCCGAGCGCAACTGACTTTATGCTGGTTCGAGGCGATTTGGGTATTGACGCCTGAAAAGGCCGCGAGAGAAACGGCCAGAGCGGAAAATATTATTAAAAAAATCATAGACATGATAAGCACAGTACCCCTGCGCTTGCGGTTGATTGATTTACTTGAGCGTGACATTTTTTCCCTCCACCACAGGAAAAATAACCTGCAAAAACGAAAGAAATCGAACTTCTTGTGCCTTATAAAATATAATAAATATATTATCAGAACAAAAATCTCTTTTTACGATTATGAGCTCATCTTTTATAGATTTGTCCGAGGCAGATGGACGTTTTTCACGAAATTTAATCCTGCCAGGCCGGTTGTTGTACTAAAATGATTGAAATAAAGCTCATAACTTTCTGACAAATCTATTGTTTCTCCGCAGAAATTGAGCAACAAGCTATTGGTTGTGCCCCCGACTTTATCAAAGAATTCTATACCTTTGCCGGGATACAGTTACTTATATTCCAGTTCCGGTGCCGGCTCATTGGGGTCATCATCCATGAATGAAATCTCTGGCTGCGGTGCCGGCTCGTTGGGGTCATCGTCCATGAATGAAATCTCTGGCTGCGGTGCCGGCTCGTTGGGGTCATCGTCCATGAATGATATCTCCGGTTGCGGTGCCGGCTCGTTGGGGTCGTCGTCCATTAATGAAATCTCCGGCTGCGGTACCGGCTCGTTGGGATCGTCTGTCATTAATGCAATCTCAGGTTCCGGCTCCGGCTCGTTGGGATCGTCTTCAAGATATACAGTTTGATTGTTGACCAAACCACACGCCTGGTTCATATTCATCCCTATTACCAATAATCCGATCGAGAAAAATATAACCAGAAGTAACTTTTGTTTATGGCTTTTCATTTTGTTCCCCTTTTCGGAATATATGACACTCTTTCTTTCTAAAAACAATTTTTCTCAGGTACACGTTTTTCCATTATCCTTCTGAATAAGTACCTTGCTGGGGTCTTATAACGATAGGGGTTGTTATGCCACTCGGCAGCATCTGGTCCTGATCCGGCGTTATGCCTATTACTCCGATGTCACCAAGTTCGGTTGTTTCGGAGCCCCCGTCATCGAGAGTGGCTCCGATATTGGTTACGTATCCGGACGACCACTGGGTGGTATCGCACATGGATATGATTGTTCCGTATATTTGCGCATTACCCCTGACATCGACAATACCTCCTATTATCGCGCCGGTGAGGACGTTGTTCTCACTTTGAACCGGATTGGTATTTCCGAGGTTCACGTTAAAATGCGGGGCCAGTATCGTAGCTTCCTGTACGCTGGATGTATTGTCGAAAGTTGCTTCACCGGTAAAGTAAAGGCAGTTATTCTGCCATTTGAGTGACTGCGGCACATCCGTAACGATAACGCCGTTGAACGTACAGTTCTCGAAGCGGACGTTGTTATAGTAAGTGCTGGTGCTCTTTGCGCAATCGACGTATAACACTTCTTCGAAAGTGCAGTTCCTGAATAATGCGTTACGATTGCTCGGCAGTTTTGCATTTGTGAAAGTCTCGTTTTCATATACGTGCCGTGTGAGCTTCCTGTTCCATGTGTAACTCGGTGATCCGTCTCTGGGATAATTATAGTTACCCGAAGCATGCGGAAAATATTCAACTTCTCTGTCTCCGGTCGGACATGAAGGTATTTCAGTGGTGCCCCCCTCATAACCGTCGGTGTCGTAATCGGATATATCCATACCGGGCATATTGTTATAGGGTTGCCCGTAATTTACACCTTCGTGATAGGCCTGAATTTCGTCGCTCGGGCCGTAATACCGGTTTTCGAAATCGCCGCCCAGCGGGGCACCGTTCACATCGATAGGATTACCGTTTCCGTCGAGTGTTTCCAGTTGATAAGAATGACTTTCAATTTGATCGAGAGTCAGTACCGTGTTAATTGTACCGAGTACGCTCGAGTCGCTGGTCATGTTGTAAGGCGATATCTCCGGCCTGTCCCAGGCGCTGAAAATATCACCATAGATTGTTGACTTTCCGGTAAGCCACATTCTGCCTCTGCTGGCAACGGCATAATTCAACACTTCACTGTCCTTGGTGACTTTCATATCCATACTTATTTGTTTGGTCGCCTCCCCGTTTGTTCCTACGGATTGTATTTTGATTACCTGGGGATTACTGTCGTATCGGTAAAATCTAAGTGTAAAGTCCGTATTAACGCTGCCGAAATCGAGCGGTACGGTGACTATTTCATCACCATCCCCGACCGCATCACTGAAGCGTGCCGAAGCAGGGACGCTCTGCCCGTCAAAAGCGGTATTCTGAAGATGCTGACAGAGTATTGTCCAGACCTGGTCGGCCTCCGAATTGGAGACGGTATTTTGTCCGGTTGACGGCAATGTTATTGTTGTGATGAGATATTTTCCGCATTCCAGGCCGGATTGAGCCGCCATCAGGGCCGAATTTACCTTGTGCTGGTTCGATGCAATCTGGACATTGGTGCCGGACATAGTAGCCATCGAGACCGCCAGGGCGGAAAATATTATCAAAAAGATCATGGATATGATAAGCACAGTACCCCTGCGCTTACGGTTGGTAGATTTGTTTGAGCGTGTCATTTTTTCCCCCGCCGGAAAAAACTGATTATTAGTTACGATCAACTTCTATGTCCCAGGTAAAGTATAAGAAAAGTTTGCAGCAAATACAAAAATTCACAAATGATAATGTCTTTTTATTCCGAATAATCGCCGGCCGATACTTCACCATTTGAAAGAAATCAATCCCTTTTTAATCAGTATTAAGCACATCCGATAATGTTAATTCGGAATATGACGCAGGGTTATACTTCAAAACTATCTCCGGTACGAATCCTGCCGGCGCTTCGCTTGTGCCTGAACGGTTGAAGTAGAGATCACTGTTGCCCGAAAGGGTCATTTCCTCGCCGGAATAGTTAATTATCGAGCCGTTGATTGTTCCGCCGGCATTGCCGAAGAATTCTATGCCGTTGCCTGCTATTGCGCCGCTTAGTGAACTAAAGCTGCCGCCGAAAGAAACACTAAATCCGGGTGCGACAACAAAAGTGCCTGTCTGGCTGTGAAGCCCGTCGAACTGGCTCAACTCGGGCAGTTCTGTGACGGGTTGGCTGTCAACATTGCCGCGAAATATGATTTGATTTGTGCCGGAATTGTCGTTAAGGCTTCCGTCGCCGGCAACGATTCCGGTAATGTCCACCCCTCCGGTAAACTCGACAACATTGGGGGTCTCGATAAAGACCACTCCCTTTAATACTACGTTACCCGAGAATATCGGATTGGTACCGGCAACGATACGGATATTCTCGAACGTTGCATCCGCGGATGTGTCTGTATTGGCATCAACGATTGAAGTGACATAGGATTCGAACTGAGCGGGATTCGGCTCCGGAAAATCGCATTCCGGTGCGCCGAAATCGACATGGTTATCGATGGCGGCCTGACCCGTCTCTCCCCCTATTCCGGCCTGTCCGCCCTGCAGGTCCACAGTGGCCAACGAATTGACAATGTCCACGTCTCCGGCAATTTGTGAGTTTCCAATAATTGAAAGTGCCAGGTTGGAATTCTCGCTTTCGATATAAACGCTCGCTTCGACATTGACATTAATACCTTCCAGCTCGACGTTGCCGGAGAGAGACAAAGGCCCTTTGGTTGCAACACCAAAGTCGAATACGGAGTTTCCTTTTCGCCGATATAATATTGTCCTCTTATTGTCCGTGTGATCAAGCCGTACACGCCGGTGACGTCGATTTGGAGTGTATCGGCATCGAGCGGTATAATCGTTGCCGAGAAACTGCTCGAATTTACCGAATCAAGACTCACTCTTGGAATACTTATTGTCATACCGTCGCAGGAAGTAGTGATATTTGTAATACCGTCTGTCGTCAGCTCGCTTTGAAGCGAGGTTGCAATCTGATTGAATCTTTGTTCTTCCGATGTAAGCCCGGATATCGAGACACGATTAAGCCAGTGCCGGATAATATCGAAACCGGATTCGGCACAGGCTCTTGCTCTGTCGGCTCTGCGATGGTTTTCCGCGAGTTGAACGTTGGTACCGGATATGGCGGCCATAGAGACGGCCAGGGCCGATAAAATAATCGTGAATATCAAAGACATGATAAGCACGTTGCCCTTACGTATTTGATATGTCGGTTTACCTGCAGGTTTCATTTCCCCTCCTCCCCCGGAAACTAAACCCTGATCGAAAACATCTATGTTGACTTCTCATTACCAATAAAATATAATAAATATCAAAGATAAATGCAAAAAGCCAAAGCGATATGAATATGTCATGCAGATTTTTTTTACTATTTGGGCCGTTAGAGGTGTTAAATCTTTGGTCTCGGAGAGGGTGATTTATGTAAAGAGTATCTCCTATATTATCGGTTCCGAATAAGAAGCAGGATTATATATCAGAACCAGCTCCGGCACAAATCCCGCGGGGGCTTCGTTTGTGCCGGAGCGGTTAAAGTAGAGATCACTGTTACCCGAAAGGGTCATTTGTTCGCCGGAATAATTGATGATCGAACCGTTGATTATTCCTCCGGCATTGCCATAGAACTCGACTCCGTTACCGGCTATCGCACCGCATAAAGCATCGAAATTCCCGCCGAACGACAGGTAAAAACCGGGAGCCATTACAAACGTCCCCGTCTGTTCTTTAATCCACTCGAACTGGGACTCGTCGGGCAGCTCGGAGACCGGGTGACTGCTCACATTTCCACCGAAGGTGATACGGTTCTCGCCGGAATTGTCACCAACATCTCCGTCTCCGACAATAATTCCGGTAACATCCGCACCCCCGGCGAAACTGACTACATTGGGAGTCTCGACATATACGATACCTTTGAGGGTCATCTGAGCGGTGAATGTCGGGTTCGTATTGGCGAGAATTCTCGGATTTTCGAAAGTCGCATCGGAGGCGGTATCCGTATTGGAATCGATAATTGTTGTTACGTAAGGCTCGAAATAGCTCGGGTCAGGCTCCGGGAAATCACTTGGCGTGACACCAAAAGTAACATGGTTGTCGATTGCATCCTGACCTGTTTCACCTCCTATACCTGCATTTCCACCCTGTAACTCCACACTGGCAATTGGATTGGCGATGCTGACGTTACCGGCAATTTGTGAGTTGCCGGTGATTGACAAAGCGAGGTTGGAACTTTCACTTTCGATATATACGCTCGCTTCTACGGAAACGTTGTAGCCCTCGAGTTCAACGTTGCCGGTTAATGATAAGGGACCTTTTGATGCCACGCCAAAATCGAATACGGAATGCCCCCTTTCGCCGATATTATACTGTGCCCTTATTGTTTTTGTTATCGAATCGTGCAGACCGGTGACATCGACCTGCAGCGTATCGCTATCAAGCAATGTAATAGTGGCGGAAAAACTGTCGCCTTCTCCCGAATCGAGCATCACGTTTTCAAAAGTAATCGTCGAGCCGTCATAAGCTGCCGTTATATTTGAGATACCTGCGGTGGCCAGCTCGTTTTGAAGCGATGCCGCGATTTGGCTGCACGTTGCGGATGGGGATGTAGTCCCGGGTATGGAGACGCGGCCGAGCCAGTAACGGGTAATTTCCATTCCCGATTCGGCGGATGACCTCGCGCGGTTTACCCTGCCTTGATTCTCGGCAAGCTGGACGTTGATGCCGGACAGTGACGCCAGAGATACGGCTAACGTTGACAGAACTATGACAAAAATTAAGGATAATATTAGCACTGCGCCTTGATTCTTGTGCCGTGTGGAGTTATTTGCGGTTTCCATTTTTCCCCCCTTCCGGAAAAAGATACCACATGAAAATATATTTTATGCTCTATACAAAGTCTAACACAAATTTACAAATAGAAAATGAGTAAAAAGCTGACTTGTACGTAAGCCTCACAGTGCCGTTCGGCAAAAAGTTACTATCGAGCATTCTCTTGCTCAGCGAAATACGAGCTTCGGGCGAACGGCGAAGACATAACCCACGAAAAACCCATCTCCAGGGCTTTTTTCTTCCAGAAGTCGAACTTTTCCGGCCGGATATATTCGACTACTTCGAGTGACTCTTTTGAGGGTTTGAGATATTGGCCGATTGTAATTCTATCGCATCCGACCTCTCTTAAATCCCCTAAGACCTGTACCACTTCGGCATCGGTTTCTCCAAGGCCGAGCATGATCGACGATTTGGTCGGGACATTTTCGAATCTTTCACGAGCCATTTTCAGCAGATTCAACGAACGCCTGTAATCCCCCCCCGCGCGGGCAACCGGGTACAACGACGGAACCGTTTCGACGTTGTGAGCGAATACGAACGGCAGAGAGTCTCGCAAAATCTCCAAAGCTTCTTCCTGACAGTTCCGAAAGTCCGGCGTCAGTATCTCGAATTTCATCTCCGGGCACTGCCGTCTTACTTCGTATATGCAGTCACGAAAATGTCCGGCGGCGCCGTCCGGCAAATCATCCCGATTGACACTGGTTATAACCAGATATTTCAATTGCATCCGTATCGCCATCTCCGCAAGGCGTGCCGGCTCGCCCGGATCGGGCGGTTGCGGCTTACCGACGCTCACCGAGCAGAACTTACAGTTTCGCGTACAAACGTTGCCGAGAATCAGGACGGTTGCCGTACCTCTGGACCAGCATTGGCCGCGATTGGGGCAGTTTGCGTTGCTGCATATCGTCTCCAATCCCAGCGAGTTGAGGATTCGCTCGGTATTGATATAGCCCTCATTCGCCGGCAAAGCTCTTTTTAGCCAGATCGGCAGTTTTCGTCGGGTGCCGCTTTTGTTTTGCACTTTATCTTTTGTCTGCCGATTCACGAGAAATCCCTTTTGAGTATTCGATATAATTCCTCTTTAACATGATTCATTGAATGGCGTTCGCCGGTTTCTTTCAGTACCGAAGTCATCTCGACGTCTTCCAGGCCGCAGGGCTTGATGAAATCGAAGATGCCCAGGTCGTTCCGGATATTAATTGCCATCCCGTGGTAAGTTACGAACTTCGAGACTCTAACCCCGATAGAGGCGATTTTCCTTTTACCGATCCATAAGCCGGGAAAATCCTTTCGAGCAGTGCTGTCAACACCCAATCCTTTCAGCAGTTCCGCACCTATAGCTTCGAGTTTCCTGATATATTCGCTGATTCCAAGCCCGAGACTTTGCAGGTTCATAATCGGATAAAACACCACCTGGCCCGGATTATGTGCCGTTGTGCCGCCGCCCCTGCGGATTTCCACGACATCGATGTGTTTTTCTTCCAGTTCCTCCCGACTGACAAGGAGCTTATTGAAACTTTTCCTTGCCCCGAGGGTAATAACCGCCGGATGCTCGACAAGCAGGGCGGTATTGGGTATTTCGCCCAGGCGTCTTTTCTCCGTTAGTTTGTGCTGTAACTGAAGTACTACTGTGTATTTCCCAAGTCCGCAATCGCGGATTTCCAAAGGGCACCTGCCGGTCTCTATTGTTTCGGTCACCTGTTTCACGGGGCTGATTTTAGCGGCAATTTGACCCGATTGCACGGACTTTTCGAAACTGTTATGCGGCAAAAGCTTTTTTATAGCTTAAGAAATGCACTGTTATATTGAATTGTTGCTGCTCTCAAATAAAAAGAAGACTGACGAGAAGCCAACTTCCCGCCAATCTCAACTTTTTCATTGCCCCGCTCTTCCGATAGCCACAGACTATAGAAATTTGTCAATTCGGCCGTTATATGGATTAATTGAAGGCGATACCAACGCCTATCTCCGCCTCTTCGAGCAATTGGTTCCGGTCCACTCTGACAACCTTACCGCCTTTTATTCGGGCGAACTGGCCTTTTTCCTGTGCCAGAGACTCGGTCCGCGGAAAGTTCAATTCTACGGTATTCCCTGTCGAAATCGGTGTTGTCACCGGCAGTGTGATGAAAACACCCGTTTTGCTGATGTTACAGCTTCGGCCGTTAAAGAATCTGTTGGCCTCCGGAATCCAGACACTCACCGGCCATGCTACCTTATTTCTGTTGTCCTTACGCTGCTCTATTAACGTCTGCATAATGTTTTCTCCATAAATATTGTTCCATCAATGCCCTTTTATCGGCAGCGTTAATCTGGATAGTTTAGTATATTTGGGCAAATCTGTCTGTTTTTCAAAAAATTCTTTTTATGCCTTTTTGGGCACGTTATTAGCCCTTTTTTTATCGGAGCCAAAACGAAATTTTTTTTCAGGGATGGCAGGAGAAAGAGGAAACAGGAGCGTTTTTTTCACACGCTGCAATGAAAACTCGATGTGGCTTCAATTATACATCTGTTGACTATATAATCTGGATACCTTTTGATTTTATTTCATCACCGATAAAAGTGCCTTGTCCATTAGATTCTAATTCTTCTTCCGTATAACCCAGTGCCTCTATCGGCTCGAATATTTTTGCCCTGGCAAGGGCCTGCCCGATAAGCTCCAGACGGTTCAGCAGGTTTATATCTTTGAAACTCTCGGAGACTACCGCTACGTCAATATCACTTTCTTCCGTAGCTTCTGCCGATGCACAGGAGCCGAAAAGAATAAATCGGCTCACCTTAATGCCCTTTTCCTGAAGTGCAGATTTGAATTTCTCTAAGATTTCAGTGATTCTTTTATCCATATCTCTCACGTGTACCATTATAACTCAACGCCTGCCGTAAAGAAAGGCATTAATTCGTCATTCCTGCTAAACTCGTCCTGAGCTTGGTCGAAGGAACAGGAATCCAGAATAATCAAGTCATACCATCCACTTTTATTATAGCGATTTATAGACGGTTCGTTCACTCTGTTCGTTCAGTAGCTACCACCCACTGTTACCTCTCTGCTATACATTGTCTAATTAACTTCGGGTGGAATTTTCAAACTATGCAGGAAGTCTATCCACTTAACAAGCAATTCATTGAAGTCTTCTACAGAAACCATTATCAGATTAAAATCTCCAGTGTCTTTTTCTTTGCTCGTTGAAAGAAATATAATGATTTCGATCTGATCATCTGCATTCGATAATGTGAAAATACTACCATGAGCAAGAGCATTGCGAATGATACATAAAACTTCTTTAACTTTAACGTCTTCTTCTAACGAGATAGCATTCTCTTCCCAGTTTTCCGGCCCTAATTCTACTTCTCCTTTTTTTAGCTGACCGAATTTCCAACTTTCCGAAGCTTTTCCCCATAAGTTTGACGAAAGAAAATTTTTATCGCAAAGGTTGTCAAATTTTGATACCACCTGTGGGTACTTTTTCTTATCCTGAGCAGGATGTCCTTTTTTACGAAGTCTTTCAAACGGAATTGTAATCGCTGCTGATGCAATCGCAAACATATGCGTAACTTCTCGCCCATTCTTGCAGGAACAGTCTTTGTATTCCTTCAATATTTCACCGCAGCGATTAGGGAAATCCTTGATAAAGTTTCTGTAATTTGACATTTTTCCTCCAAAATATATTCTGGTTCAATATATACATACAACTTTTTTTCGTAAGTTTCTGTTCATTATCATCATATAGCTACCAATTTTTTTCCCAATAGTTAACTATCAATAATTAATCCGCAAGTTTTCCAACAGATTATTATTTTATTTTCAGACCAAGAGGCTCTAACAATTCTGGGAAGTAAGCCGAAACATAATAGCTCACTTCAAGAAGCACCATTTGCTCCATATTTTCAAGAGGAAGGAGGGTTTGCTCTTTGGGTATGTCCAAACCGTATTCCTCTCTTGTTAAATTCCACATTTCTGGATTAGGAGTCTCATACTCTTTTATCCATATTTTACGGACGAGATCAGGATATGTAGCACCGAATCCGATACCGGAATTAAGCCAGTAATCGAGCTTGGGTAAAATTTCTTCTAAATGCACTTTTTTCGTAGATAGATGTTTAAGTACATTCGAATCAGCTAAATTAAGTGAACTAAATTCAGTTTCCCACCAATAGATAGCAAATGAATCAGGTTCTCTACCAAAGTCATCCAACCTTTTTTCAGCTACTTTGCATAACTCACTACAAGCTTCATCTTCTCTTCCAGTATCAACCCATATTTTAAGCAAAACATCGAGACAATCAAAGCGCGCTCTACCCAGAACTGCTCCCTTTTGAAATAACCAAGTACTCACATTAATGATACAAGGTCCAAATGGAACTTCATACCTGCCGAAAAAACTTTTTCTAACTAATGGTTCAAGAGTATCCTTGCTCATATATTGACCTAATGTTATCTCAGTTGACACGTCACTCATCTTCGTTAACCTTTAATATTTTTGATTTACCGATTGTTAAAAATAACAAATAACCATTATTTGATTTATTTGGCTTCGTTGGTGAATACGTAGGAGCACGGCTCTGGATGCCAGCTATCTTCTTTTGCAGCTTCTAATATACTGTGAGTTTGTCTTGGAATAGCTTCAACTTCGGACTCTGTTAGTCCAAGTTGCTTCAACAATTTCTTCTCCTCACAATATGCTTCATGCCATGCCGATTCACGCTTATCCATAAGATGCTGAACATATTCGTAGTGAGGAGTCATGTCATTAGCCAGTGCCTCCATAGCAGCCAAAGTACTTTCTGCCCACTCTTTTGCACGTAGGAATAAAGTGCTATAAGCATAATACATTGGAAAAGCAGCTTTCGGAATAGGTTGTATTAAATCATGTCGATGAATTACCTCCTGAGCGGCCTGTACAAGACGATTTGCCGCACTACATATCTTGCTTGCAGCCAAAGGACTTTCTGAGATGGAGTCCAGATACTTGACCAGCGTATTATTGAACAAAGTTGACTCCCTGTCCAAAAAAGCAGTTATGTTTGTTACTGTTTCAGTTATATAGGCTAAACATCTTTCGCGTTCATGTCCTTCGATTCTTGGCTTTATAATCAAGGCCAAAACAGCCCAAACAAAAGCGATGAAGTGAATTATCTTAGTAACGTTTAATAAAATGATGATGGGTGATCCGTCAGTAGGTGAGGTAATTTCTTGAATTACTGATAGAATGATAAGAATAATTGTAGAAAACATATATATTAGAACTACATTTCTTGCATGGTTCCATAGTCGGATTGTTGCCATTATGAAAAATAGGAATCCTGCAAATCCCGATATTAAAATTACAGCTACAGGAAAAACAGGATTACCTTCAATATCTGAGGTAGATGTTATAACTGACAAAATATATGTTCCTATTCCATAAATTGCTAATGTCTTATTTTTCATAATATTTTATTTGCCCCTAATTTGATACATTTCCCCATGCTAAAAGGATATTTTACCGCTTCTAATTTATCGTCTGTTTTTGAAGGTCGTATAACTGAGGAAATTGCAGAACATCCAAAATACGTAGAACTACGTATTTTTATGAGCAACCGGAAAGGAATAAAAAATTGACTTTTACCCAATTATGACAAGACAAAAATCTCAGGTTTCGGGGACCACTTTTTTTAGACAGGATTAATTTGCCGGTTTCATGGTTGAGGGAAAACTGCCGTTATTGTTTTTCCGTTCTTTTCGAATTCCACCTTGTCCGGGTATATTTTGAGAACTTTGAATCCCTCAAGAGTCTCGCCTTCATAAGCAAAATTTCCGAAAGCGTATATGCTTGATTTGCCTACGTTGGAAATACAAATCGCCTCGATTCGAGGAGTTTTTTCCGAGGAGAAAAAGCCGTTTTTATCAGCCGAAGTATTTGAAAAAAGCCCATCAACTTCCTTCATGTCGGCTTTGACGGCAAGGGGAGTGCCGGAAAAAAGGCAAATAATAACTATGGAAACAAAAACAACTGCAAAAACAACAAATAACAGCAATTTTGATTGTGTAATATCTTTTATATGCATCTCGATTTTCCCCCAAAGATAATTACAATCATCTCGCGCCCTATAAAATTTAAGAATTATTACTCAAAAATGCAAATCGGGGAAAAAGGAGGGTCAGGATTACTTTTTCTCAAAAAGGGCGTTTTTAGCCAAAAAATGAGGATTTTGGTTGCATTAAGGGGGTTTTACATTATAATACTCGATGAACTATGGAAGGTTCATTGCGGTGTACTGGATAGGGAAATTTTGAAGCAAGTCCTAAATACTAATTTCTAAATCCTAAACAATATCAAATGTTCAAAAGCCCAAATCTTCAAAGAAAATACTTAATATACATGAAAGGTTTTTTCCGCCGAAAAGCGGGGGATTCGACAGATGTAGAGAATCTTCTACAAATTGACCCTTTTTGAAAAAACGAACCCAATTTGGAAATACCCCAAATTGGCGCAAGCTCTTTTATGACAAGTAAATAAGTGGAATTGCAGGGTTTTTGGCATCAAAAAAACAAACCCAATCCTTCGACAAGCTCAGGACAGGTTTTATTTAGTCTCCAGGCCTGCCTGGAGGGCCGCTAAAATCTTGATTGGGTGGCGGACGGTGCAGGTGCTGATGTGCTCGATTTGCATTTTGCAGGCTGCGCATTCGGTAAGGACGTTCTTTATTGTTGATTTTTCGAGGGCCTCTTTCAGGCCGGAGCCGATCTGTGAGGAAAGCTCGGAATTTTTCTTTTGCATCCCGAACGTACCGGCGATGCCGCAGCAGCCGGCCTTGAGATCAGTAACTTTTACGCCGCAAAGCTCCTGCAGCAGTTTGATACTTGCCGTACCATCACCGACGGCACACAAATGGCAGGGCAGATGATAAACAAATTCGTCTCTCCCCTCGACTCCGCTCGGGGCAGGCGTCTCACGTGACTCGTCGCTCGTCACTCGTTTCAGTTTATCTTGGTTATGGAGGTTGAGCAGATAGTTCATCAGTTCGACAGTATTTTCGGAAACGAGCCTGGCATCTTCACCGGCGACGAAATGGCGAAGCTCATCTTTGAGACACAGTGTGGCACTCGGTTCGGAGCAAACGATTTTATATCCGTCGCGAACTGCCTTTGATAAATGTTTGACGCTGTAAGAAAGGTCCCGTCGCGCCCGCTTGAAATTGCCGTAAACAATCGCCGGCAGGGGGGCGGGTAACTGCTTCGGCAAAATTACTTCGATGTCATTCGCCCTTAAAACATCGAGCACGGCAAAACCTAATTCGTGGTCGTTATAGTTGGCATAGGTATCGACAAAATATGCCACCTTATCGACGGGCGTCTCTATGGGCGCACAAGAGGCGAGATATTTCCGCCCGGCTTTGAGGAACGAGCCTCGCCCGAATTTCGGCATCGCCCTTTGCCTGTCGATACCGGCGGATTTTTCCAGCAGCCAGGCGAAAAACGGCAGACGCAAAAATAGATTCGATATCGGCGAAAAAATGCCGCCCAGGATACTCATGTATCGATTGTTGCTCAGCACGCGCTCGGGGATGCGAAGGCCTTTTCGCCGGACATAACGCGCCCTGGCGGCAGTCATCAATTTGGAGATATCCACGCCCGAGGGACATTGCAGGCTACACGCCTTGCAGTTCACACACAAATCCAGAAACTTCCTGAACTGCGCCGAATCGAATTGCTTATCGTCCAGATGACCGGTGGCCCAGAACTGGAGGATATTCGCTTTGGCCCGCGAGCTGGCTAATTCCTCTCCCATTGCCCGAAACACCGGGCACATGCGTAAATCGGATTCCCTGCTAAGGCAAAGCCCGCAGCCGTAGCACTGCTCGATTTCCAGCTCAAGCTCGTCCGTCTCGAAAAGCAAATCGCTTTCGGCCCGTTCGGGCAGGACTTTGTTTTGCCGTCGCAGATTCTTTATCATTATGTCGGGATCGTCGTTTAGAATTTTGCCGGGATTGAGCAGGTCGTCGGGATCGAATATGTTTTTGATTTTGCACAGCAACTCGTAATATTCGTCGCCGTACTGCTTCCGGATAAAAGCTGCCCGTGACAGGCCGACGGCGTGCTCGCCGCTGACGGAGCCGCCAAGTGACAGGACAAGCGAGAAAACATCCCCTGCAATCGCCTGCATTTTTTCCCGCTCGGCCGGCTCGGTCAAATCCAGGAACGGACGCAGGTGCAGTTCGCTGTCACCGGCGTGACCGAAAAACGACATGGTAAAATTATACTTACGGCTGATTTTCCGAAGGCCCGCAATATAGTCACCGAGTTTGCGATGATCGACGGAAACATCTTCCATGAATTCGGCGGGGTGCTCTCTGCGTCTTTTCCGGTAGAGCAGTGGGCCGGCGTCCTTGCGCGACTTCCACAATCGCGCCTGTTTGGCCGGGTCAAAAAAGCCGGTTCGCCCGCTCGCCAGTTTTCCGACGGCAGAATCGGTCTTTTCGATTTTCTCTTTGACCTTCTCCGGCGAATCACCGATGTGCTCGACCAGCAAAGCCGCTGCGGCACCGGTCGGCAGAATGTCACTGTAATCGCCAAAAGCCTTTAATGCCATATCGATGAGAGTCTTATCCATCAGCTCGCACGCAGAGGCGCCGCTTTCGACGATAATCGGCACCGCCTGAGCCATCTTCTCCAGAGAATCGAATTCGAGCTGCAAAAGCGCTTTCGCCGCCGGGATAGGGACGGTCCGCAGTGTCAGCTTGGTAAAAATCGCCAATGTCCCCTCTGAGCCCGCCATTAGCCGGGCCATATCGATTTTACCGTCGCGGCAAATTCCCGCTATCGAGTAACCGCTTCGATTCCGGCGGGATTTGGGCAGGGCGTTTGCGATGAGGTCCTCTTTGCCGGACAGCACCGAGAGACATTCCCGTGCGATAGGGGCAGCTTCATCAGCCGGGGAATTCTCCGGATCGAAATCATTTTTGAATTCGACAATACTGCCGTCGCCCAGAACCGCCTCGATACTTTCGACATAGTCACCGATATAGCCATACTGGAGCCAGTGCGCGCCCGTCGAATTATTGGCGAGACAGGCCCCGACGACCGCGCGATTAGCACTGGAGGGATCGGGCCCAATTTTACTGCCGAACTGAGCTATATATTTGTTCAAATCATCCAGGACTACCCCCGGCTCGCAAGTGACCGTCCGGCCCTGGTCCTGTGTGCCGAGTATCCTGTTCATATACCGGGCCATGTCGAAAACTATGCCGCCGCTGAGTGACTCACCGGCCAGGCCGCTGCCGGCACCGCGGGCAACAACCGGTATCTCCTTAGCTCGGGCGTATCTGATAACGGCGGCTATATCACCGGCATCCCGCGGCATAACGACGCATTGCGGAACGATACGATAAATACTCGCATCGGTGCTGTAAGCGGCTCTGTGCAAAATGTCCGTAAAAACATCGCCGCTGATAATTCGAGATAACTCGGAGGCAATATGTTCAGGTACTTCATTCATGGACTAATTTTTACGATTCAACTTACACACTGGTTCGTGAGATGTACTAATATTATTTATTATTCGAAATCACGGGGCAGGAACTGTGCCTGAGAAATGGAGCTCTTCGTCCGCAGAACAGCAAGGTCGTCCTCGCCAACCTGCCCGTTGATGAATTGCTGAACGACGGGATGTGGGTGGTTGCGAATATGTTCGGCATCGCCGTCTGCGATAATCTTGCCGTTATGCAGCATAATAATTCGGTCAGCGACCTTGTAGGCGCTGGACATATTATGCGTAACGGCAATTGTTGTCACACCAAGCTCTCTTTGCAGTTTCAGAATAAGCTCGTTGATGATATCCGAACGAATAGGATCCAGGCCGGTCGTCGGCTCATCGTATAAAATGATTTCCGGATTCAGGGCGATAGCCCTTGCCAAAGCGACTCTTTTGCGTTGTCCCCCTGAAAGGTCCGCAGGATAATAATTCTGGAAACCGTCGAGTCCGACCATAGCAAGCTTCGACTTTACAAGCTCTTCGACCTGCCTCCAGTCCGGGTCTTTGAAGTGCTGCCTGATCGGGAAAACGATATTTTCGCTAACACTGAGACTATCAAAAAGCGCCCCGCCCTGGAAAAGGAAACCATAATGCGTGCGTATCTTATTCAATTCCTTTTCTTCGAGATTATCGATTCTCCTTTTATCAAAATAAACTTCCCCGGAACTCGGCCTTAACAGGACAATCAGATGTTTGACAAAAACCGTTTTCCCACACCCGCTGGCCCCGATCACAACAGTGGTCTTGCCCTTTTCAATAGACAGTGAGATATTATCCAGCACAAGCTTGGAGCCAAACCTTTTCGTCAAATTTCTGACTTCCAGAATGTTGTTATGATTGGCCTGAGATTCCTGATTTTTTCTGCTTTGCCCTGTCACTTTCTACCCAAATACAATCGAAACTCGAAAAATCGCGGATTATAACCACACTTTCAACATCACACCAAAGATCTAATCGGCCAAAACGTATTGTAAATCGATTTGAATATAACCGCCAGTGCAAAATCCAAAGCAAGGATGGAGATAAAACTGGCTACGAACGCCTCAGTGCACGCCTGCCCGACTCCCTGGGCACCTTCCTTACAGGTAAATCCCTTATAGCAGCTAATCGCTGCGATTGCCACGCCGAAAAAGAAACCTTTAATAACTCCGATAGAAACATCCCACAGTTCCACGCCCGCAGCGCTGAAACTCCAGTAAGCCCGACTATTAATCTCCAACTGGATAACACTGACAAAATATCCACCGATAATCCCCAATAAAACCGCAAATATAATTAAGAACGGCGTTAGAAGCAAACAGGCCAGAATCCTCGGTGCAACCAGATATCGAATCGGGTCGGTCCCCATGCTTCTGACCGCATCTATTTGTTCGGTAACATTCATCGTTCCCAGTTCGGCAGTCAATGCTCCTCCGACACGGCCGGCCAACATAACCGCAGCCAGTACAGGCCCAAGCTCTTTAACGACCGAGATATTTATCAGGACACCCAAATGCTCTTCAAGGCCCATGCCGGCGAGCTGATCGTACGCCTGGACCGCCAAAGTCATTCCCACAAAGGCGCCCGTTATCATAACAACGGGAACACTGCGTACGCCAATGATATACATCTGGGTCCATATTAAAGGATACGAGAGTTTGTCCAGACAGCTCCTCAAAGACACAACAGTAGATTGCCAGAGAAATCGACCATAACGTCCTATATTGTTTATAACATTTAATGTCCTGGCACCTATTATACCGATCATAATTATTGCTCCTTCACAGAACATTCGGCCTTATTGGTCCATCAACTTCAATAGTAAAGTGTTAATATTCATTAGTCAATGGTCAATACTCGATTGAAAAGCTTATTTACGGCTAAGTAATTAAAACTCCTGAAAGTAACAACAGCTAAAAAAATGCCTTTTCTTAATAAATCCGCCGTCCGGAGATGTCGATAAACTCGTTCGCTTGGATAAAACTTAGATTATAAGTTTATGGGACATTACAAATTGTCGATCGAGAGTGTATTTTGCAGACGTTCAACTTGTTAATAATCTTTATTGGAACATTTGCAGGAGCTTGGAATAAGAAAATTGCATGGGCCAGAAGGTCCCCGTAGCAACCCTAAAAGATAGCGAGCTAAAACCGGACGGCTATACAAAGCAAAAATAATTCACAAAAAATATTATAAGAAACTGAAAAATGGAAATAAAGAAAACAATTAAAATGGCTACATCGACAATATTATTTGTCGCAGTCATCGCGTTAGTTTTTTGGTTAATGCAAAAAAAAATCACGAACAATATCACACACTGCACCATTATTTCAATCATGGTGGCGATTGCTCTTACGTATTTCCAGAGTAAATTTATATCCGACATTCTCGACCAAAATGAGAATATCAGGAACGCCAAGCTCGAAGCCAAAGGCCTGAGAGCGCGACACAAGCGTATCGAGGAAAAAGTACAGAAGCTAAAAACGGAGCTCGAAGCCGCCAACATAAAACTTAAAAGAGAAATTGCAGACCGCCCCCCGGACCAGAGACAACTGCAGCAGCATCTTAAAAACCTCAATTGTTTATACGCGCTCTCGAAGATTGTCAACCGTCAGGAAATACCACTGGAAAAGATATTCCAGGAAACAGTCGATTTGATTCGCAAGGCTTACCGATATCCCGAAAGCACCTGCGTAAGACTGACATTCGACGGAGTACGTTATAAAACAGACAATTTCGAAAAAAGCGAAATAAGCCGGCTCACACAAATAAAAGCGCACGAGGAAGACGTAGGAGTAATCGAGGTTTTTCACCTTGGAAGCAAAATCGAAATCGACGAAGAAACTCTATTACAGGAAGAAGATGATTTGCTCAGCGCGGTGGCCGAGTGGCTCGGCAGCATCGCCGAGCGCAAAAAGGCCGAAGAAAAGATGAGATTATTCAGAAACCTGATAGAGCGTTCGAACGACTGTATTTTTACTGTTGAGCCGAAATGGGGCCGTTTTATAGACGTCAACAACAGAGCTTGCGACAGCCTCGGATATACACGAAAAGAATTCCTCAACACAGTCACCATGAAGAAAATAGAAGAGTCCGTGCCGGATGATTCGGCCTGGCAAAAGCAAATACAAGAACTCAGAGAAAAAGGTGACATCGTTAAAGAAGCTTTGTACAGGCGCAAGGATGGCACGAAATTCTTTGTGGAAACAAGTCTGAAGCTTACCAACCAGGATAAACAGGAATACATCATAGCAATTGTTCGTGACATCACAGAGCGCAAGCGAGCCGAAGCCAAGCTAAAGGCCGCACAGGAAAAACTGCTCGAAACCGCTCGCAAGGTCGGCATGGCCGAGGTGGCAACAGGTGTGCTGCACAATGTAGGCAACGTCCTCAACAGCGTAAGTGTCACCGCCGAGTCGATACAGAAACGGATCCGTAATTCAAAGGCTTCTTATCTCGAAGATGCAGTTAATTTGCTCGAAGAGCATTCGAACGAACTGGGTGAATTCATGACAAAAGAGGAACGAGGTAAAAAACTGCCTGTGTTCCTTGCAAACTTATCGACGGAGCTGATCGACGAACAGCAGCGCTGCCTCGAAGCTCTGGAAGCTTTGACCAAACACGTTCAGCACGTGGCCGACATAATTCAGCTTCAGCAATCATACAGCAAAACAAAAGGTCTCATTGAGCCGACCTCGATTGCGGAGCTCATTGAAGACGCTATTCAGATAAATGCAGAATCACTATCAAGAAACAACGTGGAAGTCCGACGGGAAATCGCGAACCTGCCGGCTATTATGCTTGACCGTCACAAGGTCCTGCAGATACTGACAAACCTTATCAGCAACGGAATATATGCCCTTTCCAAAAGCAACAAAGATGAAAAAACGCTGACAATAAGCGTGGTAAATCTCGATAAAGACTATATCCGGATCGAAGTCTGCGACAACGGCATCGGCATCCCCAAAAAGAATATGACACGAATATTCGAGCATGGTTTCACAACAAAGAAGAAAGGGCACGGATTCGGATTACACAGCACCGCTCTGTCGGTGAACGAATTAAACGGTTCGATAAAAGCCCACAGCGACGGTGTTGACCAAGGTGCCGTATTCACCATAAAATTACCATTCAAGACACAGGAGGCAACAACATGAATGAAACGGAAAAAGCGATAGTACATCGTATTTTAGTGGTTGACGACAATCCTAATATTCATAAGGATTTTCAAACCATTCTCCTCGAAGAGCATGAGAGTACCGCACTGGATACGCTTAGAAACGAGGTTTTCGGCAATACAAAAAGTGAATCCCAGACTAAAAACATCTTCGAGCTCGATTTCGCTTCCCAGGGAAAAGAAGGTGTCGAGAAAGTTCAGCAGGCCTGCTCGGAGAATCTACCTTACGAGCTGGCTTTTGTTGACATGCGAATGCCTCCAGGCTGGGACGGCCTTAAAACAATCGAGGAAATGTGGCAGGTCGATCCCAAGATTCAGATAGTCATCTGTACGGCATATTCGGATTATTCCTGGGGGGACATAACCGAACGTCTCGGTAAATCGGACAACCTTCTAATTCTGAAAAAACCGTTCGATAGTGCCGAGGTGGCGCAACATGCCGCAGCCCTCACGGAAAAATGGAACCTAGCTCGTCAGGCAGAAAAGAAAATGGAAGAGCTGGAAGAAATGGTCAAAGAGCGAACTGATAAGCTGACCGAGTCAAACAATCGGCTCAAGATGGAGATTGCCGAACGCGAACAGGCCGAGCTTAGGCTGGCTGAGCTGCTTAAGAAGGTCGATAACGTAAACACGGAGCTGAAGGATTTCGCCTCTATCATCTCGCACGATTTAAAAGCTCCTTTGCGAGGTATCAAGACGCTGGCCAACTGGATACTGGAAGATTGTAAGGACAAGTTCGACGAGAAGGCCAATGAGCAGATGAATCTGCTTTTAGACCGGGTTGAGCGGATGTACGACCTTATTGACGGCGTCCTTCAATATTCGAGAGTTGGCCGGGTTGACGAAGGACAGGTTACGGTCGATCTGGACAAGTTTGTCCGAGAGCTCATTGATATGGTAGCCCCGCCGGAAAACATCGAAGTGACCATCGAAAACAAACTTCCCGCCTTTCGGTGCCAGGAATCTCATATGATGCAATTGTTCCAGAACCTGATTGTAAATGCCATTAAATACATGGATAAGCCGCAGGGCAAAATAAGAATTGGAGTTCTCGAAGAGAACGGCTCCTGGAAATTCAGCGTCTCCGACAACGGACCTGGAATCGAAGAAAAACATTTCGAGAGAATTTTCAAAATGTTCCAGGCTCTTTCAGTGAAAGAGGAATTCAAAGGCACCGGAGTCGGGCTCACAGTAGCCAAAAAAATCGTGGATTTATACGGCGGTAAAATCTGGGTCGAATCCGCGTTCGGCCAGGGAAGCACATTCTTATTCACTTTACCAAAACAGGAACAGGAAACCACACATGAGACACTTCAAACCAATATTGCTTGTTGAAGATGATGAGGTAGATAAGAAAACCGTCGAACGTGCGCTGTCGGACCTGAACGACAGGACTAAACTCGTTCAGACACACAACGGCGAGGAAGCTCTTACGTACCTTAGAAACCGGACCAATAGAAAGCCGTGCCTTATCCTGCTGGATTTGAATATGCCGAAAATGAACGGACGGGAATTTCTGAATATAATCAAAGCGGACGATAAACTGAAAAAAATCCCCGTTGTCATCCACTCGACGTCCAGTACACGCGAAGATATTAACAAAAGCTTTGAACTGGGCGCTGCCGGATATATGGTCAAATCACAGGATTACGAAAAATCCAAAAATACAATCAGAGCCATCGGCCAATACTGGACACTATGCGAACAACCACCCAACGGAGAATAAAAATGGAAAATGTTAAATATAAAGTTCTGTTAATCGAGGACAACCAGATCGAACAGCGAATGTTCCAGCGATTCGTGGAAACAAATTCCATCCCCTACGATTGTATTATTGCCGGATCCGTTTCAGAAGCCAAACAGTTTCTGGGCTCAGAGAAATTCGATATTGTTATATCGGATCATGACCTCGGAGACGGCACCGCATTCGATATACTCGAGCTGACCAAGAACACGCCTATCATCGTGGTCACCGGCGCCGGAGACGAAGAAACGGCGGTCAAGGCATGGAAAGCCGGGGCTTATGATTACCTGATAAAAGACGTAGATCAAAACTATCTCAAGGCGATTCCGATAACCGTAGAAAACGCAATCAATCACAAACAGATGGAAAAAAGACTCCAACTGCTCTCGGGAGCCGTAATGAGTACCGAGGACAGCGTCTATATCACCGATATGAAAGGCATAATTATCTTCGTAAACAAGGCCTTCTGTAAGACTTACGGATATATCGAAGAAGAAATCGTCGGGAAAAACAGCAGCATTCTCTGGATACAAAAAAACCAGGGAGAAAATACAAGAAGTGTCTTCCAGACCCGTTCGTTTGGAAGCGGATGGGAAGTCGGATTTTACCACAAGCGAAAAGATGACAGTATATTTCCGATTTCCCTGTCCAGATCGACGATTAAAGATTCAAACAGAAACGACGTGGCAATTGTCGGAGTAGCACGTGACATCTCCGAACGGATTCTTATCGAGGACGAGCTGAGAACCACAAGTCTGAAATTTAAAAAGAGAAATCAACTGCATAATGATATCGCCGTTCTGACGGCGGAGGCCATCCGGAAATTGTTGGCCGTTGGAAACATCGACCGGGCAACGACATTAATACAAGATTATCTCGACATTTCAAAAATCAACGCCGACAAAATCGAGCTTCAACGGAAGCAATTCAAGTTCTCGGTCCTGGTCTCGCAGGTTGTCGAAGCCCTTGTGCCGTACGCCTCAAAAAATAATATCGAGATCTGTAGTCACAAATCGGACTCCGAGCTGCTTGTCAACGTCGACTACGACAGGATGGCACAAATCCTGAGCAATCTTATTCACCGGGCAATCAAACTCTCAAATGCAAACAGCCGGGTTGAAGTGTACATCAAAGACAACAAAAACGAGCTTGTCGTTGAAATACAAGACGGGGGGCCGACTCTCGGACCCAACCAGATACATACGCTCATCAATAATTCCGACTGGATAAAAGAGCAGTTCCGTACCGACCGGGAAGACATAGCCTTGGGCTTACGAATAGCCAAAGAATTGATTGAGATGCACGGCGGTCGAATATGGACCGAACACGCAAAGAAAGGCAGGGGAAATATTACCTGTTTCGCCATACCAACCGTAGATGTCCGTCGAAAAGTAGCTATGACAATGGATTCGGCAAATATTAACTAATTTTACCGAAAATTTCCAAAAAAGACGTTTGCAAGGAAATAATCAAAACTCGCAGCCGGTGTTCGTACTATTTACGAGAACGGCACACACTTTCATCCCAATCGGCAAGATTCTGTCGTTATCTTACTTGACAATATTTACTAAATGAGGTTGAAACATTCGGACAAATCCCTTATAATGTTAGGTTTATGATTAGTTGGCTGTATGTATTTATTAATACAATGCAGGCCGAAAATCCTCCGGAAACCACCGGAGAAAACGCGTTTATTGAGCGAAAAGTTAATAATGTTAACAGGGATAGAATGAGTTTGTCAATTTGGACGGCGAAATATGTTTAAAAACTAACTAATTTTTTGGAGGACAACTCGCAGATTGGCAGCAAAAGTGTTGAACCTGAAGCGATAAAAACAAATGACAAATCTTGATCCGACAAAGACCAAAGACTGGCAGATTGCCGAAGCCACCGAGGAAGTGATGAAACCCATAACGCAGTTAGGCGAAGAACTTGGCCTAAAGGATGGGGAGCTGCTTCCAATGGGTCGTAACCTCGCTAAAGTAGATTATATAAAAGTTCTCTCCCGCCTGGAGGAACAGCCGACCTCGAAATACATTGATGTGACCGCTATCACGCCGACACCTTTAGGCGAAGGCAAAACAACCACAACGATCGGCCTGATCGAAGGATTAGGCAAGCTCAATAAACGGGCAACAGGTGCAATCCGCCAGCCGAGCAGCGGACCGACTTTCAACATCAAAGGCTCGGCCGCCGGCGGAGGTCTGGCGCAGTGCATACCCCTGACACCGCTTTCCATCCGCCTGACGGGCGATATCGATTTTATCACGAACGCTCACAACCTGGCGATGGTCGCCCTGAGTTCACGGATGCAGCACGAGAGAAACTACGACGACGCCAGGCTGGCCAAAAGCAATCTTACGCGTATAGATATAGATCCCGAACGAATCGAGATGAAGTGGGCGATGGATTTTTGCGCCCAGTCACTGAGAAATATCCGGATAGGCCAGGGCGGAAAAATGGACGGCTACGAGATGGACTCGGGCTTTCAAATGACCGCATCGAGCGAGGTCATGGCAATCCTTTCGGTTGCGAAGAGTTTGAAGGATCTGCGCAGCAGGATCGCCAAAGTCGTCGTCGCCTACGACAAGAAAGGCAACGAAGTGACAACCGCCGACCTCGAGGTCGATGGCGCTATGACCGCATGGCTGGTAGATGTTATACATCCGAATCTGCTCCAGACCATCGAAGGCCAGCCGGTATTCGTCCACGCCGGTCCTTTTGCCAACATCGCCATCGGACAAAGCTCCATTATAGCGGATATGCTCGGAACGAAGTTAGGCGAGTACCATGTCACCGAGAGCGGCTTCGGCGCCGATATTGGCTTCGAGAAATTCTGGAATCTCAAGTGCAGAATCTCCGGCCTCGTCCCGGATGCTGTTGTCATCGTTGCTACGGTCCGTGCTCTGAAAATGCACGGCGGCGGGCCCGTCGTTAAACCCGGGATATCCCTTAGCGAGGAATATATAACCGAAAATCTCGATCTTCTCGAAAAAGGCTGTGAGAATCTCGTCGCTCACATCGAAACCGTCAAAAGGAGCGGAGTCCAGCCAGTCGTATGTATCAACCACTTCGAAACCGATAGTGACAGGGAAACCGAGCTCGTATGTAAAATATCCGAGCAGCACGGCGCTCACGCCGCCGTCTCCAGACACTGGCTCAAAGGCGGAGAAGGAGCAATCGAGCTGGGCGAGGCGGTAATCGATGCCTGTAACTCGAAGAACAATTTCCAGTTCCTTTACGATTTGGATACGCCGCTCAGAAAACGCATCGAGCTTATCGCAAAAGAAGTTTACGGAGCAAGCGGTGTCACATATACCGAGAAGGCCCTGAAAAAAGCCCGGGCCCTGGAAGCCGACCCGACTGCACGAAAACTGGGAACATGTATGGTTAAAACACACCTTAGCCTCTCGCATGATCCGGACCTAAAGGGAAGGCCGACAGGCTGGGAGCTTCCAATCAGTGACATTTTGATTTATAAAGGAGCCGGTTTTATCGTCCCGGTCGCAGGTTCTATCAAGCTTATGCCGGGGACAGCCTCCAATCCGGCATTTCGCCGAATCGATGTGGACGTAGATACGGGCAAGGTGCAGGGCCTGTTTTAATCTTATTTATACTACAGGAACTTTATCAGAGACAGGAGTCGTTAACAGATGGCAGCACAAATAATTGATGGCAAAAAAATCGCCTCCGAGATGAGGGCCGAATTAAAACAGGAAGTGGATAGACTGAAAAAACAGGGTATCGTTCCCGGTCTGGGAGTAATTCTGGTCGGGGATGACCCGGCGTCACAATCCTATGTCACTGCCAAGGAACGCGCTTGTGAAAATATTGGGATATACTCCGACGATAACCGCCTGCCGGCTTCGACCTCCCAGAAAGAGCTGATGTCACTCGTTGAAAAGATGAACAACGATCCCAAAATCAACGGCATCCTGGTCCAGCTGCCTTTGCCCAAAGGACTCGACGAATCGGAAGTTTTGCTTGCCATCGACCCGGCAAAAGATGTCGACGGTTTTCATCCGGTAAATGTCGGCAAGATGATGATCGGCGAAAAGGCTTTTCTGCCCTGTACACCTCACGGAGTCGTCCAGTTATTGATACGAAGCGGCGTAACTATCGAAGGGACCGATGTGGTCATCGTCGGACGAAGCAATCTCGTGGGAAAACCCCTGGCAAACATGCTCATACAGAAAAAGCTGAATGCCAATGCCACGGTGACTATCTGCCATACGCGCACTAAAAATCTTGCCGCTCACACAATACACGCCGACATTCTCGTCGCCGCCGCAGGCCGGCCGAATACTATAACAGCAGATATGGTCAAAGAAGGAGCCGTAGTAATCGATGTCGGAGTCAACCGCGTCGATGATTCGACAAAGAAAAAAGGTTATCGTCTCGCCGGTGATGTCGATTTCGAAGCCATCAGCGAAAAAGCCTCACTGATTACTCCGGTACCGGGCGGCGTTGGGCCCATGACGATTACAATGCTGCTCTACAACACAGTCGAATCCGCAAAAATAAACGCCGGACTTGAAATCGAATAGCATCAAATCGTTATTTAGTCTCAAATGAAATCCGATAATGATTTTACGTCAATGTTTTTCAATTTTTTTAACAAAGCATCCCAAAACGCGTTTTCAGCCATAACACTATTGCCGGATGTGATATTATAGGGCGTTAGCCATATTAAAGGCAAATAACGCTCCCAAATACCGTTTGAAACAACAATCATATCAGCAGAGCTTCTTGACGGCCTATAAAGACGCAGTTATATTACCAGGCTCTATAATACTGATAGTGGGTTTTTTTGTCCGGCAGGAGCCGGATTGGATCTCGGATAACCAAATAAATCTCCACAACAAATTTCAAACAAGGTAAAAGGAGTTAAACAATGAGAAAAACAGCTTATTTACTCGGTGTTGTGCTGGTGATATTCGCAACAGGATTTTCACGTGCAGCGGTCGCCGGCGGCATGGCCAAAGAGAACGCCGAACTGAGGCAAAAAGTTGATCAGCTCGATAAGGAGCTGGAAGAGCTGAAAAAAATCGTCGTACAGCAGACCGGCGCAACAGGAGACACATTACCCAAGCCGGTATGGTCGAACCTGGACATCCAGCTATACGGCTACCTGAAACTCGATTCGGCCTACGATTCGTCACGGACCGATAACGGCAACTATGCCAAGTGGGTAGATTCGGAAAGCACCAACGACAACGACGATCAGTTCAATATGACCACCAACCAAACTCGGTTAGGGATGTTAATCAACGGGCCGGACAATGGTTCAATGAAGACCAGTGGTCGTGTGGAACTGGATTTTTACGGCGGTGGAGACGAAAATAAATCCCGCCTGATGATGCGCCATGCGTATTTCAAAATGGACTGGCCCGATAAAAGATTCAATATTATTGCCGGTCAGACAACCGATGTAATCAGCCCGCTGTTTCCGTCAACTGTGAACTACAGTGTCGGCTGGTGGACAGGTAATATCGGATACAGACGGCCACAGCTTCGATTCACCAAAGAAATGAGTATCAATGACAATGTCGATTTGAAACTCGAAGGTGCTCTGGCCAGGACTATCGGCAGAAACGACGCCGTAGCAGCACCCAATGGAACCGAATCGGGTGAGGATAAGGGCTTTCCCTCCCTGCAGGGAAGAGTCAGCATGACGCTTCCTCTGTACAAGCAAAAGATGGCCACGATTGGCTTTTCCGGGCACTGGGGAGAAGAAGAATACGACCTTAATGTGGTAGGCAATAATAAGGAATTCAAGACATGGTCGTTAAATATGGATTTCGAGCAGCCTATCAACAACAAACTGGCTATCAAGGGCGAAATATTCACCGGAGAGAACTTGGATGCCTATTTAGGCGGGATCGGGCAAGGCGTGATTACCGACACAACAAAAACGGTTTATTACAAAGAAATCGGCAGCAGCGGCGGCTGGATTGCCGCGAGCCTCGGGCCCTGGAACAATAAGCGTTTCAACATCGGAATTGCATCGGATGATGCCGACAGCAGTGATATCAATATGGGCGACAGAACACTGAACCGCTCTGTGTTCGGGAACATGTATTACGCTCTCAACAAGCAGACGGACGTCGCTTTTGAACTATCTCACTGGCGAACCGAATATAAAGGCTCGGGCGACGGAGACAGCCTGCGGGCACAATTGGCCCTTATTTATAAATTCTGATAAGAGCGCTTTTTTCGGTTGACTTTTTCCGATTCCTTGTATAAAACTACCCATCCAGGGTATTTATGTCAGAAGGGTAATGTAATTGTGCAGAACCTGACCTACATGGTTCTGGCAGCACCCATATAATCGGCTGTAGGGCATAAATAGAACAAAAATCGACATTATTAGACGAAAAATCTACAAGGAGAACGTTATGGAACAAAAAAAGGGTATTGATTCTCTTATGACCGAAGAGCGCACCTTTCCGCCGCCAAAAGCTATCCAGTCCAACGCATACGTTAATAGTGATGAACAATTCAAAAAAATGTGGGAAGCGTCCATCAACGAACCGGACAGCTTTTGGCTGGAACAGGCAAAAAGTCTGCACTGGTTCAAAGAACCTACCAAGTCTCTGGAATATACATGGGATACGAAGAATCGTAAAATCGAGCACACATGGTTTGCCGACGGCGAACTTAATGTGTCATACAACTGTCTCGACAGGCACCTCGGCACACCTACCGCCAAGAAGGTGGCTATCCTCTGGCAGGGTGAGGCCGAAGACGCGGTCAAGAAATTCACCTACGAAGAGCTTCACAAAGAAGTGTGCAAGTTTGCAAACGTAATGAAATCGAAGGGCATCAAAAAGGGCGACCGCGTGGCAATTTATATGCCGATGGTTCCGGAGCTGGCGATTGTCATGCTGTCCTGTACCAGAATAGGCGCGATTCACTCGATTATTTTCGGCGGTTTCAGCTCGGACGCGATTCAGGGAAGAGTAAATGATTCCGACTGTAAGATGCTGATAACCTCCAATGTGTCACTGCGTGCCGGAAAGCACATCCCATTAAAGCAAATCGCAGACGAGGCTTTGAAAAACTGCCCGACAATTGAAAACGTAATTGTAACTAAAGTCACCGACGACCCGTGCAATATCGAAGAAGGCAGGGACTTTTGGTATCACGAGGAAATGGGCAACGCCTCCGAGGATTGCGAGGCCGAGCACATGAACGCCGAAGACCCGCTGTTCATTCTTTACACCTCAGGCTCGACCGGCAAACCCAAGGGCGTGGTACATACCACCGGCGGCTACCTGATGCACACAACACTCTCGCACAAGATCATTTTTAATATTCACGAAGATGATGTTTACTGGTGCACTGCGGACATCGGCTGGGTCACCGGCCACAGCTATATCGTTTACGGTCCGCTGGCGAACGGCGCAACTTCGATGATGTTCGAAGGCGTGCCGACTTATCCCGATGCGGGACGGTTCTGGCACATCTGCGACAAGTTCGGCGTGACCGTATTTTACACCGCCCCGACCGCTATCCGTGCATTGATGAGACAGGGCGACGAATTCGTAACAAAATATAAACTCGATTCACTCCGCATCCTCGGTACCGTCGGCGAGCCGATTAATCCCGAGGCATGGATGTGGTACTATGAAAAAGTCGGCCACAATAAATGTCCCATCGTTGATACGTGGTGGCAGACCGAAACCGGCGGATTTATGATTACACCTATGCCGGGTGCTCATACTCTTAAGCCGGGCAGTGCAAGCCGTCCGTTCTTCGGTGTCGAACCGGCTATATTGCGAGACGATGGAAGCCAATGCGATCCGAACGAAGGCGGCAAGCTTTGTATTCGCAAACCGTGGCCCGGCATGATGCGTACCATGTGGGGAGACCACGACAGGTTCATCGACACATACTTCACCATGTATAACGATATCTACTTTGCCGGCGATGGCTGCCGTATAGATAAGGACGGCGATTACTGGCTCATGGGCAGAATCGATGACGTCGTCAACGTCTCAGGTCACCGTATCGGAACCGCGGAGGTCGAAAGCGCCCTCGTAAGCCATGATAAAGTCGCAGAAGCAGCAGTTACTCCCGTACCGCACGAGATTAAAGGTCAGGGCCTATACGCCTTCGTGACTCTCGTCGGTGGGGTAGAGGAAAGCGACGAGCTGAAGAAGGAGCTTATCATGCACGTGCGAAAGGAGATTGGTCCTATCGCGGCACCGGAAGCGATTCAGTTCGCACCGGCACTTCCGAAGACCCGCTCCGGCAAAATCATGCGGCGAATCCTGCGTAAAATCGCAGAAAAAGATACCGGCAATCTCGGTGATATCACCACGCTTGCCGATCCGCATGTAGTCGAAGAGCTCGTCAAAGGTCGAGGCATATAAAACCCTTGTTGGAAAAAATAGAGCCGGATGTGTGTAAAAACGCATCCGGCCTGTTTTTATTTGAAAGGAAACGTCATGTCCGAGCAAAAAGTAATGAACCGGTGGCTGGTGGTGGTTGGCGGAATCCTGATACAGTTGTGCCTCGGCGCAATCTACGCATGGAAAGCTTTTACCGGCAAGCTTGTAGCCGAGCCTTACGGATTCACAAAACTGCAGTCACAAATGCCATTCTTCCTCGGTCTGGCCACCTTCGCAATAGTAATGGCCTTCGTCGCCGGACGCTGGCAGAAGAAAGTCGGACCGCGAATCGTTGCCTTGACCGGCGGAATCGTGCTCGGCCTGGGATACGTTATCGCCGGACTTTCGGGAACCAGTTTCTGGGGCATTCTGATTGGAGTCGGCTTGCTCGGCGGTGCCGGCATCGGCCTTGGTTACGTATGTCCTATTGCCGCATTGGCGAAATGGTTCCCGGATAAAAAAGGCCTGATAATGGGTCTGGCCGTGGCGGGTTTCGGTTTCGGCGCGCTGATCTGGGTCAAGTTGACACAGGGATTCGCGTTCGGACCGGTGGACTTAACTCCCGGATGGAAGGGTCTGTACGGTGCGGCTTGGACCGCGAACAATGTCTTTATCCTCTATGGAATACTTTTTGCCGTACTTGTTGGCCTCGGCTCACTGGTTATGGTCAACCCGCCTGAAGGCTGGAAGCCGGCAGGATGGTCTCCACCGCCGCCAAAAGACGGTGTCGCCACCGGAGGTGTCGATCTTACTGAAAAGCAAATGGCAAAAACATGCCAGTTCTGGATTCTCTTTCTGACATTCACGGCAGGCGCAACAGCAGGACTTATGGTCATAGGTGTCATCGGCCTGTTCGGCAAGGATTCGCTGACCGATTCAGGGATTGCCCTGGATAAAGCCGATATAATAGCCGGAACCGCCATGGGGTTGTTTTTCGCGCTTATGAACGGCATCGGAAGAATCGCCTGGGGCACGATCTCGGAGAAAACCGGGCGAAAGAACGCCATCATCCTCATGAGCGCCGCTCAGGGCGCGATGATGATTGCCTTCTACTTCATCGCAGGCAAGGAATGGGGCCTGTACATCGGAGCTGCGATTATCGGTTTTAACTTCGGCGGAAACTTCGCACTTTTCCCCGCCGCGACTGCCGATTATTTCGGGAACAAGAACGTCGGTACGAATTATCCCTGGGTCTTTATGGCGTACGGCGTCGGCGGTACGGTCGGTCCTCTTCTCGGCGGCTATATGGGCGATGCCCAGGCCTGGATTTGGGCATTTATACCGGCGGGAATTGCCTGCATCGTCGTTGCCGCTTTGGCTACCAGACTAAAACCCATTCAAGCACAGCCATAAAAAGATTTTTCACCGAAAACAAAAAGGGCACCTCAGTATAAGGTGCCCTTTTTTTATAGTTTTGGAGCGGGGCTTCGTTAAAATAAGCGCTCCACCAATTAGATTATATACTATCGATCGTGGGGAGCTTGTAATCCTCAATAATTTGTATTAATCCGGAATCTGTGGCTTCCGGTAAATTATCGGGATCAAAGTCTTTGGGCACAGTATAGCTTTCTATCAATTGTCCTTCCTCTAACCTTATATATGTATACGCAGTTACATTAAAAACGGTAAAGTAATAGCCCGGCCAACCAGCTGATTCCTGTGTTTCATATCCCTGTTCTATCAGATATACACCACTCACCCAATTTGCATCTACGACACCATCAATAACTTTGTCATTAAATAGAGTTGCTAAATCCAATGTCTCAGTATCTATCGAATAAAAACTGAGACCGCTATACAACTCCATGCCAGTCAAATACAACTTGTCGTCTTCAATCAGCCATTTACAGTGAGGAGCACCGCATTTTTTAAGATTCTCCCAATTGTAAGGCCAGTTGAGGTGATTATTGTCGTAGAGTACAAAGATGGGGCTTAGTCTTTGGCAATCTGTAACTAACCTGCAATCCTGCTGCTCGTATTCAATTTCATCTTCTTCGTTAAGTCTAAAATAGTAGGTTATATAATTTTCGTTAAGCAAGAGCATTTGATATTTACTCTTTAAATCATCACTTAATGCTTCGAATGAGGGGGAATTATATATTGCTTCATAATCCTGCCCGTCAATGATTATCATGTCGACAACATTACCCTCTTGTACATGGAAAAAGTATGAACAATAACCACCTTCACTTAACATGTAACAATCAAGTACTCCGCTAAACCAATCTGCAAACACATTACCATCCTCAGACGGCGGACAGCTTTTTGGTTTCACACAATACTCATTCGGTTCGTATGATTCAAGAACATACTCATACTGCCCATTAGGATCGATAACATAATCTTCTATCAGGATTTCATTCAGATATAAATTGGTATCAATTATTTCCCAAACCGCAATATGCCCTCGATAATTTGCCGTTGAAAATCCTACAAACGGGAGCGCGATATTGTTCTGAAAATAATAGGTTTCCAATGGTGAAGGATGTCCCCAACCTGTACTCAATGATAATTCTAAATTATCATAGATTAAAATGTCGGGCACTTGCTCAGTAGCGAATGTTTTCCCCAATATAAATAGTATAAGTAAGATAAATAAAGTTCTTTTCATGGTCTTCTCCTATATGATTATAGCCAGATAAAGAGAAACTATATGGTATTATCAAAACAGACAAAAACCGACATCAACAGTAAAACTCGATAACTTTTTCTCCATGTTCACTTTTCCTGCAAATAAATACTAAAGACGATTTTAGCCCATTTTATCGGACAAAGCAAGAAAAAAGGCGAAATCGTGGATTTTCAAATAGATGTTGCTTTTATAAAACGATCAGTCGTGTTTTCGAGAGACCGCTGAATTATGCAATCTCAATGGATTTGTTGATGATATCGGCCAGGATGCTTGCTTTATCGGGATTTAAATATTCGTCCCAGAAGATGCACTTTGGCTCGATGGCGGCGTCGATATCGAATGCAGCGTGAAAGAGCTTGGCCGTAATCTCAATACGTTTAGAATGGTCTGCCTGGTCAACGACGACGGCCACATCGATGTCACTATTTTCCGTCGCCAGACCTTTGGCATGAGAGCCGTATAGCAGCACCTTTTTAATAGGAAATAGCTGCTTAGCGGATTGATAGAATCTCAGCACTTTCTCGCGAATTATAGCCTGGCCTTGATCCATTCGAAAAGCTCCTTTGTCGAATTCAAAACAGAAACGGCATTCGCCTCTGTCAGAAGTTTTGATAATTCATCGAGGTCTTCTGTGTACCGAGACTCGATATAGTACGAATTTAGCTCTTCAATCGTGGCTATCTTTTCATCACCTATTTCGTTCTTGAAGTTTAATTCCTTGATGAGTCTTAGAAGATTGTGAGTGTATGGCGGAGTTGTCGTGTGCTGTTTTACATAGCAGGCCTTCAGAATTTTCTCAACGGATTGCTGACACATAAAAGCAACATACAGGTACCTCTTTGATTTTAACATATCATCTGCCGTAGCCAAATCATATTTTGCCAACGAAAGCCAGTTGTCGATGATTTTCTTACTCATCACTATCGATAGTTACAGTTAAACTCACGAACACCTTTTCGATGTCGAACATTTCCCGCAAACATACGTTAAAATGAAGTTTAAGCTCTTTCTTTAGGCAAAGCAAGAAAAAAGGGGAAATTGCAACATGATATGCATCCTTGATTCTGTTATATGTCATTGCCGCGAAAGGCCTGTCCCGAGTGAATCTACCGCTGTTATGTACTGTACGGATGCCCGCCGGAATTAACACCTTGCGGGTATAACAATACGAACCGGTTAGTTTGAGTTAATTAACCAAAGATTCGCTGCTGAAACGGAATGACACCACTTCGCCCGGAGATGTAATTTCATCAATAATTATCCTTACTTTCTCATTGCTATAATCCAGATCGTCACCGGGCTGAAATGCTCCGACATTGAAATTCGTATAATTTGTCGTTTCCGGCGGCAGGCGATCAGGAATTAATAATCGAAGCTGGTCACGATCCGACGAATACAAATTGACTTCGAACACAATCAGGCCGCTCTCAGGAGCCGTCTCTGCCTGTCCGGGAACTTCGAGATTGAAATAGCTTCCTCCATCCGCCTCCGGAAGAAAATAGCGGTTCTCCAGTAAAAGAAAGTGGTTCGGATCATCATTGATGTTGATCTTATAAAGGTACACTTCGTTTGCATCATATGCCGCAGGACTTACAATATGATGGTTCCTGAGAGAATAAGTTCCGTCTTCGAGAATTTCTTCGGGAGCAAGCCAATGGGCAAAGATATATTTTTCCATCGCGGAAGGATGCAGGGGATTGGGATAACCGCTGCCTGCGCTCAAGCCGTAAACTCCAAGACTTGTCGGAGAGAAGTAATAATCGCGATATCCCAGCCACAGATGGCCCAGCTCATGAGCCCAGGTGGCAACGGATGAAAAATCCCCAAAAGTCTGCTCAGGGATATTGCAATAACGCGAGAAAAGAATCTGTTGACTGGAAAAAAGCTCGAAATTCGGATCATTAACATCCACTAACGACGCCACATTATTCAACGCAGGAGTATTCAAACTCGGATAATAGCTCGTATTTGTCCAGGACAGATTTGTCCCGGCGAGTTTGCCGGCATGTCCTTCATAGACGATGACAAATCCATCCAAAACCAGATTGTTGTCCGAATCGTATTGAGTTAAGTCAACTCCCAATTCTGCCACTGCAGCCCTTAAGACATCTTTGGCGAAATCTGCTTTTCTGGTATACCAGCTCCCGGGACTTTTCGTGCTTTCATAATAATAGTAGGGCTCCTTATCCTTAATGTAAGCACTCGAAGAGCTTTCCATCCACCCAAACACATCGAAAGAGACAGACAAAAGACCGCCTGAACACTCCTGAAAGTAGCCCGAGGGACCATAGGGGCTATTGAGATAAACATCCAATTCATCGGGTGTTCGCTTAATATATCCCGGGAAGGTACTCGAAGGATTGTTATGGTTGCTTTCGTCGGTTACCGGATTAAAATCGCTCCAATCGACCATAAAAACCGGAATCTTTACCGAGCCAACGATAGGAAGCGTGGGCATGTGAGCGATTCCTGAATTATATAAGCTCGACCCATAGACGATATGCGATCGATTATCCAGGAGCGAAAAGCCGGGAACGAACGGCTGAACAGTCCAATTGTCACCAAATATTTCAACTATAACAGGGGCTTCATTTCCGCAAATTCGGGGTAAGCCTTTCCACGGAAAATCAACTATAACACTCCCGCCTTCTATCCCATCACAACCATGTAGAGGTTGAGCCGCACTGTATTGCGGGAAAAATACACAAAGCAAAAAACTGAAGAGTACTATTCTGTTTGTTCTCATAATCATCCTCCTGTATTCTAAAATAATATTATAGTCTTTTCGATGACACTTTACAATGAATATTATCGAAACAGGAAAAAAAAGTGATAGTTGCGTGACAACGAAGGTTAATACTAACAATCAAAGTCCGTGGATTGGGAAGATAGTTTCTTTGAGTTTTTTTATTGTTTCATCGATTATCGGTATTACCGCCTCACGCTGTGACTTGCTGACGGCAAGCCGCCTGTCACGAAAACCTCCCTGCCATTCGGTGCTTTCGAGCAGCACGCCGCCGATTGCAACATCCATATCCTCGCCGGTATCGGCCCCGGCAAAGAGACTCCAGGCAAGCGCCCAGGCCCTTACGGTATTACCTATATGATAGCCCCCGCCTCCGGTTGCAAGGATTGGCTTTTTGAAGCTCATAAGATGATTAATCACATCCGCATAAACATTATTGGTTAATTGCAAATTCCCCAAAGGATCGCCCGCAAGGGCATCGGCCCCTAATTCGAAAACGATTACATCGGGGTCGTAAGCACCAATCAATGGCAAAACGATCGACTTGAATGCCTTCATATACATCTGGTCGTAAGTGCCGACCGGCAGGGGGACATTGACGCAGTAACCTTCGCCGAGACCTTTGCCTATCTCGTCGACGAATCCCGTGCCGGGAAAAAGCGTTTTGGGATTCTGATGTAACGAGATGGTCATCACATCGTTACGCTCATAGAAGAACTCCGCTACGCCGTCGCCGTTATGGACATCGATGTCGAGATAAAGAACTTTCTTCATCTGTTCGGCCAGAACGATACAGGCCAGTGCCACATCGTTGATATAACAAAATCCGGCGGCCTTTTCCGGGCCCGCGTGATGATACCCGCCCGACGGATTGAATGCTATATCGGCCTTGCCCTTAACGAGCAAATCGGCGCCGAGCAGTGTCGCCCCGGCGGCCAAAGTCGCATATTCGTATAGTCCTTTGAATACGGGACAATCCTGCGAGCCTATTCCCATACTCAAAGCCTCGACATCCCATTTGCCTCTCGAAGCGGCTTTCAGGGCGTGAAGATATCGGGCGGTGTGGAACTTTTTTAACACAACTCTCTCGGCCGGCTCGGGGGCCACTATAATTCGACCGGGACCGCTAAGCAATCCCATGGATTGAATAACATCCAGCACCCGCTTGGCACGAACCGTATTGAACGGGTGCTCCGGCGGATATTCGTATTTTTCAAGCTCCTGAGAATATAAAAAAACCGTGTTTTTCATTATTTTACCCGGTACTCATCTCCTGTACTTCACTGAATCGAACCAATCATATCGAATATAAAAAAATTCTCACGTAAAAAATCCCGCTCCGGATATATCACAAAAGGCCGAGGAAATCCGCGGCGATAATAAACATCGCATGTGACCACGCCAATGGAGAAATTGATAATTTCTTTTTGTTTGAAAATATTTGCTCCGGGATATATTGATCTACTCTTTCCAGCGGCCAGTTGAAATATTTCTCCGCGTTCTTTATATCATTCCGCATGGAACAATAAACAGCCATCCAGAAATTCAGCAGCGGCCATGCTCCGGCCCCTGTCCGCGTCACCCAGCCGTTCTTCACACCGCCGCAATATCTGTCCTTCGGGTATCGCAGAAGGCCGCCGTTATCTATCGTATTTTTTTCAATTATTTTGTCCACGGTCATCCGCATCTTTTCATCGAAGGTATCGACCATCGCCGCCGGATATACCAGAGCTAACAACGAGGTATCCGGCCAAAAATCTTCTTTCTCCCATTTACTGCGCCGGGAAATCGCACCTCTGCTGTAGGTTCTGGGAATTATCTTAGAGTTAGATGAATACAGCTCGGCAAAAACTTCCGACATTTCCTTTTCCGTTTGCAGCCATTTTTTGTTTTTCCCAAGCAACTCGCAAGCTGTTCTCAGACCCGCTATGCACATCGCCAGAGAATATGTATGAACTCTCTTGCGCCTCGGCAACAGGCATCTTTCCTCCCACAAATCAAAACACGGCAAAATGAATCGGCCGTCCTTCCACGACTGCGTTATGCCTGAAGCCGTCTTTCGTATCAGTTTTTTATAACCGGATATATTTTTTATACCGAAATGTTTAATATGGTGACCTATCGCAACCAGCAAAGTGCCGCCCTGGTCCGGCTGAAATTGGGTTCCGTGATGCATTAAAGATATATATCTGTCACTTACTTTCCGCGGGACTTTTACATCTGCGGGTCCGACTAACGTGCCGTGGATTGCCCCGTTGACACTATAGGCATTATGGAAAAGCCCTGTTTCACGGAAACCTTCGGCACGATTAAGAGTCCAGTCGAAAAATCTCTCCGGGATGTCACTCAATCCCAGGATGTCGGCTGCAATACATATATAAGAGGCATCGCGAATCCATACATATCGATAATCCTGGACGGCGGCCGGATAGATGGATTTGCCGGAGTCGGCGGCGATAATCGCACCGTTTTCCAAAGAACAGTCTTTTATCACATCCGTGCTGACTCGAATAAGCTTATTTATTTCCGCTTTCTTCATTCATCGAACCGGGCATAGAGCAGACTTCCCAGGATTATGCTTATTTTTCTTTCTTTAAATCGTAGGAAATATTATAAACCTCGCCGTCGAACTCGGTATTGACCTTGTAACCGGAGTTGTGAAAAATCGCCAACATGGGTTTGTTGTTCGGCAAGACCTTCGCATAGAATCTCTTGACGCCGCGAAGCTTGGCGATTTGCGTGATGTAATCCAGCAGGAATGTCCCCATCCCTTTGCTTTGCCATTCGTCCTGGACCAGAAAAGCAACTTCAGCGGACTGACCGTCGGGATCGAGAAAATACTGGGCAATCGCGACAATTTCCTCCTCGGAAATTCCCGGGACAACTCCCACAATGGCTATATCTTTCCTGTAATCGATGTTGGCCAACTGCTGGACGTCACTGTGTGGAAAGACCATCGTCCCGGCCATATAGCGCGTCTGTACGGATTTTTCACTCAGCGAATATAACATTTCCGAAAGAGCCGGCTCGTCCGGCGGCTTGACCGGTCTGAAAAATATTTCCGTCCCGTCCCGCAGAGTGTTGTAATGCTCCAGTTCCTCCGGATAGTCCACCTGGTCCCAGGCTAATTCGATCTGATCCTGGTAAATATATTTCTGGGCCTTGGCGGCCTGAATTAGTCCGTTTCTAAACTTCGGATGCGCGATGTTTATCAGCGCCAGCACTCTTTCACGGATGGTCTTGCCGTGCAGATAGGCTATGCCGTGTTCGGTCACTACGTAGTGGACGTCTCCCCGCGTAGTAACAACGCCGGCGCCTTCAGTTAAATGAGAGACAATTCTGCTGACCTGCCCGTCCTTTGCCGTCGAGGGCATCGCGATAATGGCCTTACCGCCTCTGCTTCTTGCGGCGCCGCGGATAAAATCAACCTGGCCGCCGATACCGCTGTAAAACCTGTATCCCAGAGAATCGGCACAAACCTGCCCGGTCAAATCGACTTCAAGACCGACATTAATGGCGACCATCTTTTCATGCCGGCTGATGATACCGACATCGTTGACATATTCCGTCGGATGAAACTCGAAGAAAGGATTATCGTTGATATAATCATAAAGACGCTGCGAGCCCATACAGAAGCTGGCAACGATTTTACCCCGGTCGAACGATTTTTTGTCGCAGGTAATCGCTCCGGACTCGACCAGGTCGATGATCCAGTCGCTGAACATCTCCGTATGAATCCCGAGGTCCCTTTTAAAACTGAGGAATTCTACCAGAGCCTGCGGGACATTCCCGATGCCGCACTCTATCGTACTGCCGTCCTCGACAAGTCTTGCAACATTCTGACCGATCTGGCGAAGTATGTCGTCCGGCTCCGGCACGGGAATCTCGATAATCCTCTCGTCCTGGGGAACGAGTACATCGATATTATTAACATGAATAAAACTGTTGCCGTAAGTTCGCGGCATAAAGCTGTTTACCTGGGCGATAACATACCTGGCGTTAGCCGCCGCCGATTTGACTATATCCACCGATACGCCCAGGCTGCACAGGCCGTTAGCATCGGGCGGAGAGACGGTAACGAAAGCGAAATCAATCGGTATCCGCCCCGATTCGAATTCCATCGGTATTTCTGAAAGAAAAATCGGCGTATAGTCTCCGATCCCCCTTTCGAAGGCATCGCGAACATTGTCCGAGATAAACAGACTATTCATCTTAAACTTGTCACGGTACTTTTCATCCGCGTAGCGAGCCGTTCCCATCGTAAGAAGATGGACAATATGAACGTCCCGAATACCGCCGGTCGTCTCCACTAAAGCATCGGTAAGATATTGCGGCTGGCCGCAGCCGGTCCCGATGAAAATGCTGTCGCCGGACTTGATTAGTTTTATCGCCGCAGGGGCAGATTTGACTTTATCTTTGTATTTATCTTTCCAGTTGTTTTCTTGCATCTCTAAGCTTCCAAACTCATTCTTGCATCAACCGCAATGGGCGTCGTCCCTACCGGGCCGACAACATATGGATTTATATCCATTTCCTGTATCTGAGGAAATTCCGTCACCAATTGTGAAAGTCTTTGCAGGCCCTCGGCGATTTTATCAATATCAACGCCTTCCTGCCCGCGGACTCCTTTAAGCATCTGGTACGTCTTGGTATTTATCAGCATCTGCTTGGCTTCATCGGCCGTCAGAGGCGCCAGATAAAACGAGACGTCCTTGAGTACTTCCACCATTATCCCGCCCATTCCGAACATCATTAAAGGCCCGAAGTGAGGGTCCCGGTTCATTCCGAGAATCACTTCTTTGCCGCTCTTGCACATCTCCTGAACCAGAACACCGAGAATGTGCGCATCAGGCTGTTTTTTGGGAACACGGTACATCATCAAATCGAAGGCGTCTTTTACTTCCTGCTCCGTGCTCAAACCAATCCTGACGCCCCCGACATCGGATTTATGTAAAATATCCGGCGACCAGATTTTCAACACAACCGGAAATCCCAGCTGCAGTGCGATATTCGCCGCTTGCTCGGCGGTCGTCGCAACCGAACCTTTGGGCGTAACAAAACCGTATGCTTCGAGAATTTCCTTGGACTCGGTCTCGCCGACTTCCCGAATTCCCTGCCGAAGATGTCTTTCGACGATGTTCTCGACCTTGCGACGGTTCACCGGGAAAAGTTTCACTATCCGTTTCGGCCTCGATCTCCAACGAACATATTCCGAAAGAACTTTTATCGTCTCGACGGCGCTCTCCGGAGAGTCATATTGCGGTATGTTGCCTTTTCTTAAAATATCCACACCTTCGGCGACTTTCGAAGCTCCGAGAAAACATGCAAGAATGGGCTTCGTTGGTTTCCCCCGTGATATTTTCACAATCGCCTCCGCGGTCGCTTCGGCTTCGGTCATCGCCTGCGGCGTTAATAAAATCAGAACCGTATCCACATTCGGGTCATCCAGAACGACGTTCAATGCAAAGCTGTAACGCTCGGCGAGCGCATCGCCAAGAACATCGACAGGATTATAAAAATTCGCCGCCGGCGGAAGCTCCGATTTTAATTTATCGATTGTCTTGTCACCCAGTTTCGCAAACTTAAGCCCCTCCCGCTCGATAGCATCGGCGGCCATGATGCCAGGTCCGCCGGCATTTGTTATCACGGCAACGCTCGGGCCCGCCGGCAGGGGCTGATTCGAAAATGCCTGCGCGTAGTCAAACTGCTTCGTTATCGACTCACAACGAATAATCCCCGCTCTCTCGAACGCCGACTCGTAAGCCGCTTCGCTGCCGGCAAGACTGCCTGTATGGGAAGAAGCCGCTTTGGCACCGGCCGATGTCCCGCCGGATTTCATCAGAAGAATCGGTTTAATGTGAGATATTCGCTCAGCCTGCCGAACAAAGACGTCACCGTCAGTTATATTTTCGAGATATCCCGCAATCACTTTCGTATCTTCGTCGTCGGAAACGGCTTTAACCAGGTCAAGTTCGTCCACGTCCGCTTTATTACCGATACTGATCAGCTTGCTGAAACCAATGCCGTTTGCATTGGCCATATCGAGAATCGCCGCTAAAAGGGCTCCCGATTGCGAAAGGTATGCGATTCCCCCGGGGGCAGGAAGATCTCCGCCGAAGCTGGCGTTAAGCTTGTTCGCCGGTACAATCAATCCCAGGCAATTCGGCCCGATTACACGGATACCCCCCTGCCTGGCGATTCGGATTACCTTCTCTTCGAGAGCTTTGCCATCCTTGCCGACCTCTTTGAAACCGGCGGTAATTATAACGACCGATTTTGTGCCGATTTTCGCACACTGCTCCATCACGGCCGGAACAATTTTCGCTGGTATGACCAAAATAACAAGCTCCGGAACCTTCCCGATAGCAGTAAGGTCCGGATAGCACTTCAGACCCTCGATCTCTTCGGCCTTGCTGTTGACCGGATATATATCCCCGGGGTAACCGGCATCGATCATATTTTTGAGGATTTCGTAGCCGACCTTGCCCTTCTGACGAGAAGCCCCGACAATGGCTACTGATTGCGGATTGAAAAAACTCTCAAAACTCATTTATAAGACTATCCTTTCTGAACCAACACGGATTCCTAAAGGCAAGGCATTCTATTGCACCGAAAACTAATTTGCAAGCTTATTCTCATCGGTTTGGCATAGAATTGTTCTTTAATTTTGTTTTTACCGGAAATGCCTTACCGAATCGTAAATTTAATGCAAAGGAAAGCGAATTAACCGGCCGGCATATCCGGGCTCTACATTTATTTTCGCATCTCGGGAATGTCCGGCTCAATGTGGACGGTGATATTAATCGGCCGGATTATTTGTTCATCGAGGGTTTTTTCCAGGTTTTCGGATATCTCATGGGCGTCCGAAACGCTTAATTCGGGATCGACAAGAATGTGCAGGTCGAGAAACACTTCTCTGCCGACCATGCGAGACCTCAGTTTATGCCAGTGCCGTATCTCCGGAATGGAGTTGATAATCCCCTTTATGTGTTCTATTGTACCTGAATCGATTGCCGCTTCCGTCAGCTCCCGTAAAGCATCGCCGATAATTTTCACTCCGACCCAGATAATCATCAGGCCGACCGCTATGGCGGCGACCTGGTCGCCGTGCCCGAAACCGAATTCAAGAGCGACAAATCCGATGACGACTGCAATCGAGCTTAAGGCATCGCTGCGATGATGCCATGCGTTGGCATACAGAGACGGACTGTGAGACTTCATTGCAATCCGCCGCGTAATCCTGTAGAGCCATTCCTTGGAAACTATTGAAGCTATACCAACAACCAAAACCGCGAAACTTGGTACCGTGACTTCATCCTTGGCGATTTCAATGGTGGCATAATAAATCATGGCACCGCCGACTACAATTAAAATCATGGCAATAACAAGACCGGCGAAAGTTTCCGCCCGGCCGTGACCGTATGGATGGCTGCGGTCGGCTTTTTTGGACGCCAAGAATACACCGAGCAAAACCGCTATATCCGTAGCAAGATCGGAAACAGAGTGGAGCCCGTCGGCAATAAGGGCCAGCGAACCTGCGACAAATCCGACAACAAGCTTGATTAGGGACAAAACCAAATTCGCCGTCATTCCCTTATATGTTACGGACTTTATTTGCGTGCCCGTGATTTGAAGTTTGGTGGACTCCATCTTGAGCTCAACTCGTTATGTCGTCGCGTATTTTAGCGACTGCATCGATATATTTTTGAGCGGTGGCTTGATCTTTCGCCTCGACAATAACGCGCATAACCGGTTCGGTGTTGCTGGACCGGATGTGCAACCAGCCGTCGTCGAAATCGAATCTGCAGCCATCGGTATTATTGAGTTTTGCACCGGCGAAGGTGGTTTTCGCCGAATCGAGGATCCGCTGCTTTTGGTCCTGACCGGCGGGAAATTTATCCTTGCTCATACAATAGCCGCCGATTTCGCCTGCAAGCTCGCTTACCGATTTGCCGGTATCGGTCATCAGTTGCAGCACTAACGCAATTCCCACGAGACTGTCACGAATAGGCCCGACACGCAAATCAATCACACCGCCGTTGCCTTCGCCCCCGATGACGCAGTCGTGCTCGAGCATTGCCGAGGCCACGTTTGCCTCGCCGACCGGTGTTCGGATAACCCGGCCGCCCGCCTTTCGAGCGATATCGTCGATCATTCTCGATGTCGAAAGATTGGCCGCCGCATCGCCGGTTTTTTGACGAAAAATATATTGCGCCGCCAAAGCTAAAGAATATTCCTCCCCGATATAGCCGCCGTTTTCATCCACGATGGCCAACCGGTCCGCATCAGGGTCCTGGGCAAAACCAATATCCACACCTTCAGCCCTGACCACCCGGCAAAAATCCGCTAGGTTTTCCGTCGTCGGTTCGGGATTATGCGAAAACTGCCCCGTCGGCTCGTCATTTACCGCGAAAACTTCACAGCCAAGCTCAGCCAGCAGTGTTTTTGTCACTCTTCCGCCGGCACCGTTGACACTATCCAGAGCGACTCTGAATTTCCGGGCGGCGATTGTTTCCTTGTCGATTATCGCCAGTACTTTGGCTATGTGCCTGTCGTCGGCCATCTCGTCGGATGTCACTTTGCCGCAGCCGGTCGAATCGGCGAAGCCAAAACTCTTTTCGAAAAAAAGCTTTTTGATTTTCGCCGCGACATCTGGGCTCGGCGCGATGCCGTTGCTCAACAATAATTTTATGCCGTTATACCGGATCGGATTATGTGAAGCGGTAATCACCACTCCGCCGGCACAGCCAAGCTCCCGCAGGCTAATCCCGACACACGGCGTTGTCACTAATCCCAGGTCGATTACATCGACACCGGCGCCGGTCAATCCGGCCGTCACCGCCGATTTGAGCATTTGTCCGCTCGGCCGGGAATCGGTGCCGATACTAACCGAAAGTCTCTCCTGCGGCCGGGCCGTTCGCAGGAAAGTCCCGAACGCACAGCCGTATTCGGAGGCTATCGAAGCGGTAAGATTCCCGCCGATAATGCCTCTCATCCCGCTGACACTGATAATAAGCGGCTCGGTCATTGTCACTCCCTTTTGGAAAAAAGCGTCTCTCAATCCAGCTTGCAGACGTAAATCTCGTTCACGAATTCGAGCTTGCCGAGTTCCTCGACGGCCTCGGGGCTCGGCTCCTTGTCGAGACTGACCGCGAGAACGGCTTTTTGCTCTTGTGCCTTTTGACCCACGCCCATGGTACAGATATTAATCTTATGTTTGCCGCAAACGGTTCCGACCGACCCGATAACGCCGGGCTTGTCGTCGTTAAAGATGACAAGAACGGTCCCCTGTGGTGTCACTTCGGTATTGAAGCCGTCGATCTCGATAATACGCAGCAGTTTCCCGCCGTAAACCGAGCCGGTAATCGCTCGCGTGATTTTATCCGTAGCCACCTTGGCGCTGAAACTCGATACCACGTCTTTGACCTCGGCGTTCTTCGTCTCGTCGATGCTGATACCACGTTCCTTCGCCAACACCGGCGTATTGACCATATTTAGAGGCATCTCGAAATGCTTCTGGAGCAGACCCATCGCAAAGCTGAGCGTGACGGGCTCGACCGCCTGCTCGGCGATTGAGCCGCGATATTGAACTTCGACACTTTTAATCTGCCCGGGGGCAATCGTGCTGACGACCGTTCCGATTCGCCTGGCAAGCTCGGAGTACTGGCTCACGATCAGCGGCAATGCGCCGGCACTCGACGGGGCGTTTAACGCATTCCGTACCGGGCCGCCTTTAATGGCATCAACCAGAATTTGTGCAGCTTCTACGGCAACTTCGATTTGCGCTTCTTCCGTGCTGGCACCTAAGTGAGGCGTAACAACGCAATCATCTGACTCGGTGAAACGAGTGTTCTCCGGCGGCTCCTTGGGAAAAACATCCAGAGCCGCACCGGCTATTCGCTTTTTCGCAAGGGCATCGTAAATAGCATCTTCATTAATAATCCCGCCGCGGGCGCAATTTGCCAGCCGGACCGTCGGCTTCATCATTTCAATCTGCTCGGCGCCGATAAGATTCAGCGTCTGCTCGTTTCTCGGGACGTGGACACTGATATAATCGGCTTCCTTGAAAATGCGCTCGATATTGTCACAGACCTCGACGCCCAGCTTTTCGGCATCGGTCGGGGCGGCAAAGGGGTCGTAACCCAGGACTTTCATATTGAAACCCTGCGCCATGTTCGCCACGGCCATACCTATCCGACCAAGACCAATCAGGCCGAGAACCTTGTTGTTCAACTGGTTGCCCATATATTTTTTCCTGTCCCAGGCTCCGCCCTTTAGACTCTTGCAGGCGGGAACAACGTTTCGGCTCATCGAGAGGATCAGGGCCATCGTATGTTCGGCGGCGCTGAGCGTGTTTCCGCCGGGAGTATTCATAACCAGGATGCCTTTTCGCGTGGCGGCGGGAATATCGATATTATCCACACCGACGCCGGCACGGGCGATACCCTTGAGTTTGCCGGGATTCTCCAGAACTTTGGCGGTAACTTTCGTGCCGCTCCGGATGATTAGGCCGTCATGCTCGCCGATTATTCCGGCAAGCTCGTCTTCGCTTATACCGGTTTTAACGACGGGTTCGACGCCGTCCATGGAACTGAGCAAATCAATTCCTTCCTGTGCAAGTTTGTCGGTGATAAGAATTTTAATCATGTTCGACTCCAAAAAAGCAGTTTTATATTAGATAAACGTTCTTTATATGCTAATTGAACACAACTCACAATACACGTATCTCGGCGAAGGCCTCAGCCGAGAGGCCGACATTGTACCGGCATTTACTCGTAATATCAAGTATTGAAAACAAACGAATATATTCCTCGAATTCCCGGTGCTTGCCTTGATTTGACCTGACGAAGTGATGAATCCATTCTCCGTAGTACTCTGTACGCAAAACTGTCGCGAAAGCCGGGATTACGAAGGACAAATATGCATAAAATCGATGAATTCGAAAATCTGAAATTTGAGATGTCGGATTTTTTTAGATTGTTCGTGTATCGGGGTTACTTGTATCTGAAGGCCGCACCCACCATGATTTGATAACCCTCCATATCATATTGCTTGTAGTCCTTGTCTAAATCATAACGGAATTCCAGTTGCAGCATATGTTTCTCGCCAAGCGTCAGATACAATCCCGTTGACATATACGGGAAATATCCGTGGGCCAGAGTATCGTGATGTTTATCAAGTACATAGTAATCATCGTATTCATCGCTGTAAACATATTCGTAGTCGCCCGGCTCTCTTCTATCCAGGTCGTACTCGAAATATCCGAGACCGCCGCCCATATAAGGTATGACCTTCCGGCCGCTGAAACCGAGGGGGAATAATCTCGTGCCGAGATGGACATCCCACATGTAAGTTTCGATCTCCGGCAGCCATCTATGGTCGTGAACTTCGATTTTTCCCTCCTCTTTGCCGGAGTTGTAGCCGATCCCGAGCGTAAGGTCCATGCAGTCATTGGCGAATTTCGGACTGAATGTTTCGAATTCCCAGTAGCGAAACGGCTCTTCGTCGATATCCAGCGGATGATGGAAACTGTCGAGATTTTGTATTCCCGTTTTGATTGCGCACGAGCTGGTCAAAGCAAAACAGAAAAGAAAAGTAAATATCTTTAAAACGCAACGTTTTTCGCCGGACATTTTTTAATCCTCTTACCGCGAGACATTTCGAAATCTTTTAAAAATGAAAACAGCAGTGTCTTACCGACACCGTTAAAGAAAACTCCTTTGCCTCTCGTATCAAAAGTAGTGAATTTGCATTACTACCTGTATAAGGCAAAATGGTAATTATTAGTTACGCAAATTTCTATGAATTATCCGCTCTTTTCTATGATTCCTAAGACTTTTAAAACAGGCAAATCTCAAGTAAAGGGCATTTTTCGGCTAAAATCGGGGATTTTCTTTTTGATATTTCGGCTATTTTTTACCGCTACTGATATAAACCTGCTTTTTCTATGGCGTTATGAGATGTAATCAGCAGTTAATTCTGCTGTTAACGATAAAAAATAAAATATTTTAAAAGAATTCTTAAAATATCAATCAATATTTCATATCCACAGACGCCTTATTATTTAGAAAGCAAGATAGCGCTCGAAATGTGTGGATTTCAGCGAGCCGGACAACCCTGATGCAGATTGATAAGTGTTCTTTGGCATTTTTCGTTGTTTGGGAGACTTATCGATTGGTGGACGATTCGGTAATATTAATAGAACACGGAACGGGATATAACCGGCAGCTTTTGAAAAGCAGGCGGTCTTTCTCTGCGCACATAAAAGGCCAGTTAATGAGCGAAAAAGGGGATTTTACACCTGAAAACCGGCTGTTTTTACATTTGATCAAGCAAAATAATACCCGCACCTTTTTTTCACAAAAACGGCATCACGCAACCTCGGGCTCTTCGAAAGGAGGTGGTTCCAATGGGCTGATTTAACTTTATTGTTAGCCTGCCTCCCGGATAAAGGCCGGCTGGAATGGATTCCAAAAACAAAATGGGGATTTAGGAGAAGTTAAATGAATAAGTTCTTTAACCGCTACAAATTTCTTCTGTCTGTTATTGCCTTAATGGCATTTCTGCCGATTCACAACCTATATGCCTATGATTGGGATACATATTACTTCGCCTATGAGTATGAAACTAGCGACTTAGCCGAGTATAAGGATCACTATTATAGAGCAATAAATACGGATGCGTGGATTGATCACGACTATGAAGCGTCTGGAATTGATATAGACGACAGTTTTGTCTATGCATATACCGAAGCCGATATATGGTCCAATGGAGAAGAATTTAGTGATAGTATATATATTAGTGCCGATGCTGATATAGGAGCCTATAGAGAATATGAATGGGATGGACCACCCGCAACGGCTCCTGGTGCGGACATTGACGGTTTTATATCTACAGAGGCAGAGCATAACATTTATGGGGCCAGATATCCTTGGCAAATAACTGCGGAAACAGATGCAAGCAGTTATACAGATGGCTGGGCAGCGGCTGTAGTTACAGATTCCGGGTCTAATTGGGATTATCGCACTGCCGAAATGTCCACCTACGGTTTCGTAGATAGCTCCGATTCTGATGTAGATTACTCTATATATGATGATCCTGATTGGTACTACTGGACAAATCCTTATGCAACCTCTTTTGCTTATAATGGTACGCTTACCTGGGGTTATGATTCGTCGTTAGACTATGAGGTCTCATCGGGTCTTACTTGGTTTGCAGTGGAAGCATGTGCTTCTGCATGGGCAATTTCGTATGTTTTCATTGACGCTGATGAATCCGTATTAAACGAAGAAACATGGGCCGTAAGCGATGTTAATGTTGATTTAGATTCAATAATAAGTGTAAGTTTAAATTAGGAAATCGTGACCTTTTAAGATTGTTACACTTTTATCCGTAACCAAGAGTCGATTATAACGCATAAAATAGATAGACCGAATTTCCTTAGGTTGCCGATTTGTTAATTATGCCGGGGCTTCTTTGGAACAATATATAAGCCCCGGCATTTGAAAGATTATTCAAATCATGATTTGATAGATATTGAAAAGACAATTAGATGATGCAATACAAAAAAATAAAAGGCCGAATAAATATCAATGGGAAAAGGCACCTTAATTTGTAACTGCATTTGATGACTGGTTCATCGGTGAAAAAATTAAGGGAGGAATATGCTTATGTACAAGTCAAAGGGATTCACTTTAATTGAGCTATTGGTGGTGATTGCCATTATTATGTTATTGATGGCAATTTTGCTTCCGGTAGCTCAGCAGGTCAGAAACCGGGCAAGGGCCGTTGTCTGTCAGACCAATCTTAAACAATGGGGAACAATTTTTTTTATGTACACAGAGGATAACGAAGGAAATTTTTTAAGTGATAGCGGAATGGCCCAGTGGTTTATTCGCGGTTCATATTTGCCGGAAGGCGATCCCAACAAACCTCCGATTTACACTTATGTTAACGCTAAAGGTATCGCCTGCTGCCCAATGGCAGTTAGAGCCGGAAATAATGGAGAGTTTTCATCAAGTTTCATTTTACATAATGCATTGAAGTATCAGATAAAGGGAACGGTAGGTACAGCATTCGAAGCCTGGGAGATAACAAGCCCACCTCCTAAGTTTCGATGCAGTTATGGCTTCAACGACAGATTGTTTTCCCGCCGTCAATGGAATCTTTACCGATTCACCCCCTCATATGATTGGAAGGGATTAGATGTTTTTTCCATAAAGAATCGGGACAAAATCCCAATATTTCTCGATGCCACTTATAGCAGTTTTAGATTTTACGAACGCGGTGGCCCACTCGAACAAGGCTTTTGCATTAATCGTCATAACGGATTCGTTAACGGTCTTTTCTTAGACTGGTCTGTAAGAAAGATAGGACTCAAAGAGTTGTGGACCTTGAAATGGAGTGATGATTTCGATACGGCGGGTCCCTGGACAACTGCCGGCGGGGTACAGCCCGAAGACTGGCCCGATTGGATGAGAGGTTTCAAAGATTATTAACAGGCATTAAGGGAAAAAATATATGCCCGTCATTGCAGGCTCTTTTCTATGTCATTGCGAGCGAGACGAAGCCGAACGCGGCAATCTCAATTGCTCTACATGTTTGAGATTGCTTCGTCATTTCATTCCTCGCAATGACACAAAAAGTTGTAAAGTCAGGATTTGTTTTTATGAACAATATAAAGGGATTTACCCCGTTTGAAAAAAATATTATTCGCAACAACAGTAAATATCTAACTGGGTTTACATTAATTGAACTTCTTGTAGTGATTGCCATTATTATGCTGTTGATGGCGATTCTGCTTCCGGTCGCTCAGCAGGTCCGTAACCGGGCAAGGGCCGTTGTCTGTCAGACCAATTTACGACAGTGGGGAACGACTTTCTCTATGTACATGGAGGAAAATCAGGGCAGGTTCCCGCCTGATAACCTATGTTGTATATTATTTCTGCGAGGCTCATATATTAGAGATGATGACCCAAATATACGCCCACTATATCACAATTTTAATACCAAGGATATAGCCTGCTGTCCAATGGCAGTAAAGCCCGGTTCTCCAAATTCAGTATTCAGGATACAACAAGGGACATATATTGTTCAGGGCATACATGGCTCAACCTTTCATGCCTGGCAACTAACTAATCCTTCTCCGCCATTTAATGGCAGCTATGGTATAAATATACCTTTTAGTTTTTCTACAATCAGATCTTCAGGTTATGTCAGCCGCAGGCTGGGACAATACATTTACTCTGTTCCAAACAAAGCCAATATTCCAATTATTCTCGATTGCACTGAGCCCGAGAATGGATTAAGAGATCCTCCAAAATCGGGGGGATCGGGCTTTTGCATTAATCGACACAATGGTTTCGTTAACGGTCTATTCCTGGACCGGTCGGTCAGAAAGATAGGACTCAAAGAGTTGTGGACCTTGAAATGGAGTTATGATTTCGATACGGCGGGTCCCTGGACAACTGCCGGCGGGGTACAGCCCGAAGACTGGCCCCAGTGGATGAGAAGCTTCAAGGACTACTAATATTATCGTCCATATTTTAATGAGCTATCCGGTCGTATGATTATAGAACGTTAAGAACAACGGAGATTTAAAATGAAAATAAAACCGAGCATAAAAAGATTTATCGAATTGCGGGCCATTGTTTTAATTATAGTAATTGTTCTTTCGTTAAGTCTCGGGCAAGCCCCCGGAAATAATTCCACATCCACAACCGGTGACACTAAAACATCCACCAATAGAAGGAACCGTCTGAAAGAGGAAATTCGAAAGAACATGACCAAAAGTGCTTCAGGTAATTTCCGGTTGTCTCTCGAGATGAAAGAGAACGTCGATTTTGTTCTTACCCCGGCGTTGCTCGTACAGGAATTAATTTCTGAAGAGGTCGTAATAACATATCCATCGGAATAATGGAGTAATACATGGAATATTTTCACAAATTCGATAAAAGTCCTTTCAAGCTTCATGTCGCCATCCTTTTTTTAATTATATTATTATCGACCAACATTTCCTTCGGGATTTTCCCCAAAGGATCCGATACGGGTACGCTGCAATTCGACGGGATCGTCGAGTTAAATTCCCAACATTTCCAGACACACGTGCTGTTGTTTGTAAGGTATTGGGTTTCGCCGAAGTTCTATTGCGCTTCGGTCGTCTGGGCCGAGCCGCATGTAGGCAGTCTTAATTTTTCGATATATCCGATTACAACGGTGATTGACAGCAACGAACAAAGCTTCAGGAATACCAATGATGTCCACAGCAAGTTCGACGCAGTGTTCTCCAAGCCGCTCGGAAAGCGCGATGTCTTTAGCTTTATGTTCAACGATTATCCGATTGATAATATCAGATTTGCCGAATCCGATGCACTTCAATCGCGTATCTACACGGAAGACTTTAATAATATTATCGAAAAAACAAACAGCAAATGGCAGACCGTCGATATAAACGAAATCTCAAATAAAAAAGGTATTAACAGGGAAGTCACAAAACTTAATATGCAAATTGACGACGGCCGTATTAATGCCCTGAAACTTCTGGACGCCAAAGAAATATTAATAAAGAGTATAGAATACGAATACTCTTCAAAAAATTCACCTTACTTTCTTAACAGGCAAAATATCCTGCTGCCGGAAAGGCCTATTAAATTAGGTTATAAGAGCGGCGGTGTCACAATGACCATAGATGGTAGAAAAAAAGCAATCAAGGAATTTGAAAGTGTTCGCCATGTCGGATCGCGAAAATGCACGGTTGACTATGAAGCCAAAAAGATAGCCGACAAAACGCTGGCCCTGCCTGTACGGGTAGTAGTTTATGATGCGAATGAGCAAGATGCTTTACGCTCAGCCCGGCTGATGAGTTACAAACAAGTGGATATAAACGGAGTCGGGGCCGGGAAATCCGCCGATGCGTTTAGTTCCTTCGACGACAACGAATGGGCGACTCGCAAGATGCTGCTCAAATACTGGATGAAAAACGCCGAGGTAATCGAAGAGGCAGATTTGAAAAAACTTCATAAACTCCGAACCCACTTCGAGCAAATCCCTGACGAAGAAAAAACGGCGGGTGAAAAACTTAGACGTATAAATATGTTATTGCAGCTTAACTGGACTCTCAACGACGGCGAACAATTGCAGAAGCTCTTTCAGCAATATCTTGATATCCTTGCAGCGAACGACCTGGATGGGATGATCCTTGTCGGAGGTCAATATGCGATTGAGACGACTTTTCGTTGGCGCATGTTTGCTACAGCGGATAGATTATTGGAAAAATGGATTGATATCGCTATTGCTAATAACAATGAGCAGGCCATTTTGAGTTTCGGAAAATCCTCAATTCGAAGAGACCGCTTGTGGACAATTGTGGAATTATTGGATAAATCCCTGGTTTCATCCGACAAATGGGAGCAGAAACGTTTCGATGCCCAATCGCTTAAATGCCTGGCCTTCGGCGGTCTTTATGAAATGCTCCGAAATCCCGATAAAATTCAGCAAGGCAGAAGAAAAGAACAAGTTAACTGGGTGTTATCTTCGACAAAAATAGAAAAAATTCAGGACTCACTCAAAAAGAGTATTGCGGATGCGCAAAAGACCTTTACCGAGATTGAAGATCCCACACCTGAACAAAAGACATTGAATAAACAGTTGGATATAATTTTGACGAAGATGGCTCAAGCAAAGAGATGAAAAATGCCTTTTTTCGTCAAAAATCGGGGATTTTGGTTGCGATAAGGGGATTTTTGGGTACAATATATAATGAATAGAATTATGAATATCGAATACTCAATATTGAATAACGAATGGGGGAAATTAAAAACAGCGAATAAGTTCATCAGTGAATTAGTTCATTAGGGATTTTTACATAGACATTAAAGTCGGCTAATTAACTAATCCGCCAATTCACTAATCAACTTTTTACGCCGAAAGGCGGGGAATTCGACAGATATAGGGCGTTTTCTACAAATCGACAAAAAAATGCAAAACGAACCCAATTTAACTCCTCGTGAGTGATGCGTGGTGCGTATTGCGTAAAAAAAAAATTGAAAACGAACCCAATCCGGCGTCGTCAGAGACTATGCCGGACAGGTGTTAATTTAGGTAAATATGCGTAAGTTCTTTGAGATAAAAAGATTACGAGAAATCCGGCTTCGTAAGACGGAGTTTACCCTGCCCTCGGCCATGAGCTCGGGCCGAATGGAGCGGAGTCGAACGGGCCGAGGTAAAAACCCAATTTGCTCAATATTTCTCTGCCCAGGCTCTGGCGAAAGTTACCGCCCAGCCGGAGAGGATAATAATAAGAAGGGCCAGGAGTATATATCTTAATTTCACCTCGGTGAAGAATCGCCGGACGAAGCGGAAATAAACGCCGAATACGGATATGAAAAATGACAAAATCGCCGCGAAAACCAGGATCGAGCATAAAAAGGCGCCGGCCGGCTGGATATAGAACGCCTGACGGATTTTACCCTGGGCGAAGGCCAGAGTCGCAGTGGTCATTCCGCAGGTCGGACAGGGCAGGCCGGTATTTTGCTTTAGGCCGCATCGACCCAGGAAAAAACCCATATCGACTTTGTAATGACCGGCAATGAAAAATACGCCGAAAAAAGCAACTACCACAATCCACAGAGCCGCTGCGACGGCACGCTGTTTCGGCGTTGCGCGGAGCAAAAATTTCGATTTGTTTAACTGTTGGCTTGCCTGCATAACTGCGTTAGAATATGGCAATATTATGGTAATGTCAAGATTACTTGTCTCGGCGAAGAAGTAAACAGGAGCCGGACTTGTCTCGGCGAAGAAGTAAACCGGAGCCGGACTTGTCCCGGCGAGCCGGGTAAAAGTCAAACGGATGGATAGCAGAATATGGAATTAGAGCAAAAAGATTTGAGCAGTATGCTGGAGACGGCGATAGTAGCGGCACGCCTGGCGGGCCAGAGGGCGATGGAAGAAATTAACTATACCAAAGCCACGGTGAAAAAACCTGGAGAGCTTGTCACGCAGGCCGACGCCAATTGCCAGAAGATAATCATCAACCGCATCAAGGAAAATTATCCCGACCACGGATTTATCGCAGAGGAAGGCGAGTCCGGCAAAATTTTCAAGCAGCACCCTCGCGGCGACGAAAAAATCTGGTGGGTCATCGATCCGATAGACGGGACGAATAATTTCGCGCATGGCATGCTGCTGTTTGCCGTAAGTGTCGGAGTAATGCATGAGGGCGAGCCGATTGTCGGTGTGGTTTTCGAACCGGCAACGGAATCGATGTTTACCGCCGTAAAAAACGGCGAGCCGCAACTCAACGGCAGGAAAATAGAAACCGGCGATAACGACATGGACGAGTTTACCAGCGTCGGCCTGGACAGCCATTTTGAAAACGGCGTGCCGGATTGGACACAAGAAATAATCAAGCAGACGAGATTTCGCAACCTCGGGACAACAGCCATGCAGTTAGCGTACGTGGCAAAAGGCGGTCTCGTCGGGACCATCGCTAATACGCCGAAGCTGTGGGATATTGCCGCCGGGGCGTTTATCGCCGAAGCGGCCGGGGCGAAAGTCACCGACTGGCAGGGGGGGAAAATTTTCCCGATAGATCTGGACGGCTACGAAGGCGGTATCTTCCAAACGGTGGTGGCAAATCCGAAAGTCCATCCGCAGATTATAGAAATGATAAAAGCCGGGGCCGGCTGATTATCTCGGATCCGGGACGGGGTGAACCGCGACGATTTTTACCTTGTCGGAAGCCAAACTGACCCCGCTGCGGTCGAAAACAGCGATGACTCTTCTTTGCGGGCCATCGACGCCGATGCGAACGAGGATATAGGCGGTGAAAATGTCACTTCGTACGGTGATAAGATTGCTTATCCGAGAAAAGATGATATCCCGTTCCTCGAAATCGTCCACCGCGCCGTCGGCGAAAGTAAAATCAGGCCGTCGATCCAGGTCAAGGTCATCGCTCGCATAGAAAGCCATCTGCGGCACATACATTGTCTCGGCGATACTTTCGAACGCCCCTGATATCGTATCGCGATACGCAGCTATCGCCTGGGCGATTGCCGGTTCCATCCAGGGCAGTTGGGCGATTACAAACGCCGGGGCGGTGTTTATGTTGACCCGACCTTTTATTCTTGTCTCGGTAACAGGCAATCCGTAATACGTCGGATCGAGAACGGTCAGATAACGAAAAACATCCGCATAGACCGGACTGAGCAAATCCACCCGAATCTGCCCTTCGAGAGGTCCGTCCTGAAGCTTGACGCCGAGCATATCGTTTACATCGGCACTGGGAGCGATTGTAAGGACTCTTGCTATTTCTCCGGGACAAATAAACGAACCCGTGGAATTCGTAATATTGTAATTCCTGCGCAGCCCGGTTGTCCCGTTGACTGCACCGAGGGTACTCGTCGCGGACTGCAGGTCCTGGTAAAGGTAATTTCCGTTGCCGTCATCCCGGCAGTAAAATTTGGATACGTCCCTGATGTCACTCCAGGTGAACCATTCATCCCGGGTTTCCTGCCTGTCGAGATAGATCTGTTCGACCGGTGCAATCCTGCGAAGATAAATATCATATCTGCTGCTAAGCTCATACGCCGGAGGATCGGCGCTAATAAGGGCATACTCGGCCAATACAAGATTCGGGTCCTCTTTCCCGCCGCCGGTCGAGATCAAATTATCTATGTCGAACTGGTTCGCGGCTTCGCTGTTATTTGCTATTACAAATCTGCTCTGGGCCGATATGACATATCCGGTCAATTTTACCGTCTTTATAACCTCCTCATTGGCATCGCTAATCTCCAGCCTGAATTCGGATAGCGGAATATCCACTTTGAACGGATTGTAAAGCTCAATCGCAAAATAATTATTACTCGAATCATCCGCATTGCCGGAACTGATTCTAAATGCTATCTCATTTATAAAAGGCTGAGCCTCGAAGCCGTAGTACGTTTTCGGACCGACCGTCAATGTCGTAACGGCCACATCCGTATCACGATGGTCAACGATATTGACCGCCAGTTGTGCGGCTAATTCACCGGCGCTCAAAGTATTCGGGTCACCGTCATCCCGAAGGCCGGCCCGCAGTACCTCGTACAGCAAATTTCTATCCGCTGTATTTACGTTAATCATCTTGCCGTTATTAAGTTCGCTGCCGACGGGATTAATAATCCTATCCATATTATGTATGGTGGCAATGTGCCGATAGGAATAATTCGGATCGCTGCCGCCTGTGCCTGCGGACTTAAGGAACCACGCATCCAGATCCACTCCGCCCGATGTCACCGGCGTCGACAAGCTGCCGCTTCTGAACCTCTCGCTCCATTGCTCGATTCGATTGTCTATGTCGGTATGATTCAATATGTACCTGTATCGTAGTTCAAGCTCATCGGAAAGACCAAAAGGCGTATAACCACCGGAATCGAGATAATTCCAGACAACGTTTTGCGTATAGGCGTCTAAATCCCACGGATTAGTGTCATTTATATCTATGCCGTTATTCGCTCTTTCCAGAAGCAGATTCGTCTCATCCGCCCGACTCGGCGAAGCCCCCGGCAGAGCGGCTAAAGCCAAAAGGTTAATCTGCAGCTGACTCGTACCGTCAACCTGAGAGATAGCGGCATTCGGGTCGGTTCGGTCGAATTTATAAGCGGTATTAACATTAATCATCGCACCGTTGTCAACAATCCTGACCGCAGCGTAAATCGGCTTGCCCTTGCCCGTGGTTATTTCATCGAGCTTAAACCATCTGGAATCGCCCACTCCGTCTCCGTCGGCATCGGCATTTACAACTAAATCATTGGTATCGCTTACAGGCTCATACTCGCTGACAATATCCACCCGTATATCGCGTCGCATCCCCGTAAGCTTACCGGCGATGTCACTTATTTGCCGCCAATAATAACTATTTCCCGATTTATAAGGTTCCAGAGCCGCCAGCCACAGGTTATTTGCATCGGGGTAATCGTAATATTCCTCGATTTGAACGGGAGCCGGCTGCGGAGCGTTCGGGTCCGTCGCATTCGGATCAACTATATTCGGCTCCGGAACATCTATTACGCCGGGGACATCAAGGACCAGTTCCTGAGCTATCTTCGCAGCCACAGTATCGACGGCAAGATTCAGCTCCAGGTTTTCGGAAACGGCGGATGTGGCCATTTTATTCATACGTGCAACCAAGACGAACAACACGCCGACTATTGCCAGCAGGCTGGACAAAACTACGGCCAGGATAAGAGCCGAGCCAACCGAATTCTTTCTTTTTGTATATGTCTTATTGAATATTTTCATTTTGCCCGGTTATTCGTCCAGATAAACAATGTGTGTAAACGTCATGCCGTTCTTAATGATGCCCTTTGAGTCGAACAGTGTAAATGTAAATTTCAACGCTCTTCCGAGCCCCGGTATATCATTGAAATGCATCTTATCTATTCCATCGGTCCTTTGATAGCTGATGTTATTTATTGAAACACCGCCGTTAGGAGGATAAGGATATATAACTCCCGGCACAACATTGGGGTCAGGATTATTTACGTAAAAATGACTATCCGACAGATTGCCGTCGCCGTCGGGATCGACTTCCGGCAACCACCGCCGCCGGCTGTCGGACCAGCCCTGAATCTTGAACTCGCCCACACCCTCGCATAAAAGCATATGAATCGAATTCGCATCCGAAGGTTCGACAATCGCTCCCCTGACATCTTCAATGACATTACTGTCCGCAACTTTGACGTCGTTAATCACAGAGAGCATATTCTTCTTATCGGCCCAGGGAATTTTCTTCCATTCCTCCAGAGAAGTCCTGTCGTATTCATTCCGATTATTCCATTCGAGCCACTGGGCGTTAGTGAAGCTTCCCGGATCGGGAAAATCATTAAGACTTTCATCGGAGGTCAATATATGCTGAGTTCTCGCGAGCACGCGTTCGGCCCTGTCCTGTCCTTCCGGCCTGTGAGAATTGTTTCTGGCAAGCATATAACAGATTCTTGCCGTATTGCCGCGAACTTTCGGATTGATACCGTAAGATTGAAAGTCACCTTCGGCAAAAAACATTATCCGGTCGAATCTCTCGTAGCCGTCGAGGTCGTTGTCTTTGTAATCGGCTCCCTGCAATTGTGCTGCCTTCCAGACGACAAAAATCTCGCCGTCCTTGTTCAGACCCTTTAAGTCGGCGTCGAGCTGACCGGTTATCGCCCTAAGCTTCTGCATGATTTCGGCATTGGCAATGGCGGTTCGGTGGGAATTGATGCTGACTCTAAAAATAATCCCGGCAAAAGACATAATAACAACCAGAATCCCCATAGCCACCATAAGCTCTATGAGTGTGAAAGCCGTCTTTTTATGCCGTTTATAGTTCATCTTTTTTCCCGTACCGACTTAAAAACGAATTACCTTTTGATATACTGCAATCCCCGGATATCTTCCGCCTCCGGTCGGCGGCGGGACCACCCATACCGAAGATGTCGACTCTCCCTGCCAGGGTCTGTCGAGAACGATTGTATCCGGTGCATCGGGACCGCGCCGAATCACCCGATAAATTTCACCGGTACGATTATCCACGATTTTACAGCCGTCGTTGATATATCCCCGCTCTGCCGAGTCGCTTATCGTAAGTGTATCATTACCGCTACCGGAAACAAAAGAGGCGCCAACTTCGACCGGCACAGGCCTGTCGAATCCGCCCGGATACGTCGTTCCGACGCCAACTTTTCTACTTACAAAAACAGTAACCTGGATAAGCTGATTGGCAACACTGGAATCCACCGACCTGCAGAGGGCAGACCAGTAGTATTGCTTGTCGGACTCGATTGGAGTCGAAGGATATGCAAATTCGTCCGATGGGATGTTGGTATTCATAGTTTCGTATCGCGTCAGTCCGTCAACAGCCGGATTTTGCACACCCGAACCGAGGCCAAAGATTCTGACTTTTGCAAATGCTTCCTCGGCCACTATCGATGCAATCGTCTGTTCGGTTGAAATCGTCGAAAGATAAATCCCGGCAAGAAACGTTCCACTCACGAACGTCATCCCGATAGCGAGTGTTCCGAGAGCCAGTAAAACCTCGGTAAGAGAAAAACCACTTTTTTTCGACATTAAATTCATTTCCAATCCAGGATTTATAAACGTCTTTTAATTATTGTCCCCGTATAGGGATTAATGTAAACCGGCTCCAGGCTTGTCAAATATTCATATCTTCCCTGTGCGTCCAGCTTATCGAACTCGATTCCGTCATAAATGATAATTCTGTTTCTGCCCGATTCGGCCCCCAGACCCAAATGTGCATAATCATCCTGCACGAACATCCCGATATCGAGATTAACTATATTCTCGGGCGAATTAAAAATATCATCGGTCGAAATCCTGGCCTGTGCCGCGTTATCCGGCCGGAAAACTCCGTCTCTGTTTCTTATGCGGACTTCATGGACAACAAGTTTGCCGTTAGGCGAGAAAATAATCGAGAAGGTGGAAATATCCGTGACATATATGTTTTGACCGTCAGGCCCCAAATTCTGCAGAATCGTATCATCGAGATGGCCCACCTGCAGCAGAGTTTCCTGTGAATCCTGTGCTCCTGCGGCGGCTGGGTCATGATTGACTCTGACCATCAAATCCGCCACCCGGGTATCACTGGGGAGCTTTACAGGTTTGAGCCCTTCGGCCGCACGAAAACCCGAGCTTAAACCGGTCTTTTCGGGATCGTGCATGATATAAATCATATACTGATTACCTTCCGAATCCCGCTGAAAACGAACGCCGGCATATCGCTGCTCTCTTGCAGCTATCGCATGGGCACTGGATAAAGCCGCATTAATCATGTCCCTTGTGCCGCTGTTTGTCTTGAATGAACCAAGAAGCGCCCGAATAGCAGGCAAACCGATGGTGGCAAGAAGAGCTATCGTCCCGATAACCACCATTATCTCGGTCAGTGTCACAGCGGATTGTTTTTTTTGTCTTCTCATTTCGTTCATTTTCCGACTATTTATCCCGTGCAGGGTGACAATCACCAAATTTACCTGCTGCGGATATCATCGGCGGTACCGAAGATTTTATCCTGTCCGGCGGAAGTCAATACCGGAAAGGTTTCTCCGGGCAAATAACTATAGTCCAGAGACGTTCCCCATGGATCGTAAATCTCCGGCGGCGTCTCGGGTGTTCCATAATCGTTTTTTATTAAAGAATTCTCGACCATTTCCACAATTTTACGAGAATCCGGTATCGAACTAAGCTGCTGATATAGATATTCCGAATGCGCAGCCGCATTCGCAAAGTCCTTTTCAGGCTGCTCGGGAAAACCGTCAGTGAACTCGTAATATTCCTGCAGCGCATCTTCCAGCAGGGTAAAAGTACTATCCAGTCCTCTTTCTTTGGCCTGATTATCGAAACGGGAAATCAGGCTTATCATCATCGTAACCAGCAGCGCAATGATACCCACTGCGACCACTATCTCGATGAGAGTCAGGCCCTGCATGTATTTGTGCGTTCTCATAACGTCAGTTTGCCTAATCGGGAGTGGATTAATATTTTTTAATTCCCGAAATTACGAATATCGTCGTTCGTTCCGTAAAGACCATCCGCCCCCGCCGAAATTAATATGTAAGAATCCGGCTTGTAAGGCCAGGCCCTTGCTTCAATTTTGGGATCTCTTATATAGTCGTAGAAATACTGATAGTCATTGTCCTGCCAGCCCAACGGATGTCTTCTGTCTCCTCTGTTATCCGCCAGCTCTTTAACCTGAACCAGGACATCGTTATCGAGGGGATTATAAACGCCCATCATCGTTTTTTCAGAGATGTTCGCCCTGTAATAAAGCACTGGCGCACCGGCCATGGCAGTCTGCCCGTTAAGCAGTTTTATTTTCTGTTTTCCGAACACATCACATAATACATAGGTATTCGGGGCTAAAACATCGGTATTCTGAAACAGACCCTGCCTGGCAGGAGTGTTGCCCAGTTTGAAAACATTGTCGGAAGCAAGCTCCAGATAAGTTTCTTTTCTCTCATCGAAAGTGTCCGGAACACCGTCGTTGTCAATATCCCTTGTTTGAGCCGGGTCGTATGAACCGGTACCGCCTGCGGCATCAAGGCCGTCCGCCCGCCAGGCCGTATCAGGATGAAAACCGGACAGGTCCCAGCCAAATAAAGCTTCGGTCATCTTTTGCGCGCCGCAATAGCTGCCCCCGGTATCTGAGGTCAATTCCGACGGGGGATAATCGCCGAAGTCGTTCTTGTATCCAGTAAGAGCCAAATCGATAGCACTGAACTGGGCCTGCTGTTTTGTTTCCCTTGCGGTTCTCTGCACTAAAGACAGTGCCGGTATAAGTATCCCGACCAATAGAGCTATAATTCCCAGCACCACGAGCAATTCAACAAGTGTCATTCCTGTTTTTTCACGCTTCACAGTTCTTCCCTTTTATTAATTAATATTAGATATATTTACTGCTGCTCTTGTACTAAACTGCTGTAGAGCCAGTTATCGGCAAAAGCAGAAAAATCCAGAAAGTTTACGAAACCAATCGCATCCACATCATCGTCCGAAACCAGGTTAAACCAGTCAGAGGCAGGCAGCTCGGCCAGCCAGAGGTCCGCCATCAGTTTCATGTCGCTTATATTGACATAGCAATCCCTGTTAAAATCTCCGGGTAAAATACCACCGCCGTTGCAGAAAAGGCCGCAATCGATGTTATCCCACCATACGCGATAAAATTCGAAAAAACCGTTAGGTGAATCTACATTAATCATCAGCCCGAACGACAGCATGTGCAGGTTACCATCCCTGTATTTGTTCTCGACTGCGTAACTTTGTGCGAGGTATTCATCGGAGAGATTCGGGGCTGCATAGTTCGGCTCCCAAACGATCTCGTCGTCTATCATCACAAAAACGGTCGCAATATCAGGATCCCAGTCTGCGCCGGTATAAGTATTGAATCTCACGTCTAAGTTTATTTCATCGATATCCGTCAGGGAAATCTGCTGGGACACTTTCGCCATATCTCCGGCTGTGAAAGCTTTAAACCACTGCGAAGAGATATTCAAACTAAATCTACCATCGGTCGCCCACGAGGCATCGGTCTTCGCGGTGAAGCTGCCGTCCGGCGGTATCTCCGCGATCCATCCGTTAGGGTCTTGCTGTGCGATATTATCTATACTGCCGTCGGCTTCGAAACTGCCGTTGACAATCACACACGTCCCGGCCTTTGTCGAATTGGCAGCTAACAAAAAAGCCATCACTACTCCGATTAGTATCAGGTTCCTGGTCATCATTTTCTCCCGCTCCCCCAGGTTCAAATTTAACCGACTGTTCCAAAACGTACCAATATCAATCTAACCGGCAATATTTTGCCGTATCTTTGCCACCGATTGAAGTGTTGCTACTGTTTATACTTCCAGTCAAAGTTGCATATATCGTCGGCCGTGCCGTATTCGCCGTCGTTACCGGCGGAAATCAGGATATAAGTATCCGACCGGAAAGGTCTGTCCGTCGTGGTTACCTGGTCGTTCCATGTGTTCATGTAAAACCTCCAGCCAGGCTGATGACCCGTCTCGACTGCAAGTTTGTGGGGCGTGCCGCCACCGGCGGGCGAATCCCAGGGCTTGCCGAGAAGAACCAGATCCTGATTATCCTCGTAATTGTAAATATTGTCAGGATTATCGGGATTCTCGATATCATGCAGGTTATTGGCCGTATTTGCCTTGTAGTAAAGTATTGGCATACCTATCCTTTTGCCGGTATTTCTATTAGTAACTCGCCCGAATACGTCACATAAGACAAAATGGGTCGGCGCGAAATTTCCCGTAACCTCATAGATATCATTCAACCGATAGGCGTTGGCGTTTTCAATCGGAAGATACGGGCCCTTTCTGGCGGTCGTGTTAACTACCACATTATTTTGATTTATAACGGAGTATAATTGTTCATTGTTGTAGTCGGTACCGTCGCTTTTGAATATCGATTCCGGATGAAAACCCATCAAGTCCTGACCCACCATCGCCTCACCGAGCTTCATGGCACCGCAGTACGGCCCGCCGTCGGGACCTGTAGCGCTCGAGTCCGGAAAGCTCTCGAACTCACTGCTAAAGAGCTCTATCGCAACGTTGATGCTGTTAAATTGAGCCTGTTGCTTGACTTTCTTCGCAAATTGCTTGACCTGGTTCAAAGCGGGAACGAGCAGGCCGATCAGAATCACAATGATGCTCATCACGGTCAGCAGCTCGACAATGGTAAATGCCGCTTTATTGTTGGTTTTTGTAACGATTGATTTCATTTTTTCTGCTCCTTAATTTTACTTTTCAATTAAGTATTTTAATTTCTCTTACTGACTACTTAAGTTCGTAATAATTTGTATCATCGGTGCGAAAATGGCCAGAACGATAACCATAACCATCGAGCCAAGCACAACAATCATAATCGGCTCGAGCATGGACATAAGCGAGCCGACCAGCACGTCCACCTGTTCGTCGAAATTATCCGCCACTTTCAAAAGCATCTTATCAAGGTCACCGGTCTCCTCTCCGACACCAACCATATTGCAGACGATTAAGTCAACCGTTTTGGATTGCTTCAGCGGACCGGCAAAAGTGTCACCCTGCCTGATGGAATTATGAACTTTGCCGAGCATGTTGGCGAAAACTTCGTTACCCGCCGTCTCCCGTGTAACGCTGATGGCATCGAGAATCGGCACACCTGCGCTAATCAAAGTCCCCAGAGTCCTTGTCCACCGCGTTACCGATACTTTATTGGTAAGCTGGCCGATAACCGGTAGTTTTAATTTGACCGTATCAAGAACCACTCTGCCCATGCGGAACCGCCTTGCAAATCTCAATAGAAAGACGATGCCAAACGGCAAACCTATGAGAGCTACCCATCCTCCCATAGGCCATCCCAGATAGGGAATGTCAATATTCACTCCGGGCAGAATGGGTCCCTTTGCAATCCAGGCACTGACACCAAGCACTATCTGGGTGATTCTTGGCAGCTCACCTCCATCGGTCATCTCTGAAAGAGCCTCTTTAAACGAGGGCACTACGAAGAGCATCAAACCGAGAAGAATAAGGAATGCCGCGGTTAATACCACAAGCGGATAAATCATCGCGCCTTTAACCCTTGCTTTGAGCTTCTGGGCTTTTTCCATAAAATCGGCCACACGCGAGAGGATAAGGTCCAAAACACCTCCGGTTTCACCGGCGGCCACCATACTCACCAGAAGCCGGTCAAAAGCCCTCGGATATTTACCCAATGCTTCCGAGAGTGTGGAACCGCCTTCGATGTCATCGGCGACATAACCGATGATCCTCTTGAATGTTCCCGACTTTTGCTGCTCCTCGAGAATTCTCAGCGACCGTAAAATCGGCAAACCCGCATCCTGAAGTGTCGAAAGCTGTCTGGCGAACTGAGTAACAGGTTTTACTTTGACCCTTCCGCCGGAACCGCGTCTTTTCTTGACCTTCGCAGCGGTTTTTGCCGCCGTCTTTTTCCCCGCGCCTCCCACAGTAACCTTAGTGGGGAAATAACCCATATTACGTATCTTACTTATTGCTTCCTTTTGACTTAGGGCTTCGATTTCGTCTTTAATTTCAACGCCCTGTGCGTCAAGAGCTGTGTATTGAAAAACAGACATTTTAGATACCTCCCCTGTATTCAGGTTTTTTTGTTAGGTTACGGTTCATAATAATTCCGCCCTTTTTAGATATTAAATCTCTTCCATCATCGTTTCTTTGACGATTTCATCGATGGTAGTAATACCGTCATAGATTGTCTGCAATCCGTTATCTCGCAACAACCTCATACCGGCTTTCATTCCCGCCGCTCGTAATACAGATGTCGAAGCCTGATTCATTACCATATCTCTTATTTCATCATTGAACACCATGATCTCGAAAATTCCGATTCGCCCTTTATAGCCGGTTCCATTGCAATTATTGCAGCCACGCCCATAGTAAAACTTCTTGCCTTTGACCTCATCCGGTGTAAGCCGTAACTCCATCAACTGGGTTTCGTTCGGCTCGAACTGAGTTTTGCACGAGGTACATATCCTCCTGACCAATCTTTGAGCTACGATTCCTTCGACTGTTGCGGTAATAAGAAACGGCTCGACTCCCAAATCCAAAAGTCTTGCCACCGAGCTCGGAGCATCGTTTGTGTGCAGGGTTGTAAACACAACGTGACCGGTAAGCGAAGCCTGTGCGGCAATTTGTGCCGTTTCAAGGTCACGAATTTCACCGACCAATATAATATCGGGGTCCTGACGCAATATCGAGCGAAGGCACCGGGCAAAAGTCAATCCGATATCGGATTTCATCTGCACCTGAACAAGACCGTCAACGTCATATTCCACAGGGTCTTCCGTGGTAATTATTTTAGTCCCGACATCGTTTAGTTCGGCCAGAGCCGAGTAAAGAGTCGTTGTTTTACCGCACCCGGTCGGACCGGTAACAATAATAATGCCGTTCGGTTTGCGAATAAGCTGGCGAACGACTTCACGCTCTCTGTCTCTCAATCCCAGCTCAGCAAGGTCGAAGCTGGCCTGGGACCTGTCAAGAATACGCAACACGACACTTTCGCCGAACATTGTGGGAAGGACACTGACACGCAGGTCAACAGGATTTCCCTGAACAGTCAGCGAGATTCTGCCGTCCTGAGGCAAACGTCTCTCGGCAATATCCAAATCCGCCATAACCTTGATACGAGAGCTGAGGGCCGCCGCGATGTATTTAGGAGGAGGGATCATTTCGTAAAGGACGCCGTCGATTCGGTATCGCATCTTATACTCGTTCTCGAACGGCTCAAAATGGATGTCCGAGGCCTTGTCCCTGATTGCCTGTAACAATACCAGGTTTAGCAATTTCTTTACGGGATTCGACTCGGAAAGCTCCTTTAATTCATCCAGGTCAATACTTTGGTTCCTGCCTTCGAATTCCGCCAGGAAGCTGTCTCCCTGAATCTCATCTATCAGCTCGTTGATATTAGTTTCCTGTTGCTGTTCCTCATAATATTTGGCTAAAGCTTTTTCAAGAGCATCGGGATCGGTTATTCTGGCGGTGATCTTGAAACCCATAAGCGTCCGCAGGTCGTCTGTCGCCCTGAAGTTATCGGGACTGTCAAGAGCCACAATCAATTCGTTCTGCTCTTTCTTGTATTCGATTGGAATGATGTGATATGTTTTTGCCATTTGTGCCGGTACTTTTTCCACCACATCGGCAGGAATTTCGACGCCGTCGATGTTCATATACTCCATTCCGCGCTGGGCAGCAAGTGCCATGTGTAACTGACCTTCATCCACCAGACCCAGCTCAAGAAATATTTCACCTATTTTTACCCCCCCCTGGCGCTGGCTCTGGATTTTCAGACATTCATGGACTTTCTCCCGGCTAAGAGCGCCCATTTTTATAAGTATTCTACCAAGTGTCCTGCCTCTTAACTGGTCTACCGGAGGGAGCTTTTGTGTTTCTTTTGTTTTACCCATAGGACTTTTCCTACATAAAATAGAATCCTAAATCAACTTTATTATATAACAATAAAACCTTTTTAGCAAACAAATTATCAAATGGACATTTAGTAAATCAGACTATCTATACTTCCTATCTTAACGCCTTGAAGGTGTTGTATATACACAACTTACGAACAATCCCAAAGGCAGACTGTTCGAATGAGGTTAGAAATTCAGTTCCGGAGAAATAAAATATTTTTCCAATAAATTCCAGATATATTAGTCATTTTAAAAACACCTAAATTAACAAGAAGAAACTCAGGAAATGTTTATTGGACTACTTTCTCTCTCGAATTGTTACGGCAAAATTCCCTCCCCGAAACCACCCCCTTCTGAAATTACCGAATTATGTTGCTAATCTCCATCCCCCATATATCAGATTTGACAGGTGATGAAATTATAGATAATTTTACCTCATAATCCAGTTCTTACCTTTGTAACTAACGTTGACACCGCTTCTCGATACCGGATCATTTTTTACGGCATAATTTAATTCCAAAGTCTTTCTTAGATATACCTTTTGTGACCGGCCATTTTCCTCTTTTGCAACAGGGTGATCAACTGCCGCGGTTTCATTACTTAGACCAGTAATAAATAGAGAAATATTATCGGCGTTTTCATCGAAATCAGGCCATATAACGGCAATATCTTTTGTATTGTCTTCGCCCTCAAGCAGCTTTTTATCTGTCTGGCCCAAAGATTCGAGGAATGGATATCGACCTTTATAGCGTCTTTTAATTTGTTCGAAAACCGCCGATATTACACCTTTCCCTTCCGGAATTACCTGGAAAGTATCCGTCATTAAATCGCATTTAGGGTAGAAATCGACATCATTACCTGTCTTATTTGTGACTGTAATTATTATATACCAAAAAATTATAGGTTTATTATCTGTGGTGCGTCTGATAAAAACCTTCTGTGGGTGTGTAAATTCCGTATCGATTGTCCACTGCATCGGATCCTGCACAACAGCCGGCTTAGGTGCAGCAAACAACAGGCAAGCTGTTAAAGCTATAACCACCAATAATCCATAAATAATACTTTTCATCTTATGGCCCTCGTCACATAAATTATGTGCCTTATTGTTTTGTTCATGAACTATAATTAGTACCTTATAAGTTATTTTACACTATAACCACTTAAAAACCAAGAGAATTTTGCTTTTTACCACGTAACACAGCGTTGTATAAAAAGATAAAATTGTTGCTTATAAAGAAAATATAGACTATTTTGTGCTGCAATTGGGTATCTTACATGAAATTTCCAGAAAATATTTAAGAACGGCATAACCGGGAAAACAGGTGTGGATTAATGGCGGGCGAGCAAAAACAACTACTGCAACAAATTGAGTTTCTGCTTGAATCAGGGGATATGCAGGCTCTTGCACGACTCCTCCATGACCAGCGCAGCAGTGACATCGCCGAAGTCGTGGAGCTTGTTGACAACGAGCATAAGCGTGCAATCTTCGACGCCATGGACAAACCCACAGCAGCCGAAGTTCTGGAAAAAGTCGATGAGGCAACAAGGGCAGAACTGTTCGAGCTACTCAGGACTGAAGAATTGAGCAGCATAGTGTTACATCTCGATACTGACGACGCCGCCGACATTTTGTCCGAACTACCGGAAGAAGAAAGAATCGAACTTCTAAGAAGCATCCCCGTAGCCGATTCAGCGGAAATTAAAGAGCTGATGGGCTATTCGGAAGATTCTGCCGGCGGTATCATGGATCCCGTTGTTATTAGTGTGCCTGAGGATGCCACCGTCGCCGAGGCCATTAATAAGATAAGAGCAGCAGAGATTGATGAGGATTTCTATTGTGTGTATGTCGTTGACAAAAGCGGGCGATTTCTCGGAGATGTTCGTATAAGATTCCTGCTGACCCGTCCCGAAAACACGAGAATTCATGACTTAATAGATCCCGATACCATATACGTTAAAGTCGATACCGACCAGGAAGAAGTTCGGAACATATTCAGTAAAAATGATCTAATCGTGGTGCCGGTTCTCGACGATAGGGATATATTAGTCGGCCGGATTACCGCCGACCGAGTTATCGAAGTGGCCGAGGAAGAAGCCGCCGAAGATTTATATACAATGGCCGGTACCGAGCCCGAGGAACTGGAAACATTTTCAGCTTTTCGTGCGGCACGGATTCGAATGACCTGGTTGCTGCCATGTTTGGTCGGAACAGGTATTACGGCATTAGTCCTGATGTTCTTTCACAAAAAATTTGACTTCGAACAACTGTCTATACTCTATACCGCTTCAATTGCTTTTGTTCCAATGATTGCCGCCATCAGCGGCAATGCCGGCCTCCAGACATCTACTATCGTTGTCTCCGGGCTTGCAACAGGCCACCTTGCCGCACTAAGACTGAGCCAGGTTTTTTCGAGAGAAACCAGAATTGCAATGCTTGTAGCTTTGTCCTGCTCCTTATTAGGCGGGACAGTGTGTGCCACTTTAATTATATCCAAAAGTGATGGTGACCCGACAATATCTATTGTTCGACTTGTTTTCGCATTCGGCACGGCGATGTTCTCGGCGATTATGGTTGCCACAACACTCGGTTTGTTCCTGCCTTTTTTGTTCCGCCGAATCGGCATCGACCCGGCGATAAGCTCCGGCCCGCTGGTTACTACCGCTAATGATTCTATAAGCGTCGCAATTTACATGACTTTAACGCTTCTGCTGTCAACATGAAGGGAGGGGCAGTGGATGTATCGGGGAATTATCCGGCTTTTCGGAAAATCTTCTCCGGCCATAGATAGGGAGCGGTTTACCTTGTACCAATTATTCTTCTTGGTCTGTGTCTTTGCGGAATCTCCCTGATTCTCGTTTTTTTAACCGCTTTTCTTCTTTTCGGCATGAATTCAGGTGGTATCGGATGCCCTAATAACAGCAATGCATTTCTGCATATCTCCGAGGTAGTGCCGTTTTGTTGTTTTAATCCCTCCATCAAGACCTTATAAGCCATCTTTTTCATTCTGCCCTGCATTTTTCTGAGTCCGTATGATGCGGCGTTTTTGGAAGTTACCGAAAAATTGCCGTATAATACGTTCCTAAGGATATCCAGACCATCCTCCTGCATCCAAGACAAATTATATGCAGCCCGTCGTCGAATGGACGCATTTGTCGAATGCAGCTGTCCTTGTAACTTCCCAAGGAGTTCCACCGACTCTTTGTCCTTTTCGCGGCCTGATATTTTTCTCTTACCTGACTCCATAAAAAATACCCCTAAATATATCGGCTAACATATCCTTTTCGCTATAGTGAATTTATCGATTCCCGTACTTGGCTCATGTTATCGGGAAACGTCTGCAAAACCGGTTTTTTACTAAGATAGACAGTCTTCAACAAAATAATAGGCCTAAAAGGCACATTTATGCATTACCGGAAAGCTATGTCCGGTAATCATTATAATCGGGGTCATAAATGTTAAAGCAGGCAAGGAATTCTTGTATCAATTATACGAAAAAACAGGCTTATTCGGCCATCGTTATTGACATTTTTTTATGAATTCTTATAATGTTATTATATAAGGTTTTGTCTTTACAAATCTTATGGCGGGAAGATTTCCTGCCGCGCCATATTCCATTATAATAAATGGTCTTGTGGTGGAAATACTGTTAATAATTGAGTATAAATATTTAGCTATATTACTCAAACTGACCGATTAGAGGATATTTAATGGTAATGATTATCAAACAAAAACAGCTTCTTTTGCCGATAAGTGTTGTGCAAACAATAACCTATAAGCAAGGAAGCTGTATGATTACCAT